>Ga0181530_10003776_pt1 | contig 16538 bp, 20 predicted proteins | sample PEATcosm2014_Bin_42_FD_119769 | JGI IMG/M metagenome (GOLD analysis project Ga0181530, IMG submission 119769) | Peatland microbial communities from MTU Mesocosm Facility, Houghton, MI, USA - PEATcosm2014_Bin10_60_metaG | ecosystem: Environmental > Terrestrial > Soil > Wetlands > Peat | place... | reverse complement strand
GTAGAACTCTATGTCCAGTCAATCGAAGATCGAAGCAAATCGCGCCAACGCCCAGAAATCCACCGGCCCCCGCACCGCGGAAGGTAAAGCCAGATCCGGCCGCAACAGCACCGTGCACGCCTTCACCAGTGAATCGCCCCTCTTGCCGGACGAAGACCCCGCGGACCTCCAGACCCTGTGCGACGCCTACTTCGCGGATCTGAGCCCCGAAGGCCAAGCCGAGGAAGATCTGGTCGAACGCATCGCCGTCGCTCAGTATCGCCTCCGCCGCGTCCCCCTCCTCGAAGCCGGCTTCTTCGATCTGCGCCTGCGCATGCGCCCGCTCCCCGAATGCCACAACCAGGATGGCAAGGCCAAGCTGATGTCTTGGGCCTACCAAACCGACTGCGGAGCAAACAACACTCTCGACAAGCTGGGGCGCTACGAAGGCCGTTTCCAGCGCGAAATCACGCGCTGCTTCAACGATCTGCACAAGCTCCGCGCCGAGCGCCGCAAAGCCGCCCCCGCTCCACCCGCGCCGGACACGCCCCCACCCAGCCGCAAGCAAAATAACAAAACGAACCCAAAACCTCCCGCAACTCCTGTTGTTACAGAAACTTCTGAAAACCCAACCACACCCATCCAGGCCCCCACCGCCCCTCAAGCCCCCGCCACCCCGCCGCCCGATGGCGAAAATGACGCCCTCTGAATATGAAATTGCCAACCGGCCTCCTCCAACTTCCCACCCCCGGCCTAAGCCGCCCGCCAAGTGTGCCCCCACGCCGAAAAAAATATCGGAACCGCTTGACACTGTCCCTCCGGTAGCGTAAACTCAAGTTATGCTGCAATGCAGCATAAAAGGAGCAGTACAATGACCGATACTTCCAAGTCTTCCACCCTCGCGGCCCTCCCCTCCGCCGCCTTCTCCCTCCTCGCGGATTGGACCAGGCAGGGCACCGAAAGCTTCGTCGCCACCCAAAAAATCCTCATGGACCTCGCCGCCCAACAGAATTCCCTCGCCCTCGGTTTCATTCGCGAACGCACCGCCGACCTGCCATTTGGCCCCGTCAGCGGTCTGGTCGAGTTCGCCGGGCAAGGCGTCGCCAATTTCATTGCAGCGCAAAAAATTCTGCTGGATCTCGCCGCCCAGGAGAACGCCATCGTCCACCAGGCTGCCAAGGACGGCTTGGGCCTGACCCCGCCGGTTTCCGCAGTCGCCGACGTCATCCACGGCGGTGTGGATGCCTTTGTTGCAATGCAAAGAAAATTCCTCGACCTTGCCGCCGAACAAACCCAGGACGTCGTCAAGAGTGTCAAGGATGCCGCTCCCCTGGAAGCCGTGGCCGGTGCCCCCGCCAGAGCCCAGGAAGCCCTGCAGACCTTCGTCGAAACCCAGAGGCGGTTCCTCGACCTAGTGGCCGAGCAGGTCGCACCCAAGAATGGCGCCCATCATAAGAATGGTAAGAACGGCAAGAAAGCCGCCCGCCCGGCTTCGCAAAAGAAGCTCGCCGAACTGGCCAAAGACGGTATCGATGCCTTCGTCGAAGCCGAAAAACAGCTTGTCGACCTGGCAGCCTCGCAGCTCTCGTCCACCATCAAGGCCGCCCGCCCCAAGTCGGCCGAGCCTTCCACCTCGTTGGGAGAACTCACCCGCCGCGGCGTCGCGAATTTTGTGGACGCCCAAAAGGCCCTGCTCGACGTGGCCGCCAAGCCGTTCCTGCCGCCGCCCCCGCCGCGTCACGCCGCCCACAAGCGGTAGCTCGCCCCGGTGCTGACTATGGCCGAAACGACCGCGCCACGCACCTTCCCCTGGATCGCCAACGTCGGAGGCGCAAGCATTACCTTGCGCCTCATGACCCTCCAGGATCGCGACCTCTTCCTGGCGTTCGTCAAAAAACAGCCGCCCGAGGATTTGTTCTTCCTGCTGATGGATCTCTCCACGCCCGAGGGTATCGCGCGCAAGCTCCGCGGCATCGAAGCCGGCCAGGACACCACCGTTCTAGCCGAGCACGATGGCAAATTGCTGGGCTACGGCAGCCTGCATCACGGCGAAACCCGCTGGTTCCGCCACCTCGGCGAGATCCGCCTGCTGGTCGCGCACAACCAGCGTAGCCGCGGTCTGGGCAAACTGCTGGCTCAAGAAGTCTTCTCTATCGCCCGTGGTCTGGGCCTGCGCAAGATCGTGGCCCGCATGGCCGCCAGCCAGACCGGCGCCCGCCGCCTGTTCGAGGATCTAGGTTTCCAGATCGAAGCCTTGCTCGCCGACTGGGCGATGGATCGCCACGGCAAGACCCAAGATCTGGTATTAATGTCCTACGACATGTCCGGCTTCCACGACTAAGGTGGGGCAGGCGCTTTCGCCTGCCAACAGCGAACTTCAGTTCGCCGAAAGCCGCTACGAACAACCATGCCCGAAACAACACGAAACACAACCACCAGCCACCAGCCACGAGCCACCAGCCACGGCGCGCGTGGCGCAAGCTTCAGCTTGCCGCGGCGAACTTCAGTTCGCCGAAAGCCGCTACGAACAACCATGCCCGAAACAACACGAAACACAACCACCAGCCACCAGCCACGAGCCACCAGCCACGGGGAGCGAAGCGCGCCCTAGGATAGGATGAATGCCCCCCCGCGAACTCCCCCACCAATTCGGACCCCTTGACGCGGTCTTCCTAAACTTCGAGCGCAAGGAAATGCCCCTGCACATCGGCAGCGTTTCCATTTGCGACGGCGTGCTCCCCTTCGACCGGTTTGTGGCCGGCATTGAGTCCCGCTTGGACCTCATCCCCCGCTACCGCCAAAAAGTCGTGCGGCCCCTCCTCGACGTCGGGCTTCCTACCTGGCAGTACGATCCGGATTTCGACATCCGCCGCCACATCTTCCACGTCAGACTCGATGCCCCGGGCAGCGAAGCCCAGTTGCGCGAGTTGGCCGGCCGCATCTTCACCCCGTTGTTGGATCGCAATAAGCCGCTCTGGGAAGTCTACGTGGTCGACGGCCTCGCCGGCGAGCGCTCCGCCATCGTCTCCAAGGTGCACCACTGCATGGTCGACGGCGTCTCCGGCGTGGCGCTGCTGAGCATCATGTTCGATCCGTCGCCGGAACCGCCGCCCCTGCCCAAACGCAAGCGCTACCGCCCGCCCAAGCCGCCAGATGCGTCTGCGCTGTTCGGCGACGCCTTGAAAGGCAGCCTGCAGTTCACTCTCGACCAACTGACCGGGGCGGGCAAGAACCTGCTCGCCTACGGCATGTCGCTGCGCCTCGATCCGCGCGCCTTGCCCGGCCTTCAAAAGCTGCTCGATATGCTCCCCCAATTGGTAGGGCCGCTCGAACGCCTGCCCTTCAACCGTCCCTGCTCCGGCCAGCGCCAGGTGGCCTGGAGCGAGCATTCTTTCACCGATGCGCGCGCCATTCGCAGCGCCTGCGGCGGCACCGTGAACGACGTGGTGCTCACCGTGTTGACCGGCGCCGTCATGCGCTACCTCAAGCTGCACCGCGAATCCGTCCGCAACCGCTTCTTCCGCGTCATGGTGCCCGTGAACCTGCGCCAGGAAGACGATCGCGGCATGCTCGGCAATTGCATTTCGATGCTCCCCGTGGTTCTGCCCCTCTTCATCAAGGATCCGGTCGAGCGTCTGCGCCGTATCTCCGCCCAGACCGAAGCCATGAAGCACGCCCATGTGGCCGAGCTCGTCCGCGCGGGAATCTCCTGGCTGGGTGCGCTCCCGCCCGCGTTGCAGACTCTGGCCGGCGCCCTCCCCTTGGTGTCCACCCCCGTCCCCATCGTTCACATGGTCAGCACCAACGTTCCCGGCCCGCAGGTCCCGCTATACGCCAACGGAAGACGCCTCTTGACGCTCTATCCCCACGTGCCCGCCGGCTGGGACGTCGGCATGGGCCTCGCCATCCAGAGCTACGATCGGAAACTCTTCTTCGCCTTCACCATCGACGCCCAGGCCGCCCCCGACGGCGAACGCATGAAGGATTTCCTGGACGCCTCCTTCGCCGAACTGTGCAAAGCTGCCAAAGTCCCCCAAACAGCAAGTGGGGCAGGCGCTTCCGCCTGCCAACCCTCATGAGAGATAAACCAAGCTCTCCCCACAATATTTCAGTGCGAGCATCCTAAGCAGATTAGTCTTTCACCTGCCGGTGACGAAAAATTCTGGCGCACATGTGTATCAAGATACAGATAGTGAGTGTAATAGAAGATACGAGAGCCAGTAACTTCGAGTAAGTAATGCAATGATTCCTTTAAGTCGCGAACGCCGCGGCCCGTGTAGAATGCAAAGGTTCAACCGCGGGCGCCATAGGTAGGTACATCTCTGAGCACGCCTGGTGACTTTGTACTTTCGCTTACAACGCGCCCGTTCACGCCAGCAAGAACTTCCCGCCCGTGCGCGTAAAAAGTTCCGTTTGACAAAACTCCGCGCCTTGTAAAGTGACTGATTCCGCGAGGATTTCGCAATAGTGGCAACTGGGATGCCCAGTGCTGGTAAGTGGCGTTCCTTTCGGGCTTCGTGCACGGAGGGCGCCCGAAGCCAACAATGGAAAGGAACCATATCCATGAAGTCGTATCTTCGAGTTAACGTTCGGAAAGTGTTTGCTCTGACGTGTGTTATGGGACTCGCGCTGGGTGTGCTGGCATGGCGGGCGCACGCAGACTCGTGGGACCATAAAACCATTCTGACAGTCAACCAACCTGTTCAAGTCACAGACAGGGTACTGCTCGAACCCGGCCAGTACGTATTCAAGCTTCTCGATTCTCAGTCGGACCGGCATATCGTGCAGATCTTCAACGCCGATCAGTCCCATATCATCAACACAGTGTTGGCCATCCCGGCCTACCGGCCGGAACCTCGGGGCCATACCACGTTCACGTTCTGGGAAACGCCCGCGGGTTATGCCAAGGCGTTGCGCACCTGGTACTATCCTGGCGAGACCTATGGCGAGGAATTCCGCTATCCCAAGCAACTGGCGATGTTAGAGCAGCCTGCTCCGGCCCCGCCTCCCGCTCCGGCTCCCGAAGCCGCGCCGCCGCCGGAAGCTCCGGCTCCCGAGCCCCAGCCGCAGTCCATGAACCAGGAACAGCCGCAGCCGGAACAGCCGGCCGAGATCGCGCAAGCTACACCGCCGCCTCCAGCGGAAGCGCCGGCGCCTGCGCCCGAGCCCCAACCGCAGAGTCTGCCCAAAACCGCGACTCCGTATCCCGCGATTGGATTGGCCGGCCTGTCCTTGCTTTGCCTGTATGGCTTGCTGCGCCTGAGACGCTTTGCGTAGTAAAGTGAGTTCACAGAGGCGGCATGCAACCCATGAAACGACGCACGGCGATCCTCACACTGGCGATCGCCGGCGCCGTTTCTCTCGCTTCTCTGTTTGCAGGAGATACGGCGGAGGACTTCACGATTCGCACCGATGTTCGGCTGGTGCTGCTGGATGTCAGCGTTACGAATCGCGAAGGCGGCTTGGTGGCCGGGCTGACGCAGGACAACTTCCGCGTGTTCGATAACGGCAAGCCCGTCGATCTCAGCGTCTTTGCCAACAACGATGTGCCGGTGACCGTCGGCATTCTGGTGGATGAGAGCTATAGCATGGCGCCCAAGCGTAAGGATGTGTTGGACGCCGCCTTGACTTTCATCACAGCCAGCAACCCCCGCGACGAAGTCTTCGTCCTGAACTTCAACGACACGGTCAGGCGCGGACTCCCGCACGGGGTCCTCTTTTCCGATAATATCGCGCAGTTGCGCTTGGCGCTCGATCGCGGACGGGCGGAAGGCAAAACGGCCTTCAACGACGCCATCGTCGCCGGGTTGCGGCAACTGGAGCTCGGCAAACGCGACAAGAAGACCCTGGTGCTGATCAGCGATGGCGGCGATAACGCCAGCCGCACCAACCGTCGCGAAATGCTGGATCTGGTCGAGAAGAGCGCCGCCACGATTTATACCATCGGGCTGTTCGAGGAGGGAGATTTCGATCGCAATCCCGCCATCTTGAAGCAGCTCGCCAAAATGACCGGGGGAGAGGCCTACTTTCCGGAAACGCCTGCGGGAATGATTCCAGTCTGCCGCGATATTGCGACCAGCATCCGCACCCGCTACACCCTGGGTTATCGCCCTCCACCCGAGGAGGCCACTCGCACGCGCCACCGCATCCGCGTCGAAGTAGCGGCCACGGAGCGTGGCAGGCTGACGGCCCGTACTCGTACCGGTTACTGGAACGAGGCGGCCGAAAGCGCGCAGGAGAACGCGGGCAAATGAGGGGCCGGCGCTGGATGGAGTGGTGTCTTCTGCTGGGAGGACTGGCAGCCGTCGACGTATGGCTGGGCTCCCACGCGGTGACCGCTCTCTCGCAGAATTGGGAAAGCTGGGTATTCGATCGCCAAATTAGCGGCGAGCCCGCGCCGTTCCGTGCGTATCTGGCCGATTGCGCGCGGAACTTCGCGGACCATGCCAGAGCGCGCCTGGGACTCCCGGCCGGCCCCGATTGGATGCCGCCGCGCGCTCCGCTTTCGACTGGAGAAGTCCTGCATCCTAAGGCCGGAAAACACGGGCTCGTCGGACGCCTGACAATTCCACGCCTGCATCTGAGCGCCATGGTGCGCGAGGGAGACGACGAGGGAACACTACAACTGGCTCTGGGTCATATTCCCTCCACCGCGCTTCCCGGCCAGCCCGGGAACGTGGGCGTGGCAGGACACCGCGACACGCTCTTTCTACCCTTGCGAGAGATCCGGAAAAGCGACCTGATCTGGTTCGAGACCGGCACCGGGCGCTATGTCTACCAGGTGGAATCCACCCGGATTGTGCAGCCGCGGAATGTGAGTGTGTTGCACGCCGGCCCGCAGGCGGAGCTGACGCTGGTGACCTGTTATCCGTTCAATTACGTGGGCAACGCGCCGCAGCGTTTCATCGTGAGAGCGCGCCAGGTAACCCTCTGATGGTGGGGCAGGCGCTTTCGCCTGCCAACCCGTCTAGGAATTACTCGCCAGGCCCATGCCGCAGAACGGCCACCGTGTCGGAGCCGCGCGCCTGTGTCGGAGCCGCGAGCGTTAGCAAGCGGTATTCTGCACGCCACAGCAGCAATCGCCGTGGTGGGGCAGGCGCTTCCGCCTGCCAACCGTCTAGGACCTACTCCCCAGCCACATGCCGCAGAACCTCGTCCGCCACATCCGCAGCAGCGCGCATCTCCGGCACGTCGTGTACGCGCACCAGGTGCGCCCCACCCAGGATCGCCGCCGTCACCGCGGCGGCCGTGGCGAACAACGTTTCCCTCTCTGTGGCATGCGCCAGAAACGATTTCCGCGAGGGACCCGTCAGAATCGGCAGATCCAGTCCGCCCAACTCGCGCATACGCGCCAGGATCGCGGCATTCTGCTCCTTGCGCTTCCCGAAGCCGAGCCCCGGGTCGAGCACGATCCGCGAGCGGTCTATGCCGGAGTGCCGTGCGCGGCTGACCGTGGCTTCCAGGTCGCGCACGATAGTGCCCATCACATCCGGCAGCGGCGGCAGCTTGGCCCAGGTCTCGGGGCGGCCGCGCATGTGATTCAGGATCAGTCCGGCATCGTGGTTGGCCACCGCGCGCGCCAGGTGCGGCTCAAACGTCAAGCCGGTCGGATCGTTGATGATCTCGGCCCCGTGCTCCAGCGCGCGCTCGGCCACTTCCGCTTTGTAAGTATCGACTGAGATCGGAATCGTCAGGTGGCCCCGCAGCCGCTTCAACACCGGAATCAGGCGGCGCAGCTCTTCCGCCGCGGAGATGGGCGCCGACCCCGGCCGCGTGGACTCCGCGCCCACATCGATGATGTCCGCGCCTTGCTCTTCCATCTCCAGCGCGCGGGCGAAGGCGCGGTCCGGCTCCTGGTACTTGCCGCCATCGGAGAAGGAGTCCGGCGTCACGTTCAGTACGCCGAGAATCGCCGTGCGCTCGCCCAGCTTGATCTCGCGGGCCTTCAGCTTCCAGTAGAACAGCTTTCGCATAAAGAACCGGAACCACGGATGCTTCACTTTGGTGGGGAGGCGCTTCCGCCTGCCAACCCGACACGTGTTCTCTCATCAATGTCTCACGTTTGGAGTTTATCTGTGTCTTTCTGTGTCCATCTGTGGTTGCATCCTTCTATCCGTATTCGAAGCCCGCGATGGCGAACACCTTCGAATCGTCGTGCGCGAACGGAGCCGCGCCCCGCGCGCCGGGTCGGGCCATGCGCACCAGCCGCCGCACCGGCGCGAATCCGGAAGCGCGCGCCAGCCGCACCGCTTCGGCATTATCCGGCAGCAAATCCCAATAGACCGGCACATGCGGATGCCGGCCGAGAAACCAGCGCAGCAACTCGCGGGCGGCTTCTGTCGAGCGGCTCACACACGGCCCAAAGTAGGCGGCTTTCGCGCCCGCACGCGTCATGGCATAACCTTCGCCCGGCAGCGCGGCCGCGCCCAGCGGCGCCAGCATGGAGAGCAGCGGCGCACGGTCCGCTCCGAAAGCGGGAAGATCCAAAGCGGGGAGATCCAAGAGGGTCGGGGCCCACGTCAGGTCGGGGGCTGGCTCCGCATCGCCGCCACTCCGGCCCCATCGTTCGACTGCGCATTCGTCCTGAAAGCCCAGCGACCGATAGAGCGGTGCGCCCATTTCCGTAGCGTCCAGTTTTATCCATGCCATCTGGCGCTGCGCCAGCGCTTCGATAGCGTGCTCCATCAACCTGCGCGCGAAGCCGCGCCGCCGGTAATCGGGAGCGGTGAGCACCATGCCGATCCACGCCAGCTTGCGCTCATAGCAAACCGCCGTGGTGGTGGCGGCGAGGGCGCCATCGCACTTCAGGCCGAAACAGGTTTCCGGCGCCAGCCGCAGCAGATTGCGCCAATCGGTTTCGGTCTGGTTCCAGCCGGCGGCTTCCGAGATCCGCGCCGCCCGGTGAATATCAGCCGGCTCGAGTGTGCGCAGCCGTGTTTGCGGTAGCTTCTTCACGGCCGATCTCCGCGGCGTATTCCAGGAGCTCATCGAAGCGCACCATCACCAGGTCTTTGTCCAGATCCTGCCCGCTTTCCACCATGTTCTTCAGATGCCGGGCCGCCAGCCGCGAGCACCACGCGTCGGTGAGCTCGTGGCCCGTACGCCGGCTCAATTCCAGCAACTCCGCGTGCGGCATGGCGATTTGCTTTTCCACCCGCGTATCCTCGCTCTGCAGCACGAATTTAACGTCCACGGTGTCGCTGTGCCGCAGCGAAATCGCCGTTTGCAGCCACTTGAACAACACCTGCCATTGGCGGCCAAACGGATCCGGCCCTGCTTCGAACTGGCGAAAATTCAGCATCAACGCTATCTTACTTCATTGGGGGCTACGCGCCCGAAACCAGCCATGACCAACTTTGCAAGGGAACTCGAAACCGGCCGCTTGATTGCCCGCCAGGCCGGTGAAATCGCCATGCGTTATTACCGCACGGGCATTGCCTTCGAAAACAAATCGGACGATTCGCCCGTCACCCGCGCCGACCGCGAATGCGAGCAATTCATCGCCCGCGAACTGGAGCAGGCCTTCCCGGACGACGGCCTGTTCGGCGAGGAGGGCGCCCGAAAGGATTCGCGCAATGGCCGCCGCTGGATCGTCGATCCCATCGACGGCACGCGCGATTTCGTGCGCGGCAGTCCCACCTGGGCCGTGCTGATCGGCCTCGAAGCGGAGGGCGAAGTAGTCGCGGGGGTCGTATATCTGGCCGCGCTAGGCGAGCTGTTCTCCGCCTCGCGCGGCGGAGGCGCTTTCGTCAACGGCGAGAAGATCCACGCCTCCGCGGTTTCGAGCCTTCCCGAGGCGGTTCTCTGTTTCGACAGCTTCAATACCGCCGGCGTCCAGTCCTTTTCCGGACAACTGCTGGAATGGATGCAGCCCTTCTGGGCCGTGCGCAGCATGGGCGGATCTCTGGACGCCACCATGGTGGCGCGCGGCGAGGCCGATATCTGGATCGAGACCGGCGGCAAGGCCTGGGACTTCGCGCCGCACAAGATTATCGCCGAAGAGGCCGGCGCGTGCTTCTTCAATTTCGCAGGCAAGTCCACCATCTACGGCGGCAACTGCGTCACCTGCGCGCCTGGGCTGGAGCAGGCCGTCAAGGCGTTCGTCTTGCGGTCGTGAGGCACTTATGAACTGGAAAGTCGCATCCGCGCTCGCATTTGTCGGAGCGGTGTTATGTCTCCTTTGGTTGATTGTCATGCGGTCGTTCTTCGGCAGCGGACCCGTGACGATCGCCATCCAGATCGCGGCCGCCGCCTTGATGATCTGGGCTAGGCTGCAGTTTGGCCTGCGCAGCTTCCATGCCACGGCGAATCCCACCGCCGGCGGCCTGGTCACCGCAGGACCTTATCGTTTTCTGCGCCATCCGATCTATGCGGCCGCCATCTACTTTGTGTGGGCGGGCATCGCCGCACATCCTTCCGCGATGAGCGCGCTGGCAGCACTCCTGGCGACGGCCTTTCTGGGAGTTCGTATGCGTGGTGAAGAGATTCTGGTGACCCGCGAATACCCGGACTATGCCGCCTACGCGCACCGCACCGCGCGTGTGGTTCCGTTTCTGCTCTAGGTAACGGCGATCGCGGCTCTGTGGGTTGTTGCGAAATCGAGGCTCCGTTTCAGAGCCGCGCGCGTCAGCAAGCGTCCCGCGCCTTTTTCAACGAGCTCCTACAGAGCCGCGACCGCCGTTGCCTACAGAGCCGCGACCGTAAGGGAGCGGTGGCTCGCCGCGTTCTTCAACAAGCTCCGAGACTAGACTAGGCGGCTCTGCTACTACCTGGCTTCCTCCAGTGCTCGCATCAAGTCCGTACTCAATATGGAAGGACACCAGTATTTCTCGATGTGCTCCACCACCAATTCCGTTCCGCGCTCGTGGCTCACGTAGGGACGCGCCTTCGGGTCGTACATGCTGTCCGTAAGGTCCCGTACCAGCACACAGCGTATGCCCCAATTGGTCATCTTCTTGATGGCGAACGAGCGGTTCAGCACGCACATGTTGACGTGCACTCCCATCACCAGCAGGTTGCGTATGCCGCGCTCCTGCAAGAAGCTGTAGATCTGCGGTCCGTCGTCGGAGATGACATCCGCTTCGCCGATGGATATGATGGCTATCTCGCGTTTCCAGGCGGTGTAGAATTGGTCGCCGGCGCTATCGCACCCCCCGGCGGTGTCGTCGATCGGCAACGGCGGATCCAGTAGACCCAGCGGCGCCGGAGGCTCGACTTTCGCCACGCGCAGCAAGCGTTTCCGCTGCGGCCAGTCCTGGTAAAACGCCATGGTCTCCGAGGGCGCGTGGATAATTTGAACGCCGCGCGCGCGGGCCCGCTCGACAACCGGAGCCATCCTGACCGCCAGCGCCTCTACCCGCCGCGTAGCGCCGGAGCACCAGTGCTTATCCCACATATCGCAAATCAGAACAGCCGTTTGCTGGATCGGGAAATCCGCCTGGAGCCGTACTTCTTCCCATACGCCGCTGCCCTTGAAGGCTTCCACGCGGGAGCGAAACGGAAGCTGTAGGTTGGCCGCCAGCGCCGTCGCGGCCGAGATCAGCGCCAGGGCCGCAAGCTGCCGCCATCCAGAACATGCCGGAAACATGCGCACCATCATATCCCCTTCCGTACAGCGGCGGATGAACAACGGCCAAAAAATTGCATTGGGTTTGAGTTCGGGAACGCGATGACGAGGCTCAACATGCACAAACTATACTGCTTTGCCGGACAATCGGCCCCTTGTACGGGTTATTTTACAAAGGACGCTTTGCCCTGCGTATGTGGCGTCAGCGGAAGCCTGTTATCCACGCTGAGCGAGGTTGCCATACCTGCTGTCCCTGTTCGCGAGCAGACCGCCGCGGGAGTGCAATACTTGCCGTCGAAAGTGTATGACTGGCCCCTGAGCGCCTGATCGGTGTTGCCGGCACCGCCCCAGACTGGGGCATGTCGCACAGTTTTGCCCCATCCCTGCAGTATCATTTCCCACCGATCCGCGAATGCCGGCTACCGGACCGGCGCGGGAGGTACTTCTCTTGCAGGACTTGCCGGTGATGCAGCTCATGCCCGGCTATGATGTAGGCAATCGCCCGCACCGAGATTTCGTTCTGGCTCGCCATGCCGCGCCGCATCCAGGCTTCCGGACTCAGCCCCTCGAACAGCAACACGCTGGCCTCGCGCACAGCCCTGAACTCCTCCTTGAGGTATCCCAACGGGCAGTCCGCGGAGTTGCCATGGCGCACATAATCGTCCTGTTCGAATCCGGGCAGCGGCGTCCCATCGTTGCGCGCAAAACGGAGCGCCCGATACGCAAAAACCCGCTCCGTGTCGATCAGGTGCCCGAGTATCTCCTTGATGCTCCACTTGTCCGGAGCGTACCGATAATTGGCTTGCTCCTGGCTCAGGCCGGATAGCAGCGCGAGCGTGTGCTGCGGCTGCCCTTCCAAAGCCGCCAGAATATCGTCGCCCGGCACCAGCGAAATGTAACGGCCATAATACGCCGCGTATTCGGAGGCGTCCGGAGGGCCTACCGGCTGCCTGTCGGCGGGGTGCCGGGCGGGGCCGCCCGCGGGCGCGTCATCCGGCCTTTCGTCGTCCAGAATCGAGTTGCAAACCGCGATGCACTCATCGCAGATATATGCTCGGGGATAATCGCTGGGAGATGAGATGAGCTTGCCAACCACGTCTTTGCCTTTGTGGCAGAACGAACACCGCAGGTCTTCCGACGATTCCGCGCGCTTCGATAGAATCCCCATCACGGATTTAGTCTACAGCATTCCACCGCTACCCGGCAGCCGGAAAGTGCGCTGTTTTTGTGTGCCCAGGCCCTCTCGGTGGTCACGATTTCTGGAGAAGAATTGGCTTTCCAGGACACCTCCTCGACAAGGGTTCGCGAAACGTTCTTCCCCGTTCGCCTAAACACCAGAATTTAGAATGTGCCGATAAGGAAAACGTTGGGCTGTACGTGCAAGCTCCGCTCATGGACCTGGAGACGAATCCGAGATGACGGTATGCATTGGGGCGATCTGCGAAGGCGGGAAAACGGCGGTCGTCGCCGCGAACAAGATGCTCAAATTTGGAGCGCACATGACCCTCCAGATGGAACTGACAACACTGAAAAAAATTACGCAGTTGAACGGTGAACCCGCCGCACTTTCCGCTTCTTTACCAGACGGAGAAGAGGTGCTCTCCGAAAATACCGCCCGGGCCTCAGGAGAACGGATCGCGCACTTCGAAACTCTCGAACTTTCGAAAATCGCGGTCCCTCGTGTATAGGGTGCGCACACCGTGCTGGACAAGGATTGCGGCGAGATGGGCGTCCGGGACAACATTCCCGCGAGAAACCAGGTTGGCGGTGACATGCTGGTAGACTTCAACGAAGCCGTCCTGTTCCGCTATGGTCCGGACATGCGGCAGCGCCAGCAGACCCAGCACGTTAGCCAGCGCCTCGTCCGGCGTGAGGGGAGCGTCGAAGATGCGCGGGTGCGTGGCGATGCGCATGTAAGACATCAATACCGGCCATGCGAGGCAGAACAGGTCCGGGCGTGCCGCGCAAGACTCCAAAAAGCGGTTGGCCGCTTCATGGAATTTGCTGGATCGGTCCGACGCGTAGAGCAGCACATTCACGTCGAGGGAATAGCTCATCGCCGATCCGCATCCAGGGCCGCGTACACGGCGTCCTTATCCGCGAGATCCACTCGCGCTTTCATGGGACGCGACACCCAACGGAATTTGCGGCTCGCGCGAGGCGCGCCACGCCGGGCCAAGGCATCCGCCAGCAACTCGGAGACAATTGCCCCCATGGAACGGCCCTCCGCCTTGTGGATCGCCTTGATGTCCCGCAGAATGGGGTCCTCGATGTCCAACGTGGTCCTCATGATGTTTGATGATCACAGATTGGACATCAGATGTCAATCGCCCGGCGGCCCCCTACCACCCCGCGTTATGCTGAAATCGAGCTATGCCATCCCTCACTCGCCGCAACTTCGTGACAACCTGCGCCGCCCTTGCAGCCTCGTCCCGCGCGCACGCCGCCACACCCGGCATCCCCTTTCCCACCGCCGCGCGCGACCGGCTGGCCGTCGCCTCCTACCCGTTCCGCAATTTCATGGACAGACCCGGCCACCCCGGCATCAAGTTAACGGACTTCGCCGCCATGGTCGTCGACAAGTTCGCCATCCACAATATCGAGCCGCTCAGCGAGCATTTCCCATCCACTGAACCCGCGTACCTGGAGGAGTTGCGCAGCGCCGTCGAGCGCGCCCATTCGCATATCGTGAACATCCCCGCGAGCGTGCGTGCCAGCCTCTATGATCCCGACGATGCCAAGCGCGAGCGCGCCATTGCGGGCAGCAAGAAGTGGGTGGATGTCGCCGTGGCGATCGGCTCACCGAGCATCCGCGTGCACATACAGGGCGCCCGAGCCGCCACGCCCGACGTGGGCCGTGCATCCGAAAGCCTGAAGCAAGTCGCCGACTACGGCGCCGCCAAGAACATCATGGTCAACCTGGAGAACGACGACCTGCTCACCGAAGATGCTTTCTTCCTGGTGAAAGTGATCGAGGCCGTAAACAGCCCCTGGCTCCGCGGCCTTCCCGACTTCGGCAATTCCATGCTGAAAGGTGACGAAGATTTCAATTACAAAGCGGTGGAAGCCATGTTCCGCCACGCCTACAACATCTCGCACGTGAAGGACTCTGAAGTCGAGAACGGAAAAGTCTTCCGCGTGGATATGGCCAAGACCTTCGCCATCGCCAAGGCGGCCGGCTACCGCGGCTACTTTTCCATGGAGTGGGAAGGTCAGGGAGGGCCGTACGAGGGCACCCAGAAGCTCCTCGACGAGAGTTTGAAGGATCTTGCCTGATCACTCCGCGAACGCCATGCGCCGGTGCTCCTTCAGGATGCAGCGGTCCATCACCACCATGAGTCCGGCCGCGCGGGCCCGCTCCGCGGCTGCTTCGTGAACCACTCCCTCCTGCATCCAGACCGCCCGCGCGCCGATCCGTATGGCCGCTTCCACAATCTCCGGCACGAACTCCGAGCGCCGGAAAACATCGACGATGTCCACGCGGTCCGGGACGGCATCCAGGTTCGAATAACTCTTCTCACCCAGCACCGCGGTCTCCAGCGGATTCACCGGAATGATGCGGAAACCGTTGCTTTGCATGTACTCCGTCACGCCGTAGCTGGGCCGAAAGCGCTTGCTCGAAAGCCCCACCACCGCAATCGTGCGGCTCGTTCTAAGCAGCTCCGGTATGCTCATTGCGCCGCCCGCCGCGCCACCGTCTTACGGAAGCGCGTCACCTCATCCGGCGTCAGATAGCGGAACTCGCCCGGCTTGATCGGACCGAGCTCCAGGAACCCTATCTGGACACGTTTCAGCTTTTCCACCAACCGCCCGAAGTGCTTGAACATCTCCCTGATCTGATTCTTACGCCCCTCGATCAGGCGCACTTCATACCACGGATTCTGCGCGCGGCGCGTCAGCTTCAGACCCGCGGGCGCCGTGCGCCGGCCGCTCAGCGGCACGCCCTCGCGAAACTGCTGCTCCTGCGCCGCCGTGAGCGGCCCGTTGACCTTCACCAGATATGTTTTTGGGATGTGCGTCGAAGCGGACGTGATCGCGTGCGCCAATTCCCCATCGTTGGTCAGCAGCAGGAGTCCCTCGCTGTGATAATCCAGCCGGCCTACCGGGTAGACGCGCTGTTTGACCCCGTGAAGGAACTCCATCACCGTAGGCCGTCCCTGCGGGTCGGACACGGTCGTCATCACGTTGTTGGGTTTGTTCAGCGCCAGGTAGATCAGGTGGCTCGGTGCGTGCAGCAGCTTGCCATCCACCTTGACGTGATCGCTTTCCAGATCGGCCTTGCTCCCCAGCTCTGAGACCACCGCGCCGTTCACCGTCACGCGGCCCTCCTGGATGATCTGCTCCGCCTTGCGCCGCGAAGCGATACCGGCGCGCGACAGGATCTTCTGGAGCCTTTCCGCAGCCATCAGCTCTGCTCTGCCGGCGGTGCGGGGGCCGGTTCGGGAGCGTCCCCATCGATGGCCATGCGCCGTATCTCCTCGAACTCTTTGAGTGACGGCAGTTCGCTCAGATCCTTCAGCCCGAACTGCACCAGAAACTCCTTCGTGGTCTTGTAGAGGATCGGCTTGCCGATGACGTTCTTGCGGCCTGCCTCGGCGATGAGCTTGCGGTCCAGCAGCGTCTTCAGCACGCCGGCGCCCTGCACGCCGCGGATTTCCATGATCTCCGGCGTCGTCACCGGCTGCTTGTAGGCGATTACCGCGAGAGTTTCCAGCGCGGGCAGCGACAGCTTCAGCGGCGGCTTCAGGCTCCTGACGAAATTGCGGACGGTCTCATGATGCTCGGGCTTGGTGGTCATCTTGTAGCCGCCGGCCACCTCCCGTATGGTTACCCCATGCTCGGGCTTATCGTACTCTGCCACCAGCTCGTCGAGCAGCTTCTGCACGCGCTCGCGAGGTTGCGCCAGGGCGGCGGTAATCTGCGCCAGCGAAAGGGGCTCCTCCGTGACGTACACGACCGCTTCGAGCAGCGCCTTCAATTGCGCGTCCTCCGT
>Ga0181530_10003773_pt1 | contig 16560 bp, 13 predicted proteins | sample PEATcosm2014_Bin_42_FD_119769 | JGI IMG/M metagenome (GOLD analysis project Ga0181530, IMG submission 119769) | Peatland microbial communities from MTU Mesocosm Facility, Houghton, MI, USA - PEATcosm2014_Bin10_60_metaG | ecosystem: Environmental > Terrestrial > Soil > Wetlands > Peat | place... | reverse complement strand
TTGAGGCCTTCTTCGTCCAGGATCGTGTTGAAGAGTTGCCGGTGGGTCTTCGGAAAAATTATATCGGTCGGCTGCGGCTTGTTCCTCTCGACCAGCCTCTGAAATGGCTTTACGGCCCCGCTGGTGCTCTTGCAATAGCCGACGCCGCGTTTGCCGCGGACCTCGATCTCAAGGATGGTTTCGTGGCTGCCCTCATCCTCGACGATCTTCACATCGCGATATTCGAGGCGGGCCGCCTCATCGGGGCGAAGGCCGGTATTGGCCATGAACAGGACATAGTCGTGAAGCTGTTCTGATTCCCATTTGTAGCGGGGATTTTTTGGAGCGCGCGCCCGTCGCCGGGTGGCTTCATAGAGCTTTTTGTATTCCTCCGGGGAGAACCATGCGCGGTGTGAAATCTTCCCCGACGCCCGGTAGGGCTCGGTGAGATCGGGAAGCCGGTCCAGCCATCGGTGGCGCACGGCGGCTTTGAGCGTCTGCCGGAGAACAACGATTTCCTGATGCATGGTGCTCCGGGCAGGCGGCTTTCCGTGTTCCTTCACCGCTTCCTCGTGGCGGTGGATGCGGTACTCCTGCACTTGGCCGGGCGTGATCTCGGAAAGTCCCATGTTGCCGAAGAAGGGCACCAGATGCAGCCGGAGGCGAGTGCTGTGCCCTTCAACGTACTCGGCATTGCGCTGGCCCTCGGTGATGATCTGGTATTCGCGCTCGAATTGCACAGCGGCTTCGCGGAAGGTTTTCTCGCTGGTTATTTCACCATTCCGGACTTTGCCGCGCAGCCCCAGATACCAGTCCTCGGCGAAGTCCTTGGCCTTGGCGAGGCCGTCTTCCTTGGTTGAAACCCTTCGGTTCTTGCCGGCGAGGTAGGTCGAACACTGCCACAGGCTGCTGTTGTCGCGGCGGTAGACGTGGACTTTTCCGCCGAGGATCGTGTGTTTCTCTGGCATAAGCGGTCCGGCCTCGAAAACGGCCAAACTGTGTAAGGCTTGTGTAAGTATACCAGAGGCGTGAACCGTATGGTTATCGCGATGAAAAAAAGCGACTTGCAACGACAGAAAATTTTATGCGGATGATTTTGAGTCCCGTGCGTCTGCCAGTTCCGCCACTCCAGCCGGTGGAAGCGCCCGCGAGTTTTCAGTATATCGTAAGCGGCGCCTGCGGCAGGCGGCGATTAAGCGCGGCCCATCCGGCGGCGGCGATAGCACCAGGCGCCGCCCAACAAGCCCACCAACAAAAACATGCTGGACGGTTCGGGCGTATCCACGGTGCTGTAGCTATATCCCCATTCGACGCCGCCGAACAGAACGTTGTAATCGGTGCCGTCAATCACTTCCGGCGCGGTGATAAACGCCAGGAACGTCACACTCTCGCTGGTGACCGCGTCGTCCACGCCGCCCGTGCAGTCGGCATTCGAAGTCAGCCCGCTCTCGCAGGTATACGGAATATCCAGCATCCAGGCAGGGGTGGTGGCATTGCTTACCAGCGGAATCGAGGAGGTGTTGGAGGTGCCCGTGCCCGATACGCCCGTCTGGTTATAGAACGGTCCGGAGGCGCCGCCGTTGTCGACCGCTCCGCTGGTTTGTGGGCCGCCGTTGGTGACCTCGACGTAGCCCTGCAGGAAGTTCACATCCGTGGGATCGCCACCGTTCAGGGGCGTGTAGGAGATGACGATGTTGGCGCCGCCGGCGTCCTGCCCGGTAATCCCGCGGTTGTAGCTGCTGCCGCTGGGCGCGGTGGCGTAGTTGGTCGTGGCGTTGTTGTTCACCACCCAGGGGTTGTATCCGGAGATGGAGAAATCGCCCGGGTCCACATCCGTTAAGGCCACCGATGCCGCCGTGACAAAATCGTAGCTGGGGTAAGCTTCCGAAGCTACCGTGAGCAGCCAGGAGGGGTCCGATACGAAGATTGCGTTAATGGTCGTGGATGTGTTGTAGTCATCCACGCCCGTTCCCGTCGCGGTCTGGCCGGCTGTGTCCCCTTGCAGCGTGCCGCCCCACACGCACAACGGCGCCACAAGCCCCCCCAATACGAACGCGACGAGCCGGTTTCGCATAGCAGCCTCCTGGGCTTTCATGTGAACTTTTGAAAATTATAAAGCGATTTTGTGGAGTTTTACATGAATCCCAGGTTGCTTTTTCCGCTGACAGTACCAGGTGGCGACAGCAAAAGTCCTATTGGGCAGCGCTACAGATGTAACATTGCTTTACCGCAGGGCGCCCAGAATCGCTCGCGCGCCCAGGTAGGACCAGTCGCCCATCCACCGCCCGAAACTGGTGAATCCCACCAGCACCACCAGCGCCATGAAACCCACGCGCGAGATCTCCATGTACACCACCGCCGGAATCCGCATGGCCAGCAGCAGTTTGGAGCCATCCAGCGGGGGAACCGGAATCATATTAAAAATCGCCAGGTAGAGGCTGAGCGCCACCCCCTGGGCGGCGAATTGCGCGAACGCCGGAGCGGCGCGCAGGGATGCCACCGCAACCGCCGCCAGCACCACCGCCATCACCACGTTGCTGGCGGGTCCCGCCAGCGAAACCAGGGCCAGCCCGTTCAACCCGCCCTTGAGTTTGGACGTCTGCGTCATCACCGGCTTGCCCCAGCCGAGGAAGCCGCCGCTCAAAAGGGAGGTCACAAACGGCAGAATGGCCGTTCCGATCCAGTCCACGTGCGCCAGCGGATTCAGCGTCAACCGCCCTTGCAGCCGCGGCGTATCGTCGCCCAGCCTGGTGGCTACCCAGGCGTGGGAAAACTCGTGCGGCGCGGTGAGAATCCACAGCAGCAGCACATTGGTAAGAGCTTGTTCGAATTGAAAGTGCATGGTTAGGTCAGAGCGCCGAAAAACGCCGGTGCCCTCCGGGTCGGCGCGCACGATGGCATCCTGCCCCACATTGTACGTGGTATCATTGGATTTACACCATCGCTTCTTTTTCAGAGGGAAACTCCACTTGGCTTTAGTAGAAGGTTGCCGTCACTCGCTTGAAGTCTCCATCCCTGTCAATGAGGTGGAGAGCGAGGCGCAGCGCGTCACTCTCGACGTACAGAAACGCGCGAAACTCCCCGGCTTCCGTCCGGGGAAAGCTCCTGCCTCGTTGATTCGCAAGCAATTTGCCGGGGACATCCGGCAGAAGGTCCTGGAATCCCTGATTCCCAAATTCCTGCAAAAGCAGTTCGAAGCCGAAAACCTCAATCCGGTTGGAACTCCCGATATCAGCGACGTCCATTTTCACGAAGGCGAGCCGCTGCGCTTCAAAGCCGATTTCGAAGTGGTTCCGCAAATCGAGCTGGGGGATTACAAAGACGTCGAAGTGGCTTATCACGACCCGGAAATTTCCGACGAGGATGTGGATAAGCGCATCGCGGAACTGCGCGATCAGAAGGCCCAGTATGTCAACGTGGATCCGCGCCCGCTGGAAAACGGCGATTACGCCGTGGTAGCCCTGGAGAGCATTGGCGGCATCGAAGGCGACCCCGTCAAGCAGGACGAAATGGTGCTGGAAATCGGCGGCGCCGATACCTTCGAAGACTTCAGCGAGAATCTGCGCGGCTCGAGCCCCGGCGACGAAAAGGAATTTGACGTCTCCTATCCCGAAAATTACGGCGCGCCCCGCATGGCCGGCAAAACCGTCCGCTTCCATGCCACCGTCACCGGCGTCCGCAAAAAAGAACTGCCCGAGTTGAACGACGAATTCGCGCAGGATCTGGGCGATTACCGCAACCTGGAAGAGTTGCGCGACGCCGTACGCAAGGGCCTGTTCGCGCAGAAGCAGCACGAAGCCCAGGAAACCGCCAAGAACCAGATCGTCGAGCTGCTGGTGGATAAACACGAATTTCCGGTGCCCGAGGTCTTCGTCGACCGCCAGATCCGCAACCGCGTCGAACAGAGCCTGCGCGCCATGGCCGGCGAAGGCGTCGACCCGCGCCAGCTCAAGCTGGATTGGAACAAAGTGAAAGAAAGCCAGCAGGACAAAGCGCGGCGGGAAGTGAAAGCCTCCATGTTGCTGGCGCGGATTTCCGATCGCGAGGCCATTCACGCCACGCGCGACGAAGTGGACCGGGAGGTGGAGAAGATCGCCCGTCAAAACCGCGAACCGGTGGCCGCCGCCCGCATCCGTTTTGAAAAAGATGGCACCATGAACCGCATCGCCAATCACATCCAGACGGAGAAGACTCTCAATTTTTTGTTCGAACACGCCCGTAAAACGGCCTAAACGACGGAGGTTTACGCCTCCCCGAAGTGTAGTCTATTACTACAAGTACCAGCCGCGGCCAACATCGACTTTAGAGTACATTGCTAAGGAGCGCCGTTCAGGTGATAATAGAGACGAAATCGATTGATGTTCTCTATCCCGGAGGCTCGTCCTCGGAGCCCAAGGCGGAAGAGGAGAAAACTGCGTGAAGCGTGCCGGATCCGATGATGCTTTGCGATGTTCCTTTTGTCATAAGAGCCAGGACGTAGTCGGAAAGCTCATCTCTTCTCCGAGCGACTATCCCCGCGCCTACATTTGTGATGAGTGTATCGCGGTGTGTAACTCGATCCTCGAGGACGATAAAGTCGAACCCCCCTCGGGAACTCCCAACAAGATCCCTAAGCCATTGGAAGTTAAGGAGTTTTTGGACCAATACGTAATCGGCCAGGAGGCCACCAAGAAAAAGCTCGCGGTCGCCGTATATAACCATTGCAAGCGCATCCATATGAACCGCATGCGCAACAGCGAAGTCGAGCTGCAGAAGTCCAACATCCTGCTGATCGGCCCCACCGGGACCGGTAAAACGTTGATGGCCCAGACGTTGGCCAAGATTTTAGACGTTCCATTCGCGATTGTCGACGCCACCACCCTGACCGAAGCCGGCTACGTGGGCGAGGATGTGGAAAATATCATCCTCAAGCTCCTCCAGGCCGCCGATGGCGACGTGCAGAAGTGCCAGCAGGGCATTATCTATATCGACGAAATCGACAAGATCTGCCGCAAGGACGAAAACCCGTCGATCACGCGCGACGTTTCCGGTGAAGGCGTGCAGCAGGCGCTGCTCAAGATCCTGGAAGGGACGGTGGCCAACGTGCCGCCGCAGGGCGGGCGCAAACATCCGCATCAGGAATTTACCCCGGTTGATACGACGAATATTCTGTTTATTTGCGGGGGAGCGTTTGTCGGGCTGGAAAAAGTGATCGCCCGGCGCACCGGCAAGAAGTCCATTGGATTCATGCAGGAAGACGAAAAGGGAGTTTCGCGGTCCACCATCAGCGGCCGCCGCGATATCGACCTGCTCAGCCAGGCGCAGCCTATCGATCTGATCAAATTTGGCTTCATTCCGGAGTTTATCGGCCGCCTGCCGGTTTCGGCGGTGCTGGAAGATCTGGACCGCTCCGCGCTGATCCAGATCCTGAGCCGCCCCAAGAACGCTATCGTCAAGCAATATCAGAAGCTGTTTGAGTTCGAAAACGTGCGGCTCAAGTTCAGCGACGATGCGCTGGAGGCCATAGCCGAACTCGCCATGGAGCGGAAAGTCGGGGCTCGCGGTTTGCGCATGATCCTGGAAGACCTCATGTTGGACCTGATGTACTATCTCCCTTCGTATAAGAAGGTGCGCGAATTCCAGGTCACCAAAGAGATGGTGCTGTCGCAGAAAATCAGCCTTACACTATTAGAAAAGGCTGGCTGACGGAGCCAGGCTGGCTGAGGGCCAGTGCCGGCGGATAGCCAGGCTGGCTAAGACGCCAGATTCAGAAAATGCCAGGGCCGGCTTGGGTATGCCGGCGCCCCGAATACTACCAGGGACCAGGGGTGGGTCATTTTCCCCTGGGGAGAACAATGCTTACTTCAAAGGAAAAATCCGATACAAAACGTCTGCCGATGATGCCTATCCGCGACGTCGTCATCTTCCCTTACATGATGACGCCGTTCGTGGTGGGAAGGGAATCCAGCGTGCGGGCGCTGGAAGAGGCCATGGCGGGCGACAAGAAAATCTTTCTCGCCACCCAGCACGATGCCTCTATCGACGAACCGAAGCCCAATGAAATTTACAACGTTGGAACCATCGTCAACATCGTGCAGAGCCTCAAACTGCCGGACGGCAATATCAAGGTTCTGGTGGAAGGGGTGGAGCGCGCCAAAGTCGTTTCGGTCTCCGACGACGAAGGTTTCTTTCGCGCCACCGTCCGCACCGCGGCCTACAAAGTGGAAGCCGGTCCGCAGCTCGACGCGCTCATCAGCCGCGTCACCAGCCTGTTCGAACAGTACGTCAAGCTCAGCCAGAATCTGAATTACGAGACCATGATCGCCGCCATCCGGGTGGACGATCCGGCCAAGCTGGCCGATACCGTGGGCGCCAACTTGCAGCTCACCATCGAAGAGAAGCAGGAATTGCTGGAGATTTTCGACCCCATCGACCGCCTCACGCGCGTGGCCGAGATGCTGGATATCGAAATCGAAAAGCTCAACGTGGACCGCACCATCCAGGGCCGCGTCAAGCGGCAGATGGAAAAGGCCCAGAAAGAGTATTACCTCAACGAAAAAATCAAAGCCATTCAGAAAGAACTGGGGCGCGGCGAAAAGAGCGAAGTCGACGAGCTGAAAAAGCGCATCGAAACCGCCGGCATGACGCAGGACGCGCTGGAAAAGGCCATGGCGGAGTTGAAGCGGCTGGAAAACATGCCGCCCATGTCGGCCGAATCCACCGTCTCGCGCAACTACCTGGATTGGCTGCTGGCGGTGCCATGGAAGAAGAAGTCCAAGGAAATCCGCGAGCTGCAATACGCCGAGCAGGTGCTGGAAGCCGACCACTACGGGCTGGAAAAAATCAAGGAGCGCATTCTCGAATTCCTCGCCGTGCGCCGCTTGGTGAAAAATCCCAAGGGCAGCATTCTATGCTTCGTGGGCCCTCCCGGGGTGGGCAAAACGTCGCTCGGCATGTCCATCGCCAAAGCCACCGGACGCAAGTTCGTGCGCATGTCGCTGGGCGGCGTGCGCGATGAAGCGGAAATCCGCGGCCATCGCCGCACCTACATCGGCGCGCTGCCCGGCCAGGTCATCCAGATGATGAAAAAGGCCGGCACGCGCAACCCGGTTTTCATGCTCGACGAAGTGGATAAGATGTCCATGGATTTCCGCGGCGATCCCTCGGCCGCGCTGCTGGAAGTGCTCGACCCCGAGCAGAACTTCATGTTCGTGGATCACTACCTGGATGTGGAGTACGATCTCAGCCAGGTGTTCTTCATCGCCACCGCCAACGTGCTCCATACCGTTCCCCCGGCCTTGCAGGACCGCATGGAAGTGATCCGGCTCTCGGGCTACACGGAGCTGGAAAAGATGGAGATCGCCAAGCGCTTCCTGGTGCGCAAGCAGATGGAAGCCACCGGCCTTTCGGGCGAGCAGATCGAGTTCGCCGATTCCGGGATCAACGGGTTGATTCAGTATTATTCGCGCGAAGCGGGGGTGCGCAATCTGGAGCGCGAAATCGGCAACGTGTGCCGCAAAATCGCGCGCCAAGTGGTGAATGCCGATACCGCCAGGGAAAAGAAAAAGCTTCCCAAGGCGGTGATCGATGGCGACAAGCTGCCCGAGCTGCTGGGGCCCTGGAAGTTCCGCGACCTGGTAGCCGAGAAGAAGAACGAAATCGGCGCCACCGTGGGGCTGGCCTGGACGGAAGTGGGCGGCCAGATCCTCACCGTCGAATGCACCCTCATGGAAGGCAAAGGCAAGCTGACCATCACCGGCAAGCTGGGCGAAGTGATGCAGGAATCCGCCCAGGCCGCCATGAGCTACATCCGCTCGCGCGCCCACCTGTTCGGGCTGCCGCGCGATTTCTACCGCAACCTGGACGTGCACATTCACATTCCCGAAGGCGCCATTCCCAAGGATGGCCCCTCCGCCGGCATCACGCTCGCGACCACCATTTGCAGCGCTTTGACGCGCATTCCGGTGCGCGCCGACGTGGCCATGACGGGCGAAATCACCCTGCGCGGCAAAGTGCTGCCTATCGGCGGCCTGAAGGAGAAGTTGATGGCCGCGCACCGGCACGGCATCGCCGAAGCCATCATGCCGCGGGAGAACGAAAAGGATCTGCCGGACATTCCGGATGCCATCAGGAACACCATGAAGCTGCATTTCGTGGACAACATGGACCAGGTTTTGAAAATCGCCCTGGAGCGGGAATTGGTCGCTCTGCCCATGCCTCCCGGACCGGGCGTCGCAGAACGGGACCTAGCCGCTCTGCCGATGCCTCCGGGCAAGGGCGCGGAAGCGCAAACGCCCGCGGAAGAGCCCCGTGCGCATTAGTTTCCGGATGGGGCGGCGCGTAGGGCCGCCCCGTGTTGGCTGTCTTTGAAAACCGAATTTGTCGTAAGCGCCGGCAAGCCGGCCCAGTTCCCTGCGGACCGCTTGCCTGAAATCGCATTCTTGGGGAGAAGTAACGTAGGAAAGTCCAGCCTGATTAATGCCCTGATCGGGCAAAAAGGGTTGGCGTTCACCAGTAATACACCGGGTCGCACGCAAACGATCAACTTTTACCGGATCGACGGATCGTTTTACTTCGTCGATCTGCCGGGTTACGGATACGCCCGCGTGCCGCCGGGAATGGCTCTGGAATGGAAGCGGTTAATCGAGCAATACTTAGAGGATAGGGAGACCCTGAAACTTTCCTGCCTGATCTTGGACGGCCGGCGCGGATGGATGGAGAAAGATCTCGATCTGAAACGCTGGCTGGAACATCATGGCAGACCGTACGTGGTCATCGCGACCAAGACCGACAAGTTGAATCAATCTGAGCAAGAGCGCGGATTGCGCGCCATCCGCCAGGAAGGCGTCAATCCGCTGCCGTTCTCGGCCCTCAGTGGCCGGGGAGTGAGGGAAATTTGGCAAGCAATATCGACAACACTGCAACGGTAGGAAACACCCCGCCGCAAGACAAACCCGAAAAGCCCACCGATACCCAGGCCGAAAAGCCTGTCCGTGAAACCGCAGCCGCCCCGCCGGGCGAAGCGGACGAGAAACCCGAACGTCCACCGCGCGCCGAAAAGCCGCACGCCGAGCGCGCTCCCAAAGCGGCCGCCGAACCGAAACCCCCAACCGAGCCGAAAAGCGCCGAGGCCAAACCTCCCGAGCCGAAGACGGAAGCCAAGCCAGTGCTGCCCAAGCCGGTCGAAGCGGCGCCCGCGCCGCCTCCCGCGGCTGCGGCTGCTCCCCCCCCTGCCGCGCCGCCTCCCGAACCCGCGCTGGGCGACCTGTCGGGTCACCCCGGCCACCAGCGCCGCAAACAGCAGGCCGCGCAAAGCGCCAAAAATGGCACCCCCACGCTCGACCTGGTCGAGCTGAAGGACATGAGCATTCAGAAGCTCAACCAGGTGGCCAAGGACATGAACATCGCCGGCGCCGCCGGCCTGCGCAAGCAGGAGCTGATCTTCAAGATCCTCCAGACGCAGGCCGAAAAGAGCGGGCTGATCTTCTCCGAAGGCGTGCTGGAGTGCCTGCCGGATGGCTTCGGCTTCCTGCGCGCCCCCGAGTACAACTACCTGCCGGGTCCCGACGACGTGTACGTTTCGCCTTCCCAGATCCGCCGCTTCGACCTGCGCACCGGCGACACCATCTCCGGCCAGATCCGGCCGCCCAAGGAAGGCGAGCGCTACTTCGCGCTCATCAAAGTCGACGCCATCAACTTCGAGCCGCCCGAGGAAGCCCGCAACAAAATCTTCTTCGACAACCTGACCCCGCTGTATCCCAACGAGCGGCTCAAGCTCGAAACCGCCCGCGACAACAACTCGGGGCGCGTGATGGATCTGCTCACGCCCATCGGCAAAGGCCAGCGCGGCCTCATCGTTTCGCCGCCGCGCACCGGCAAAACCATGCTCCTGCAGAGCATCGCCAACTCCATTACCACCAACCATCCCGAGGTTTCGCTGATCGTTCTGTTGATCGACGAACGCCCCGAGGAAGTCACCGACATGCAGCGCAGCGTGCGCGGCGAAGTCATCAGCTCGACTTTCGACGAACCGGCCACGCGCCACGTGCAGGTGGCCGAAATGGTGATCGAAAAAGCCAAGCGGCTGGTGGAGCACAAGCGCGACGTGGTGATCCTGCTGGATTCCATCACGCGCCTGGCGCGCGCCTACAACACCATCGTGCCGCCCTCCGGGAAAGTGCTTTCGGGCGGCGTGGATTCCAACGCCTTGCAGCGCCCCAAGCGCTTCTTCGGGGCCGCGCGCAACATCGAAGAAGGCGGTTCGCTGACCATCATCGCCACCGCGCTGATCGATACCGGCAGCCGCATGGACGACGTGATTTTCGAAGAGTTCAAGGGCACCGGCAACATGGAAATCCACTTGGAGCGCAAGCTGGTGGACAAGCGCGTGTTCCCGGCCATCGATATCAACAAGAGCGGAACCCGCAAGGAAGAGCTGCTGCTGCCTAAAGAAGAGCTCAACCGCGTGTGGATTCTGCGCAAGGTGCTGAACCCGCTTTCGCCCGTCGAAACCATGGAACTGCTGCTGGATAAGCTGGGCAAGACCAGAAGCAACGCCGAATTCCTGGCATCCATGAGCGGGTAGGACGGGCTTTCCGGGCTGCCCGGACAGGCCGGGATGCCTGTCCAACTTTGCGGTATCCTAAGCAACAGCGCAGGAGGAGTAATTCGCATGCCCACACGCAGGGGATTCTTCGTACAATTTGGCGCGGCCGCCATCGCGGCTCGCATGCTTCCGGAAGCGGCTTACGCGCAGCGCGCGGTGGTCAACGTCGCCGATCTGCCCAAAGACATGGTGTGGCTCAACGCCAACGAAAACCCCGCCGGCCCTCCGGCGTGTTCGCTGGACGCCATGCGCGAAGCGCTGGCCGGCTCGGGCCGCTATCACTACAACGAATTCCGCGACATCTACGCGGCCATGGCCAAGGCGGAGGACCTCGCGCCCGAGCAGATGATCGCCGGGTCGGGCTCGAGCGAAGTGCTGCACACTTGCGTGGATGCTTTTACTTCCCCCACGCGGCCGCTCATCAGCGTGACCCCGGCGTATGAAGGGCCGATTGAAACGGCGCGCGCCCTGGGCCATGCCGTGGTGCTTACCAGGCTGCGCGACGACTACACGGCGGATGTCCACCAATTGGCGGAAGCGGCGGACCGGGCCCACGGCGGCCTGATCTACCTGTGCAACCCCAACAACCCGACCTCCGCCACCACCAACGCCGCGGACCTGGATTGGCTGGTCAACAATCTTCCCGCCAATACCCTGCTGCTGGTGGATGAAGCTTACATCCATTTCGTGGAAGACCCGCAAGTGAAGAGCGCGCTGCCCTACGTGCGGCAGGCGAAGAACGTGATTGTGGCGCGCACGTTCTCGAAGATCTACGGGATGGCCGGCCTGCGCGTGGGATTCGCGGCGGCGCGGCCCGATCTGATCCAGGCGATTGCGCCGCTGCGCATGAACGTGATCTCGATTGTGAGCGCGCGCGCCGTGGTGGCGGCGCTGGCGGACAAGGACAAGATCGTTCCCGAGCGCCGGGCCTCGCTCGCCAAAACGCGGCGCGAGGTATGCGCATGGCTGGACAGCCGCAAGATTCCCTATATCCGGCCGAACGCGAATTTCATGATGATCGACGTGGGGCGCAACGCCCGCGAGTTCATCTCCGCCATGCCCAAATTGGGGGTCGCGCCGGGCCGTCCCTTCCCGCCGCTGAATAACATGCTGCGCGTCACCATCGGGACGGATGCCGAAATGGCCAAATTCCGCGACGTGTTCTGGAAAGTCTACCAGGGCTGAAAGCGGGCATGCGGGAAATTGCCGAAGGCGTGGCGGCCCTTACCATGACGATCGCCAACGCCTACCTGGTGGGGGATGCGGCCTCATGGGCGCTGGTGGATGCCGGCAGTCCGGGGAACGCCGGCAAAATCCGGCAAGCCGCCCAAGCGCGGTTCGGAAACGGGGCGCGGCCGCGCGCCATCATCCTCACGCATGGCCATTTCGATCATGCCGGTTCGGCGGATTCGCTGGCGCGGATGTGGAGCGTTCCGGTTTACGCCCACCGCATGGAAATGCCGTACCTCACCGGCCGTTCGTCCTACCCGCCCCTGGACCCCACCGGGCCGGGATTCTTTTCGGCCATGAGCCGGCTGTTTCCTTCCAGCACGGTGAATCTCTCGGGGATGGTGCAGCCGTTCGATTCGGGCGAAACGCTGCCCGGCCTGGAGAACTGGGAGATGCACGCTACGCCCGGCCACACTCCCGGCCACGTTGCATTTTTCCGGAGGGCCGATGGCGTGCTGCTGGCGGGGGATGCGGTCACGACCATGAATCTGGATCGCCTGGGCGACACGCTGTTTCGGCGCAGGGAGGTGTCGCGGCCGCCGGCGCCCGCGACCTACGATTGGGAGCAAGCGCGCAGCTCGGTGGAGCGCCTCGCGGCGCTGCGGCCGCGCGTAATCGCGGCGGGCCACGGGCTGCCCATGCAGTACGCCGCGGACCAACTCGAGCGGCTGGCCGCGAATTTTCCGGCGCCCGCGCACGGCCGCTATGTGGCGGCGCCGGCGCGCTTCGACGAGAACGGCATCACCTATCTGCCGCCCGCCCCGCCCGACCCGCTGCCGGCGATCGCGGCGGGTTTTGCGGCGGGGCTGGTGGCGGGAGCGATCGCGGTGAAGTTGGCGAGCAGGGGCAAACCTTAGGGCGCTGCCGCCGGAACTGGCCAACTTGGCCAAAAGTCTTATCCCGGCCCTTGTGTTTTCAACAAGATAGAAATTGCGAGTGGCCAAATTGGCCAATTTCGCCGGCGGGAGGCTGAGACCGGCCTCTGGCCTGTCCTACCTTACGCCACTAATTGTTCTTCCGGCTGTGCGGCTTCGAAATTCTTGGTGACTTCCCGGCGGTGCCACTCGCGCACTCGCAAAACCGCCGCATGCAGTTCCTCGTCATGCGGCAGCAGGCAGACTTTGCAATCTTTCACGCGTGGTTGTTCATCCATTTCGCACCTTCCCACCAATCCGGTTGGCGGCCCCATTTCGCCGAATTGAAGCGAGGCCGCCAGCCTAAGTGGAGTAGTTAAAGAGACGATAACCGACAGCGCGCGCGCTGGCAAGCCGCTCATTGGGTAGCACTCGGGAATCAACCGGGGTTAATTAACCTTCCACGCGCGGGCGTCAGTGATTCACGCCCGACGCCAGCAGGCCCCCATCCACGGCAATGAACTGGCCGGTGATGTAGCTGGCGGCGTCGGAAGCCAGCAGGACGGCGGCGCCAATCAGCTCGTCGGCCTTGCCGAAGCGGTCCATGGGAGTGCGCATGCGCAGCTCGCGCCCGCGCTCGGTGCCGTCGAGCAATGCCGAATTCAGCTCGGTGCGGAACACGCCGGGGGCCAGGGCATTGACGTTGATGCCGTCTTTGGCCCATTCCACGGCCAGGCTGCGGGTAAGCGCCATCACGCCCGATTTGGAAGCCGCGTAGGCCGCCACTTCCACCAGAGAGACAAAGGAATTCAGCGAAGCGATGTTGACGATGCGCCCGCGGCGGTTTTCCTTCAGAGCCGCGTAAAACGACTGGCAGGAGCGCAGCATGCCCGTCAGGTTGACATCCATGAGGTGGTTCCACTCGGCTTCGGTGACGTCCTTGGTGGGCTTGCGGAAAATCTGGCCGGCGGCGTTGAGCAGCACGTCCGCGTGGCCGAACTGCGCGAGCACGGTATCGCGGAACGCATCGATCGACTGCCGCGACTGAATGTCGCAGGCGCAGCGAAGGGTCCGGCCGCCCACGCGCTCGACTTCGGCGCAGGCCTCTTCGACCAGGTTTTCCCTTCTTCCCGTGGGTACGACATCGGCGCCGGCGCGGGCCAAGCCGGCGGATAAAACGCGGCCCAAGCCGGACGTGCCGCCCATCACCACCACCACACGTCCGGTCATGTCCATCAGGTTTTCAGCGGGCATCCCGTTATTCTATCGCTGTATACGCGCCGACCCGCCCTTGGCGAAGGAACGCACCTGTTCCAGATTGGCCATGGTGGTATCGCCGGGGAAAGTGGTGAGGAGCGCGCCGTGCGCCCAACCCAGCTTGATGGCCTCTTCGGGTTCTTCGCCGGCGATTAACCCGTAGAAGAAACCGGACGCGAAGCCGTCGCCGCCGCCCACCCGGTCGTAAACGTCGAGCTCGGCCACGGGCGCCTGATAGGTCTGGCCGTTCACCCAAGCCACGGCGCTCCAGCTATGGCGGTTGGTGGAGTGGACTTCGCGCAAGGTGGTGGCCACGATTTTGACGTGCGGCTGTTTCGCCACCACGCTCTTCATCATGCCGATGAAGGCGCTGGAATCCAGTTTGCTCTTGGCGGCCATTTCAGGACCGGGAATGCCCAGGCCCTTCTGCAAGTCCTCTTCATTGCCCACCAGCACGTCCACGTTCTTGACGATGCGGCCCAGCACTTCCACGGCGCGCTGCTCGCCGCCCGAGATGTTCCAAAGCTTGGCGCGATAGTTGAGATCGAAGGAAGTGACGGCGCCGGCTTCCTTGGCGGCCTGCATGGCTTCGCTGACCAGCTCGGCCGTGGTGGGAGACAAAGCCGCGAAGATGCCGCCGCTGTGGAACCACTTGACGCCCTGGCCGAAGATGGCTTTCCAATCGAAATCGCCCGGCTTGAGCCGCGCGCCGGCTTCATTGCAGCGATTGTAAAAGACCACCGGGGCGCGCACGCCGTAGCCGCGATCGCTATAGACGGCGGCCATGTTGGGGCCGGTGACGCCATCGTGCTTGAATTTTTTGTAGAAGGGCTTGACCCCCATGGCGCGCACGCGCTCCTGGATCAGGTCGCCGATGGGGTAATCCACCATGGCGGAGGCCACGCCGGTGCGCAGGCCGAAGCAGTCGGAAAGATTGGCGGAGACGTTGAACTCGCCGCCGCTCACGTGAATGTGGCATTCGCTGGCTTTGCGAAATGGGATGATCCCCGGATCGAGGCGATGGACCAGGGCTCCGAGCGACAGAAAATCCAGAGCGGCGTCTTGACGGATGTTGAGAGCGGGTTGACTCATGGTTTCCTTCCGTGGGGGTAGAAAGACCACGCTATGGCGATTGCAGGGCGGCTGTCAAGCCGGGATCTGTGAATCGACGGTTTAAAGAAGCTGAAGGATGGGAGAATGAGCCATGCGCCTTTTCGGGCCGCTCCACCTGTCGCTGCTGGCGGCGATCGCGGGCGTCTGCGCGGCGCTATCCCTTCTGTGCCGGCGGCGGCGCGCGGCGGCGCGCACGGTGCGCCTGGCGCTGGGGTATGGGCTGGCGGCCAACGAGCTGGCGTGGTGGGTGTTCCGCTATTCGCATGAAGGCGTGCGCCTGGCCAATCTGCCGCTGCAGCTTTGCGACGTGGGGGTATGGACGAGCGCGGCGGCGTGCCTGACGATGGCCCCGGCGCTGGTCGAATTCGCCTATTTCGTGGGCCTCGCGGGAGGGGGAATGGCGCTGCTCACGCCGGATTTGTGGTCGCCGTGGCCCACCTATCCGGCCATCTATTTCTTTGTGGCGCATGGGGGAATCGTGGCGGCCTGCGCGGTGCTGGTATTCGGCAAAATCGCGCCCTTGCGGCGCGGCGCGGTTTGGCGCGCGTACGGGTTGCTCCTGCTGTACGCCGCGGCGGTGGGAGGGTTCAACGCGGCCTTCGGAACAAACTATATGTACCTGTGCCGCAAACCGCACAATGCCTCGCTGCTGGATGCGTTGGGGCCCTGGCCGGTGTATCTGGCGGCGGGCGCGGTGGTGGCGCTGGGAATCTTCTGGCTGTTGTGGGTGCTGGCGCCGAAGAGGATTGAGCCGCCGATGAACGCCGGGCTCGCCGAAAACGATTAGCCATCCCTGTTTATCTGCGGCTGACTGCTTTTTGCAGGACGGCGCCCTGCGCCATAATCGAGCTATGCGATTTCGCTTTCTAGTGCTGCTGTCTGGCGCGCTCGGTTTGTGCGCGCAGCAGTGGAAGCCCGCCGATAACCCGCTGACTACGCCCTGGACTGGCGATGTGCGGGCGGACAGCGCGTGGGCCGAATATCCGCGGCCGCAACTGGTGCGCGCGCGATGGACGAATCTCAACGGGCTGTGGGACTACGCCATTCGTCCCAAGGACGAGGAACGCCCGGTGGAGTTCGAGGGCAAGATTCTGGTTCCCTTCGCGGTGGAATCGGCGCTCTCCGGTGTGAAGCGTCCGCTCAAGCCCGAGCAGCGGCTGTGGTACCGGCGGTCGTTCGCGGCATCGGTTGCCAAGGGGCAGCGGCTGCTGCTGCACTTCGAGGCGGTGGACTGGCGCGCGGAAGTGTTCGTCAACGGAAAACCGGTGGGCAGGCATGAGGGCGGATACGATCCGTTTGCCTTTGATATCACCGATGCGCTGAAGCCGGGCGGTTCGCAGGAACTCGTGGTTGCGGTGTGGGATCCGACCGACACAGGCATGCAGCCGCGCGGCAAACAGGTGCTGGATCCGAACGGCATCTGGTACACCGCTGTTTCCGGCATCTGGCAGACGGTCTGGCTGGAACCGGTGGCGGCGGACCACATCGCGGAAGTTTTGATGACGCCGGATGTGGATGGCAAGCAGTTGCGTCTGACGGTGC
>Ga0181530_10003772_pt1 | contig 16561 bp, 20 predicted proteins | sample PEATcosm2014_Bin_42_FD_119769 | JGI IMG/M metagenome (GOLD analysis project Ga0181530, IMG submission 119769) | Peatland microbial communities from MTU Mesocosm Facility, Houghton, MI, USA - PEATcosm2014_Bin10_60_metaG | ecosystem: Environmental > Terrestrial > Soil > Wetlands > Peat | place... | reverse complement strand
GTGCACCCGCGCTTCAAGACGCCGCACATCAGCACCTGGATCGCGGGGCTGGCGGTGGGCATTCCGGCGGGCGTCTGGGACATCGGTACGTTCGCGGACCTGGCAAATATCGGGACACTGTTCGCCTTCATCGTGGTCTCGGCGGGCGTGATCGTGCTGCGCCGCCAGCAGCCGGACCGCCCGCGCAGCTTCCGCGTGCCGGGATCGCCTATCCTGCCGGCGCTGTCGATTGTCTCCTGCCTGGTGCTGATGATGGCGCTGCCGCTGGAGACATGGGTGCGCTTCGTGGTCTGGCTGGTGATCGGCTTCGCCATCTACTTCCCGTTCGGGCGGAAACACAGCAGGCTGGCGAAGGAAAATGCGGCGGTTCGCCCCGCGCCGGATGCGGCCGGGCGATAGCGGCTGTGGCGGCGTCACCCTTGGGCGTGGGCTGGGTGGTGAATCCGGCGCACATGGATTTCTTTCTCGCGCTTGCGGGTCTGCGCAATGTCGTATGACGCCTGCATCCGCATGAGCGTGTCCATTTTAACTCCGAAGGCCTTTTCGACACGTAGCGCCATATCGCCGGAGAGGCCGGACTTGCACTCAGAAGGCTGGACAACGCGGGCCGTGAGACGCGGAACGCGGCCGCTGCCGCCGTCACTGACAGGCCTGCCGGTTCGATAATCTCAGTCCGGATGAAGTCTCCCAGATGGGGCGGGTTCTTAATAGGCATGGCGTATGCTCCTTCCTCCTAGTGGTAGTCTTCCAAATTCACGTCACAAAATTTCAAGCTCTGTGGGATCGATGCGGAACGTGAGGCGGCGGTTACGAGTGACGCTCAGGCTCAACGTTCCTTTGCGGTCGCCGACCAATGAGTGCACCTTCCACGCCGTAAGGGAGCGCGATTCGTCCGGCCCTTCGATGTCGTCAAGATAGGCCAGCATTTTTCCGGCTGTCGGCGTAGCATGGTGACGGTGGCGGTGTTATCGCGCGCATTTGGTTGACCGGAACGGCTCCGTTGGGGTAGGGTGGGGACGGAAGGGTTCTAGCTAGGAACTTGTTGAAAAATGTCTGGCAGGCGAAACCGCCTGCCCCACCTAGCGTGCAAGTTGCTGATCTGCCGTGGTGGCGCAGGCGGTTCCGCCTGCGTTTGCAGACTAATCAAGCGTTTTTCAACAAGCGCCTAGGCTAGGCTAGACTAGCAAGAGGAAGCCATGACGATTACGCTCAGTCCGGACCAGGAACGGGCCATCCGCGATGCCATTCGCGCTGGCCGCCTCGCCTCAGTCACAGAACTCATTGATCGGGCCATCGCCGAGCTGCCTCGGCAAAAGGGCGGCGGGGACGCGCCGGGAGTGGGCAGTTCGCTCTTTGAGCAGGGGCTGGGTCTCTTCGGCAGTCCAGAGGACTCCGCCTTGCTCGACGAGGTGGTCTCCATGGCTTATCAGGAGAGACATCGGCCAAGCAGGCGGGAACCGTCTCTCTGACAATGACCGTCAAGGCGATCCTGGATACCGACATCCTGTCGGAGTACCTCAAGGGACACAATGCGAGTGTGGCGGGACGCGCCGCAGCTTATGCCAGGGATCACGGCGTTTTCACCTTCACCAGCGTCACTGTCTACGAAATCGTCTTCGGCCTGGAACTCAAGGGAGCCTCCGTACAGCTTGGTAAGGTGCTGGCTTGGCTCAATCGGAATGAGGAGATCACGCCTACTGCGGCTGATTACCGCGACGCGGCCTCCATCAAGGCTGCGGCCGGACGGCAAGGCTACGTCGTTGAGCTTCCCGACTGCCTGATTGCCGCCGTCGCCCTCCGGCTGGACCGGCCTCTGGTCACCGGCAATACGGGCGATTTTCGGGCCATCCAGCGTACGGGTGTCAAGCTGGCGATCGAGAATTGGCGGGACGAACGCGCTCCATAGCCAACACTCGCGACGTTGTGCCGGTCGCGTTCCTTGTGCTCGTCGAACCGCGCGCCGCGTTTCCAGACGAATGCGAGGATGGTGGAGCGATCCCCGGGGTGGAGCGCGTCACCAGAGCAGACTGGGGTGCAGCGGCGGGCTCCAAGCTGTTGGTATTATGGAGTAGATGAAATCCCTGCAGCTCTTGCTTTTCCTAACACCCGTGGCCTGCCTGCTCGCGCAGACACCGCCCGCTACGCCGCCGGCTTCGCCTTCCCCGGCGGCCAACAAGCCGCCGACCATCAGCGTACAGCCGTCGTCTCCGGTCGTGGCAGCGCCAGTGCCTCCCGATAAAGTCGTCTTGACGATAGGCGACGAAAAGATCACCGCGGCCGAATTCGATCATTACGTAGATCTGCTCCCGGAGCAATACCGCCAGCAGATGCGCACCACGGGCCGCCGGCGGTTCGCCGAGTATCTTATCGATACCAAAACCAGGGCGCAAGAAGCGCGCCGCCGCAAATTGGAAGATACACAGGCCTTTAAGGACCAAATGGCGTTCACCGGCGAGCAAGTGCTGGCGCAGGTGATACTGCCGCAGAACCTGCAGGCCACGGCGGTCGTGGACGAAGCGGCTTCGCGCGCCTATTACGAACAGCACAAGACGGACTACATACAAGTGAAGGCGCGGCACATCTTGATCCGATTCAAAGGCTCGTCGGTTCCGCTGCGCAAGGATCAGAAGGAACTCACGGAAGAGGAAGCCCTGGCGAAAGCTCAGGAAATCCGCAAGAAGCTGGTGGATGGCGGGGATTTCGACGCGCTCGCCAAAGCGGAATCCGACGACGTCGGCTCCGGCGCCAAAGGCGGCGATCTGGGGACGTTCGGTCACGGCCGGATGACGCCGGCCTTCGAGACGGCGGCTTTCGCGCTGCCAGTGGGCGCGCTCAGCGAACCAGTGAAGAGCCCGTTCGGCTATCACATCATCAAGGTCGAGCAGCACCAGGAGAAGACCTGGGTTGAAGTGCGGGCCGATATGGAAAAGAAGATGACCGGGGACGTGGTGAAGAAGGAGCTGGACGATCTGAAGAAATCCACGCCGGCGGTCATGGATCCGGACTTCTTTGGGCCGCCTCCGGCTGCTCCGCCGGTGCCTGGCAGACCTGCACCGCCCACGCTGCAACCGAAACAGCAGTAGCCTCGTGGGGTAGCCGATCCCGGCGTGCCCCGCTTCAGCGATACGAGCCGGACTCCAGTTCGGCCAGCACCGCCGGAGCTTGCGGCCGCCAGCCGAGCAGGCGCATGGCTCGTTCACCAGAGACTTGCTGATCGAGCGCCAAGGCATCGGCGAACGGGCCCATCGTCTGGCGGGCTTCGGCGATCGGCACGGTTTCAACTTTGCCGCCCGCGCCCGCCGCGCGGCTGGCGGCTTCGGCAACTTCACGCACGCGGTGCGCCGGGCCATGCGCGGCGAATAGCAGCGTACCTGCGGCCGCGCCCAGCGCGCGCACGTACAGGTCCGCCAGATCGTCCACGTGCACGAAGGTCCAGCGGTTCTCGCCATCGCCGACGATGCGGGCGGCGCCGTGCTCGCGGGCCGACTGCACAAATGAGGTCAGCAAGCCGCCGCCGCGCCCATAAACGATGACCGGACGCAGCACCACGCCCTGCACGCCGCGCCGGGCGGCCGTCAGCACCAGTTGCTCGACGGCCGGACGCCAGGCCACCAGCGGCGTGGGCGCGAGCGGCGCGTTTTCGTCCGCAATCGTGTCGCCCGTGTTGCCCAGCACCCAGCAGCCGCTGGTATAGATAAACGGCCGGTTGAACTGCGACAGCGCGCTCAGGATGGCATCCACGGCGGCACGATCGACTTGCGGCGTATCGGGGGCGGCAGGGAACGCGCAATGGATCACGGCATCGGCGTTCCGCGCGCCCTCGGCGATGCTGGCGGGATCCCGCAGATCTCCGCGGTGCGCGCCCAGGCCCCGGACCGCCAGCGCGCGGGCCTGGTCTTCGGAACGCGCCAGGCCCACCACGCCGTATCCTGCCTTGCGCAGCGCCTCGGCCACGGCGCTGCCGATGTATCCGGTTGCTCCGGTCAAGAAGACTTGCATTGGTTCGCTCCTTTAGTAGCGGCCACGATCATAACTCCTACCAGCCTAGCGCGCAGGCGTGGGGGAAGGGGTGCGCCAATTCGGCCAGACTTCCGGCTTCTAAGCGGCCGAGAGCCGGCGCTGGTGTCCTCAGGGGTGCCAGGGGCGCCGGGGTCGCAGGGGTTTGCAAGGAATGAAATGCAAGAAATGAGATAAACGGTTCCACTTGTTGTGGTTGGGTGTATAATCGGTGCTGGCCATCCTGGCCGAGGAGAATTCAGATGAACAGAATCGAGCGGCTCGTTGCATGCGCGCTGTTTCTCATGCTGGTGTTGTGGGCCCCCGCATCGTTGCTTGCGCAAAGCCCATTTGACGGCACATGGCGCAACGACATGGACCAATACAAGCCACCGACGAAGCCGAACGTCTTTTCAGTGAGCAAGGGTATGTATAGCTGTTCCAGTTGCAGCCCGAAGATCGACGTGAAGGCCGATGGGCAGGACCAGTCCGTTACCGGCCAGTCTTATGACACGATCAGTGTGCGTGAAGTCGATCCCAAGACGATTGCAACCACGACCAAAAAGAACGGCAAGACAGTGACCGAGCAGACTCGGACCGTGTCGGACGACGGCAAGACTCTGACGGTGAAGACTACCAACCATCCGGCGAACAGCGATCAGACGGTGACTACGGAAATTACGGCTACGCGGGTAGGAAAGGCGCCTACTGGAGCGAATGGGGCTTCCGGCTCGTGGCGAACCACCAAAGCTAAAGTGAGTGAAAATGGCCGCACGACGACCTACAAGACCAGCGGCGATGGGCTAAGTATGTCCGCACCGACGGGCGAGAGCTACACTGCGAAGCTCGACGGCAAAGACTACCCGGTCAAGGGAGCGTACACCTACAACTCCGTCTCCCTGAAGCGCGTTGACGACCGCACGATAGAGGAGACGCGCAAGCGCGATGGCAAGGTAATAGCCGTATCGAAAATGACCGTCGCGCCCGATGGGAAGAAAATGACGTCGGTATATACGAATAAGTTGACCGGCGCGACATCGACGTCAGTCGCCGAGAAGCAGTAGTAGCTTTCCCGGGCGGCCCCGATCATACCTCTCTCCAACCAGCTCCGCGCAGGAGCGGGGGGAAGATCTCCGGATGCGCCAACTCGGCCAGGATTTCGAGCGATTCCACGAGGCGTGGTCCGGGGCGGTTGAAGTATTGATTGCCGTCGGCCACGTAGACCCGGCGGTTGCGCACTGCCTGCAGATCATGCCAGGCGGAGCGGTCCGTGAGCCAGTGCGTCTCGCGCGCGGCGCGTTCCAGGTCGAAGCCGCAGGGCATCACCAGAATCGCGTCCGGATCGGCGGCAGCCAGTTCCTGCCATGTGTTCCAAGCGACGTTTTCCGCGCCGGCCATAGCGACCAGTTCCGGCATCCAGTTTCCGGCCGGCATCAGCGGTTCGATCCACTCGATGCAGGCGATGCGCGGACGCCGCGGGGCGGCTTGCGCGGCATCGGAAATTGCCTGCATGCGGGCCTGTAGCTTGCCGATGAGCTGCTCGCCGCGCCCCGCGATTTCGAGCGATTGCGCCACGCGGCGGATATCTTCCCAGACGTGCGTAAGGGTATTGGGCTGAAGCGAAACAATTCGCGGCCGGCTGGCCAGGCGCGCGGCCACGGAGCGCTCCACGTCGCGCAGGCTCACGGCGCAGACTTCGCAGTGCATCTGGGTCAGGATGTGGGTGGGCTGCAAGCGCTCCAGCACGTCGTCGAACACCTGGTAGACGGAAATCGCCTGCGCGCGGGTCTGCTTGACCAGGCGATCGATTTCGCGGCTGTCGCCATCCACCGCGAAGCGCGGCGCGGTGCACACCGGGAGCGCCAGCACTTCTTCCGGGAAATCGCATTCATGCGAGCGGCCCACCAGCCACGGCAACGCGCCCAGGGCGTTGACGATTTCGGTCGCGCTGGAGATCAGGGAAACAATTCTCGGCATTACGCTCCTCGCGCCGCGGCGGGCAGCAGATCCGCGAAGACGAAGCCATCCGCATCGCGCAATTCGCCCACGGTGACCGGAATCGGGTGGCGGAACATGGGACCATCGTAGACAAACGAGTGGAACTCGCCGTTCTCGCCGCAGGGGTCCACATGCGGTGGCAGGTCGGCCAGCAGCGCCAGGTCGAACTCGCGGCCGGCAAAGCTCGCGTCGAGGACTTTCTTATCCACGCAGGTGATCTTGGCGCGCAGACCGCCGCGGATCATTTCGTGCGCCAGGTCGCGCGTGGGCATTTCCCAGAGCGGGAAGAGCGGTTCGAGCCCGCTGGCTGCGAGCGAGCGCTCGCGATACTCGCGGACATCGCGCAGGAACAGATCACCGAAGGCGATGGCGTCGATTCCCTCCGCTACGGCGGCTCGGCAGGCTTCAGCAATCAAGGATTCATACTGCTGATTGGAACACGGCCACGGGAGCGGCACGGCGCGCAACGGAAGGCCAGCCGCGGCGGCCTGCGCCTCGACGAGCGCGTGACGGACGGCATGCATGGCCACACGGTCGGCCACTTCATTGAAAGTGGTCAGCAGGCCGGCAATCTCCACGCCTCGCTGCCGTAGCAGATGCAAGGCCCAGGCGCTGTCCTTGCCGCTGCTCCAGGAGACCAGCGTGCGTTTCAAGCGGCCGCGGGAACCCGCTCGGCCGTGCGCAGGCTGCGGCTCAGCCACGCGTGCAAGCCGAACAACACGCCGGAGTATAGGAGGTCGGCCGCCAGAGTGCGCCCGAAAAAGGGGATCGCCGCGGTGTAGCAGAGGGCCAGTCCGGACAACGTGTGCGGATACATGTTGCCTAGCCAGGTGCCGAAGTTGGTGATGAGGAAGAATTGCGCGCTGCAAATCAGGCACGCTGCGCCGATGCGCACAGGGCTTTCGGTGGCTTGCAGGCGGCGGCCGATCCACACGTTGATCAGAAAGCTGAGATAGATGAAGGGGGTCGCGAAGGAATAGCCGCCGAGCAGCGGATCGGTCACGGCCATCAGCAGCAACGGCAGAGCAAAGGCCTGCCACCCGCGCAGGCGCGCGCCGGCGTACAAACTCATGCCGCCCACCGGAGCGAAGTTCGGCGGATGCGGCGCAAGACGGGCCAGCGCTCCCAGTACAGTCAGGCTCAGTGCCAGGGGCCGTACATTCTTTCCTTGATCCATGTCAACTCCTTATTCAGATAGTGTACCGCCGCTGGCGGCACGGTTGGGTTCCCACAGCGTCTCGGGAACTCCCGTGCGGTGGCTGGCCCAGCGGCTCCAGACAAAGAACGCGTCGCCGAGGCGGTTCAGATATTTCACGGCTTCCGCGGGGATCTGCTCTTCACGGGCCAGGGCCGTGGCTTTGCGCTCGGCGCGGCGGCATACGGTGCGGCAAACGTGCAGCTCCGCGTTGAGCCGCGAGCCGCCCGGCAGCACGAAGGATCGCAAAGCGGGAAGCTCCGCGTTCATCCGATCCATTTCCGTTTCCAGTTGAGCGATCTCCACTTCGGTGATGCGGGCTTGGCGCGGATGGACATCCGCAGGCAACGTGGCGAGGATGGATCCCAGGTTGAACAACTCGTGCTGCACGCGCAGCAGGATGGTGGAGAGGTCGGCGAGGGCTGGAGCGTCGGCGGCGGTAGCGCGGGCCAGTCCTGCGAAGGAGTTCAGTTCATCCACGGTGCCGTAGGCTTCGATGCGCGGCGAATCCTTGGGTACGCGCTGTCCGCCTGCCAGGCTGGTTTCACCCGCATCGCCCAGGCGCGTGTAGACCCGGTTGATGGCGAGGCGCGGTTCGTCGAATTTAGGTTCCATGATATGCAGGATACATGGGTGGCAGGTTGGCAGGCGGAAGCGCCTGCCCCACCCTATTTCGCCCTCGGCCAGGACCACTTCAAGCCCGTTACGAAATTCAGCTTGGGTGCGGGGTATCCGAAGACCTCCTCGTAGGATTGGTTCAGCGCGTTGCGCAGATTGCCGTATGCGGTCACTCCAGCGCCCAGGCGGATGTTCAGGTTGATCCCGACGTCCGTGAAACCCGCGGCGCGGAACAGACCCTCCGATGCGCCGTAAGTGGGTTCGACGTCCAAGTCGGAGCCTCGAAAGATACCGGTCACATTCGCCGAAATCCGGCCGCGCGTAAAGGTGGAGACCAGCGATCCGGAGTTCGCCGGCCGCCGGATGAGCGGCTGGCCCACCTGAAAATAGAGCGGCGCGAGGCCCGTCGAGCCGTTCAGCGACAAGATCGCCGAGTCAAGATAGGTATAAGATCCGGCGACCGAGATCCAGCGCGCCGGCCGCAGACGGGCGGAGAACTCGCCCCCTTGCGCGCGCGCGTTCGACAGATTGTCGGTCTCATAGGCGCTGAGCACGGCCAGGTTGCCGCCCAGCGAAACGATCAGATCGTAGAACCGGTTGTAGAAGTAAGTCGCGTCGAGCGATAGCTTGTCGCCGAACAGGCGCTGCTCGATACCGAAATCGAAGCTGGCCGTGCGCTCGGGCTTCAGGGCCGGATTGTTGGTGAACGCCAGCTCCAATCCAGCGGGCGGCCGTATGCCCGTTCCGAACGAACTGTGCAGCCGCGCGCTGCCGAACGTTCCGCTGCGATCCAGGCGCAGCATATACGTGGCGGCGAGCTTGGGGTTGACCTTGGCGATGGTGTTGGCCGGAAACGCGGGGCGCGTGTCCGAAAGATTTTCCGGGATGAACGGCGAACGGATGATCTCGCCCCTTACGCCCGCATTGAAGAAGAGCCGGCGTCCGGCCTGGAAGCGGTTCTCCCAGTAGATGCCGATGTCGTCGCGGCGTATCGTGAAGGGATTGAAATTATCGTCGCTGATGTAGGTGTTGCGGACTTCCTCGCGGGCCAGGCTGACACCCAGCGCGGCGGTGTACCAGGGCCTGACGCTCACCACGCTGCGGGTCTCAAACTGGCCGCGCAGATCCTTTTCAAAGCTCCATCCGTAGGGGCTGCCGAAGCCGCTGTTCTCGAGGAAGAAGCTGGCGAAAGTCTCCTGGCGGAACCGCGGCGAGACGTCAATCTGGTGATGCAGAAAGTACGAGGAGGAGTCGTTCTTGTCACGGCTGATCAAATCGAGTCCGGTGAAGTCATGCAACGGATCCGAGCCGTACGGGCCGGGGTCCCCGACGACGTTGGCGTCGAACTGGCCGCCGAACGAGAGGCTTTGCCGGCCGAAGTTACGCGTGATATGCAGGGCGACGCTATCGTTGCGGTAATCGCTGTTTTGGACCGGACCGTTGTCTTCGAGCTGCGAAACAAATGCGGCCAATCCGAAGCCCGCGATGGTATCGGAGGCACCCAGGGCGAAGCGATGCTCCTGGTAGGTGCCGCCCTCGGCGAGCACATCGAACTGCGGCGTATCCCCCGCGGAGCGCGTGACGAAGTTGACCACGCCGCTGTTGGCGTACGCGCCGTAGACCGCGGATTGCGGCCCCTCGATCACTTCGATGCGGTCTAGCCAGTCCGTGGGGATGTGCGCGAAATCGAAAGCTCCACCGAAGGAATTTACGGGTACGCCATCGATCTGGACGAGGTTGAAATTGTAATTTCCGCCGCGAATGAACAGGCTCGCCACGCCGCCCGGATCGCTGTTCTGGCCGACGACAACGCCGGGCAGAAAGCGCAGCAGGTCTATGGCGAGGCCTTCGTTGCGCTCCGCGATCTCCTCGCGCGGTACGATGCTGATGCTACTGCCCTGCTCGCTCAGGGGGACGTCGATGGCCGAACCGGCCACGCGTACGGAGTCCACTTGCGGGGAGATTTTGAGCTGCACCTCGATCGTCTCGGTCTGCGCGGCAAGCGGGATGCTCTTCGTCTCGAAGCCGGGCGCGGTTATGGTGAGGTGCGTGGCGGCGGTGTCCGCGAGCTTCAAAGCGAAAGCGCCGGATTGATCTGTTGTGGTTTGGACAGCCACACCCAAGCGGTTGACCGCGGATACCTGCGCGCCTACAATGGCCGCGCCGGATGGGTCCAGGACTGTTCCGTGAATGGTGAACGATGTTGCGGTGACGGCGGGCAACAGCCCGAGCCACAAAATCAAAAAGCGCATGCCAGGCTCCTCCCTCGAGAGCCGCATTCTGGAGTTTTGCCGGCCGGTCTCCTGACTTGCGCCTCAACGGATCGGTCAGCCTTCCCATCCTTTCGGACAGTGGCTCAAGCTCGACCGGTCCTCCGCGCTTACAGTGGCGGGGCCGTGCTGGATTTGCACCAGCTTCCCAATTACACCGGCAATCTTCTGAACGAGATTAGGATATCACGGGCAGGAGTTTTGGACAATCAAAGTTAGATTTGCGCCCGCAAGAGTGCCAGCGCCACGCGGCTACCGGACTTGTTCGTCCTTCTCCACTTTTCCGTCGCGGATATGGATCACGCGGTGGGCGTGCAGGGCGATATCGTTCTCGTGGGTGACCAGCACGATGGTGTTGCCCTGCTGGTAGAGGCGTTCGAACAGCGCCATGATCTCGTTGCCGGTAACGCTGTCCAGGTTGCCGGTGGGCTCGTCGGCCAGCAGAATGGACGGGTTGTTCACCAACGCGCGGGCGACGGCTACGCGCTGACGCTGGCCGCCGGACAGCTCGTTGGGCTTGTGGTACATGCGCGCCTCCAGATCGACCTGGCGCAGCGCGGCTTTCGCCCGCTCGATGCGCACATCCGAGGGCGTGCCGCTATAGATCAGGGGCAGCTCCACATTATGCAGCGAACTGGCGCGCGGCAGCAGGTTGAAAGTCTGGAAGACGAAGCCGATCTCTTTATTGCGGATGCGCGCCAGCTCGTCGTCGGTCATCTCGCTGACCAGCCGGCCGTTGATGTAATACTGCCCCTTAGTGGGAGAATCCAGGCAGCCGATCAGGTTCATCAAGGTGGACTTGCCGGACCCGGACGGGCCCATGATCGCCACGTACTCGCCGCGCTTGATGGTGATGTCCACTCCCGAGACCGCGTGGATCTCCTGGTCGCCCATCATGTACGTCTTCCACAAGTCGTACGTGCGGATGACGATGCCATCCCGCTTGAGCTGTTCGCCGCGCTCGATGAGTTCTCTCTCTGCGACTGCCTGTGCCATACGGAAGACTCGCCTGTCTATGGAATCGGGCCGGCCCGCGCTATGTTTTCAGCGCTCCCGGCGTCTTGTTGTCCACTTTCACCTGGGCTTCGTTGCGCAGCGTACGGATCACCTGATAGCTTCCGGTGACGATCTCGTCGCCCTCTTTAAGGCCGGTCAAGATTTCGATATCGGTGGCGCCGGTGATGCCGGTTTCCACTTTCCGGAATTCCGCCTTGCCGCCAGCAACTACGAATACGCCCTGCACTTCTTCCTTGCGGGCTTTCTCAGCCGCCGGATCCGGTTTGGTGGCGGCCAGCGCGCCGGCGCCGGTCTTGGGCTTCACCTCCAGATCGCCTTTCTGCCGGATGGTGAGGGCCTGAATCGGGATGGCCAGCGTCTTCTGGCGTGTGGCCGTGGTGATTTTGGCCGTGCAGGAGAGGCCCGGCCGGATTTCGTCAGGCGGGTCGTCCATGGCGATGACCACCTTGAAATCCTTGGCTTCCTGGCTGGAGACGGCGCTCTGCGAAGCCGCCAGTCCGGTGGAGCGCAGAATGGCGGTGTTGCCGATTTCAGTCACGTGCCCTTTGAAAGTCTTGTTCGGAATGGCGTCGATACTGATGTCCGCCTTTTGGCCCAGCGTCACGCTGACGATATCGGTTTCATCCACCTTGACCTCGGCGGTGATGAGGGACATGTCGGCGATGGTCATGATGTTGCTGCCGACCAGGTTCTGGACGCCGGGCACCACGGTCTCACCCACGCGCACGGGCAGGTTGGTCACCACGCCATCAATCGGCGAATAGGAATCGAACTTGTTGAGCATGTCGGTGACCTGCGCCAACACGGCCTTGGCTTGAGCTACGCGGCGCTGCGTGGAGGCCAGTTGCGCGGCGTTCTGCTCGCGCTGCGACCGGGCTTGATCGAGGCGGGTCTGCTGCTCGAGCAAGGCCGCAGCAGCCGCATCGTAGGTCGCCTTCTTGGCCTCGAAATCCTGCTTGGCGAGAAGCTGATCCTTATAGAGCTGCTGGGCGCGGTCGAAGTCCGACTTGGCGTGCACCAGATCGGCCTGCGCATGATCGATCATGGCCTGCTGGGTGCGCAGGTTCTCGTCGGCGACCTTCAGCCCGGCTTCGGAGGCATTGGAATCCGCCTCCGCCGAGCTGACCGCGGCTTTCTGGGAGTTCACCTGGGCCTCCGGCTGCACGTTTTCCACACGCGCCACCAGTTGCCCCTTGCGGACGCGGTCGCCTTCCTTGACCAGGATCTCGGTGAGCATGCCGATGGCGTTGGCTCCGATATTGATATAATTCTTCGGCTTGATTTCGCCGGATGCGGTCACCAGGCTGGTCAGGTCCTCGCGGACCGCCTTTCCGGTCTGGACAGCTACGACGCCGCGTTTACTGTAAACCGTGCTGGCATAGACACCTACGCCTAGCATGAGGACCACCAGGACGATGACGATAGTTTTCCATTTACGCTTCACAAGAGCAGACTCCTACTTTGCCGACGATAATTAGACGCAATTCTTACGTTCGGAGTTCAAAATACAATATTAGCATTTGCTAGGTTGGCAGGCGAAAGCGCGTGCCCCACACCCCTGGTATGCCTGGACCGTCAAGTATGCTGCGCCGGATCAGTCTTTCGAAGCACCACTGGCTTACCGTGCGGCGTATGGCGATAGGCGTCCGCCCAAGCCTCCTTGCGGGCCAGCAGCGCCTCCGGTTCCATCAATCCCTTGCCAGTGACCAGGCGCTCCAGAGTCACCAGCCAGTGCTCGTAGTAATGGGTGCCATCGTCGGGTTCGCCGCGGTCTGCCGCGGCTTTCAGCTCCGCGGCCAGTGCCGCCGCCCATTCCTTCCAGGTGAAGTGGCCTTGCTCGGAGAGTTTGACTGCCATGGCGAACGCCTGCGCCTGCCACGGCTCGGCGAACACGGGACCGCCTTCGTCGCGCGGAAGCCGTGGCAATGCCGCCAATCGCCCGGCGTCGAGGTTAGGATCCGGCGTGCTCAAGATAGTCGTCCCACATGTCCAGATGGACGGAATCGCGAGGAGAGGCGTCCTCGCCCCAAAGCTCGCGCGCCGCGAAGCGCACGGAATAAACATGCTGCCGCTTCTCGCCCCGGAACTGTGCATTGGTGTCCGGGAAGACATACACGCCGTGGTCGCGAACGATCTGTCCCGTCTTGCCGCGCGCGTATCGGGGCAGCCGCGTATGCCCCACGGGGTTGATGTTTCGCGCCCTAACGGCTTGCCCCACCTGGAACAGCGGGGCTACGGAGGGGTCGTTGCTCGAAGGAATGCCTCTGCCGATCACAGCAGCCATCGTCACGGTATACGCGGGATTGACCTTCGCGGAGCCCGGCGCCGGCCGGCCGCTTTCGAGTTCGTCCCTGGTAACCAACCCGTACTTCACGACCCGCTTCTCCATGGCTGCAAACCATTTTTCGTAGTAACTCATCCGCAGGTAGTCGGTTGGGGCAAGCAACTCGATGTCGTGCCGCCATGCGTCGAGATTCCACTTACGCCACTCCGCCAGAGCGCGGTTGAGTGCGTATACGCGACTCTCCCAGCGTGCGTGGAAAACCGGTTCGTTCTTCTCGTAATGGATGGGGCCCATGCCATGCATGCCGCCCATGTCATGCACGCCGTTCATGCCTTGCCTCCGCTGGCTGGCGCCAAGGCTTTCGCCACACCCACCATGGCATCGCGCGTCACCAGCTCGGCAAGCTCCGTCTCGCTCAGCTTTTCGCTCCCGGCCGGACGCTCCGGCAGCACCAGATAGCGCAGCTCGGCGGTGCTGTCCCAAACCCGCACCTCCACGTCTTCGGCCAGCTCCAGCCCGAATTCGCGCAGCACGCCTCGCGGATCGATCACTGCCCGCGACCGGTAAGCCGTCGACTTATACCAAACCGGCGGCAGCCCCAGCACCGGCCAGGGATAACAGGAACACAGAGTACAGACCACCAGATTATGAACCTTCGGCCCGTTCTCGACGACGACCATGTGCTCGCCCGCCGAGCTTGCGAGTCCCACCTCGGCGATTGCAGAGGCGGCATCGGCCAGCAGGCGCATCTTATAGGCGGGGTCCACCCAGGCCCGCGCGACCACCCTGGCGCCATTCCGGGGCCCGATCTTATGTTCGTAGGTATCGATCAACGCATCCAGCGCCGCCGGATCCACCAGTCCCTTCTCAACCAGTAGCGACTCCAGTGCCTTGACCCGCAGCGTCGGGTCTGAAGGCACCGCCTGATGCTCATGATCGTGAGTTGAATCCTGTCCGTGCAGATTCCCTCCCGCTGCCACCGCGCCGGTAGCAGCCAGGAAACTACGCCGACTCGTGCTCAAAATGCACCGCCCTTCGCCCTCAGTTCAGATCAGCCAGTCCGGCGACAAAAACGCTTTGAAGTAGTGTACCAAAGGATTGACCGGTATGACGGCTTGTTGGCAGGCGAAAGCGTACCCCACTCCTACGGCCAGCGCACGCTATCGGGTGGCGTGTTATGGCACTGGTTGGAGTCGGTGATGCCGGAGGAAATCAGGGCGCAGGCATTCTCCGTGGCCGTCCGCAAAGCCAGCTCGCGGGTGCGCGCGGAAGCCGTACGGCAGGCGTTGCGTCCCTGGTAGGTGATGCAGACCTCGCAGCGTATGCGGCCGGCGCCCATCGTCGAATAGACAACGATGCCAAGGAATGCCACGAGGAACAGAATGCCCAGCAGAACGCTCTTCTTCACGCGAAAAAATTGCCCATGCGGCGGAACTTGGCATACCGCTGGTCGACGAGTTGGTCGGGGCCCAGGCCGGAGAGCGCCTCCAGGGCCTTTACGACGCTCTCGCTGAAGAAGCGCGCTGCCGCGTCCATATCTTCGTGAGCGCCGCCGGGCGGCTCGCTTACCACCGTGTCGATCAACCCGAGCTTGAGCAACTCCTCGGCCGTGAGCTTCAGGGCCGCCGCGGCCAGCTCCGCCTTGGTGGAATCGCGCCAGATGATGGCGGCGCAGCTTTCCGGCGAGATCACGCTATAGATGGCGTTTTCCAGCATCAGGACCTGGTTGCCGACGCCCAGGGCCAGCGCGCCGCCGCTGCCGCCTTCGCCGATGCAAACCACGATCACCGGTATTGCCAGGCGGGCCATCTCGCGGAGATTGCGGGCTATGGCTTCGGCCTGGCCGCGCTCCTCCGCGTCGATTCCGGGATAGGCCCCGGGCGTATCCAGCATCGTGATCACCGGCCGTCCGAACTTGGCCGCCAGTTGCATGATGCGCAAAGCCTTGCGATAGCCCTCCGGCTTCGGCATCCCGAAATTGCGATAGAGCTTTTGCTTGGTATCGCGGCCCTTCTGCTCGGCCACCACCATGACCGGCTTGCCGCCCAGAAACCCGGATCCGCAAACGATGGCGGGATCGTCGCCGAACAGGCGGTCGCCATGGATCTCGCGGAAGTCCGTGAAGACGCGCTCGATGTAATCGAGCGAATGGGGGCGCTTGGGGTGCCGCGCCAATTGCACGCGCCGCCAGGCGTCCGCCCGCGCCTCGGCAGTCGCGGGCTGTTGCTGGGACGCAGGGCTACTGGGTTCCGGTGACACTCCCACCATCTTATCAGAGGCGGGAGAGGCGCTTCCTGCCACGGTTCCCCGCGGAAAGGTTAGGAACAGTCCAAAGCGCCGGAAGAGATGTCTTGTCATCTTTCGCCAACGGACCCAAACTCAAAGTAGAAGGTCGAATGGGCATTTCTGCCTGTCCGAATTCATCCAGAGGAGGGAAAAACCAAATGTGTGACTATTCTCTAATGGCGGTTCCAAACCGGCTGGCTGCGGAGCAAGAAGATCTGGTAGCTTACAGGTTCCCAACCGGCTCATTGGGGCTGGCTTCACCGGCGGATGTGAAACGGGCTTGCTTTCCGGCAAAGGCCCGGCGGGGAGGGCTTTGGACGGCCGTTAAGAACTTCTTTATTCCGCCCGTGCAACGTCCGGTGACGGCGGTTTGCATTCCGCCGGGCGCACGGCTGCTGCTGCGGGATATTCCGGAGCGGCTGCAGCGGGAACTGGCTGTAGGACCTGCGGAGGAAGTGACTTTCACGCAGATCAGCGCCGCCATCAACACCTATCGCGATGCAGTGCGCTTTTCCAGCGGCCGGCAGATACGGCTTCAGGAACTGCGCGAGGGGCAGCGTGTAAGAGTGCTGGACATGTCGCTGGCGGAGGCCCTCGAGCCCCTGGCGGAAGAGTACGACGTTTTGCGGTAGGGTCCGGATCTCCTGACAACCGCTGCCTGACGGTCGCGGCTCTGTTCGGAGCCGCGCGTTAGCAGGCGGAGGCTTGCGAGCTCCTGGCGGAAGAGTACGACGTTTTGCAGTAGGGTCCGGACCTCCTGACAACCGCTCCCTGACGGTCGCGGCTCTGTTCGTTAGCAAGCGGTGAGCCGGACTTCACGCCGGTTTGGATCGTCCCCGCCGCTCTAGCGCCGCTCCAGCGCGCGCTCACAGGACGTTCGCCGTCCAGGCGTTGAGT
>Ga0181530_10003770_pt1 | contig 16569 bp, 13 predicted proteins | sample PEATcosm2014_Bin_42_FD_119769 | JGI IMG/M metagenome (GOLD analysis project Ga0181530, IMG submission 119769) | Peatland microbial communities from MTU Mesocosm Facility, Houghton, MI, USA - PEATcosm2014_Bin10_60_metaG | ecosystem: Environmental > Terrestrial > Soil > Wetlands > Peat | place... | reverse complement strand
TCGACCGCGAGGCGCGCGGGAAACTTAACTCGACCAACCGGATTGCCCTGGCGCCGCGTGAAAGGCATGTGACGGGGCTCGTCGCGCAGGGACTCAGCAACAAGGACATCGCCTGGTCTCTTGGCCTCACCGAAGGCACGGTGAAGGTCTATCTGTCGAAGCTCTTCGACAAGGTCGGCGTAAGCGATCGCTTCGAGCTTGCGCTGCTGGCGCTGAAGAATCTCACCGCAAATCACGCAACTGCAGCCAGCATGCCGCGCGCGCTCAACGGCGGCAAAGTCATGCCGCTGAACATGCCCGAATTCCTGAGTCTCGACGAAGGTCATGCGGGGTTGATCCAGTCCGCCTGCAGTGAAAAACGAAACTCCCACACCCGGCTTGCAACAGTGATCCACGGCTACAGCAGGGTGTTCATGCACCAGCGCGAGAGTCCCGTGCGGAAGCACGCGGAGCAAATTAACAAGGCGGGAGAATCGGCCGCGAGCCTCACCCACCAGACTGCCGGCTTTCGGCCGGATGGAATTGGCAAACCCCGAGCTGGCCCCTTTTGAATGACATCGTTGTGGAATCGCTCCACATGCGTGGCTATGAGGTTCTTGAGACGCGGAATGGAGCACCGGGCAGCACTATCTTCGGGGTGTTAAGATAGCTCCACCGCCTCGCATGAGCCGGTTGCGGATACATGAGCTCAACAGCCACGAAAGAGGCGCCGTCAGAGCCGGAACGCCGCCCTCCGATTTTGCGGCGGATCTTCCAGGTTCTTCTCGATTGGTTCGTGGCCAGCCGGGACCCTTTTAAGCTGCGGTCCACATTCCTGGTTCTGCTCGCAGTCATTTGCGGAGTAACCGCCTTCATTGGCGCTGTGCCGACGCTGATTTTCGGCCACGATGACTTTTTCATCCTGGAGAATGGCTGGCGCGTTCTACTCGGGCAGCGGCCGCAAATCGATTTCTGGAGCTCCTGGGGGCCGGTGACGTTTCTGGTAGTCGCGCTCGGATTGAAACTGGCCAAAGCCTCGCCCAATGGAATCGGCTATGGAAACGCGATTTTCGGTTTGCTGATTGGTCTTTGGGCATATCGTTTGGGGCGCAATCGGCTGGCGCCGGTAGTTCGCGTGCTTTTCCCTCTCTACGCGGTTCTTTTGATTTGCGCTCCCTATCCGTTGGGTGAATCGCCCAAGGCGTCCTCGCATGCCATGCTTTATAACCGCTACGGATACGCGCTGGTCGTGCTGGTGCTTGTGGAATGCTTTCAGGCGGCGCGAGAGCCAAAGCGGGAGTTGGAGGATTGCCTGGGAGGCATCTCTACCGGAGCCGCCGCGGCCCTGGCGCTGTTTCTCAAAGCCAACTTCTTTCTCGTTTCGCTCCCGCTGATCGGCGCCTCATTGATCCTTCGGCGACCTGCGCGGAAAAGAGTTCTCGGCATACTTCTGGGGTTCGGCCTGTTCGCATTCCTGATCCTGGCGTACTTGAGGTTTGACCTTCCCGCAGTGATACATTCGCTGCGCACTGCGGCCAGTGCGCGCGCACAAGCGTTTTCCCCGCAAGTTCCGATCTGGGTCGTCGAAGCCAATCCGGGGCTGTTCTTTCTCGTTGTGGCAATTGGAGTCACGGGCTCCTTTCTGGACCGGGGGAAGCGGACGTGGCGAGATGAGCTTCAACTGCCGCTGTTCGCGGCGCTGGTGTACTTGATCGAGATAGCGCTGCTCTCAACCAACCGTCAGGGTCCGGTTTGGCCGATTCTTCCCGTATTTTCGCTTTTGGTGGCGAGCCGGATGGCGTACCGCAGAACTGAGTCGTCCCCTGCGATTCTCGAGAGCCGGTTGCCCTACCACGCCACACTGTTGCTTCTGTGCGGTTTGGTGTTCGTGCCCCAGTTCATTTCGGAGACCGCGGGCCTGGCGGTCGGGGCCGTCAGAAAAGCGCATCCCTCGCAGGCGAAAAGCCCGGTCCGATTCACCGAACCACGCTTGTCCAGCCTGATCCTCTACGATTCGCCCGGCGCCTTGAAAAGCTCCAACGGCAGCGTCTATACCACCTACGTGAATGACGGTACGGCCCTGCTGAGGCGTTATTGCGATTCCAGCGACAGGGTACTGACCATGGACACCACTAATCCGTTTCCTTATTCCCTGGGCTGGCAGCCTCCGCGCGGCGGAATTGCGTCCCCCGCATTCAATTACACTATCAGCGCAAAGTTCCGGCCGTCGTTCGATGCTTTTTTCGGGGACGCGACTGTAGTGATGATGCCAAAGCGGCCAGCCGGAAATCCTCAATATAATGATGGTTTCTACGCGATCTATTTCCCGGCCATCCTGGAGAGGTTTCAACTGGCCGCCCAGTCGAACTGGTGGGATCTCTACAAGCGAAAATGAAACGGCCGCAGGTTGCGCCGCCGAGTCTTTCCTCCTTTCACTTGCCCGGCGGACCGAACGGCGGGGTGGAGACAATGTGCTTCGATACGAGTTGCGCCACCAGCCGCGACCCCGCTTCGTTGAAGTGCATATCGTCGAAGAAAGCCGACGTGTTCTTGGGGATCTGAGCCGCAATGTCGAGGCACTCCAGTCCGTATTGCCCGCAGACATCGAGCAGGGTACGGTTATACAAATCCATCGCGTGCTCCAATTCGCCCGCGGCCACGTATCCTCTGGGAGTCCGAAATGGACCGGCATACCCCAACCAGAGAAGGCTCTGCTCCTGCGGGCTCAAATCGCCGCGCCACATAGTGGGCTGGGTTAAGAACAGACAGCGCACTTGAAGGCCGCGGCACTGGTTCGCCATATCGATTATCCGGCTGCGGTATTCCTTCAGCCCGGTCGAGAGGTCGGGCAAAGGGACAACTTTCGCGGCGGCGCGCTTCTTGCGGTCGACAAGGTCCACCGCGCCTATGGCGACATCGAACCTGCTTGCGGGTGGGTCACCCGCACGGTGAAGGCGCTGCCTCAGTTTTTGACCCGCCTGATGAAACAGCAGGACAAGCTTCAGGCGCCGATAGTAGGGGTAAACTTTCTCGGATCTCCAGTGCACTCCCGGGGGTAAATCTCTCTGATATCCGGTCAGTTGCTCAAGGAAAGCCTGTGTGGGGGCGCCCTCGAATGCCAGGCTGGCGGTCAGGTCGTTGACCCCGACCAAAAAGACCATCATGTCGACGTGCAGCACTCCCGGCAGCCATTGCATCAGAACCAGATGATTGACTGTATTTGTGCCGGAGATACCCGCATTTCCCACCCAGACGCGACGGCTCTTCTGCGCGGCATTCATATCCTCCATAATCAGGTGCGGCCAGTCCTCGGAATCGTCCAGATTGGTGCATATAGTAGTACTGCCTCCAATGGCCACGATTCTGTATGCAGACCCGAACCTTGGCGGCATCGGCCCGCGGAGGCCCAGGGCGTTTGTGCTGAAGACCTTCGTACCGCTTATCCCCGGCGTAAGTTTGGGATCCATCGTTGTGACCACTCTGGTAAGCGGCAGGCGGGCGTGTGGAATCGGAGCGGTGAAGCCGGTCACGCGCAGAAAAATCTCCAGCAGTATCGCCGCAAAAAATATTGAGTAAACGGTAATCAGCGTCGTATCGGCTCTGCGTAAGATATCCTGCCGATTTCGGCGTGAAAGAAACCAGCCGATGCCCGCCAGCAGCCACAAAACCAGGATTGCGGCGACGGCCGCGATAGAGCCGGTCGGCCGGATTACAATTTCCCCGCGCAGCCAGGCTGTAACGATGTCGGCGAGAAGCAACGCCGGGACCGCCATATGAATGAGGTAGAAGGCGGCGGGAAACTTGGAATATTGCGGGCTTTCGGGGCCGCTATCCATTTTCGATCCGGCGGTCGCGCGTTCCATCGTACACGTTCCTGAAGCTCCGGAACCGGGATTTTACACCGACCGATTTGTGCAAGTCAAACGTTTGCAGAGCGCCCGCACGGGCGGAGCCCAAGCGGTGCTGATTCTCTACAAACGGCCTCGGGACAGCGCGGAAACCAGAGAGCCGGATGCGCGCCGCGCCCTGCGTACCTTGAGATTCATCAGTGCCGGCTGAGTGGGAGAGAGGGCCCAGGCGATTCAGGTTTTTTATAGACTGCATAAACTTCACCTAACCAGAACGGAAATGAGAGACTGGAAACTCGAGCCTTTGTGAGGACACGGCGGATTACAGATGCGGCCGGAATGCCATGCTGGGCGCCTCGGAAAAACAGGTAGTCCAGCGAGAACGAGACCGGACGTTGCCCCGTTTCCAGCAGATCGAGCCCGGCGCGTCTTCCACACTCCCGCAAACTCGCAGCAGTGAAATAACACAAGTGTTCCGCCAATAAGACGGGCCAGCGCGCACCAAGAAGCCTGGCAGCCAGGCTATCGATTCTTGGAACATTCACGATGACGTACCCGCCGGGCTTGAGGAAGGACGCTGCGAGTTCGAGAAACTGCACGGGTTCCGGAACGTGCTCCAGCACATCCCACATCGTGACCAGGTCCACGTGCTCTGGAAGCTCGGCTTCCTGCAGAACGCAGTTTTGAATATGGCCCCTTCCGTTGAGCGCTCCGACTGCACGCGCATACTGGGAAATTGACGGCTCGACGCCAAAAACCCGCCATCCACTATCCGCCATGATGCATAGAAACGCTCCCGAGGCGCACCCGACGTCGATAAGTGTTCCGCGCGCGGGACAGTGCTTCCCGGCAATCCTTTTGTGCCGCTCGGCCGTACGCCGGCGGTTGCGCATTTCAGCCTCATACGTCTGGTCGTCGGCGGCCTGGTAGAGCCGCGCGAGCTGATCGGATTCGGGACGCAATGACCGGTAGGCAAGCCCGCAACTCCCACAGAGCAGAATTCTGCCGTGGGAGAGCTTCGCGCGGGAGGAGCCAACGGATTCAACAGCGATCGGCTCATCGTCTCCGTCGATATACAGGCCAGGGTGTGCCGCCCCGCACACCGGACATGGGATCTCTTCGAGCATATCTATCCTGCGAGCCGGTCGTTCGCTGCCCAGGCAGGGGCCTTAAGGAGTTTCAGAGGACACTCCTGGCGGCGAGCGGGATTCAGATGCGCGGAGTGCCGGGCCAGGAACTCACTCATTCTCTGTTTTCCCGTTGTGTATCGACCGGGCCGGGCTTGCTCCAGAATCCCTGTCAGCACGCTCAACGGGCCCGAATATCCGACGATCGTGAAACTCCTTTTTCAGCAAGATGATGCCGACAAACTGTTTAAGGCAAATTGCGAACAGACTGGACACAAAAAAAATAGTGGTGCTGCCAATCTTGCGCGCGTAGTGCCGGACCGGAACCTGTTTGATCCTGTAGCCCGCAAAATGCGCACGGATCACGAACTCAGCGGTAAAGAACGACATATGCCGGATCTCCGAAGACAGTTCCATGGAGACAGAGCGGCGGAAAAGCCGAAAGCCGGTGTCCATGTCGTCATAAGGCACACCGAAAGCTCTTCTCAGAAGGAAGTTGTATCCCCAGGATAAAAAGACACGATAAAAAGGGTCTTTCCGCGGCGATTTGATTCCCAGAATGACGTCGTCCGTAAGCCGATGCGGCTCAAGCGCCCAGAAGTCGATCGCCGCAAACTGATAGTCCGAATCAACCACAAACACCCAATCCTTTGTGGCCAGGGCTATCGCGTCGATGACCGCCTGCTGGTAGCCCTTTCGGTCGTCGCTCATGTAAAGCCGAATAGGCAGCTCGCGTGCGAGCCTCTCCAGTACGACCTTGGTATCGTCCGTGCTGCCATCCTCCGCAACGATCACCTCAAAGTCGGCGATGCGGCCTGACAGCTCAGAGATGTAGTTCCGAAGGATCTGCTCAATGACAAATGACTCGTTATGGACCGGAAAGACCAGCGAAACGCCCCCGAGCGCCGGATCGGCCGGCCCTCTGGGAAAAGGTTTTGGCGCAGGTACGGATTTCAATGTTTGGCAGCCTGGTACTCTCGTCAGTTTCGCACACCGTACCTCGCCGGTTCTGCCTGACGCAGACAACCGGCAGAGGCGGGTTTGCTTCACCATTCTCGAAGCTCTAGCGCATGATCGGAACGGCGAACTGCTCAAGATACCAGGCATAAGTGGACAGGATGCCATCCTCCAGACCAATGCGAGCGCGCCACCCCAGCGCCGTGAGCCGCGAGACGTCAAGCAGCTTTCGCGGGGTGCCGTCCGGCTTCGATGGATCGAAACGAATTGCGCCGCGATACCCTACGATCCGCGCTACCATCCCGGCCAGTTCGGCAATCGTCAGATCCTCTCCCGTCCCGGTGTTGAGGGGCTCGGCGCCGTCGTAGTTCTCCATCGCAAAGAATGCAGCGGCGGCGAGGTCGTCCACATGCAGAAACTCCCGCCGGGGCGTCCCCGTGCCCCATAGCACGACTTCCTTCGCGCCGGAGATCTTCGCTTCGTGGAAGCGCTGGATGAGTGCTGGTAATACGTGCGACGTCTCGAGATCGAAGTTGTCTCCCGGCCCATAGAGATTGGTCGGCATCAGACTGATGGCGGAGAACCCGTACTGCGCCCGATAGGCCTGCGCAAGCTTCAGGCCGGCTATCTTCGCGATTGCATACGCTTCGTTGGTCGGTTCGAGCGATCCCGTGAGCAAGCTCTCCTCTCGGATCGGTTGCGGCGCGAATTTGGGATAGATGCAGGAGGAGCCGAGAAAGAGAAGTCTGCGCGCCCCATTGCGCCAGGCGGCGTCGATCACATTCGTCTGGATCGCGAGATTGTCGTACAGAAACTCGGCCGGCCGCTTTGCATTCGCCAGAATGCCGCCAACTTTCGCCGCCGCGAGAAAGATATATTCCGGCCGATGAATGGCGAAAAAACGATTCACCGTCTCCTGGTTCCTCAGATCCAGTTCGCCGCTGGCGGCGACGAGCGGATTGCCATGGCCCTTCGCTCTCAGATGGCGAACAATTGCCGAGCCGACGAGGCCCTGGTGACCAGCTACGTAAATCCGCGCATCTGAAGGAATCTCAGGCATATACGCCGCCGCGCCGCGCGACGCTGTGGCCGGCACCGGCGAGCGTCAGCTCCTGTCGGGCCAACTCGAGATCGCATTCGACCATCGACTTCACCACTTCGTTGAAGCTGATTTCAGGTGTCCAGCCCAGCAACTGCCGCGCCTTGGTCGCGTCGCCGCACAGAAAGTCGACTTCGGTGGGGCGGAGGTACCGGGGATCGATTTCCACATGTTTTTGCCAATCGATACCCGCGTATTCGGCGGCGACATCGAGAAATTCGCGCACCGAATGGCTCTCTCCGGTCGCGATCACCAAGTCGGCGGGAGTAGAGTGCTGCAGCATCAGCCACATGGCTCGGACATAATCGATCGCGTGACCCCAGTCGCGCCGAGCGTCCAGATTTCCCAGATAGAGCTTCTCCTGAAGGCCCACACGGATTCGCCCGAGCGCGCGGGTGATCTTCCGAGTGACGAAAGTCTCCCCGCGGCGGGGCGATTCGTGATTGAAAAGGATGCCGTTGGAGACGAAGAGATTGTACGCTTCGCGGAAATTCACGGCGTACCAGTAGGCTGCAACCTTGCTGCAGGCGTAGGGACTCCGGGGATAGAAAGGGGTGGTTTCCGTTTGAGGAGGAGGGGATGCGCCGAACATTTCCGACGAGCTCGCCTGATAAAAGCGCGGCTCCCGGCCGCTCTGGCGCGCATAGTCCCGGAAGGCCTCGAGCAGCCGGAGGGTTCCGGTGGCGACGATGTCGGCCGTATACTCGGATTCTTCGAAGCTGACGCGAACGTGCGACTGGGCCCCGAGGTTATAAACCTCGCTGGGCTTCGTCAATTCCAGAAGGTGACGCAAACGCGCCGCGCTCGCCAGATCGCCGTAGTGCAGATGAAGCGCCCTGCCGGCCACGTGCGGGTCGGCGTAGATGTGGTCGAGACGGTCGGTGTTAAAAGTGGAAGTGCGGCGAACGATCCCATGAACCACATATCCCTTGGCCAGGAGAAACTCCGCGAGGTAAGAACCATCCTGACCCGTGATCCCGGTAATGAGGGCCGTCTTCATTTAACAATGATCGTACCAAAGAGGAATCCTGACGGGCCCGCAGACATCGTTCCGGGCTTTCGTCATCGCGGACGTGGCCTTTCTTCGAGACGACGAAAGCGGATCGATCCCAACCTGATAACCTGTCATTCAGGCTCTTTCATCGATTAGAGAACGTTCCCCCTTTGGCCGTTGACACATTGAGGCTGCGAAGGCACGCAAGTTGGCCGGGAGCACGCAAATGTTTGCCTCGCGGACGCTCGCGGACGACACGGAGACCAACGCACCGCTCGGCGTCCGGCGGCTTACCCGATTGAAGCATTTCGGAATGGGCTTGGCTCAGAAATCGCTGAGGCCTGAATCCAATATGCTTCGGTTGGCTTCGCAATTTCATCAATTGCGCGTCCGCGGAAGCCGCGATGAGCCGTTCAGTACGGTACTGGGCAGCACAGTACTTGACTTGGATTGCTTCTACAGGCTAGCATAATCGCGAAGTGGAGCGTCGCCCAGTCGCCCCGGGGGATTTCGCGTCACCGGCGAGGTGTCGCGCGACCGTGACGAATGCAGCTCGAATCAAACCTCCGCGAAATGGAGCTCTCCCGCGAGGCCTATTGGCGGCGGTATCCTGTCACATCTCCCCATAAGCTCCGTTGGCGCGCTCTCACTGTCCGGCATTCTTTTCACATCCTGCCGGGCGAATCCGTACTGGAACTCGGTGCCGGCAGCGGGATTTGGACGAAGCACCTTTCGGAGGTGACTCGGGGCGAAAATCCCATCACCGCCGCCGTGTTCAACGATCGGTTCGTCGAGGCGCCGCCCGCTATCCCGAACGTGAAGTTCGTTAAGATCGCCGACCTTGCTTCCGATTTGCCCGCGGAGAGCTTCGACTATGTGGTCGGAATGTATATCCTCAGCCATGGCCGCTATCCCCAAGCTCTCCGCGCGCTTCACCGACTGCTCAAACCGGGTGGGAAATTGCTCTTCTTCGAGGCTAACTATTGGAACCCGCAAGTGGCATTCAAGAATGCGATACCAAGCGTCGGCCGCTGGGCCGGCAACGCCGCCTGTCAGATAGGATTGCGCAAGTACAAACTGATGCAGATCGCTTCGCATCAGGGCTTTGTCGACCTGGATATCATCCCGTATGACATCATCCACCCGCGCTCGCCCGAATTTCTGATTTCGCCCCTCCAGTCGCTGGCCTTCGCGATGGAACACGCTCCGTTGGTCAAGGAAACCTGCGGCGCTCTCTACATATTGGCCAGCAAGCCTGGCGATGAAGAGAAGCGCCGGCCGGTCGTCAGCCTGGCCCAGCATCCGGATCTTTACGGATCCACTTCGTTCGTTGTTCCCTGCCACAACGAGGAGATGAACGTTAAGCGCCTCGTGGACACGCTGATCAGGTACTACGATGCCTACATTCACGAAATCGTGATAGTCAACGACAACAGCCGCGACCGTACCGCCGAGGTGACTCGCGAGATCGCTCTGCGGGAGCCGCGTGTCAAGCTGGTGGACCGCAAGCCGCCCAATGGCGTCGGCCGCGCCCTGCGGGATGGTTACGCGGCCGCCACCGGGCGCTACATCTTCAGCATGGACAGCGATTTCGTGCAGATCGTACCCGAGTTTCGCGATTTGTTCGACGCGATCGCCGCTGGCTGTGACGGGGCAATCGGCAGCCGGTTTTCCCCGAACTCGCTGCTCATCAACTATCCATTCTTCAAAATTTTCTGTAACCGCAGCTTCCATCTGCTGGCGAACCTTTTGCTGCCGGTGCGCATGCGCGATATTTCCAATAACCTTAAGCTGTATCGAGCCGAGATCCTCAAGAATCTCGATATTGAACAGCCGCACTTTGCCGCCAACGTGGAAACAGGGCTGAAGCCGCTGCTGGCCGGATATAACATCAGGGAAGTTCCCATCTCCTGGATCAACCGGACCATCGACATGGGCAGTTCCTCGTTCCGCATCGTGAATGTGGCCCCCAACTATTTTCTGGTCTTGATGGCTATGGTGTGGAGAAGTTGGCGGGGCCGCCGCGGTCTGCGTGCGGTAGCGTATCGCCCCGGCCGCCCGGAGAGCCCATAGCGCAGCTGCCTCCATTGCCGTTATCGGGGATGTCCTGTGAACTATTGCCGGGCCGCTGATGGATCCGGGCGTTGTCGCTCGGGCTGCAGGGCGCCGCCCAGCCGGGCACGGCAAACCATGTCGCCCATGCAGACAGGCAGACAGAGGCGGCCCATACCGATCAGCGAAAGGCCTTTCCGCGGACCGTTTATGCCTTTAATTCCGTGCTGACCGAGTCGATAGAGGACGTAGTCGGCGGAGAAGTTGACGGCGCGGAGCCCAAGTTTCTCGATGTGCAGCCCGCCGCGCTCGCAACACAGGGGGCAGAAGGAGCGGAACGCAAAGCTGCAGCCGGCGCAGCGGAGGTACCTCGGATGCGGCAGGTGTGGTGCGCCGACGGAAGCAGCCGGGATGTTCGTTTAGTTTTCGACACGCGCCCCCTTCAACCGATACCATGCGCCCTCGGTGCTTTGATATTCCATCGCGTATTGCTCCATTACCCCAGGCATGGCGGCGGTGAAAGGCGCAATTTCAGGATCCCGCAGGTAAATGTATCGCGGCGAGGAGCGGCGAATGTCCTCCCGCACGCGGGCCAGCAGGCGCGGCGGCATCCACATCATCCTGGTTCCTTCCACCGGCGATGCGGAACGGCAACCGGAGAACGAATAAACCATCGGACTCATCCAGACCAGCGCGGTCTCGGACGGAGCGCACTTGACCTGCCGGGCATCGTACTGAAGTTGCCGGCGGTGCCGCTCGAAACTCGCCGAGGGCGGGACCTCGCCACGGGTTGTCCGCAAAGCGACCACCAGAGGCCGCACCGCCGCCCTCGCGGTCCACAAGGAGACTCCCAACAACAACACCGCCAGCGCACGCGTTGGCCAGGCTCCCTTCACAACGTGCGTCAGCGTCCAACTAACGCCAAGGCCCGCCAGCAGCCCCAGTGGCGGCAGGATCAATAGAAATTGAAACTGAAACCACGACTGCAGCTGAAGAAGCACTCCAATGGCGCCCGTTATAATCCACGCTCCGAGAAATGCCACAGCGGTCATCAGTTTGCGGTTGCGGCGATTCTGGTACGCCGCCCACACGGCTGCGATCAGCATCGGCCAGAGCGGCCTGAAGCCGTAACAGAAATGTCCGATCGACAGGCGCAAACCGTATAATCGGCTCAGGGGGCTGACCGTGAGCTTGGCCTCAAAGGGCGTGACCACGAGCGCATCGAACAACTCCGGCAGCGCCCCCCGCCAGGCGAACCACAGGATCATTGCCAGAACGGGGGCGGCGGCGGAAATCAGCAGAATAACCCATGTCGAAGCCCTGCGCGAAGCCTTGCGATCGGCGATCAGAAATGCGGCCCAGAACCCAACCCCGATCAGCCCGTAAAACGGCTTAATCAATATCAAAAGCCCGGCACTCATACCGGCCAGCGCCAGAGGCCACTTGCCACGGGGTGACAGCAGACTGAATCCGGCGATGGCGGCCGGCAGGCACGCAAAAGCCTCCACGTTGCAAAAGTCCCCTTCGACGTTCATTGAGTAGTAGAAGAAGACCGTGAGGAAAGCGCCCATCCATGCCGCCCACGCCCCGATCGCCAGTCGCAGCAACAAGAATGACACCGCTGCCGTGGAAACCATGATCAGCAGCTCGAACAGATGAATCCCGGCGTCGGTGAAGCCGAACATCTCTCCGCCCACGAGGTAGAGGAGAAAAACTCCCGGAGGCTTGATGTCCCAGATATCGCGATAAAGCGTTCCGCCATTGCGAAGGACCTCCGCGCCCCGGAGAAAAAGGGTCTGGTCGTCCATCAGGTGGTAGTGCACCTTGGAAAGGCCGACGGCCGTACACAGGGCTACAAGCGCCAGCAAGGCCAGAAACAATCGGAGATTTTCCTTCACCCGGTACATTTGTCGGTTTCCCTGACTGTCGCGGCGACCTGCGGCGCTGCGCGGCGAAAGCGTTCGCGTGCCTGTAATTACACGCTCACCGATGTTCGCAAGTTATTGATTCTACGTTTAGCAGATACAAGAGATCCGAAATTATTTCACCCAACCGGCACCCTTTAACCCGCGCATCCGGTGGTTGACACGAATGTACTAGTATAGGTACATTCTTTCGCTTCGACAACCCTTGGTCTCTGCCCCTCTGGCCGTTGGCATATTGAGGCTGCGAAGCCGCGCAGGTTGGCCGGAAGTATCGCGATCCGGCTGGAGTTGATTGAAGGAACTTCGATGACGGTTATCCTGGCGCTGCCCGCCTATAACGAAGAACTGGGTCTGCCAAAACTGCTGGAGACTTTTGGCGGCGAAATGAAAAAGGCGGGGCTCAGTCCGAAGGTTGTGATCGTCGACGATGGCAGCGGGGATGGCACCGGGGATGTAATTCTGGAATGGTCGTCCAGGCTGCCGATCGACCTGGTAAAGCACTCCGAAAACCGCGGCTTGGGGGAGACGATTCGCGACGCGCTGCGCAGAGCGTCGGAAGTCGCGGAAGCCGATGATGTAATCGTGACGATGGATGCGGACAACACTCACAGCCCGGCCCTGATTCCGGAGATGCTGCGTCTCATCGGCGCGGGCAACGACATGGTAATAGCATCGAGATACCGGAAAGGCTCCCGCGTAATCGGACTGAGCTGGTATCGCCACCTGATGAGTTATGGCGCCAGAGTTCTGTTCCAAATCGTCTTCCCCATTCCCCATGTTCGCGATTACACATGCGGTTTTCGTGCCTACCGGGCCGACGCCTTACGGAAGGCATTCGCCGTATACGGCGACGGATTTGTCACGGAAAGGAGCTTTGCCTGCATGGCGGAGATCCTGCTCCGGATGCGGAAATTGTCCTTGAAAATAGCCGAGGTTCCGATGGTGCTCCGCTACGACCGGAAGGAGGGCGCAAGCAAGATGAAAGTCGCGCGTACCGTGTCCCGAACCTTGCGGCTGATGCTCCGAATCCGCTTCTCTTCGTGAAAACCGATAGTACTCACCCTTAATTCATAACTAATGTTAAGGGCAATATTCGGGAACGGCGCGCTAAAATAGGTTATTGATGCGAGCGGCAGGCGTTCAGCGCAGCCAATCGACGGCAGCCATTCATCAAGAGCTGGTTGTCCAGTCTGGTTATCCAATCCAGTCTGGTTGTCCAATCTGGTTATCAATTAAGGAGTCACTACTTTGAAAAGAGTACTTGTCAACGGGGCCGGCGGATTTATCGGCGGCCATCTGGTGAAGAGGCTGAAACAGGAAGGCCACTGGGTTCGCGCGGTGGATCTGAAACGGCACGAGTACGCGGAGCCGCCTGCGGACGAGTTCATCGTCGGCGATCTTCGCGATCAGAACATGGCCCGTCGCGCCGTCGAGGGCATCGAGGAGGTTTACCAGCTTGCCGCCGACATGGGCGGGGCCGGTTATATCTTCACCGGCGAGCACGATGCCGAGGTGATGCACAACTCGGCGACCATCAATCTCAACACCGCCGAATACGGACGCCTCGCGGGCGTAAAGAAGATCTTCTATTCGTCTTCCGCCTGCATGTACCCCGAGTACAACCAGCTCGATCCCGCAAATCCGAAATGCTCCGAAGATTCCGCGTACCCGGCTGCTCCCGACAGCGAGTACGGCTGGGAGAAGCTCTTCAGCGAACGTCTCTACCTGGCTTATATGCGCAATTACAAGGTGCAGGCGCGCGTGGCCCGCTTCCACAATATTTTCGGGCCTCTGGGAACGTGGCGCGACGGACGCGAAAAAGCTCCGGCCGCCATATGCCGCAAAGTCTCCGAAGCCCCGGACGGTGGCGAAATCGAGATCTGGGGCGACGGACTTCAGACCCGCTCCTTCCTCTATATCGACGAATGTCTCGAGGGGGTTCGCCGGCTGATGGAATCCGACTTCACCGGGCCGGTCAATATCGGGTCGGAGGAAATGGTCACCATCAATCAGCTGGCTGAAATGGCCATCGATATCTCGGGGAAGAAGCTGCGCATTCGCCACGTCAGCGGACCTATGGGCGTGCGCGGCCGCAATTCCGATAATCGGCTGATTCGGGAAAAACTGCGTTGGGCGCCTTCGCGGTCTCTCCGGGAAGGGCTGCGGAAGACGTACGACTGGATCAGCGGCGAGGTCGAAAAGGCCAACGGCGCAGCGCTTGTGGCCGCCGGCGATCCCGCATCGGCGGTTTTACTGGAGACTGCTTCCAAGTAAGCCGCCGCGGGGGCTCACTCACTCTTCAGCGGCTTCTTCGTTGGGATACCGACAATCGAATGAGAGCCGTGAACGACGGGCTGGTTCAGAGGCGGACGGTCGTGCAGATAGTCCGCAATGGTCCACAGAGTGTATCCCGCATCGAGCAGGATTTGCTGGGCCCACCCCTTTCTGCCGGGAAACGCCCGTTCCTCCGCCCAGTCGCAGAACTCAAACACCAGCGGAGGCGGTGAAGGGCCGCGCAGGAGTTCCTGAGCTCCCAGAAAGACGTGGGCTTCATAGCCTTCGGTGTCGATCTTCATGACGGAAACCCGCTCGACCGCGTGTTCCCGCAGAATCGCATCCAGAGATCCGGCTGGAACCCCCGTCGGCACGCTGTCAAATTGCGGCGCGGAAGAGGCCATGCCGAAATGGCTTTCCGGCGGTATGTACAGCGGCACGGAGTCGCGATCCGGCACACTGGCCGCGCACGCCGCGATCTCCACATTCGAGAGGTGGTTCAAGGCGACGTTTCTCGTCAGGTAAGGCAATACCTGCGGGGAAGGCTCGATGGCGATCACGCGCTCCGCGTGCCGGGCCAGGGCAATGGAAAATGCCCCGATGTTGGCGCCCACATCCACGAAGGTGGCATTGGAAGAGACGTGGCGTTTGAGAAACTGCAGGACTTCCGGTTCGTAAACACCGTCCATCCATAAAGACAAGCCGACCGGCTCCAGCAGGTTCGGGATCACCATGTCATTTCCGTCGCCATTGCGGACCAATGCCGGGACCGACCGCGCGCTGCGGGGTAAGATCGTTTGGGCCAGTCTGGCCTTGCCTCTCGTACCCGCGGGAATGGCTCGGAAGACAGTCCAAAGGATTCGCATAAAGAGCGGACTGGAAGGAAGAGGCTCCATCTCGAGTGGCTTCCGTCAGTATTTCACATGCGATCGGGCCCGGCGCGTGGAATCGCCTGCAGCGCCAAACGCCGCGCGACGCGCGCACGCTGGGGACCAACTGAAGTGATACGTGTCTTATATAACCAAAAAGTAGCGGGCATCTTCGCGGCGACTGTGCTAAATTGGACACTAAATCGAGTTGGCCGCGATGGACCCGAAATGGGCCAGTCTGTGGACGTCTAACCGAGGGGTTGGAATTTGGAGGCTGGGCGGCGATACAGAGGTCAAAGATGAATCGCATCCGGCTTTTTCAACAATCTCCCGGCGGCCGGCAACACATCGACATTCGGCATCGCGTCCCGCGGTGCAGCTGCTTGTCGATCTCGCCGGGCTTTATTATCGATTCCAATTCTTCCGAATGCAGAGGCGAACCAGCGTGAAGGCTATTTTTTCAGGTTTGCTGCTTTGTTTTGCGGCGCAGGCCACGATCACCTTTCAACAAGAGGTGACGAGTGGAACTTCCTGTTCCGGAACCTCGGGGACATCGTGTGCGGTGACAGTCTCATCTATCGGCAGCGGGCACATTTTGATCGCTATGTTCGGGTCGGGTACCGTGAGCACCGTGACCGATACCGCAGGCAATAACTGGAAGCAGGGTACTAATTGCGCCATCGCCAACGTAGATTGTTGGTACGTTCTGAGCTCCACATCGTCGACCAACACGACCATCACGGGAAACTTGGTAACGTCCGGCGCCGGTCGCGCGCTGGAATTCTATGAATTTTCCATTGGCGCCGGATGTGTCGCTCTTTTAGACAGCTCCAGTTCCGCCAGCAACCTCTCAAGCACCAGCCAGTCCGGCATAGCATTCTCAGCGCTTACGGGAACCAACGATGTAATCGTGCAGCAGATATTCGCCAATGCAAACGTTTCGTCGATCAGCCCCGCCGGCTACACGGCGGCGGCAACGGGGATCGGCCGAACCGCCGCGTATTTTGCGAACACCGTTTCCGGCGCCGCGCCGACATGGACTCTCGTCGCGCCCGCGACCGCCAACGTGAATGCCATTGCCATATCCGAGGCATGCTCGGCTCCCATCACCGTCGCTCCGGCCACGACAACGCTGTCTTCCTCGTTGACGCAGCAATTCACTGCGACCTTGACGAGCAACGGGAATACCACGCCGGTCACCTGGTCGATCACCAGTTCGCCCGTGGTTGGCTCTATTGATCAATACACTGGCATCTATACGGCGCCGGCGTCTATCTCTCCTGCGCAAGCTGCACAACCAGTGACGGTGACTGCCACCACCCAAGCCACTCCCCCGCTGACCAACACCGCCACAATCACGCTGGTGGCGTCGACAACTTTGCAACAGTTTTCGTTGAACGAGCTGTTCGGGGTCGGTTGGCCGAATCAACCCATCGAATTCGCTT
>Ga0181530_10003765_pt1 | contig 16581 bp, 11 predicted proteins | sample PEATcosm2014_Bin_42_FD_119769 | JGI IMG/M metagenome (GOLD analysis project Ga0181530, IMG submission 119769) | Peatland microbial communities from MTU Mesocosm Facility, Houghton, MI, USA - PEATcosm2014_Bin10_60_metaG | ecosystem: Environmental > Terrestrial > Soil > Wetlands > Peat | place... | reverse complement strand
TCCTGGCGCAGTTTCCAGGCAAGCTGGCCGCGGCCAACGTCCACGGCAAAGACCCTGGCCGCCCCGTTTTGCAGGAGGCAATCGGTGAATCCGCCGGTGGACGCGCCGAGGTCAATCGCCGTCAGGCCGCGCGGATCGAGTTGGAAGTGGCGCAAACCGTGTTCCAGCTTGAATCCGCCCCGGCTGACGTAGCGTTCCGGCACGGTGAGGGCCAGATCGTCTTCCGGCTTCGCAAGGTCGCTGGGCTTCTTGGCGGTCTGGCCGCGGTGGAGCACCTGCCCGGCCAGGACGGCGCGCCGGGCCTTCTCGCGGGTGGGACAAAGGCCGCGCTGCACGAGGGCCTGATCCAGCCGGAGATTTGATTTGTGGCGCAAGGTTGTCATAAGAGAACGTAAGTGCGCGACTCTGTCGAGCCGAAACTCGATCCCCCCGGCAGGGCGGGACGGAGTGATGGAGTGATGGAGTAGTGGGATTCCAATCCCATCACTCCAACACTCCAGCACCCCATTTCCCCCTGCCGTGCCCGCCTTTGCCGTATTGTGCAAAAAAAGCTTGTAACCTGTCGGCGGGATTTATAGTCTGTGTAAGAAGCGAGCCCGGCGAAGCGTACATACGAAGTGCATGCTTTTCCGGGGCTCGAAAGTTGGACAACTAAACGTATTCTTAAGAAAAGTATGAAATTCACAACGAAGTCATTGTTGCAAGTGCTTGCTTGCACAGTAGTTACGCTGGGCGCGGCCAGTCTGGTCTATGCGGCAGCGACCCCTAACATTGATGTGTCTGGAACTTGGACCTGGTCCGGCGGCATGGGCCGTCGCGGTGGCGCTGGTGGTCCTGGTGGTGCTGGCGGTGGCGGCGGCGGCGGCGGCGGCGGCGGCGCTCGCGGCGCTCGCGGCGGCGGCGGCGGCACCAATACTCTGGTTCTCAAAGCTGATGTTGCCACTGGCAAAGTGACCGGCACGTTGACGGCGGCCGCTGGCGGTTTTGGACGCGGTGCTGGTGGTGGTCGCGGCGGACCAGGCGGCGCTGGCGGTGGTGGTGGCGGCGGCGGCGGCGGCGGCTTTGGTGGCGGTATGGGCGGCGGCGGCGCTCCTCCCACCCCGGTGGACATTCAGAACGGCAAGATCGCGGGAAATCTCCTGACCTTCCAAGTCACCCGGGCTGGACGCGGTGAAGGCGCTCCCATGACGACGAACAGCTACTCGGGCACGGTCAGCAACACGGTCACTCCGTGGACAATCACCGGCACAATCACAATGCCCGGCCGCGACGGCGGCGAGCCTATGAGCATGCCGTGGACAGCCACGAAGCAATAAAGCACGTTTCATTCATCGGCGCAGCTCCTCACGGACTGCGCCGTTTTTGTTTTTTGGAGGTGTGCGACACAGTTCTCCACCTTCCTGGCAGGGCAGATCTGCTGCTCTGCCCTGAATTCTTGGGCGGCGCAGCAGTGCCGCTGCCGGAGACGTGAACATCTTTGTCCGGCATCGCTTCCCAAAGTTGGGCTTGATTTTGGAACGGCGGGCTGGCATTGTCCATTCACCGCCGTGGGACTGCCCAGGCGCGAGTTGAATAAGAATCTGAAACCAGACATCGAACCGTGGCTAAAGAAGAGCCAATCGAATTGAACGGCAGGGTGACGCAGGTCCTGCCGGGGACGATGTTTCGCGTGGCGCTGCCCAACGGCCACGAGGTGTTGGCTCATATCTCCGGCAAGATGCGCAAGAACTTCATCCGCATCAGCGTGGGCGACAAGGTGAACGTCGAAATGTCCCCTTACGATCTGGGCAAGGCGCGGATTACGTTTCGGCAGTAGGCGCAGAGGAAAAGCGGCGCTGGCGCGCCGCACTCCAAGGCGCTTCGCGCAGGGCACGCGGCCGACAGGCCGCCTTGGAGCGCGGAACGCAGTTCCGCTTTGGGCGCATCTTGACGCCACACCATCGAGCGAACGAACCCCGCTCTTTAACCCTCTCCCCGCTGCGTGGGGCGAGGGGACGGAATTTTGGGCTTTGCGGGCTGGGTTTCCGTGCTACCTTGCGCCCGGCATGATTCTTACGAAGGCAGAAGTATTGAGCCTGGTTCAACTCGAACACCGCTCCCCGCATGAACTCCTGGGCATGCACCGCCTGGCCGACGGCTCCGGCTTGGTCGTCCGCGTCCTCGCCCCGAACGCCGCCACAGCCGCCGTCGTGCCTGTGCATGAAAAATCCCGCCCGTCCTTCCCGCTGAAAAAAATCCATCGCTCGGGGCTGTTCGAGGGGCTGACCCGCGATGCCGGCGAAGTCTATGCTTACGACATCGTCCTCACCGGGCGCGACGGCATTTCTTCGCAGGGGCGCGATCCGTATTCCTTTTTGCCGACGGTCGGTGAGACCGATTTGTATCTTTTCGGACAAGGCAACGAACACCGGATTTACGACAAGCTGGGGGCGCACTTGCGCGCGCTGGACGGCGTGGCCGGAACCGGTTTCGCCGTCTGGGCGCCGGAGGCCAAACGGGTCAGCGTGGTGGGCGATTTCAACCAATGGGACGGACGCCGCCACGCGATGCGCTCGCTGGGGGCGTCGGGAGTCTGGGAGATTTTCATTCCGGGCGCGGGCCAGGGCGCGCACTACAAGTATGAAATAAAAACCGCGCGGGGCGATTTGCTGTTGAAGGCCGACCCGTGCGCTTTTTACTGCGAGGCCGCGCCGAAAAACGCGTCCATCGTCTGGGACAACGCCCGGTTCGCCTGGAGCGACGAAAGCTGGCTGGAAAAGCGCGCGCGGAGCAATCCGTTCCGCGGCCCGATGAGCGCCTACGAGGTGCATCTTGGCTCGTGGCGAAAGAAAAGCGCCGGGGAATCGTTGAACTACCGGGAGATCGCCGAACCGCTGGCCGCTTATGTGAAGGAGATGGGCTTCACGCATGTCGAATTTCTGCCGCTGGCCGAGCACGCCTATTATCCCTCGTGGGGCTACCAGGTGACGGGCTTTTACGCGCCGACCTGCCGGTACGGGACGCCGGATGATTTTCAATTCCTGATCAACCACCTGCATCGGGCCGGCATCGGGGTGCTCATGGATTGGGTGCCAGCGCATTTCCCGCGGGACGACTGGGCGCTGGCCCGGTTTGACGGCTCGGCGCTCTATGAGCACGCCGACCCGCGCCAGGGCGAGCACCAGGACTGGGGCACGCTGATTTTCAACTACGGCCGGCACGAGGTGCGCAATTTCCTGGTCGCCAACGCCTTGTTTTGGTGCGAGAGATTTCATATTGACGGCCTGCGCGTGGACGCCGTCGCCTCGATGCTCTACCTGGATTACTCGCGGAAGGAGGGCCAGTGGATTCCGAATAAATACGGCGGCCGGGAGAATCTGGACGCGGTGGAATTCCTGAAGAATTTCAACACGACGCTGCTCTCGGCCCATCCCGGCGTGATCACGGTGGCGGAGGAATCCACCGCCTGGCCGCAGGTGACGCGCCCGCCTTACCTGGGCGGGCTGGGCTTCTGTTTCAAGTGGAACATGGGCTGGATGCACGACACGCTGGCCTACTTCAGCCGCGACCCGATTTACCGGAAGTATCACCAGAACGACTTGACCTTCGCCACCTTGTATCAACACACCGAGAATTTCATCCTGCCCTTTTCCCACGATGAAGTGGTCCACGGCAAAGGATCGCTGGCGGCGAAAATGCCGGGCGACGACTGGCAAAGATTCGCCAACTTGCGCGCGCTGCTGGCGTATCAGTGGCTTTTTCCCGGCAAGAAATTGCTGATGATGGGGTCGGAACTGGGCCAGACCTCGGAATGGAACGCCAACGCGAGCGTGGACTGGGCGCTGCTGGAGCAAGGCCCCTATCATTGCGGCCTGCGCCAATTGGTGCGCGACCTCAATCAATTGTATCTGCGCGAGCCGGCCCTCTTCGAGGGCGATTACGAGACGGCCGGCTTTTTCTGGATTGATTGCGCCGATGCCGAGCACAGCGTCCTTTCCTTTATCCGCCAGACGCCGGCGGGCGGCGGGCGGGTGGCGGTGATTCTGAATCTCACGCCGGAAGTGCATGCGGGGTATCGCATCGGCCTGCCGCAGGGCGGCCATTGGCGGGAAGCGCTGAATACCGACGCGCAAATCTACGGCGGGAGCAACCAGGGAAACCTGGGCGGCGTGAGCGCGGAGGCGAAGCCTCAGCATAACCAACCCTTCTCCGCCGCAGTGACTTTGCCGCCGCTGGCGGTGGTGGCGCTGCGGGCGGAAACCTAGGCCGGATATTGGATGCCTGTTGGGTAGCACGGGCGACTCGCCTGTCCCGCCGGGCCACTGGCCCGGCGGAATGCAGACCGCGACTATTGGCAAGGGCGTTCCGTCACGAGTCCAGTCCGGATATTTACACTTTCGGGTTCGGAGCGCCGATTTTGAATCGGCTTTCAGCGTCATCGCGACCGCAAAGCCGACTGCAAGTCGGCGCTCCGGACTGTTGGCGTTTCGTGCGAAGCATGAAATATCCGGGCTGGGCCGTCACTCCCGGTTCCGGCCGGCGAGTCGCCGACCGGGACAGGCGGGTCGCCTGTGCTACCCAAACAAAACCTGTCCGCCAATCTTATGCTTGCCCTTTGGGACGAAACGGTGTCTCCTTGCACGCATGGATTGCCGGGAAGCGTTCGTCGCTTTGAATATGATTGACGGAATCGGTCCGGTGCGCGTCCGGCAATTGCTGGAGCACTTCGGCGATTCCAGTGCCATTCTCCGCGCCAATTCCGCCCAACTCCAGCAGGTCCACGGCATCGGCCCCGAGCTTTCGGAGGGCATAGCGAATTGGGAAAAGACGGTGGACCTGGGCGGCGAACTCAAACGCATTGAGGAATTCGGCTGCCACATCGTCCTCCAGTCCGACGAGAATTACCCGCCGCTGCTCAGGCAAATTTACGATCCGCCCATCCTCCTCTATGTGAAGGGCAGCCTGACCGCGCGGGACAAGAACGCGGTGGCGATGGTCGGCTCGCGCATGACGACGCATTACGGAATCGAAGTCGCGCGCAAGATCGCCTACCAACTGGCCTACACCGGCGTGACCGTCGTCAGCGGCGGGGCGCGCGGGATTGACTCGGCGGCGCACCAGGGGGCGTTGAGCGCGAAGGGGCGGACCATCGCGGTGCTGGGCACGGGGATCAATTTGGTGTTCCCGGCGGAAAACGGGGAGCTGTTCGGGCGCATCGCGGCGCAAGGGGCGCTGGTCACGCAATTCCCCTTCAACCGCAAGGCGGACAAACAGAGTTTCCCCATCCGCAACCGTCTCGTGGCGGGGATGACCTTCGGCACGGTGGTGGTGGAGGCCAATTTGACCAGCGGCGCGCTGATCACGGCGGGCATGGCCGTGGATTACGGCCGGCAGGTCTTTGCGGTGCCGGGCCGGGTGGATTCGCCGCGCAGCAAAGGCTGTCACGACCTGATCAAAAAAGGGGCCAAACTGTGCGAAGGGGTGGAGGACATCCTGAGCGAATTTGAATACATGTTCCCCGCCAGCAACCGGCCTTCGATGCTCAACGATGCCGCGCTGCCGGCCATGACCCTCAGCGAAGCCGAGCAAACCGTCTATGATTTGGTGGACCAGGAGGAATGCACCACCGACGACATCATCCGCCGGAGCGGAATGCCCTCGTCGTCCGTCTCGGTGGCGCTGCTGAGTTTGGAGATGAAGCGGCTAATCCGGCAACTGCCGGGCAAGTTGTTTGTGAGGAACAGGTAGCCCTTCGCTTCGCAAACCGTTCCCGCTCCAAAAGCGTGAGCCGTCTTCCGCCGTTCCACTGAACCGCACTCATCACGCAGGCCGAACTTGCCGGCCTATGGCGGGAATGAATTGACGGGGCTATCTTAAGGAACTACAATCCAACGAAAGAATGAGAATTGTGATCCTCAGTGCCCTAACCGCATGACGAAAACCGAAATCGTCTCCACGTTCAAAGCCGCGCTCAATTCTGTCGGTTACGACGAGGCGCGGATGCGGCGGAATTATGACTTCTGCGATCTGATGGGTTCCACAGCTCAAGTGCGATGCATCCCATTGGCCGCCTTCGCCGGCTACCCGCAGAGCTACCGCAATGCGCGCGTAGGGGTCATCTTTGCCGATGAACCGGTGGAAGACGCTGCGAAGAATTGTCGCGCTCTTGGCGCGCCTCTTTTAATGACGGTGCAGAATGGCACCGTCCAGCCGTGGGCAGCAGGGTTGGAAAGTGTCAAACCAGCGGGAAAGCTCTTCCGTCTGCAGGACACGGAGGGCGCCTTCGATGCCAACCGCAATTCTTGGGGGCCGGACGCACTGGGACGTGTGAAGAACCCCGGTGATGTTTCTGCGAGGAGTCAGCCAGATCTTTTCGACACCAATCTGGGCAGCGCCCTGCAACGGCGATTTCAGATTCGCCTCAAGGATCTGCTCGAGCGCAGTTTCAAAGAGATCGAAGCGGCTTACAAGGCGGAGCATGGCCGGGATCCAAAGGTTTCCGCGCTGTTCGCATTTATGTTCCGTTTTGTCACGGCGAAGATTTTCATGGATCGGGCGGATGCCGAAGGTTGGGCAGGATTGAGCGAGCCGCTTGAAATCTTGAAAGCTGCGGAGAAACAAACCGGGCTGCTCGAAAGGCAGGAGTCCGACTTCCTGCGAAAGTCCATCCTGGACGCGGCCTGGGCCAGCGTCTCGCGCAACCTCCACTTCCAGAATCTGTCCGTGCCGGATTTGGCCTTCGTAGCCGAAAGCGCCTTTATCACGAATCGCACGCGGGCAGAACTTGGTGTCCATAGCACTCCCGAGGGATTGGCTGGCTACATCGTGGATCACCTCCCCTGGGAGCAGGTGCCGGTTGATGAGCGAGTAATATGGGAGCCTTTTTGCGGCCACGGCGTTTTCCTAGCTAAAGCGATGGAGCGGATGAGGTTGGACATTCATCCTTCCGTCAACCCGAGCGGACGCCACGAGTATTTTCGTGAACGGCTCATCGGAGTGGAAAAGGATCCCCTTGCGCTGGAAATCTGCCGCGTCATGCTCACCAACACGGACTACCCAAACCACAACAATTGGGAGAGGTTACACCTCGCCGACGTCTTCCACTGGCCTGAGTGGAAATCAACATCGCAGTCCGCCGCGGTAGTACTGGCGAATCCCCCATACGAGGCGTTTACCAAAACATATCGACGCGAAATCGGCGCAACCAAAACCAAACCACCTGCGGAGTTTTTATACCGGCTCCTACAACAGGCGCCCCGGTTGATCGGACTGGTTTTGCCCCAAAGCTTCCTGAGCGACCCAATTTATCAGGATGCTAACCGCCTGCTGGCCCGGCTATACGATTCAATCCAAATTGTGGAACTCCCGCGCATCTTCCGCTATGCGAACAACGAGACTATAGCGCTTATGGCGAGCGGCCTCCGAAAGGAAGGTCGAAGCGTCCTGATCCATTACGCCGAGGTGAGGAAGGATGGTGTGGAACGATTTCTCGAGGACTGGAACGTCAGCCATCCGCGTAGTGAGGACGTGCCTGTACCGCCAGCAACCGGTGGTTCGCGATTCACATTGCGGCTGCTCCCGGCGGGTTCCGTGTTCCCCAACATCAAGACCCAGCTAAAACTGGGCGACGTCGTAACGGATATTCACAAAGGCGTAAATTGGATTGCGCGCACGGATGGCAAGTCGCAAGCGGAACCGCGCACGGATGTCGCCGCAGACAAGCAGAAGAAAGGGTTTTGTCTTGGTGCCGAGAAGATGAACGGGAACCTGACACAGTTTCAATTGCGCAGCCTTCGGTATTTGTCCTTGCTGGACAAGGACCAAGACCCCAGCACACGCGCCAACAAAAGGCCTTGGGAAAAACGAAAATCCGTCTGCAATGCAGCGCGTTTTCAACCACTGTCCCCTTGGAGACTGGCTGCGTTTGCTGACGCGAAAGGGTTGGGCTTTACAAAACAGTACTTCGCGATCTGGCCAAAGGAAGGCGTGTCCGAGTTTGCCATCACTGCCATTCTTGCCTCGCCAGTCGCAAATGCGTTCAGTTTCGAACATGACTTGGATCGGGACAATCACATTGAGACCCTGCGCCGGCTTCCGTTGCCGGACCTTAAGCATTTGCAGCCAGAGGGCGAACTCCACCGGCGAGCCGCGGAATTGCAGAGGTTGCTCACGGTTCCTGAAATCCTTGCTCAACCGCCTGCTCCAGAGGCTGTTATCGAAGCTGTGCTTCGCCTGGATGCTGCCGTGCTTGCCGCCTACGGCTTTTCCTCAGCGATTCAACGACAACTGTTGAAGATGTTCGACGGCTGGCCTCGGCCCCTGCCGGTCCCATACGACAGAGTGTTTATGCGTTACTTTCCGGACCACTTCGACGAGGAAATAACGCTGGCCGATTTTCTCGCCATTACCGCGGACTGGGATGCCACGAACAACCGCCGGCTGAACCTGATTGAAAAGAAGACGGACAAAACAATTACTTCGGAAGAAGCAGAGAAACTGCAGGAATTAAAACGGTTGGCCGGTTTGAAGCGTGAATTACTGTCATCACCCTCGCTGAAGGAACTTGCGCAGGTGGAAGCAGATTTACGGAGGAGGGGGTTGTGGCGGGGCGCGTGATTCCAGAACCGTATTCGTATCCGATGACCCCACATGTCCGCCGCCACGGGCCTGTTGGATGGAGTACTTATGGCAGATATCGTGACTGGTTGCGTGATGAGTTCACATTCCGCTGTGTCTATTGTCTCGAACGCGAAGTGTGGCGCGATATGCGCCAACGGATGCATATTGACCACTTTGAACCCCAGGCGATACGACCCGACCTTAAGTGCAAATACACCAATCTGCTTTACCTCTGCCCGGCCTGTAACAGTATGAAGAGGGATAGGATTCTGCCAGACCCCTGTCTCATTGCCGTGGGAGAGTGCTTGCGAGTTTACAAAGACGGGAGCATCAAAGCACTGAACTCTCAAGGCGAGTTGCTGATTGAAGTTTTAGAATTGGATCAACCATTGGCAAAGCAGCGTAGGCGTATCTTCATCGGCACCATCCTCTCACTCGCGGAAAATGATTGGGCGTTGTTTGTCGAATGGATGCGTTACCCTGAGAATTTGCCGAACCTTGAGGATGCCCAAAACAAACCGCCCCACAACGACAAACCGGAAGGGGTTGCCCAAAGTTTCTACCAGAAAAAGCGTCGTGGAGAGTTGGCAGAGGTATATTGAATGGAAAAGAGCGGGCACAGATTCTCTCGACATAAGCGCCGGACGCAACATCAACAGCTTGAGCCAGGATTGGGGGACGCCGGAGAACTATATCCGGGCGGTCAAGGAATTTTTCGGCGGACAAATTGACTTGGATCCTTGCTCGAACCGGTATTCCATCGTCGGCGCGGAAACCGAATATACGCTCCCCGAACAGGATGGCCTGAAACAGAGCTGGAATTTCCGCCGCATCTATGTCAATCCGCCTTACGGTTTGGACAGAAAACGCGGGACGGCCATCAAGAACTGGCTTTATCGCTGCGCCCAAGCCCGCAAGGATTTCGGATCGGAAGTGCTGGCGCTTGTTCCCGTGGCTACGAACACGGGCCACTGGAAAAAATACGTCTTCGGCCGGGCCATGGCGGTTTGCTTTCTTTATGACACCCGGCTTAAGTTCCTTGTGAACGGCAAGAACGGCGGGAAAGGCGCCCCGATGTCCTGCGCCATGGTCTATTGGGGCGAAGATTACGAGCGTTTTTTTGAGGTGTTTATCGAACATGGCGCGGTGGTGGATTTGCAGCCGTTGCATCAGCAGCAAATTGGCAACAATGGCCGCCATGCCGAGCCGGTGCTGCTGTCGGAATTTTGAAATTGGCCGGTTTGGCCGGCCATCACGCCGCCGCGATTCGAGCACTGCGCCGCGACGATTGCGAGGGCCGGAACCTCGCCCATGCGCATTTCCCTTGCTCCCGGCGCGCCGCGCCATTATCAATGAAGTGGCAATCTGCAACAAAGTGACGCTGTGAAAACGATGTTTTTTTCCATCCTCCCGCGGGTCCGTCTCGCGGTGGCCGGCGTGATCCTCGCCCTCGGGCTGGCCGGCCTCTGCGCTCGCGCCGCCGACACCAACGACTCTCCGCGCCAGCGGCTTCTCATGGATTTCGGCTGGAAGTTTCACCTGGGCGACGACTGGGGCGTCGCGGAACGCCTCGACAAAGCCGGCCAGAGCGCCGGCCCCGCCCGGCCCGCTTTCAACGACAGCGCCTGGCGCTCCGTCAACCTTCCCCACGACTGGGCGGTCGAATTGCCTTATGATGAGAAAGCCGGCCCCAACAGCGGTTTCAAGCCGGTCGGCCCGGGCTACACCAACAACAGCGTCGGCTGGTATCGCCGCTCCTTCCCGCTGCCGGCGGAGGACAGGGACAAACGGCTCTGGCTGGAATTCGACGGCGCTTTCCGCGACGCCCGCATTTTCCTCAACGGCTACCTGATCGCCCATCACGAAGGCGGCTATGGCAGCGTCCGTTATGATATTACGGATGTGGCCAATTGCGGCGGTGCCAACCTTCTCGCCGTGCGCGTGGATGCTTCCGAAGCCGAAGGCTGGTTCTACGAGGGCGCCGGCATTTACCGCCATGTCTGGCTTGTTGTCACCGCTCCGCTGGCCGTCGCCGGGGATGGAACGTTCGTCTATTCCCAATTCTCCAATAACGTCCCCGGCGGCCCGGCCACCCTCCAGATCGAAACCCAGGTTCGCAACTCCCAAAGCAAATCCGTGGACACCGCCCTCCGATGCGTCATCCTCGATCCCGACGGCAGGGAAGCGGCCCGGTCCAGCCAAACCGTCACTTTCGACCCGTTGTCCCTCAAAACCGTTTTCCAGTCCGTCCAGGTTGGGTCGCCCGTCCTCTGGTCCCCGGAAAAGCCGCGCCTCTACAAATTGGTGACCACCATCATTGCGGGCGGCGCGGTCGTGGACCGCACGGAGACGGAATTTGGAATCCGCACCATCGCGTTTGACGCCGCGAAAGGGTTCCTCCTCAACGGGGCGCCTTACGTCATCAAAGGCACTTGTAATCACCAGGACCACGCCGGCGTCGGCGCGGCGCTGCCGGACGCCCTCCAGTACTTCCGCATCGCCCGCCTGAAGGAGATGGGCGACAACGCCATCCGGACCTCCCACAACCCGCCCACGACCGAATTGCTCGAAGCCTGCGACCGCCTGGGCATGCTGGTAATGGACGAAAACCGGCTGCTCGGCAGCGACTCCCGCAACCTGGGCCGTCTGGAACGCCTGGTTTGCCGCGACCGCAATCATCCCAGCGTCTTTATATGGTCCCTTGCCAACGAAGAAACGGTTCAGCGCACGGACACGGCGGGCCGCATCGCCGGAACCATGCAACGGCTCGTCTGCCAGTTGGACCCCACACGCCCCTGCACCGCCGCCATGAGTTCCTGGTCCGCCGGCGCGGCCGACGGCATCTCCCTGGGCGTTGACGTGCAGGGCTTCAACTATGGCTTCCATTATCCGCAAAGCGGCAACGTGGACCGCTTCCATGCCGCCAATCCCAACATGCCCGCCATCGGCACCGAGGTCGCCAGCGCCTTTTACACCCGCGGCATTTACGAAAACACGCCCCCCTACCACACGGCCTACGACACCAACAAGCCCGCCTACGGCGCGACGGCGGAAGAATGGTGGAATTACTACACCGCGCGGCCCTGGGCCAGCGGGGGGTTCGTCTGGACGGGCTTCGATCATCGCGGCCCCTTGCCCTTCCTCTGGCCCAACGTCCTTTCCCCATTTGGCATACTTGACACCTGCGGTTTCCCCAAGGATGTGTTTTACTATTACCAATCCTGGTGGAGCGACAAAGTGGTGCTCCATCTCATGCCGCATTGGGACTGGGCCGGCATGGAAGGCCGGGAGATGGATGTGTGGTGCTTCAGCAATTGCGAGGAAGTCGAGCTGTTCCTCAACGGAGAAAGCCTCGGCCGCAAGCAGATGCCGAAGAATTCCCACTTGCAATGGATGGTGAAATACGCCCCCGGAACCCTCCTGGCCCGCGGCTACAAGGGCGGCCGCCAGATCGCCCAGGAGCAGGTGGAAACCACCGGCGCGCCCGCCGCCCTCCGGCTTTCCCCGGACCGCGCCGCGTTGCGCGCGGACGGCGAGGACGCCGGGGTGATCGCGGTAAGTGTAGTTGACAGCAAGGGCCGCCTGGCGCCGGTCGCGGGCAACCTCGTCCATTTTGAACTCGCCGGCCCCGGCGCGATTATTGGCGTCGGCAACGGCGATCCCACTTCCCACGAGCCGGATGTTTTCCTGGCCGCGGCGGACAATCCTTCTCCGCCGGACTGGCAGCGCCATGCCTTCAACGGCCTGGCCCAGGTGATTGTGCAATCCGGCAAAGTCCCCGGCAAAATCCAACTCACCGCCCGCTCCGACGGCCTGGCCCCGGCGACTCTCGAAATCGCCGTCCAACCCTGCGTCCCGCGCCCCGCGGTGCCGTGACAGCCCGGGTGCTGCTGGTCCGCATCCCTCCCATCTCTCCCATCGCCGTTCGCGATTCCGCGCTGGCACACGCCGGGCCGCTCCTGTAGTATGTCTCCCATGAAGCGCATCATTCACGGCGTCACCGGTTCCATCGCCGCCTACAAGGCCGCCGAATTGACCAGCTTGCTGGTCAAGGACGGCTGTGACGTGTCGGTCGTGATGACCGCCGACGCATTGCGCTTCATCACGGCGCTGCCCTTCAAAACCCTGTCGCGCCATCCGGTGGTAAGCGATCTTTACGACGAGGCGGAAGGATGGAAACCAACTCACATCCAACTGGCCGATGAGGCCGATTTGCTGCTCATCGCCCCGGCCACCGCCAACACCATCGCCAAACTGGCCCTGGGCCTGGCGGACGACGCCTTGTCCTGCATCGCCCTGGCGCTCAACCCCGCGGCCAAAGTGCTGATCGCCCCGGCCATGAACGGCAAAATGTGGCTCCATCCCGCCACCCAACAAAACGTCGCCGCCCTCAAAAAACGCGGCGCGCAATTCATCGGCCCCGAAAAAGGGCTTCTTTCCTGCGGCTACGAGGGCCTCGGCCGCTTGTGGCCATGCGAAGAAATCGCCCGCCGGGCCGCGCGCTTGTTGCGATAAACCCCGCGCCCTATGCTCATACCCGGCGAACAAACCTACCAGAAGCTCGCGCGGCTTTTTGTCGCTCCGACCCTGGAGCCGAGCCAGAGGGCGGCGCGCATTCAGGCTGTGGAGAAGGATGTGATTCTGCCGTTGCGGGTGCTCCTCATCGCCGTCCTGGGCTACTTCTTCTTCCTCAGCGACTGGCGCGACGTGCCCAACCAGCCGCGCGGCCTGGGCCACGTCCTGTTCCAGGACTACTTTTGGTTTTATCTCGTGGCCAATGTCGCGGCGGGCGCCCTTTTCATCTCCATCCGCCAAATGAGCTTGAAAACCACCCAGTGGATCAATGTCATCATCGGCGTTCTGGACGTGTTCCTCATGGCCGCCCTGATTTTCATTGTGGATGGCTTCGACAGCCCTCTTTACTGGGTCTTTCCCGTGCTGATCCTCCACAACGCCCTGGCCATCCCTCTGGCACTCCCTCAACTCCTGCTCAACTTGCTCGCGACCCTCGGCTACGTCGCCGGCGGCGTCCTGGATCAGAAGCTCATTTCCGGCGCGCCCGAATCCGTGCAAAAGTCGGTGGATTTCCTGGGCAGGCTCCTGCACCAGAAATTGGCGGTGGGCGACGCCCTTTCGGAGAATCGCACCGAACACCCCGTCGAGCGCGTCCTGGTCCTTGTCATCTGGGCCGCCTGTTGCTACGGCATCCAGGTCCTCTTCGAAAAACAGAAGCGCGCCGAGGCCGAAGCCACCGAATTCGCCGTCCGCCAGGAACGTCTCCGCACCGCCGGCCGCCTCGCCGCCGAGATCGCCCATAAAGTCAAAAATCCCCTCGGCATCATCACCAACGCCGCTTTCTGCCTCGAACGCGCCATTAAGGACGGCCAATTCGACCTGGAGGATCAAATCGCCATCATCCGCGAGGAAGTCAGCCATGCCGACCAGATCCTCACCGTGCTCATGGGCTACGCCCAACTGGCCGAGGGCCGCGTCGAGCGGCTGGAAGTCGCCGCCGAAATTGACGATGCCATCCTTCAAGTCTTCCCTCCCGCCGCCAAATATGATATTCGCATAAAACGCTTTTACGCCTCCGATCTCCCCGCCATCCTCATGCAGCGCCAGCACCTCTCCGGCGTCCTGGTCAATTTGCTCCAGAACGCCCGCGAGGCCCTCGACGGCCATGGCGAAATCGAAGTCGCCACCCGCTATGGCCAGTACGATTCCATCGTCATCTCCATCGCCGACAACGGCCCCGGCATCCCCCCGGACAAAATTGACAAGATCTTCGAGGCCTATTTCACCACCCGCGCCAAAGGCACCGGCCTGGGCCTCGCCATTGTCAAACATAACGCCGAAATGTACGGCGGCGCCGTCAAGGTCGTGTCCGAGCCGGGCAAAGGCAGCCGCTTCACCCTGGAATTCCCGTCCCGCATCTTAATGAGGTTAAACCCATGAGCCTGCCCCTTCCTCCTGTCCTGGTCATTGACGACGAAAAGAACATGCGCCTTTCCTTGAAGTCCATCCTTCACGGAGAGGGGTACGACGTGCAGATGGCCGAATCCGCCGAGGAAGCCCTCGCCGCCCTGGAAAAACTGGAATTCCTCATGGTCATCACCGACGCCCGCCTCGGCCAGATGAGCGGCTACGAGTTCCTCGCCCAGGCCTGCAAACGCTGGCCCAACGTCCCCTTCCTCATGATCACCGCCTACGCCACCCCAAAGCTGGCGGTCGAAGCCATCAAAGCCGGCGCCATTGACTACCTGGCCAAACCTTTCGCCCCGGAAGAACTCCTCCACGCCGTCTCCCGCTGCGCCGAACACCACCGCCTCGTCCGCGAAAACGCCGCCTTGCGCGCCCGCGCCACCGAGGTCTACCAGCTCGATCAGATCATCGGCGAATCCCCCAAAATGACCGAACTCCGCAACCTCATCCAAAACGTCGCCCCCACCAACGCCACCGTCCTCATACTCGGCGAAAGCGGCACCGGCAAGGAACTCGTCGCCGGCGCCCTCCACAGCCTCAGCCTCCGCCGCCAAAAAAACTACATCCGCATCAACTGCGCCGCCATCCCCGAAACCCTTCTCGAAAGCGAACTCTTCGGCCACGAAAAAGGCGCCTTCACCGGCGCCATCCGCCAGAAACTCGGCCGCGTCGAGGAAGCCGGCGGCGGCACCATTTTCCTGGACGAAATCGGCGACATGAGCCGCTCCCTCCAGGCAAAACTTCTGCGCTTTCTCGAAGACGGCTCGTTCACCCGCGTCGGCGGCAACGAGGAACTCAAGGTGGACGTCCGCCTCATCGCCGCCACCAACCGCGACATCATCGAAGCCATCCGCCAGAACAATTTCCGCGAAGACCTCTTCCACCGCCTCAACGTCGTCACCCTCAGCCCCTGTCCTTTGCGCGAACGCGGCAGCGACATCATCCTCCTGGCCGAGAACTTCCTCCGCCACTACAACACCCTGATGAACAAGCGCATTCACGACGTCGCCCCCCTCTCCCGCCACAAGCTCCTCGGCCACCACTGGCCCGGCAACGTCCGCGAACTGCGCAACGTCATCGAACGCGCCGTCATTCTCGAATCCACCCCGGAAATCCAGCCCTCCAGCCTCCCCGATTTCCACCTCGAAGGCCGCCTCCGCAAGAGCGAGGCCCCGCCCGTCACCGGCGCCCACTCGCTGGACGAACTCATGGCCGACTTCGAGCGCCAGCTCATCAACAACACCCTTGAACAAAATCGCTTCAACATCTCCAAAACCTCCGAACAATTAAAAATCAGCCGCCACGCCCTCCGCTACCGCATGCAGCGCCTCAACATCAACCTCGATGCCGCCGCTGATAATCCCGCCCCAACCGCCAACGACGCCGCGGCCTGATGACCCCCCAAAGCACAGCCATTACCCGCAAAAGCGCCTCCAACCTCGCGCTCGCCTTCGTCCTCCTCCCCAAGCCCAAGCGCGACGCCATGTCCGTCCTCTACGCCTTTTGCCGGCAGGTGGACGACGTTGCCGACGCCCCCTCTGAACCCCTTCCCGAACGCCGCGCCCGCCTGGCCGCCTGGCGCGAAGAAGTCCGCCGCGCCTGTGAAGGCCGCCCCGTCACCTTCCCCCTCGCCGTCGAACTCCAGCCCGTGATCGCCCGCTACCGCCTCCCCTTCGATTCCTTCGACCAACTCCTTCGCGGCGTCGAAATGGACCTCGACATCACCCGTTACCAAACCTGGCCGGACCTCGAACAATACTGCTACCGCGTCGCCTCCGTCGTCGGGCTCCTCAGCGTCGAAATCTTCGGCTACCAGGACCCCGCCTGCCGCGACTACGCCATCCATCTGGGCAAAGCCCTTCAACTGACCAACATCCTCCGCGACGTCCGCGCCGACGCCGAACGCGGCCGCATCTACCTTCCCCAATCCGAACTCCAGCGACACCAGGTTGCCCCGGAAGAAATCCTGCGCCATCAATACTCCGACCGCTTCGAGCGCCT
>Ga0181530_10003761_pt1 | contig 16624 bp, 21 predicted proteins | sample PEATcosm2014_Bin_42_FD_119769 | JGI IMG/M metagenome (GOLD analysis project Ga0181530, IMG submission 119769) | Peatland microbial communities from MTU Mesocosm Facility, Houghton, MI, USA - PEATcosm2014_Bin10_60_metaG | ecosystem: Environmental > Terrestrial > Soil > Wetlands > Peat | place... | reverse complement strand
AGTGATCACCAACGGAACGGTGCGCGATATCCCTGCCGTCGCTCGCATGCAGTTTCCCATGTTTGCCCGCGCGCCAGCCGTCTCGCACGCCTACAGCCACATCGTGGACTACGGCCAACCCGTCCGAATCTACGGACTCGAAATCCGCCCGGGCGACTTGCTCTTCGCCGATTGCCATGGCGTGGTCTCCATCCCCCGCCAGATCGCGTCACAACTCCCCGAGGTGGCCGCCCGCATTCGCGCCCAGGAGCAACGCATCGTTGGCGTTTGCCAGTCGCCCGACTTTTCAACCGAGAATCTCCTGGAAGCTATCCGCGCCGCGGATCGAGAAAACTGAATGCGCCCATCGATCGTTTTTGTCTTTCCCTTGCTGCTCGTTGTATGGGGTTCGGTCCTGCTGTCTTCCTGTGGCCGCAACCAAGACGCGCAGGCCGGCGCCGCGGCCGCCGCTGAAATCCCCACCGTCGCCGTCGCTAAAGCCGTCAACGCCGACCTCTCGCGCGATCTCATCCTCACCGCCGAGTTCAAACCGTTCCAGGAAGTCGACGTGATGGCGAAGGTCTCCGGTTACGTCGGCTCCGGATTGACCATCGGCCAGCTCATCACCGATTTCGGCCGCACCAGTAATCTGATCGGCATGGCTAAACTGCAAGCCGCCGCCCAGGACCAGTTCGCCGAAGCCACCCGCGCCGACATTCTTCTGGCTGTCAGCAGCGCCTATTTCGCCGTCCTCAGCGCCCAGTCCGTCTTGCAGGTCGTCGATGCGACTGTGAAAGCGCGCCAGGAAGTGGTGGACCAGGTGACCGCCCTCGCCGAAAGCAAACTGAAATCGACGCTCGACGTCAGCTTCGCCAGCGTCAATCTCTCGGGCGCCAGGCTGCTCCAGGTGCAGGCGCGGAACGAACTGAAAGCCGCCGAAGCTCGTCTCGCGACAGCCATGGGGCTCCCCGGCGAGCAGGCATTCCTGCTGGTCGACGAACCCATGCCTTCAGCCGTGCCCGATCGCGTCCAGGGCTTGATTGACGCCGCCATTCAGAACCGGCCTGAGTTGAAGGATCTGCGCCTTCAACAGAGCGCTGCGGAGCGCATGGCCAGGGCCGAGCACGCTCTCTATTTTCCCAGCGTCGGCGTGCTGGGCGCCGCCGGTTTTGCCCCCGCCGCCGTGGCCCAGGTGCCCGGCCGCTACGGCGCCATCGGCATAAATATCTCCATCCCCATTTTCAATGGCGGTCTCTTCGGCGCCCGCCAGGCCGAAGCCGAACTGAAGGCCAAGGCCGCCGGCGAAAACGTCACCGACCTGCAGAACCGCGTCATCCGCGATGTCCGCATTGCCTGGTTGAACGCCACCACCGCCTATGACCGCATGGCGCTGACCCGGCAATTGGTCCAGCAGGCGCAACTTGCCATGGACCTGTCGCAGAGTCGATACGACCTCGGCCTGGCCGCCATCGTGGAGTTGAGCCAGGCGCAGCTCAACCTCACCTCCGCGCAAATCTCCGACACCACCGCCCGCTACGATTACCAGGCGCATCGTCGTCGATTTCCAGACCGGCACGTTGCGCTAGGCTGTAAAGACCGCCCCCCGCCGCAAAACGCCGCAAAACGGGGACTGCTATCCAATTCCCGTCTTTGGAATTGGATAGCTGTCCCCGTTTTGCCCCTTCGCGCCGCCGTTGTTAAGTGTGCCGGACCCCCCGCTGGTCCCGCTCCCGTTTCCACTAAATCAACTGATCACTCCTTTGCGAACCGCGTAGAGTATCAGTTCCGCGGCGCTGTGTAGATTGAGCTTCTGAAGAATGTTGCCCCGGTGAGTTTCCACCGTGTAGAGGCTCAGGTTGAGAATCGCCGCCACTTCTTTGTTGCTCTTGCCCTCGGCCAGCAATTGCAGCACTTCGCGTTCCCGGGCGGTGAGCAGCTCGAAGCTGTCTTCCACCTGCCGTTCCTGCATCTGGCGCATGTAGTCTTCCACCAGCATCTTGCTGATGGCCGGGCTGAAGAAGGCCTTGCCGTCGCTCACCGCCTTGACCGCGTTGATCAGGTCGTGTTCCGCCGAGTCCTTCAGGATATAAGCGCGCGCGCCGGCCTTCAGGGCTTTGAGCACATAGCCTTCGTCGGAATGCATGCTCAGAAAGACCACCGCCGCTTGCGGCTGTTTGGTGGTGATCTGGCGGGTGGCCTCGATGCCGTTGAGCGCCGGCATGGCGACATCCATCACCACCACGTCCGGCGTATGCTGCTCGGCCAGCGCGACGGCTTCGCGGCCATCGGCGGCGTCCGCGATCACCACGAAGCCCGGCTGGCTTTCCAGCAGCAGGCGGAGGCCCTTGCGTACCACCGTGTGATCGTCGGCCAGAAGGATGCGAATGGTTTTCATGCCGTCTCCCCCGCCGGTGGCTCCGCCGGCTGGCGCAGCGGAAGCACCACTTCGATCGACGTGCCCTCGCCCGGCGTCGAATCCACCGTGAAGCTGCCGCCCAGGTGGTTGGCTCGCTCTTCGATGCCCAGCAGCCCCATGCCGCGCTCGCGGCGCGTGTCGAACCCTCGCCCGTCGTCGCGGATCGATAGCCGCAGGCGGTCCTGCTCCTGCCGCACCGCCACCTCCACCTGCCGCGCGCCGGCGTGTTGCTCGCAGTTGTGCAGCGCTTCCTGCACGATGCGGTAAATGCACGTCTTGTGCTCCTCCGGAAGTTTCTCCGAAACCTGATCGGCCGAAACCTTCACCCACACGCCGCTGCGCTTGGAAACTTCGCGCGCCTGCCATTCGAGCGCCGCAATCAGGCCGAGGTCGTCGAGCATCGAAGGACGCAGCAGCAGCGCCATGTTGCGTACCACGCTGATGGAATTCTCCACCTCGTGTTTGATCCCGGCGGCCTTTTCCGCCATGGCTTCCACGTTGCCCTCGCGAATCAGCGTGGAAAGATTGGCCATCTCCACCAGCACTCCCGTCAGGGCCTGGCCCACTTCGTCGTGCAGCTCGCGCGAAATCGAACGCCGCTCCTCTTCCTGCGCCTCCACCAGCCGGGCGGAGAGCGATTTCAGTTCTTGACGCGCCCGCAGGATCTCTTCCAGGTTCGCGGCCGTCTGGTTCTCCAGCCCCAGGATGCGCCGCGTGCTCCACGCCGCCAGCAGCAGGCCCAGCCCCATGGTGAGTCCCAGGATCAACGTCAGGCGCCGGCGGAACTCCGAGAACGTCGCCTCCACCTTCACTCTTCCGGCATTCAGTTGGGCTTCGTTGAGCGCGCGGATCTGGTCGGCCAGCCCCAGCATCGCCATGCGCCGCGGGAAGACCTCGTCGCGCAGGAAAATGTAGCCGTCGCGCCGGCGTTCGGCCGCGCTCCATGCGAAGACCGGCTCCAGCACGCTCCAATAGGACGCCAGGTCCTGCGTGAGTACCTGGAATGGCCCGGCTTCCGCGCCGTTCACCAGTCTCCGGTATTCGTCGAGAGCCGCGTCCATGTCGCTGCGGCTTTCCAGCAGGCTATAGCGGTGGCCTTCCGCCTTGCCGCTTTCCGGCTCCAGCAGGTAGTCGCGGATGTACGTGCCGGAGACGTAGAGGTCGGCGCGAATGCGGTCGAGCACCCGCGTCCGCCGCAGAAAATCTTCGCGGACTGCGTCATTGCTTCTTTGAATCTCCGTGAGCGCCTGCATGCCGTCGAATTCGGCGAAGGCCATCAGCAACAGCAGACCGCCGAAGCCGGCCATCAGGATCAGGCGGCTATTGGCGCCCAACGCGCGATTGCGGGCAATCGAAATCATGTTCTCCGCTTCCTCCGCGCTCTCAGGTCTTGACTTTGGTTCTCTTATTCTCTGCGTCTCCGCGCCTCCGCGGTGAATACACAGTTTACTCTTTAGGCGACATACACGCCCGCCGCACCAGCCCCGCCAGCGCCGCGATGAACCGCGGCGAATCGTTCAACCCCGGCGCCATCCGATAGTCTTCGATCCCCAGGCGGCGCGCCTGTTGGCGGTGCTCGATGTCGATTTCGTGCAGCGTCTCCACGTGGTCCGACACAAACGAAATCGGCACCACCAGCATCCGTTTGCGCTTCTCCGCCCCGAGGCGCGCCAGCGTCTCGTGCATCGAAGGCCGCAGCCACTTGGACGCCCCCACTTTGCTCTGGTAGCAGAGGCGCCGCCTGGCCTGCCATCCGCCGCGCTGCCACACCAGCTCCACCGTCCGCTCGATCTGGCGCTGGTACGGATCACCCCGCTCGATCACCGCCAGCGGAACGCTGTGCGCGCTGAAAACGAAATCGAACTCGCGGCTGTCGTCGCCCGCGAGCGCCGTGCCGATCGATTCCACCACCGAGTCCAGATAGGCCTCGTCCTGGTGAAACTCCTCGATCGCGTGGACCACCGGATTCCAACCGTTGGTGCGGAACTTCCGCCGCCACTCGTTCAGGCTGCTTCCCGTAGTGGTGCGCGAGTACTGCGGATAGAGCGGCAGCAGCACGATCTGCTCCGGACGGTGCGGTTCCAGCAGCCGGATGGCTTCATCCGTAAATGGGCGCCAGTAGCGCATGGCCACCACCACGCGCGCGTCCAATTCCGTCCGCAGCACGGCTTCGAGCGCCGCGGCCTGCCGTTTGGTGTGCTCCAGGATAGGACTCCGCCCGCCGATGGCCGCGTAGTGGTGCTCGACGTGGCGCGACCGCGTCACCGAGATCAACTTCGCCAGCGGCTGGCGGGCAATCCGCGCGAAGGGGAAATCGATGATGTCCGGGTCGCAAAACAGGTTGTATAGGAAAGGCTCGATGCTTTCCAGCGAATCCGGCCCTCCCAGTTGAAACAGCACTACTCCTAATTTCAAAAGCGTCTCCAGGCTCTGTGAGTTTACACTAATATTTTATGGGCTTCCGTCTGGCCTTTGGAATTCTCGCGCTGGCGTCGGCGGTGCTCCGCGCGCAGCCCGCGTCCGCTCCCGCTTCCCCCTGCGCCTCTACGCCGTCTTACGCGACGTGCGAAATGGTTTTCGCGCTCAGTGCCGAGGATGCCGCCGCGCATCCCAATCCCTACACCACCGTCGAACTCACCGTCACGTTCCGCTCGCCGCGCCAGCACTCCTACGCGCTCGCGGCCTATTGGGACGACGCCAATCGCCTGGTGGTGCGCTTCTCGCCGACCGAGGCGGGCAACTGGGATTACCTGGTCTCGAGCAACATCGCCGCCTGGAACCAGCAGCGCGGCAGTTTCTCCACCGCGCCATCCGATTCCCGCGGCTTCATTCACCCCGCCGCCCTGCACCATTGGGCCTACACCGAAAAGGCCAACGGGCTCGACCAGGGCCATCTCTGGATGGGCGTCAGCGAGCCGCGCTTCGCCTTCCTGGATGACGCCGCCTGGCGCGCCGTGGCCGATGCGCGCGCCGCCCAGAAGTTCACCCACCTGCGCGTCTCGCTGGCCGGCTCTTCCTCCGATCCTTCCCTGTTTCAGGGCCCCGACGTCCCCAATACCGCCTTCTTCCAGGCGCTCGACCAGCGCATCCGCTATCTGAACCAGAAGGGCATCATCGCCGACCTGGTTCTCTGGCGCCGGCCCGCCGATCTCCTCAAGACCCTCCCCTCGTCCGACCGCCGCCGCCGCTTCGTCCGCTATGTGGCCGGCCGCTACGCCGCTTTCAATGTGACCTGGCAGGCCGTCGATCAATTCGAAGGCGACCCCGACGGCCGCGCCCTGCTCAGCGAGTTCGGCGCCGCGCTCAAGCAGGCCGATCCCTACCAGCATCCCCGCACTGCCGGCGCGCTGCTCACCTCCGCGCCGCTGCTCGACGACCACTGGATGGACTTCGTCTCCTACAGCACGTCCGACGACAACCTCGGCGCCGTCGAACATCAGCTCTATCCGGTGCCCTTCGTCAACGGGAATTTCGGCCGCGAAGACAGCGGGGCGGGAAAGTCCGGCCCGGACGATGTCGATGCCGCCACCTTCCGCCATCGCTTGTGGAACGCCACCATGGACGGCCAGTACGTCACCTACGCCAACACCGGCTCCGGCGCTCCATACCTCGATTCGCCCGGCGCCAGGGCCATGAGCGTCTGGTTCGATATCCTCTCCGCCACGCGCCACTGGGAGATGGAGCCCTTCTTTGATATCGACAACGGCCGCGGGCTGGCGCTCGAAGATTCCGATTACCTCATCTACATCGAGAAGCCCGGCCCCATCGAGTTGATCGTCGAGCACCACAGCTACGATATTTTCTGGATCAATCCCGCCGATGGCGAAACCGTCCGCAAGAAATGGTCGGGCGATCACTTCACTTCCGAACCGCCCGACCGCTCGCACGACTGGGTGCTGCGCGTCGTGCGTCTCTCCCGCATCGAGAGCATGAACAAGTCCTACAAGCTGGAGTCGCGCGAAGATCACGATGGGAATTTCGCGCCGATTGCCCTTCAGGAGATCGAGGCCAACACCGCCAAGGTGCCCTTCGCCATCGAGCAGCCTGCCGGCGACCTTCCTTTCGCCGCGCCCGTCTCCTACTCCGCCAAACTCACGCGCGAAAGCCGCGCCACCCGCCTGATGCGCTGGCTCTGGATCGGCGACGTGGCGGCTGATGGCCAGGGCTACCGCGTGCTGGCCACCAGCCAGAAGGGCACTTTCCGCCTGCCGCCCGATCTCGCCAGCGAGTTTCCCGCCATCATGCACCTCCGCCTCTATGGCATGAACGCCAACGGCAAAGTCTACGAGGTGGATACCGGTTGCGGGCTGGTCAAGTGAAGCCCTGCATTCTGGCGGTGGATACCACCCACGAATTCGGCAGCCTGGCCCTGGCGCGCGGCGAAGAACTGCTGGAGGAGTTGCCGCTCCACGCCCCCACCGGCTTTGCCCATGTGCTCTACCAGCACCTGGCCGCGCTCCTCCGCAACCACCGGCTGAAGGTTGGCGAGATCGATTGTTTCGCCGCCGCCTCCGGCCCCGGCTCTTTCACCGGCGTGCGCATTGGCCTGGCTTGCGTCAAGGGGCTGGCCGAAGCTCTCGGCAAGCCCGCCGTGGCCGTGTCGAACCTGCAGGCGCTCGCCACCTTCGGGTCCGCCGCGCTGCGCGCCGTGGTGCTGGACGCCCGCCGTGGTGAAATCTACGGCGCCGTTTATGACGCCGCCGCGCGCATCGTCGCTCCGGAAGTGGTCGCGAAGTTTCCGGAGTGGATCTCGATGTTGCCCCCCGGCGATCCCGAATTCATCTCGCAGGAGTCGGTCGCACTCCAGTCCCTGTTGGCCGGCACCACTTTCGAGAATGCCCGTGTCACCATCGCGCCCCGCTCTCTGGCTGCCGCCATTGCCCGGCTGGCCTTCGCTGCCGCACCTTCCGATCCCGCCGCCCTGGACGCTAATTACGTGCGCCGCTCCGACGCCGAATTGTTCTGGAAAGAGTAGGGTGCGTGGCATCCTGTGGAGCAGGTTTTCCCACGCTCTGGTTGGCCGGTCTCCAGTCAGCGGCCAGTTGCCCGCTTCGGGGGCTCATGGGGCCATTGAACGACCGGCCGCCGTTTCTCCGTGGCGCAGTCTCTCAAGAACAAATTGATGAGGTTCTGATAGGGCATTCCCAACTCTGCCGCCATCTGCTTGAAGTAGTTCACCGCCGCAATATCAAGGCGAATGGTGACCTGGCGCTTGAGTTGTTTGGCGTACGGGTTCTTGCGGGACTGGGAAAAATCGTATTCACTTCTCATCGGAGTCTCCAATACACTTCTTCTTCCTGTGCTGTCGCGCGTCTCGCGGAGATCAGCCGTATCGTGGAACCGGATTCCCGGTAGCAATGATTGACGATCAGGCAGCGCGCTTGAAAACTGTAGCCGAGCAGCACGAATCGTTCCTCTTGTTCCGAATGATTCGGGTCATCGATTAAGCGGGCGTTCTCGTCCAGAAAAACAGTCCGTGCCTCGTCGAAGGAAACGCCGTGCTTCGCCAGGTTAGATCGCGCCTTACGGCGGTCCCAGGCAAATTCAATATTGCCCACAGCATTATCTTAGCAATACCGGCCACACGAAACGGCAGTTCCTGGCAGCATGGCAAAAATGCAGTACTTGCAGCCGAATTGTTCTGGAGAAGCAAAGTTCCCGATTCACTTGCCCGGGCAGTTCAGCAGATCGATCAGCCTGCGCGCCACCGGGCAGTAGCGGTGAGCCTCCCATCCGAGCGCGCCCGCCATCAGCAGCACGACGACGAACGGAATCCAGGTGGACCAGATCACGCCGGCCATCCAATTGTGATGCTCCTCCTTCGAAACCCGCGTCAAGGAACCGGCCAGAACCACCTGGCAGGCGGCTTCCGGGAGAATGTGCGGCGCCGCATAAACCAGATACACGCCGCCTCCGAGGATGCACGCGGCCAGCGCGGCCAATAGCACGATCACCAGCCAGCCATCGTCGTCGCCGCCTCCTCCGCCTCCGCCGCCCAGATGGAGATCCGGCCACCAATGCGAGCCGGATGGCGCGGGAGATGGCTGGGAGGCAAGCGCGGCGGCATCGCCGGCTTCCCAGGAACTGCTGGCGCCTCCGCCCCCGGAGTCGCCTCCGCCGAACCCGGAAAAGCCACCGCCGGAGCCGCTTCCGCCCCCGCCGCCGAAACCGAATGAGCCGCTCGAACCGCCGCCCCCGCCGAAATTGAGGTTGCCGAGTTGGAAGGCCGCCAGGCTGTGGAGCGTGACGTACCAGATCCACACCCGAATCAGCAGGAGGAACACCAGATAGGAGGCCAGCACCGCAATCGGGTAACGGAAGCCAAGAGGGACCCCGAGTTCCATCAGGCACTTGCTGGCCAGAACTCCGGAGGAGATCACCGCGGCGAGGATCACGGTCATGTGGAAGCGGACAAAGTAATCGTGAGCGATGCGGCGCTCGAGTTGCGGGCCCTCCACGGAGGACGGGATCTTGCCGGCTTCCGTCACGCTCGCCACCTCCGAGACTTGAGTTTAGCCCGCTTTACTCGCATCGGTTGGCGATTTTGGTCGCGAAATGCGGTTGCACTAGGCCGGTTTGCATGGGGCAGGATGGTATCCTGCGCGCCGGTTGGCAACCGGCGCTGGGCGGCCATTTGCAAACGCCGGCAGGCTGGTTATCAACCCGCCGCAGGTTGCCAACCTGCTCCACAAACCGGCACTTTCCGTCACTGCGTTTTGCGGGGCTCATTAGGAGGCTCGCGCGGTGCGGTCGGTTGAGCCGTTGGGGACTGCCTGGGATTGGCCGGCGGAAGCGCCGGCCCCACTTTGGAAAGGACCCGGCGGGAACGCGGTGGGGGCATCGGGCGGTTTGACGGAACGAACCCAACTTGCCGTAACCGGCGCCTTTTCTTTTTGTTGCGCGGGCGCTTCGGTGCCGGCGCGCTGCTTTTGGAGGCGGCGGAGTTCGGCCAGAGACCGGAAATGCCGACTGTCTTCGGAGGCGAGGCGGCGCTGGACCTGTTGCAAGAGGGCGTTGGAGGCCGGGTCGCGAAGCAGGGCAAGCAAGCCGGGAGCGGAATTGATGAGTTGGGTTTCGAGGCGGCCCCAACGCTGTTTGTTCCACTGGGCGAGGAGCATGGTGCGGAGCAACCATTCCTCGGTAGCGCCGAGGGGATGATACTGGTCGAGGTAAGCCTGGGTGAAGGCCGCCAGTTGAGCGGGGTCTTCACCGCGGATGAGGTAAGGTCGGAGGTCGAGGCGGAGGTTTCGACCAGTGACGGGCGGCGCGGCGGCCGGCTTGGATGTGGCGACTGGATGTGTCATGCGACTCCACCATAGCGGGCGAGGGGGATGGAGTCTGAAATTGGAAACTGTAAGTGGATGAAAGCAGGGGAAATTGAGGTCGAAGGTTTTTGTGAAGGAAAATGAAATTATGAGCGGAACCCAGTTTGTCACCGATGAGAAGGGCCGCAAGGTGGGCGTTCTTATCGACCTGAAGAAACGCGGGGCGGTCTTGGAGGACTTCTGGGACGGTCTGGTGTCTGAATCGCGCCGGGAAGAAAAGGCCGTTCCATACGAGCGATACAGGGCAAGCCGCCTGAAGTGTACCCATCCGGGCGAATGACCAGAGGGGCACAAGCACACCGTCTGGCGTTGAGATGCGCTACAATCCGCGATCTAGGAGAATCGGAAATGAAAGTCAGAATTGCCGTTAGCTTGACGCTACTCCTGGCCGCGTGCAGCCTGTTCGCTGCGGACATTCCAACGGCCCTCAAAACCAGGTTCGTGGTCGGCGATCCGGTGTGGCGTGAGGTGCCAATTCGTGCAGACCTGCAAAACCAGTACGAAAAGTGCTGGCAGACAGTGCTCGACACGATCCTTGACAATCATTTCGATCTGGCGACGACAGACAAGGAGAACGGCTACATCCGCACCACCGATAATCAGGGCGTAGTCGTGCTGGGCGGAACCTGGTCCTACAAGGTCAAGATCAGCGTCAAGTTCACCACCGTGCCCGGCGATTCTAAAGCGAATCCACCTATACTTACTACTGTCCAAAAGCTACGTATGCAGGTTGCAGGCGAAATAGCCAATGTCAGCCGGATAGGGATTCTGAAAGCATATTTCAGTGGATACGATCAGGTTTTGCTCCAAAACCTGTTCCAGGATCTTCAGGCCAAGCTGGGATCCCGCTGAGGCGCTATCGCAAACTTGCAGATCAACGCAAATTTCAGACACTACCCCGCAGCCTCGACATCCCGCCTTTATTCTGGTAACATGTAATGGAATCATTGTGGTGCTTCCCCCCGATATGCCTGCCGCCGATCTGCCGGTATTTTTTGTCTCCAGCAATCCATCCGAGGAGTAAAGCGTAGAAAATCTATGGCTTCCAATACCTATTCTCAGGGCGCTCAAGTCGAGCACCAGAAGTTCGGCTTGGGAACGGTGCTCTCCAGCAGTGAAGAGCGCATCACCATCAAGTTCGACGATCACGGAGAAAAAAAGTTCGTCACCACCCTGGTGATGGGCAGCTTGAAGAAGAGCGACCGGCAACCGCCCGCCGAAAAGAAGGGCGCCCGCAGGAAGAAGGCCGCGCCCGCCGCGGTCTCATCGTAACGGCCACCAGAGGACACTTTAGTTGAACGCACTCCAGAAACGATTATTTGAAGAGGCCCGGAAGCGCAATCCGAACCTCAAAGTTCCCACCGACTCCGCTCCCGTGGAGCTGACCGAGGACGACCTGGCGCTCATCAAGCAGGGCGTCGGCGACAAGTCCAGCCGGACAGCTCAGTCTGCCGCCGAAGCCGGAGACGCGGGCGGCGAATTGCCTTCCGGCGAACAGTCCGGCGCCGTGGTCACCTATTTCGAAGCCAAGGGCTTCGGCTTCCTCCGCCCCGACGATGGTGGCAGGGACATCTTCTTTCACGTCTCGCGCCTGGTCGAAGGCTTGGCCACCGACCTGCGCGCCGGCACGCGCGTCCTCTACGAACTCGGCATGGACCGCACCGGAAAGATGGCGGCGAGCAGTATCCGCATCGCTCCCCCTCCCGCGGCATAAAGCATGTTCGACAACCTATCGGAAAAATTGCAGCGGGTCTTCAAGAACCTGCGCGGCGAAGGCAAGCTCTCCGCTGAAAACATGGAGAGCGCCCTGCGCGAAATCCGCCTGGCGCTGCTCGAAGCCGACGTCAATTTCCGGGTTGTCAAACAGCTCATCGAAAACATCAAGGCCAAGGCCATGGGCGAAGAAGTGCTCACCGCGCTCTCGCCTTCGCAGCAGGTCATCAAGATCGTTCACGAGGAGCTCGTCAAGATCCTCGGCAGCCACGAATCCAAGCTACGCTTCGCCAATGAACCGCCCAGCGTCTTCCTGATCGTGGGCCTGCAGGGCTCCGGCAAAACCACCTCCGCCGGCAAGCTGGCGCGCTGGCTCTCGCGCAACGGGCACCGGCCCATGCTGGTTTCGGTGGACGTCTACCGCCCCGCGGCGCGCGAGCAGTTGAAAGTGATCGCCAGGGAAGTCGGCCAACCAATCTGGGAAGGCGCGCCGGAAGAAAAGCTCCCGCTCGATCTGGCCCGTTCGGCGCGCCGCGAATGCGCCAACCTGGGCCGCGACGTCCTGCTGGTGGATACCGCCGGCCGCCTGCACCTCGACGACGACCTCATGACCGAGTTGCAGCAGTTGAAAGAGCAGCTCAATCCCGTGGAGATCCTCTTCGTCGCCGACGCCATGACCGGCCAGGACGCCGTCAAATCGGCGGACGAGTTCCACAAGCGTCTCGGCATCACCGGCGTCATCCTCACCAAGATGGATGGCGACGCCCGCGGCGGCGCGGCGCTCTCCATTCGCAACGTCACCGGCCAGCCGCTCAAGTTCGTCGGCGTGGGCGAAAAATTCGATGCCCTGGAGCCCTTCCATCCCGACCGCGCGGCCAATCGCATCCTCGGCATGGGCGACATCCTCTCCTTTATTGAAAAGGCCTCCGAGGAGATCGATCAGAAAAAGGCCGTCGAGATGCAGCGCAAGCTTATCGACAACGAATTTACCCTGGAGGATTTTCGCGACCAGTTGCGCCAGATCCGCAAGCTCGGTCCGCTGAGCGGCCTGCTCGACATGATGCCCAAGGTCGGCATGCTCAAGGAACTGAAGGACGTGAAAGTCGACGAAAACGAAATCAATCATGTGGTGGCGATCATCGATTCCATGACGCCGCGCGAGCGCGACAACCACATGATCATCAATGGCAGCCGCCGCCGGCGCATCGCCAGGGGCAGCGGCCGCTCCGTGCAGGAAGTCAACCAGTTGTTGAAGCAGTACGCCCAGGCCCGCAAGATGATGAAATCCCTCTCCGGCGGATTTTTGGGTCGAAAATTTGGCAAGATGAAGATGCCCGCCGGGTTTCCCTTCGGAAACCTCCCCGGGCGGTAATTCAATTTCGAGTTGGAGTGCAGATGCTGATGATTCGCCTGGCGCGGTTTGGCGCCAAAAAGAAACCGTTCTATCGCGTGGTCGTGATCGAAAAGGAGCGCGCCCGCAATGGCCGCCACCTGGAGGTCATCGGTCACTATAATCCCCTCACCCATCCGGCCAAGGTGCTGCTCAAGCACGACCGCCTGGAGCACTGGGTCAAGAACGGCGCCCAGATGTCGGACACCGTGAAGCGCCTGGTCGAAACCAATCCGCCTGTCGCTGCGCCCGTGGCCTGACGCTAATGTGAGGAATCGGACCTTCGCCACACTGGCTGCCAGTGACGGCGCGTCGTCCTCGGTGGCCGGTTCGGGTTACCATGGGTTCATGGAGGCGGGGTTGTGAAACAGTTAATCGAAGATATAGCGAAGGCTCTGGTTGATATCCCCGAAGAGGTGACTGTCAAGGAAGTACTGGGCGAGCAGGTCACGGTTTTGGAACTCAGAGTAGCCCCCAGCGACCTGGGCAAAGTGATCGGCAAACAGGGACGCACGGCGCGTTCCATCCGCACCATTCTGGGTGCGGCGGGAATGAAGCTGAATCGCCGGTTCACGCTGGAAATCCTCGAGTGAGCGAGTCGCCCGCCGGTTGGATCGCCGTGGCCTTGCTCGGCAAGACCCGGGGCAATCGCGGCGAGATCACCGCGCTGGCATTGAGCCCCAGGCCCGAGCGCTTCGAGGGCCTCGAAGAAGTCTTCCTGTTTGGAAACGGCGATCGCTTCGAAGTGGAACGCACCTGGTTCCACCAGGGAACGCTGGTCTTCAAATTCCGGGGTATCGACACCATTTCAGATGCCGAGCGCCTCTACGGCGCCGAAGTGCGCGTCCCCATGGAACAGCGCATTGCGCTCGAGCCCGGCGAGTTCTTTCAGTCCGACCTGGTCGGCTGCGAGGTGGTCGATCGCCGCTCCGGCCAGTCCCTGGGACGCGTTTCCGCCTGGCAGGATGGCGCCGGCTCCGGTCTGCTGGTGGTCGATGACGGTCTGCTGATTCCCTTCGTGCGCGCCATCTGCGTGGAGATCTCGCCGGCAGCCCGCCGCATCGCGGTGGAATTGCCCGAAGGATTAAAGGATTTGAACCCGTCGTGATCTTCCATGTGCTGACGATTTTCCCCGAGTTCTTCGAGGGGCCGTTCGCGCATGGCGTGGTGAGCCGCGCCCGCGACGCCGGCGTCCTCGATATCCGCGTCCACAACCTGCGCGACTGGACATCCGACCGTCACAAGACCGTCGACGACCGGCCTTTCGGCGGTGGCGAAGGCATGGTCCTCAAACCCGAACCGCTCTTCCTGGCCGTCGAATCCATCTGGCCGCAACGCTCCCCCGCCCGGAAGGTGCTGCTGCTCTCCGCGCAGGGCCGCCTGTTCGACCAGGCCATGGCCAACGGCCTCAGCCGTAGCGCCGAACTGCTGCTCATCTGCGGCCGCTATGAGGGCGTGGATGAGCGCGTGGCCGCGCACCTGGCGGATGAGGAGATCTCCATCGGAAATTATGTGCTCAGCGGCGGCGAACTGGCCGCGGCCGTGGTTATCGATACGGTCGCCCGCCTGCTTCCCGGGGTCCTCGGTAACGAAACTTCCGCGGCTTTCGATTCCTTTCAGGATTCCGGCCACACCGAAGGTTTGCTGGATTGTCCCCACTGGACCCGTCCCGCCGATTTTCGTGGCTGGAAGGCGCCGGAAGTCCTGTTAAACGGCAATCACGAAGAGATCCGCCGTTTCCGCGGCCAGGCCGCCCGGGAAAAGACCGCGCGCCTGCGGCCGGACCTGCTGCCGCGTGCGGAGCGCGTAATCCTTCCGTAAGTTCGCCCTCACCGCGGAGACACGGGATCAATTGAAAGATTCGTTTCTCGCGTTTTCTCCGCGTCTCAGCGTCTCCGCGTTGAATTCGGAGCCCCGAATGACGCGTAGCCGGCGGAGTACGCGGAGCGCCGGCTCCCGACTTCGTATATGATAGAAGATTAAGGAAATTTCCATGCAGAACGCGTTGTTGACGAAATTCATTAACAAGAACAAGCGGGCCGATGCCGTCCCCGCCTTCCGGCCCGGCGACACCATTCGGGTCCACGTAAAGATCAAGGAAGGCGACAAGGAACGGCTCCAGGCCTTCGAAGGCACCGTCATTGCCCGCAATAATACCGGTTTGGGTGAAACCATCACCGTTCGCAAGGTCAGCTTTGGCCATGGTGTCGAGCGCATCTTCCCCGTACACGCCACAGTGGTCGATCACATCGACGTCGTACGCACCGGCCGCGTTCGCCGCGCCAAGCTCTATTACCTGCGCGGGCTCAAAGGCAAGGCCGCCCGTCTCAAAGAGCGCTAGTAAGCCGGCCAAACTCCATGCGGCCCGAACGGGCGGGTGGCAAATTCCGCTGTGAAGCAACTCTCGAGCGTGAGTTGCGCGCGCGCGGCTTTCCCTCCGTCGCGGGTGTCGACGAAGTGGGCCGCGGCTCGCTGTTTGGCCCCGTCGTGGCCGCCGCCGTCATTCTGTCGCCCGGCCGCCCCATTCGCGGTTTGAACGATAGCAAGCAGCTCGAGGCCGGTCGCCGCGAGGTCCTCGCCGAACGCATTCGCGAGCGCGCCGTCGCCTGGGCCATCGCCGCCGTCGACGCCGCCACCATCGATTCCATCAATATCTACCAGGCTTCCCGCCTCGCTATGCTGCGGGCCGTCAGCCGGCTCGCCCCCGCGCCCGATTTTCTGCTGGTGGACGCAGTCTCGATCGATCTCCCGCTGCCGCAGCGCGCCCTCATCAAAGGCGATGCCCGCTGCCACGCCATCGCCGCCGCATCCATCATCGCCAAGGTTTATCGCGATGCCTGTATGCGCGCCTGGGACGCCGTCTTCCCGGCCTACGGCCTGGCCTCTCACAAGGGTTACTGCACCGCCGGGCACTGCCGCGCCATCCAGCAGTTCGGCCCTACCCCGCTCCATCGCCTCAGCTTTGAGCCGGTGCGGGCTCATTCGTTGTTCCCGGTGGATTACAATCCTCAAATGGAGCTGTTTGAAACGGCGGGAGCCGCCTGATGTTACCCGACCCCGTTCCCGAGGAGACTCCGCCGCCATCGTCCCCGGATCTGGCCGCCGGTGCAGTTCTTGCGGCGCCGCCCGAGTATCGCTGGTATCACAAAGCCGGCGGCGTCTTGTTTGTGACCTTTTGCGTGGAGATCGGCTTCTTCCTGTTGATCTTCCCCTGGACCGACAACTGGGACAAGTTCGCTTCCTTCGCCGTCAGGCTGCGCCCCTATTGCGACAATCTTTATGTGCGCGGCGCCATCAGCGGACTCGGCATCGTGAATTTGTATATTTCGTTCGCCGAAATGATCCGCCTGCGGCGCTTCGCCAGGCGTTGATCGCTCCCCGGTGCCGCGCTTGCGCGATTGCCTGAGGAGAGTGGGGCAGCCAATCCTGGCTGCCGCCGGCTTTCAGCCGGCGCTTGCGGGGATCGAAGACTCGCGCCCGCCCGAAAAAGCCGCCTGAAAGACGGCTGCCGGCACCATTCCCGCCCCACAAAACCGGCGCAACTCCGGCCGCACCCCGCTAGTACTCTGACCGCCTGATTTGAGGCCTTTGTGCGACCCATCGCTCATGCCAATGGCCCCGATGCGAGCCGCGACCGTGAGGGAGCGGTTGCCCGCAAGAGAACAACATCATTGCGGTCAAGGTGCTAGAACGTGATCCCCAACAAAAACTCCCCCTGGTTCACGTTGCTATGCAGCAGGCCGTTGACGTCGAAGAAATGTTGCGCGCCCCAGCGCGTGTAGCGGATCTCCGGCAACAGGT
>Ga0181530_10003757_pt1 | contig 16640 bp, 17 predicted proteins | sample PEATcosm2014_Bin_42_FD_119769 | JGI IMG/M metagenome (GOLD analysis project Ga0181530, IMG submission 119769) | Peatland microbial communities from MTU Mesocosm Facility, Houghton, MI, USA - PEATcosm2014_Bin10_60_metaG | ecosystem: Environmental > Terrestrial > Soil > Wetlands > Peat | place... | reverse complement strand
TGTCGCGTCCCGCGCGGGACGCGTGGATTGAAACTGCCGCGAGATCGCGAAGGTGGCCGAGCGGGGCTGGTCGCGTCCCGCGCGGGACGCGTGGATTGAAACTTGTGCACACCTGCGAAGGGATCGAGGTCCTCCGTCGCGTCCCGCGCGGGACGCGTGGATTGAAACTGCTGAAGGCCGTCGAGGAAGCCTGCACAAAGGCCGTCGCGTCCCGCGCGGGACGCGTGGATTGAAACACCGGGAGCCGGAGTTAATCGGCTACCATAAGCGTCGCGTCCCGCGCGGGACGCGTGGATTGAAACATCAGGACCGACACACCTGAAGGTCGGGCGGAGCGTCGCGTCCCGCGCGGGACGCGTGGATTGAAACGAAGCCATGCAGGATCGTGAGCGCAAGGCCAGGTCTTTGGCCTGCACCTTGCTTTTGCCATAGACCGGCGAGATCGCCGACCAGCGTCCCCTAATCGGTGCAGGCAAAATGCGTCGGCGAGGGGGGCAAGCCGGCAAGTAATCGCCATGCTTCCCGCCATGCGATGCCGGCGTCTGGAGCTTTCGGGTTCTCCGCGAGAAAGGAGCGGTAATGGGCGATGGCGTTGCGCCGGAGGGCTGCGGGATCCGTCGGCCGGTTGGCGCCATCGAGGTCGATGCCCGGGTAGGTCAGGAGCAGCTTGGCCGAATACGCGCGGGCAATGATCAGATGCGCGTGCACCTTTTCGGCGGAGCGAATCAGTCCGTCCTGCCAGTTGTTGTGGCCATCGTCAAACGCGCACGGTTTGAGAGACGGGTGATCCTTGGGGGCTTCGCCGTTCCAGTCGAATGAAAGTCCGCGTGGCGCTTGCGAAGCGCGCGCAATAACCAGGAGACGCTTTTCCGCCTTCGGATCGGGCACGGGCTGCCCTCCCCCCGGATCGACAGCCAGGACGATGCGCCGATTCGGGCGCTCCCAGACCAAGTAGGGGCTCCAGTTTCCCGAGCCCCAGTCTCCATCCGGTCGCTTGAATCGGGAAGGTTCCTCGGCGGCGCCCAGCGAAGTTGAGAGTTCCGCGGAAATCGATTGGAAGAGGCCGGGATCAGGCACTTCGTACCAGAGCGTGAGCAGCCGGCACTGCTGAATGAGCGCCGGGTCCTGGCGAGCGGGCAGGGCATCGCCGGGCTTTCGCGCTGGAAGGTAAAAGAGCGCCGTCCGCGTGGCTTTGACGCCGCCGGACAGCGCGACATCGGCAACGCTGGCCGCGCACCACAGGCCCTGGGATTCATACTCGTTGTCGTAAGCCGCTGCCTTCAACTGCTCGCTGGGGTGCTGATTGCGCCACGCGGCGAGGGTCGGAGATGAGTCCAGCGCAGGAGTTTCTGAGAGCACCAGCCCGGCTAAAGTCTGGGCAGAGAGGCTGGCCGCGGCGGTCACAATCAGCAAGGACAGGCTGGAAGCCTGTCCCACATAAAACATCATTTTTTACTTTTGGCGTCTTCCGAGTACTGTGGCTGCGGAGGATTCAGCTTAATCGTGACCGTTTGCTCGGGCTGATTGAGCTGGAAGTTGCCGCCGAAGGTTTGATAATTCGACGCGATCACCTGGATCTCGACCTCGCCCATCTGGATGTCCGGAATAGTAATCGTTCCTTCCTGGCTCGTCTTCGTCTACCAGGAGGTGAGCAGCTTCTTCATCTTGATCGGATTCAGACCGTGCTTGAATCTCACAATGACGCTGGCGCGGTCGATCGGTTTTCCCGTTTCGGCGGAGTTCACCTGCACTGTCAGTTTGGTGACGTTCTCGTCCACCGCAAAAAGGGGCAGCGAGCAGAGGCACAGCAGCATGACCGACAACGTACGCATGGCTCTTATTATGCGACATCGGGAAGGAGAAAGCGACGCGGGCTGCCCGCCGCAGCGCACACCGCTTCTGCCGCGATATAACCGCTGCGCACGGCGCCTTCCATGGTGGCGGGCCAGCCGGAGCGGGTCCAGTCGCCGGCCAGAAAGAGATTGTTGAGCGGAGTGGCCGCGCCAGGCCGAAGTTGGTCCAGTCCCGGCCGCGCCGAAAACGTCGCGCGCACCTCTTTGATCACCTGCGCTTTTTCGAGGCGCGCTTCCTTCACGGCAGGGAAGAATTCGGCCAGTTCGCGAAGGGCAAGGTCGATGATGTCGCCGCGCGGGGTCTCGACCAGATTGCGCGACGCGCTCACGACGGCCTGAATGTAGCGGCCTTCACTCTTGTTGAACATCCACTGAATGGTGCGGTCGAGCAGCGTGGCATGCGGCAGAGTGGTTATGGTGCGGTCGAACCAGAGGTGAATGCCGGTAATGGGCGAATGCTCAAATGCCTGCCACTCGATGGGCAAGGCCGGCAGAAGCGGCTGCAGGCGTTCGAACGGCATTGCGGAAATGAAGAAATCGGCCTCATGCCGGCCGGTGGCAGATTGCATTCCGCCCACCTGATCATCGACCACTTCAAACGACGTGACAGCCGACCGATGCGCGATGCGGACCGCGCCGGCGCGGGCGAGGGCATGCTCGTCGTAGAGTTCGCGCAGGGGAACATCGGGGACGCCCATCTCATACGAATCGGCACGCGCAATCATGCCCAGCCAGAAGACCTGAAATCCGTGAGCGGCCGCCATGCGGTCGAGTTCTTCGTTGATGGCGCTGACGAGTACGGGATGCCAGTAACGCTCGATGGCGGCGGCGGTCTGGCGCTTTTCGCGCAGCCAGTCGAGCATGCTGATGCGGTCGAGGTCCTGGCGCGACCGGCGCTCACGCGGTATTGCATAGAGCGCCCGCGCGATGGCGATCTTGTCGGCCCATGCGAGGAACTTCAGGCGCAGAAACGATCCGGCGAAATGGGCGGGGGCTGGAAGCACTCCGCGCTTAAGTGTCGACACACGCCCGCCTGGCTCGACGAAGAAGAACTCGCGATGAAAACGAATTTTGCCGTCGACGCCCAGCCTGCGATAGAGATCGAGCAGATTCACGCAGCATCGCAGGAGCACGTGCTGGCAGTTGTCGATGACCTCGGCGTCTTCGCCGCCGGCTGGCCAGGAAGTGGCGCGTCCGCCAAGGAAGTTGCGGGCTTCGTGGATCTCGACTTCAAATCCGGCGCTGGCGAGAGCCGCCGAGGCGGCGAGGCCGGCGAGGCCGCCACCGATTACTGCGACGCGCGGCATGGGGTGAGAGGGATCGGCAGGCGGAACCGCCTGCCCCACAACTGCAAATGCAGGATTCGTTTTGTGGCGCGGGCGGTTTCGGGAGATTGTGGCATCGTCCGCTCCCTCACGGTCGCGTTTCGGTAAGGGCCACCCGGAGTTCTCCGGTCTGCCTCAGCACATTGAATCGGGCACGCTCGGCGGTGAACTGTGCATCATAGAACGCAATCCATTTCTCGTTTTCAGCAAAGCGCGCTTCCTCAACCTGCCGCAGGGTCGCTCGTCCTTCGCCCAACTGCGCCAGCACGATCGAAAGCTGCGCGCGCGCAAGATCCAGATCCGCCTGCGCGAGCTGTTTCGCGAGCTCTGTTTTTCGCACTTCCTGATAGCTCTGATGCATCTCCAGCGTGATGCGATTGCGCTCCGCCTGCATCTCCGCTTTCAGATGCTGCTCGTCGGCTTCCACCTGCGCGATGACCGCCTTCTGGCCCGTGCCAAGGTAAACCGGAATCTGGATGGAAGCGCCGACCTGGCCGTTATTGCGCTGGAATCTTGCGAAGTACTCCTGATAATTGCTGTAACTCGTCAGCAGCGCATATTGCGCTACGAGGTCTACTCTTGGCAGGCGCTGCGCCCGGTCGCCCTTCATCTCAAGTTCTTTCGCCGTGTAATTCGATTCCAGACGCTTGAGTTCCTTGCTGGAGTTCAGGGCGGTTGCAAGCGCGGCCTCTTCACCGTCGGGAATGACGGGATTGGCGATCTCCTCGACCGCCGGGACGACCGTATCGGCGGCGTCGTATCCCAGCGTTGCCGCCAGATTGTGCTCGGCATAGTCGCGATCCGTCTGAAGCGTTAAGAGACGCTGCTGCGCGCGCAGCAGATTGAGGTTTGCCTCCTGCTCCGAGATCGTCAGTTCACGGCCTTCCTCAACGCGCGCCCGCGCGGTTTCGAGGACCCTCTGCAGGTTTTCGACCTGACTTTGCGCCGCATCGGCCAGACGCGCGGCGCGGTCCACGTCGATATAGATTGACGCTACCCGGTACGCGATTTCGTCGCTCTTGGCGCCGGTTGCGAAGCCTGCTCCGCGCGCCGACTCTTTCGCCTGTGCAATGGCATAGCTCTGTGGCCGGTTCAAAAGATACGCGTCGGCTTTGGCTTCGAAGGCGGCCGGAGCCGATCCTTCGATGCTCAGCGGAAAACCGCTGCTGTAAGCAAGACCGCTGCCGACGTTGACATGCGGCGAAAAAGGATTTTTCGCGACCGCGGCACCTTGTGACGCTTTCAACTCTTCCAGACGCGCCATGACGACTTCCGGATTTTGCGCGAGGGCGCGATCGGCCGCCTGTTTCAGAGTCAAAGAATGGGTTTCCGCGCGAGCCGAGATGCCCAGCGCGATCAACAACCAGAATTTGTGCATGGACTATTCGTAGCGCAGCGCTTCGGTTGGATTCAACTTCGAGGCCCGGCTGGCTGGCAGCATGCCGAAGATCAGACCCACTAGACTCGACACCGTGAAGGCGATGGCGATCGACCAAACCGAAATCGGAATCCGGATATTATCCTCGAAATACTGCACGCTGACGGGCAAAGCGATGCCGGCCAGGATACCGAAAGCGCCGCCGCCGACGCTGATCAGGATGGCCTCGGTGAGGAACTGCAGAAGGATGTCGCGGCGCGAAGCTCCTACCGCCATGCGTACGCCGATCTCGCGCGTGCGCTCGGTGACGGTCACCAGCATGATGTTCATGATGCCGATGCCCGAGATCACCAGGGCGATCGCCGAAACCAGAATCAGCACGAGCGTCAGAACTTCGGAGATACTTTTGGCGGCATTCAGGATGCCGGTCAGGTTCTCGACTTTGTATGTTGCGCCCGCGCGGTGCCGGCTCTGCAGAATATTTTTCACCTGCCCCGTGACAGACTCCACCTCTCCGGGCGACTGCACCTGAATGTACAGTGGATCGATCCTCTCGACGCGCGTGAAGTAGCTTTGCACGGTAATGGGAATGACGAGCGTTTCCGCGTTGAGCTCCGACTGTCCGAAGCTCTCCACTTTCTCCCGAAACGTGCCGATCACCGTGAACTGCAGTTGGTGGATTTTGATTCGCTGGCCGAGCGCGGCGTTCTGACCGCCGTAGATCCGTTTGGCCAGTTTCTCCGTCAGCAGAGCGACTTTCTGCCGCTGCCCGACGTCGTTGGCGTCGAGAAAACGGCCCGCGAGCACCACCAGATTCCGGACTGGCTTGTAGAATTCGTCGGAACCGATCACCAGCAGCCGTTCCTCTTTGCCGTCGAGGAACATCTGGTCGTAGTTGTTTTCGATGCCAGTGGCGGCTACGATGCGCCCGGCAAGCTGGTCGCGGATGGCCTGCACGTCCGCGATCTTGATGAAATCGGCGTTCACTTCCGCGGACGACTCCTGCGTGCCCACTTCATACGACGCGAAGATCATGTTGGATCCGACGCCTTCGATCTGATCGAGGATGTAGTTTTGACTGGTGAGCGAAATGGTCACGACCAGGATCACAGACGCGGTGCCGATGACCATGCCGAGGCCGGTGAGGAACGACCGGACGGGATTCTGGCGCAGAGCCTGGAGGCTGAAGCTCACGGCTTCGCCCAGTTGCACTAAGCGCCTTCCACTTTTTTCAGAAGTTCGAGGGCTTCCGAGCGCGGCGGATCGTCCGGCGTAAGATCGTGCGCGGCCAGGTATTTCTTCAGCAGTGTGCGCGCCTCATCGGGATGGCGGCGCGTCCGGATCCACGTTTCCGCGCGGGCAAACAAGACTCGCGGGGAATTCGGCGCCATCTCCTGCGCCTGCCCGAAAACCTGATCGCTTTCTTCAAAGCGTCCGCGCCTTGCGAGAAACCGGGCCAGATTGAGAACCTGGCCTACTTTGCCCGGGACGGCAAGGATAGCCTGGCGCAGATGGGCTTCGGCGAGATCGAATTGTTTCTGGTCTTCGGCCAGACGCGCCTCGGCAAAATAAACCGCATCGGGATCGCATTTTGCCAGGGACGGCAGCAGCTTGCGCGCTTTGTCGTGCCCGCCGCCAACTATGGCCGGGGCTTCGACGTAAAAGTCGAACAGATCGTTCATGGCTTCGGCATTCGCGGGATCGAGTTGCACGGCCTTCTCAAATGCTTCGCGGCTTTTTGCCGCGTCGGTCATGGCGCTGAAGGCGAATGCGGTTTCGGCGCGCCGTCCCCAGGCGCGGCCCAGCCAGGTCCGGATCATGGAATCGCCAGGATCGAGCACCGCGGCCTTTTCGAGAATCTCAGTGGCCTTTTTGTATTCGGCAAGCGCCAGGTAAGACTGGCCGAGCATCTCCAGAGCTTGGAAGCTCGGAGGTTCCTTGTCGAGAATCGCGATAGCGCCGTTGTAGTCCGTATGGTTGTAAAGCGCGCGCGCATGCTCCAGTTCGCCGCTGCCGCCCCACAACAGGCCTGCAAGTATCAGAAAAACAAATGAAATCCGCATTTCCGAAGAATTGTTTCAATTATAACTTGACCGCGACAGCGGCTCACCTGGTGGTACCGGGTACTGGTTAACTTGCGGCGAAAACGCTGTCTTCTGTAAGTTCTCTGTAGTTAACAAAATGATCGATTCCTACTCGCTGCTGTCTATGATCACAACGGGAATTCTTTCGGTGATCGTGACACGGCTGCTCATCAAACCGCGTTCGATCAAGGCGTGCTGTATGCTGAGCGCCGTCGCTACCGCGCAGCGCAGGCGGGCGGGATCGAGTTAGCCGGCAGGCGGAACCGCCTGCCCCACATGCGCTATGCTTCCGGACGGAGCATGCCCGGTTACCGCATCATCGTTCGCGGCGTTGTCCAGGGTGTTGGATTCCGGCCCTGGGTGAAGCGGCTGGCGGACCGTTTACAAATCAGCGGGGGCGTCCGCAATACGAGTAATGGCGTAGTTATCGATCTCGATGCGGCTACGGCGAGCGTAGCGGAAGAGTTCATCGGCGCCCTGCATCGCGACGCGCCGCCTCTTTCCCGTATCGAGGAATGCTTGGTCGAAGAGATAGTCTCCAATGGCGCCGTGCCGCATCACGGCTTCACGATTGAGCCGAGCCTCGCGGGTCCGGACGCATTTACGCTCATTTCGCCCGACATCGCGACCTGCCGCGATTGTCTGCGTGAGTTCCGGGATCCTGCCGACCGAAGATTTCACTATCCCTTCACGAACTGCACCAATTGCGGCCCGCGGTACACAATCGTTGAGCGCACGCCCTACGACCGCGCGAATACGACGATGGCCGCGTTCACCATGTGCGCGGATTGCGCCGCAGAGTACGCCGATCCGGCCGACCGCCGTTTCCACGCCGAACCGGTCGCGTGCCCGGTCTGCGGACCTCGTCTTGCTTCCGTTCCCGACGCGGCGGATTCTCTCGATGCAACGCTCACGGCTCTGCGATGCGGTGAAATTGTCGCGGTGAAAGGCCTCGGCGGATTTCAACTGGCCTGCGATGCGCTGTCAGCCAGCGCGGTGCGGCGTCTGCGCGAGCGGAAACGCCGCAGCCGGAAGCCCTTCGCCATCATGACGCGCGACCTCGCGGTCATTGAGCGCTTCTGTTTTGTCTCCGCCGAAGAGCGCGAGTTACTCGCGGGACGAGCCGCGCCGATCGTGCTCCTGAAACTGAGGGCTCCCGGACTGTTTCCCGATGACGTCGCCCCGGGGCTCGACGAAATCGGCGTGATGCTGCCCTATACGCCCCTGCACCAGTTGCTGTTCGAGGGATCGCCGGAATGTCTTGTCATGACGAGCGGCAACACTTCGGAGGAGCCGATTGCCATCGATAACGCGGTCGCACAGACGAAACTCTCCGCGCTGGCGGACCGGTTCCTGTTGCACGACCGGGGCATCTTCATGCGCGTGGACGACTCGGTGGTGCGTTTCGCCGAGGGAAGCGCGCGCGTTGTGCGCCGTGCGCGCGGGTATGCTCCGCAGCCGATCGATCTGGGATTCGAATTCGGCGAGGTGCTCGCGTGCGGCGCGGAACTCAAGAATACGTTTTGCCTGACGAAGGGCAAATACGCCATCCTGAGCCAGCACATAGGCGACATGGAGAACCTTGAGACGCTTCAATTCTTCAAAGAGACCCTGGGCAATCTAAAGAGCGTCTACCACGTGGAGCCGCGGGCAATTGTACACGATCTGCATCCGGACTACCTTAGTACCCGCTGGGCGATGGGGCAACCGCTGCCGAAGATCGCTGTGCAGCATCACCACGCGCACATTGCGAGCTGCATGGCCGAAAACGGTCTTCACGAGCCGGTGATCGGAATCGCATTCGACGGCGCCGGTTACGGCAGCGACGGCGAGGTCTGGGGCGGCGAGTTTCTAATCTGCGGTTATGAAGGATTCGAGCGAGCGGCGCACCTGCGCTATGTACCGCTGATCGGCGGGGACAGAGCCGCGCGGGAGGGCTGGCGGATGGCCGGTTCGTATCTGTTCGACGCCTTCGGGGACGACTATCGCGCGGTGGATCGTCCCTTGTGGAAGGAGGCGCCGGAAGCGGCGTGGAAGAATTTCGATCGGCTGGTTCGCAGGCCCGGACCGCGGACATCGAGTTGCGGGCGGCTCTTCGACGCCGTCGCCGCACTCACCGGCATCTGCCCGGCGAGCAGTTATGAAGGGGAAGCCGCCATGCGTCTGGAATCCGCGGCGGAGGGCGCAAGCCTGGATCTTTACCCGATAGACATCGACGAAAGCGCATGGCCATGGCAGGTGGACGCTCGCCCGATGATCCGCGCGATTGCCGGAGAGTGTGCGCGGGGCACCAACGCAGGCCATATTGCCGCAACCTTTCACCACTCGATCGGGACGACGATGAATTCGCTTTGCCTCCGTCTGCGAGAGAAAACGGGGCTGAACAAGGTTTGCCTGAGTGGAGGTACGTTCCAGAATGTCCGGCTTCTCGGGTGCGCGCTTCGGCTGCTGCGCGCGAGCGGATTCGAAGTTTTCACGCATTCCCGGATTCCCTCGAACGACGGCGGTATATCCTTGGGGCAGGCGGCGATTGCGGCGTGCCTGCTGAACCTATGAGGATTCGCTATGAAGTATGTCGATGAATACCGCAATCACGAGGTAGCCGGTAAGATCGTCGGCGAGATCAAGCGCACAGTTACCCGGCCCTGGGTGATTATGGAAGTCTGCGGCGGCCAGACTCATTCGATCGTCAAATACGGTCTGGATCGCCTGCTGCCTGCTGAAGTCGAGTTAGTTCACGGTCCAGGATGCCCGGTTTGTGTGACGCCGCTCGATATGATCGATCGCGCGCACGCTGTGGCACGCCATCCCGATGTGATCTTCTGCTCGTTCGGCGACATGCTGCGCGTACCGGGTTCGGCCGGGGATCTGTTCCAGGCGCGGGCCGCAGGCGCGAAGATTCAGGTTGTCTATTCGCCGCTGGATTGTCTCAAAATCGCGCAGGCAAACCCCGATAAGAAGGTGGTTTTTTTCGCCATCGGATTCGAAACGACGGCGCCGGCGAACGCCATGTCCGCCTGGCAGGCCAGGGCTCTGGGGATTACCAATTACTCGATTCTGGTTTCGCATGTCACGGTGCCGCCGTCGCTGGCCGCCATTCTGCAATCGCCGCTCAACCGCGTGCAGGGCTTTCTCGGGCCGGGGCACGTGTGCGCGGTCATGGGATATCGCGAGTACGAGCCGGTTGCCGCGCGTTACAAAGTTCCTATCGTGATCACAGGCTTTGAGCCGCTCGATCTGCTGGAAGGCGTGCTCATGACCGTACGGCAGCTCGAACAGGGAAGAGCGGAGGTCGAGAACCAGTACGCCAGAGCGGTGACGCGCGATGGAAACGCCGGAGCGCAGAAAATGATCGCGCAGGTCTTCGACGTCGCGGACCGCAACTGGCGGGGCATTGGAAGCATTCCCAAGAGCGGTTACAAACTGAGTTACGAATTCCGCGACTACGACGCGGACCGGATTTTCCAGGTCGAAAATATCAACACCAAAGAATCCGAAATCTGTATCAGCGGGCAGGTTCTGCGAGGCCTGAAAAAGCCCAGCCAGTGTCCGGCGTTTGGAACGCAGTGTACGCCGCAGACGCCGCTGGGCGCAACGATGGTTTCGGCTGAGGGCGCCTGCGCGGCTTATTACAGCTACGGGCGGCACCTCGTTTCACTGGATACCGAGGTCGCAAGAGCCTGAGGATGCCTGCGCTGGTTTCTCCGCTGACGGCCGAACAGTTCAAAGAATCCGTGCTGCGCAAATGCCGCGAGAGCACGGAGATGAAAGAGAAGTTCTTCAACGAAAATGCGGGTGTCCTGCGGGAAGTCTGCATCCGGCTGGCGGACGCGCTGGCGGCGGGAAACCAGCTGTTCACGATGGGTAATGGTGGCAGTTCCTGCGATGCGCTGCACGTCGCGGTCGAGTTCGTGCATCCAATCATCGAGAAGCGCCGCGCGTTTCCGGCCCGCGCGCTGGCGTCGGACAGCGCCCTTCTGACCGCCATCGGCAACGACGCAGATTTCTCGCAAACCTATGCCGAACAACTGCGCATCTTCGGGAAAGCGGGAGATGTCGCGCTGGGGATTTCGACCAGCGGTAATTCATCCAACGTGAATTATGGCCTGCAGGCGGCTCGACAAATGGGCATGCTGACGGTCGGCTTCGCGGGCAAAGACGGCGGCAGGACCAGGGACATCGCCGAGTACTGTTTGACGGTGCCTTCGTTCAGCATTCATCGGATTCAGGAAGTGCATACGACGCTGCTGCACGTGTTGTGGGACATGGTGCACGTGCTGCTCGGCGAAGAAGACGTGATCTGACGCGATGGAACCTGACACGATGGGACAAACCTTCACACTCTCCTGCCCGTTGCCGGTGACGCACCACAAGACCATCGTGCTCGGTCATGGCAGCGGCGGCCGGCTGACCGCGCAACTGATCAGCGATCTTTTCCTGCCCGCTTTCGATAACGCGATCCTGCGAAAAATGGATGACCAGGCGGTGCTCGATGTGGGCGGGGCGCGTATCGCACTTACAACTGATTCTTTCGTTGTAACCCCGATTTTCTTCCCCGGTGGCAACATTGGCGATCTGGCCGTCAACGGCACGGTGAACGATCTGGCGATGAGTGGCGCGAGGCCGCTGTATCTTTCCGCCGCCTTCATCATGGAAGAAGGGTTTCCGATGGAGGAACTCCGCGAGGTAGTGGCTTCGATGGCGCGGGCCGCCGCCGAAGCGGGTGTCTCGATTGTCACGGGCGATACAAAAGTGGTGAACAAAGGATCGGCCGACAAACTCTTTGTAACGACGACGGGCATTGGTCTGGTACCCGAGGGCGTGAATATATCGGCTGTAAATGCCCGGCCCGGCGATTACATCCTGCTCAGTGGCACGATCGGGGATCACGGCATGGCGGTGATGTCGAAACGGGAAGGGCTGGAGTTTGAAGGCGAGATCGTTTCCGACACGATGCCGCTGCACCGGCTCGTGGAGGCGATGCTGGGCGCCGGAGAGATCCATGCCTTGCGCGATCCTACGCGCGGCGGTCTGGCGACGACGATTTGTGAAATAGCCGCCACATCGAGGGCTGGGATCGAAATCGACATCAACAGGATCCGCGTGCGGGATGAGGTCAAGGGCGCGTGCGAGATGCTGGGACTTGATCCGCTGTTTGTAGCTAACGAAGGCAAGCTCGTCGCGTTCGTCCCGCCGGAGCGCGCCGACGCCATCCTCGAAGCCATGCGCGGCACTGCCGAAGGGCGCGATGCGGTTTTGATCGGACACGTGACCAGCGAGCATCCAGGCATGGCGGTACTCAAAACCGAAATCGGGGGTACGCGCATTCTCGACTTACCTTTCACCGAACAGTTACCCCGGATTTGTTGATGTAATACACCGGGCATCGTCCGCTCCCTCACGGTCGCGTTTCGGTAAGCTGATGGAAGCCGCGACCGTCACGGAAGGGACACACCCGCAGTAACCGGACTTTGCAGATGCACGAACTCGGGATCGCGCTCGGAATTGTCGATGCGGCCAGCGAAGAGGCGACGCGCCAGAACGCATCGCGCGTGTGCGCCGTACACTTGAGACTGGGGCCGCTTTCCGGAGTCGTGAAAGAGGCGCTCGAGTTTGCGTATGAAGCGTCATGTTACGGGACGCTGCTGGCTGGTTCGCGGTTGATCATCGAGGATCAGCCGGTGGTGGTGTACTGCCCGGCATGCAGGGCCGAGCGGACGCTGGTTTCGATTCAGCGGTTCGTTTGTCCTGAATGCGGCACGGCGACTCCGCAGGTAATCAGCGGACGGGAGCTGGAATTGGCGGCGCTGGAGGTGGAAGATTGAGTTCGCAACCCAGGCTGGTGGAAGTACGGCGCAACGTTCTGAAGCAGAATGACGTGCTGGCGCGCGAGCTGCGCGATCGCTTCGAGCGGGCCGGCGTATTCGTCGTCAGTATGGTGTCGAGTCCGGGAGCGGGCAAGACGGCCCTGCTGGAAAAGACCCTCGGCTTACTGCGTGCGCGCGGGCTCAAAGTCGCCGCGCTCGTGGGGGACCTGGCGACGGACAACGATGCGGCGAGGCTCGCTCGCAGCGGCGCTCCCGTGCGCCAGATTACGACGGGAACACTCTGCCACCTCGAAGCCGCCATGGTCGGCAAGGCGCTCGAGGACTGGGATCTCAACGACCTGGATTTCCTGTTCATCGAGAATGTTGGGAACCTTGTTTGTCCGTCAAGCTACGATCTCGGCGAGAATCTGCGCATCGTGCTGATGTCGGTTACCGAGGGTGAAGACAAGCCGCTTAAATATCCGACAATCTTCAACACGGCGGATGTCGCGCTCATCACCAAGGCCGATCTGGCCGCGGCGGTAGAGTTCGATGCATACGCGGCGACGCGGAATATTGAAGCGGTCCGGCCTGGCATGGAGATTAGGCACGTCTCGGCGAAAACGGGCGCAAATCTGGATCAGTTGATGGATTGGCTGGTGGGGTTGAAGATACTGGTCTAGTGTCTCCACCCCTTATCGAACTGCGCCGCGTGACGGTCCAGCGCGGCGAGAATATCGCGCTGCGCGATCTCAGCCTGACCATCGGAGCCGGCGAACATGTGGCCATCCTCGGGCCGAACGGCTGCGGCAAGTCGACTCTGATCAAAACCATCACGCGCGAATGTTACCCGCTGGCGCAAGCCGGGTCTTCAGTCGCAATCCTCGGACACAGGTCCTGGGATGTATTCGATCTGCGCAGGATGCTGGGGATCGTGTCAAACGACCTGATGACGCAATGTACACGCGACGTCACCGGGTTCGACGTGGTGCTCTCGGGCTTCTTTTCCAGTATCGGCATCTGGCCGAATCACACTGTCACGGACGAGATGCGCGGCAAGGCAGCGGGAACCCTGGAATTGCTGGATGCCACTCACCTTGCGCAGAAGCCGGTGGACGAGATGTCGTCAGGCGAAGCGCGCCGCATGATGATCGGACGCGCGCTCGTACACAATCCGAAAGCCCTGCTGCTCGATGAGCCTTCCACCAGTCTTGATCTCTTTTCGCAGCACGAACTGCGGGAGACGGTGCGAAAACTGGCGCAGTCGGGCATGGGGATTCTGCTGGTGACGCATCATCTGTCCGACATCATTCCGGAGATCGAGCGCGTCATTCTGATGCGCGACGGGCAGATCGCGGCGGACGGACCCAAGCGGGAACTGCTGACAGCGAGCCGGCTCAGGGAGTTGTTTCGAGTTCACGTGCAACTTGCCGAGCGTGACGGCTATTATCACCTTTGGTGAGCAGTTTCGCGCCGGCGCATTGCCGGATGGCGTCGCGCAGATCCACTTCGAGCGCCTTCACCATTACCTTGTTATCGGCGTCCGGCGAATTGAAAAACATCCACAGATTCCGGTCGCTTCCCGGAGCCGACCAGGTATTGGTGTGAGCGGTGGTGCCGTCCTTACGCAGCATCTTCGAGCTGAAATCGGTCTTGAGATGGAATGCGTCGCCGGAAGCGAAAATCAGCAAATGCGGGAGTCCTTCGGAAGTCTGCGCGACGACATCCAGCGGCCGCAGCGAAGCCAGATCGAATGTCCACGTCACGACCTTATCTTCGGCGACATCGAAAACACCATCTCTGGTGACAGCGCCATCGATGGCATCGCGGTGCCAGGTCTGGGTCAGTTCCATGGTGCAGCCATTGACCTGGGTCACGTGCCATTTCGTCTCGGTCGACTGCGCCGGCGGATCGTAGGTACGAACGACCGCGTGTGCATCGATATTCTCGCGCGCCGACTTCAGCCTGTCTTCGACGGTCTGCGCGTGCAGCGCGAAGGAACAAATCGCGATCAACGGAACACAGTAAGAGCGCATGATAGAGAATTGTAGAGATTCCGCGGCCTAAGGGAAATTCTGCTATTGGTTGGCGGGGAATGACTAACCTTCGATATGGACCGAAAAGGGGAAAAGGTACGCAGACCAAAGGAGCCGCGGTGGCCAGCCGTAGCGGCGGCGCTCGCGGTCGGCTTTCTCGTCTACGCGCTGCCCGACTCGCTGACGCTTGGTCCGGAATGGATGGCGCTGGTGCTGGTCGCAGTGCTGTTCGGCCTGTCTATGTTTTTCCACCGCGCGGGACGCCCGGATCTGAACAACGCGTTCGCATACGCGGGGCTGGGCGTCATTACGCTGGCAGTGTTGTCGTCGCTGGCTCTCCTGATCATTCGCCTGCCGGCACATAAAGAACCGCCCGTGGTGCTGCTGCAGGCGGCCGCGGCGCTGTGGGTGAGTAACATGCTGGTGTTCGCTTCCTGGTACTGGCGTCTGGATGGCGGCGGTCCGAATGAGCGGGACAAGCGCGGCGTGCACACGGACGGTGCATTCCTTTTTCCGCAAATGATCATGGATCAGGAACTGAAGGAAAAGATGGGGGAAGATAACTGGAGTCCTGGATTTGTGGACTATCTTTTTCTCGCTTTCAATACCAGCACGGCGTTTTCGCCGACGGACGTGCCGGTGCTTTCGCGCTGGGCCAAGGCCATGATGATCGTCCAGTCGGTGATTTCGCTGGCGACGGTGGCGCTGCTCGCGGCGAGAGCGGTGAATATACTTTAGTGGAAGGGAAGTTCCACTGGATATCATCGCCGGCTTTTCAGGATTATTCGCCGCGGCTTCGATCGTATGGATCACGGTCGGTTTGTTCGCGGCTCTTATCATCGGGGCTCTCACCGCGTCGCTATTTCTGTCGATTTTTTATTCTGCGAGCCGTCTGGCGACCGCTGCGGAACGGGCTTCCTCAGAGACTACGGAAAGACCGCCGCGGTAATCAAACGATCGGCGAGGGGACGCTGGATTGCGAAGCCCTGGATTAATCGAACGTGCCGCACTGTGAAAGCGCCAGATGAACCTTGGTCACCACAGCATCCAGCATAGGCGTTTGTGAGGTATCCACTTCGATGCACGGCGCGATATCAAGCCGCCCGAGGGCGGCGACTGCGCGGATGCTGGCCAGCGTTTCTGGGTACGATCTTTTGTTATCCAGATGTCCGGGGTGACGGTTCCGCTGAACATAACGTCTGGCGGCCACGTCAGCGGGGCACTCGCAGTGGACGTTGACAATCCTGCGAGAGAGGTTCGACAGCCAGTTCGTTGGAGTTCCGGAATTCAAGGGCATGCCGGCCAAGTGCCAGTGCGAAACCAGAACTGCCCCGTTCGAAGCAGTTGCTTTAGTCTGTAGTATGAGGTCGCTCTGTCGACTCAGGGCGCGGCGCCACTCAGCGTCCCCCACGCCCTTCGACTCAAACAGGCTTTCAAGGATAGTGTCTTTGTCCAGAAGAAGAAGACCCAGTGCTGGAGCTAATTGCAGCCCTAAAGAACTCTTGCCGCTGCAAGGCAAACCGGAGACTACAACAAAGTCTTTATTCATGGTCAGCGGGGGTCAGATGATTTGCAGCCGCTTGCCGGCGCGTTGGAACGCCTCCAGTGCGCGGTCGAGTTGCTCCTGCGTGTGCGTCGCGCTCACGATGGTGCGCACGCGGGCCTTGTCCTTCGCCACCGTGGGAAAGCCGATGCCCGTCGCGAACACGCCTTCATTGAAAAGCTCCGCTGAAAGACGATGCGCCTTCGCGGCGTCGCCCACCATCACGGGCGTGATGGGGGTCTCGCTGATTCCCGTGTCGAATCCCAGTTCCGTCAGCCCCTTCTTGAAGTAACGCGTATTCTTCCAGAGCTGTTCGATGCGCTCCGGCTCCTGTTCAAGCACGTCGAACGCAGCAAGGCACGCCGCGGCCACGGCGGGCGGATGCGAAGTCGAAAACAGAAACGGGCGCGCGCGATGGTACAGGAACTCGATCAGGTCCTTTGTCCCGCAAACGTAACCGCCGAGAACGCCGATGGCCTTCGACAGCGTTCCAACCTGGATATCCACGCGGCCGTGCAGCTGGAACAGATCGACGGTGCCGCGTCCGTTGCGCCCGAGTACGCCGGAGGCATGCGCGTCGTCGACCATCATGATCGCGCCGTGCCGTTCGGCAT
>Ga0181530_10003755_pt1 | contig 16644 bp, 11 predicted proteins | sample PEATcosm2014_Bin_42_FD_119769 | JGI IMG/M metagenome (GOLD analysis project Ga0181530, IMG submission 119769) | Peatland microbial communities from MTU Mesocosm Facility, Houghton, MI, USA - PEATcosm2014_Bin10_60_metaG | ecosystem: Environmental > Terrestrial > Soil > Wetlands > Peat | place... | reverse complement strand
TCGCCGCGCAGGCTTTCGACCGCGAAATCCTCGTTGACCGTGCCGATGATCTGGTTTTCGGGCTCGAGCAGGACCTGATAATCGGCGGTGTCAGGGATCGTCCCGCCCGAGGTCAGCGCGGTGATCCGCGCGCCTCGTCGAGGGCGCAGCATACGGTTGACCGCGTCGTGATGGATGAGCGCGCCGCGCCGCCCGCGCCGTGTGCTGAACCCCTCGGCAAGCATCGCGACAGCGGCGTCGAAATCCGCGCGCGGCAGGTTGCGATAGGGCCAAGCGCGGCGGATCAGTGCGAAGAGCCCATCCTCGCTCCACTCTCGTGACGAGACCTCGGCGACGATCTGCTGCGCCAGAACGTCGAGCGGCACTTCGGGGATGGATAGCGCGTCGAGTTCGCCGCGCCGCACGCTGTCGATGAGCGCCGCGCATTCGACGAGCTCGTCGCGCGACAGCGGGAAGAGCCGGCCCTTCGGCGTGCCGTCCACCGCGTGCCCGGACCTCCCGACGCGTTGCAGAAAGCTCGCGATCGAGCGTGGCGAGCCGATCTGGCAGACGAGATCAACGTCGCCGATATCGATGCCGAGTTCCAGCGAGGCCGTCGCGACCAAGACCTTCAGCTCGCCGCGCTTCAATCGCTGCTCGGCGTCGAGCCGCGCTTCCTTGGCAAGGCTGCCGTGATGCGCGGCGATGTGCTCATCGCCGATCCGCTCCGACAGGTGTCGCGTCGCGCGCTCCGCCAGCCGCCGCGTGCTGACGAAGATCAGCGTCGTTCGATGCGCCTCGATCAGCTCGGCGAGGCCGTCGTAGACCTGGGCCCACACCTCATGCGACATCACCGCCTCAAGCGGCGAGGGCGGTAATTCGAGCGCGAGGTCGCGCGCCCGGCGGTGGCCGGTGTCGATGATCGTGCATTCCGGGGGCCGCTCATCGGAGGCGCCCGCGCCGACCAGGAACCGAGCCACCGCCTCGATCGGCTTCTGCGTCGCCGACAGGCCGATCCGCTGCAGCTTGTCGCCGCATAGCGATGTCAGCCGTTCGAGCGACACCGCGAGATGCGTCCCGCGCTTGTTGGAGGCCAGCGCGTGGATCTCGTCGACGATCAGGGTGCGCGTCGTCGCCAGCATCCGCCGGCCTGATTCCGAACCAAGCAGCAGGTAAAGCGACTCCGGCGTCGTGACGATGATATGCGGTGGCTTGCGAGCCATCCGCTGTCGCTCGCCGGATGGCGTGTCGCCGGTGCGCACCCAGGTGCGGATATCGACCGCCGGGTGTCCCTGCGAGTGAAGCTCCTCGGCGATACCGGCCAAAGGTGCTTCGAGGTTCTTGTGGATGTCGTTCGACAGCGCCTTCAGCGGCGACACGTAGACGATTTGCGTCGCGTCTTCGAGACCGCGAACGAGCCCCTGCCGCACCAGCCCGTCTATCGCAGAGAGGAACGCCGCCAGGGTCTTCCCTGACCCGGTCGGCGCGGCAATCAAGGCGTTGCGGCCGGAGGCAATTGCCGGCCACGCCGCTGCCTGCGCGGCCGTCGGCGCTGCAAAGCAGCGGTGAAACCATGCGGCCACTGCCGGGTGAAACAGGGGATCGAGGGTCATGGACGGAGAATTATGTCGGCTGCTTCTTCTGCGATGCAAGCCACGCAGATCAGGACCACGACAGCATCCACCGACGGTGAGTGGCTTATCGCTTTGGCTTTTCTGTCGAGCTCAGAACACGGTTTACCAAGGACTGGGATATTCTGAACGTGCGAGCGATGGCCGCAGGTTCGATCCCCGCCTTGAACGACGCCCGGATAAGGTTTGCTCTTCCGTCCGGGATCTCGTCGATCTCTCTCGCCGGTGCGGCGCCGGTCGGGTCGTTCAAGCCAAACCCGTGGGGGCTATATGACATGCTCGGCAATGTCGCGAACTGGGTTGAGGATTGCGTGAACAGCTACAGCGGCTACAGCGGTACGCCAACCGACGGCAGTCCTAACACATCGGGCGACTGTGCATCCCGCGTCGTTCGCGGCGGCTCCTGGAGCAGCGCCCCGCGGCAGGTGCGCGCGGCGAAGCGCTTCGCCAGCGAACCGGACGCCCATTACTTACACCTTGAATCTATGCCTCTTTCCCTCTTGAGAAACGTCACGGCAGAGAGAAGAAAGCGGCGGGTCAAGGGGCGGGAGCCCCTTATCGCGTTTTTTGAGGGGGAATCGACGATGGAATGGCCGTTCGCCACCAGCCTAAGACGGCCCGGCCGCCGTCAGCCAATGACCGGTGTGGGGGGCATGAAGAGCCGACCACGTTGGCTCCGACGACTATCCGCCGAGGGGCCGACGCCTGCCGTAGCGAATGTCGGGTATCGGTCGCACTGTCGCCGTCGCTCGTCGGCCCGATTCGCGGGAGAAGCGGGCGCCTTGGACAGGACGGTTCAAGTGCTCTCCCGCAACCCAAATCGGGCGAGGCGGGGCAATATTTCACCGCAGAAATAGGGCAATTCGTCGAGATAGTTGACGAATGAAACTGCGATCCCGGTCAACCCAGCAGCGGCGAGGCGCGCCATCTGCGATGCCACCGTGTCGGGATCGCCGATCAGCGGCAACCCGCCCATGCCATTGGCCTGGTGCTGCCTCAGGCGCTGGAACTCTTCTGGCGTGTGCGTTTGCGGAGTGACGTTGCGCATCGCCAAGATATTGTCGACTGCCTGCCAGTCGGCGTTCTCGACAACGCAATGATGATAATACTCCTCGGCTTCTCGGGCAGTCGGACGACAGGTGACGACGCCCACCGTGTAGACGTCGATCTCTCTCCCGCTCTGCTGCGCGAGCGTCTTGATGTTGTACACGTGCTGCGCGGTCTCCTCGAACGATATGCCGTTCGAAATGTTCGAGAACAGCGCGTCGCAGTTGCGGATTGCGAAAGCTTGGCCAGTGGGTGATGCACCGGCATTCATGATCACCGGGCGCGTACCGCCATACGGCTTGGGCTTGGCCCGAACTTTTCTCAGCGAAATGAAGCGCCCGTCGAAATCGAAATCTTCCTGCGACGACCACGCCAATTTGATCACGTCCAGCCATTCCTGGGCGTATTCGTAGCGCGTTTCGTGATCCCGCAGGGTGGCGCCGAACATCTCGAACTCGCCCTCGTTCCAGCCGCAGACGACGTTGAGGCCGAAGCGGCCCTCGCCGATGTGATCAGCGGTGACAAATTGCTTCGCGGCAATCAACGGGGTGATCAGCGGCGCATGGACTGTTCCGAAAACAGTCAGCCGCTTGGTCTTGGCCAACAGACCAGCGGCCCAGGTTACCGTTTCCAGCGTTTCACCCTGGTAATCGGTATCGCCGCCGTAACCCTTCCATCGTCCGATCGGCAGCATGAACTCGATGCCGGCCTCGTCCGCTATTTGTGCGAGCCTCAGGCAATCCGGCCAGTTTCCGGACCAGCGCTCCGGCGCTAGGGTAACCGCTCGACCGGAAGAGCAATTCGCGCCGAAAAGGCCAAATTTGAGCTTGTTCGCGCTGTACATCGCGGCGCGCTCGCCGTTGTCGATCGTGCGCTCCACTGCTCCCTCGCGCGTCTGCCCGTCCGCTCCGCGAAAGCTTGGCCGAGTCCTCCGCGATTTGCCAGGCTCGACAAGAAGCGCCGAGCACGGATCCTGTCGCCGCGGCAGCTCGGTGCCGAGACCACGAGGCTCCCGTCTGGTTCAGGAACCTAGCGCCGTGCTGACGCCGTATTGCGTCTCAAGGGGCGACCGAGTCATGCTGTACCAGCTAAGGGAAAGGCCGGCATGAACGATCCCGTCGATGTGCTGATCATTGGCGCCGGCGCGTCGGGCGCGGCCGTGGCGTGGAGCCTCGCCGAGACCAAGATGCACATCCTCTGCCTCGAACAAGGCGGCTGGATGAACCCCGCGACCTACCCAAGCACCGGCCGCGACTGGGAGGCGCGCGCGTTTGGCGACTATTCCCCCAGTCCCAACATCCGCGCCCAGCCCGAGGACTATCCGGTCAACGACGACAACTCGCCGATCAAAGTCGTGAACTTCAACGGGGTGGGCGGCGGCACGGTGATGTACACCGCGCATTTCCCGCGCCTGCATCCGTCCGACTTCCGCGTGCGGACGCTGGACGGTGTGGCGGACGACTGGCCGGTGGATTACGACACTCTGGCGCCATTCTTCGAGGAGAACGACCGGATGATGGGGGTCTCCGGTCTGGCCGGCGATCCTGGCGTGCCGCCCAGGAGCCCGCCGATGCCGCCGCTGGCGCTCGGCCGCTCCGGCACAATGCTGGGAAAGGCGATGAACCGGCTCGGCTGGCACTGGTGGCCGTCCGACACGACGGTCGCGACGGCGGATTACGAGGGGCGCGCGCGCTGCATCAATCTTGGCCATTGCACCCCCGCCTGCGCGCAGGGGTCGAAGGCAAGCACGGACATTACCTACTGGCCCGTCGCGCGGCGCGCCGGGGTCGAGCTGCGCACGCATTGCCGGGTGCGCGAGATCACCACCAACGAGCACGGCATGGCGGCGGGGGTCGTGTATTACGACGCGGATGGGGTCGAGCAGTTTCAGGCCGCCGAGGTGGTGGTGCTCGCTTGCAACGGCGTGGGCACGCCGCGGCTGCTGCTGACTTCCGCCTCCGGGCGGTTCCCGAACGGGCTCGCCAATTCCACCGGCCTTGTCGGCAAGAACCTGATGTTCCACCCCTACGCCCAGGTCTACGGGTATGTGGACGACGAAACCGACAGCAATCGCGCGCCGCCGACCTGCCTGTGGAGCAAGGAGTTCTACGAAACAGACAAGTCGCGCGGCTTTGTGCGCGGTTACACGTTCCAGTTCGGCCGCGGCGTCGGGCCGGTCGCCGAGGCCGTCGCCAGCGATGCGAAGGGCCTCGTACCCTGGGGCGCGGGCCATCACGCCGCGTTCCGCCGCCTCAACGGTCACCGCCTGGGCTTGTCGGCGATCTGCGAGGATTTGCCGGAGGAACACAACCGCGTCACACTCGATCCCGCGCTGAAGGACAGCCACGGCATCCCGGCGCCGCGGATCGACTACACGATCGGCGAGAACACGGCGCGGATGATGGAGCATGGCATCGCCCGCGCGAAGGAAATCCTCGCCGCGGCCGAGGCGACCGAGATTTGCGTTAACAGCCCGATCCTGTACGGCGGCTGGCACCTGCTGGGGACCGCGCGCATGGGCACCGACCCGGCCCGCTCGGTGGTGAACGAGTGGGGAAGGTCGCACGACGTGAAAAACCTGTTCATCGTCGACGGCAGCCTGTTCGTCACCTCCGGTGGGGTGAACCCGACCTCCACCATCCAGGCCTTGGCGCTCTACATCGCCGATCAGATGAAGCAGCGCCTGGCCAATCTGTTCGATTGAGGCGCGTAATGTCGGCTGACAGCCTCCTTACCCTAGCTCAAAGCGATGATTTGCGTGCTATCGCGGGCGTAATCATCCCGGTCAGCGCAGAATTCGACGTGCCCGGCGCGGATGATCCGGCGATCCACGCCGACATGGTGGCGACGCTTGGCCGCGACGCGGGCTTGGTGCGAGAGGCGCTTGACGAGCTTGCGCGCCTCGCCGGGCGGCCGCTGGCCGGTCTCGACCCGGCGCGGCGGGCGGCGGTGGCCATGGAGCTGCGCGCGACGGGCGGAGCCGCGGTGGCGACGCTCACCCGTGTCGTCCTGCAATGTTATTATCGCGACGACCGCGTCGTTCGTTCTCTTGGATTGGAGCCGCGGCCGCCCTATCCGAAGGGACATGTGCTGGAGGAGGGCGACTGGTCGCTGCTCGACCCCGTTCGGGTGCGATCGCCTATGTGGCGTCGTCCGTAGGCAATGCGGGACACATTGACGGTCGCCCGTCGCCAGCCGAAAGTGGCAATTCCTTCATCTGGGACGCCGACGTGACCAACAGAGACAGAGATTTTCGCCCGAGCCGCCGCCGTGACTTCGCGGACGACGATTACGAACCACCTTCGCGCAATTTCGGATACGCGCCGCCGCGCGGCCCTCAGTTCGACAGTCCCTCCGGCCCGGCCATACGCGCCACGGTCAAGTGGTACAACCCGGACAAAGGGTTCGGCTTCGTCACACTGGACAATGGCTCGGGCGACGCGTTCCTGCATGTGAGCGTGGTCGAGCGCCACGGCGGCGCCAGCGTGCCACCCGGCGCCACACTCGAGGTCCGTGCCGGACCGGGTCCGAAGGGCCTGCAGGTAACGGAGATCATCAGCATCGATACGACCACCGCGTTGCAAGAGCAGCCGCGGCGCGCGAGGCCGGAGCGCCCCGCATATCAGCCCTCGGCCGATCGAACCACGGTCGAGGAGACGGGCACGGTGAAGTGGTACAACGCCATGAAGGGGTTTGGCTTCATCGGCCCAGACCGGGGTGGCAAGGATATCTTCGTGCACGCGTCGGCACTGGAGCGCGCTGGGATCATAGGCTTGGCCGAGGGCCAGCGCGTCACCGTTGACGTGGCCGAGGGTCAGAAGGGACCCGAGGCCGTAAGTCTGCGGCTGATCTGATCCCTCCGCGAATTGCGCGTAAGCCGGCGGACCATGCCCGGTCGAGTAAGCTCATCCTGCGATCTCAGATGCGCCGATGGCAGGTGATTACCCGAGCACCGATTTCGACATCACGGAAGATGGCGTTGTCCGCCGGATCGTCCATACGCCATCCGGCATGACGATCGTGACGACCCGGGCACCTCGGGATCCGGTGGCGGTCTCGTCAGCGTACATGATCGAAGCTGAGGGCTCTGGCGGCCACCACCCGCAAGAGGTCGCCCAGGCGGCGCTCCGACATCTTCGCGTCTGGTTGATGCGCAAATACGCGAAAGGGCGTCGCCGCAACCCGTAGTGCTGCTACCCGTTAACAGCGCGATCCCATTCCTGGTGGAACGGAACTCGGGCGTTCAACGCCTGATTAGCTTCGAACCCTGCTGCCCGTGAAACGCACACGCTCCCCCTGGAACGAGATTACCCGGTCGATCCCGGCACTGCCACAGAGCAGGTTCCGGGCCGAGCTGGCCATCAGGCTGGCAGCGCGGAGGGCTGCATAGATCCATCGGCCCATCCGCGATGGGATTGCCTCGGCGAGTTGCGGATGCGCCACAATTCGTCGGGCTAGAGCGTGCCCGCTTGACCGTCGTGTCTTAGAGCCGTCAGTGTTGATCGTCAGGAGGCTTCACGACTTACCGGTTCCGAAACCAGCGATCAGGGTCCCGTGTACAGCTATATCGTTAGGCGGCTGGCCTTCGGCCTAGTGACGGTTTTCGCCGTCTCGGTCCTGGTGTTCGTGATCCTGCGCGTCCTGCCGGGCGACCCCCTCGTCGCGATCTTCGGCATGGAAGGCTTTATGAAGCTCAGCGACGCTGAGCGCGCCAATTACATGGCGCAACTCGGACTGAGCGATCCGTTGTGGCTGCAATACTTTCATTGGGTGCGGGATATCGGGAGTGGAAATCTGGGGCACTCGTTCTTCCGTGCGGAGAGCGTTGGCGAGATGATCTCGCGCCGCGGGCCGCTCACCGCGGAGATCGCAATCCTATCGGTGGTTCTGTCGTGGATCGTCGGCGTGCCGGTGGCGATCGTCAGCGCGCTCAGGCCCAACAGCATCGCTGAGAATTTTTCCCGCTTCTTGAGCATCCTGTTCCTGGCAGTACCCGGGTTCTGGCTGGGCATGCTGATCGTGCTTGGGCTGTTGTTCGCGTTTGGTTACCGGGCGCCGCTCGCCGGCGCCTCGCTGTTCGCCGACCCGAAGGCCAATCTGCAGATCGTCGTCGGTCCGGCGATCGTGCTTGGGCTCGGCCAAGCCGCTTATATCGCGCGCATGGCCCGCTCGAGTCTGCTGGAGGTGATCCGCGAGGATTACGTACGCACAGCGCGGGCAAAAGGACTGAGCGGTTGGCCCGTCATCCGCCGGCACGCGCTGCCCAATGCGCTGCTGCCGGTGATTACCCTGTCAGGGATCCTCCTGGGGTTTGTGCTCGCTGGCTCTGTCCCGGTCGAGCGGGCCTTCGGTACGCCGGGGCTTGGCTACGCGATGTTCACTGCGGTCAACGAGCGCGACATCTTCGTAATGCAGAATTTGGTTCTGCTCTACTCGGTCGTATTCGTGCTCCTGAACATTCTGGTCGACCTGACAATCGCCTGGCTGGACCCGAGGATCCGCTACCAATGACCGCGACCGAGCCTGCCGCTGCACTGGCGCTGTCGCCAGCCGCGGCGACGACAAAGCCGATGTGGCTGTGGCGGGTCGGGCGGGGTCTGGGCACGTTTGCGCGCCGCTCGCCATTGTCGGCGTTTTGGGGCTGCATCGCGGCGCTAATCGTCGTCATGGCCCTCGCCGCGCCGGTGTTCGCGCCTTACGATCCGCTCAAATCCGATTTTCGCTCGATGAGCAAGCCGCCCAACGAGCGCCATGTCTTCGGCACCGACCAGATCGGCAGGGATGTGCTCAGCCGGGTCATCTACGGCAGCCGCGCGTCCTTGACTATAGCGCTGGGCGCGGTGATGTTCGGCACGACCCTCGGCTCGTTTTGGGGCCTGGCGAGCGGCTTCCTCGGCGGCCGCTTTGACCTCATCAGCCAGCGCATCATCGAGTTCCTACAATCGTTTCCCGACCTGATCCTGGCGATGGCGATCGCGATGGCATTGGGCGCCGGGTTCGGCACGGTGATCGTCGCCATCGCCATCACCCGGATACCGTTCGGTGGGCGCGTGATTCGCGCCATCGTGCTGTCGCTGAAGGAGTTGTCCTACGTCGAGGCGGCTCGCGGAGTCGGGGCGTCAAAAATGCGCGTTATGCTGCGACACATCCTGCCGCAATGCGTCGCGCCCTACTTGATCTTGGCGACGACCCATCTCGGGGTCGCGATCGTCATCGAGGCGGCGCTGGGCTTCCTCGGCGTCGGCATCCCGCCGCCGACCCCGACCTGGGGAAACATGCTTGCCGACTCGCTGAACGCCGGCCTCATCCCGCCCTGGTGGCTGGTCCTGTTCCCCGGCGCCGCGATCACCGTGACCGTGCTCGCCTTCAACCTCTTGGGCGACGGCATCCGCGACATCCTCGACCCGCGGCTCAGGGGAGCGGTTTAGGCATCCTCACGCCACCAGCTCTCCCAGCGGAAATTTGACCCCGCCATCGTGCAGGTGACAGGACGCGAAGTGCCCCGGCACCACCTCGCGCAACTCCGGCACTTCCTGGCGGCAGCGCGCCATCGCATAGAGGCAGCGCGTATGGAAATGACATCCCGAGGGCGGGTTGATCGGGCTCGGCACGTCCCCCTTGAGGATTACCCGTTTCCGGCTGCGCGCGCTGGCCTTGGGGATCGGCACGGCGGCGAGGAGAGCCTCGGAATAGGGATGCAGCGGCATCTCGAAGAGGCTCGTCTTGTCGGTCAACTCGACGATGCGGCCGAGATACATCACCGCGACGCGGTGCGAGAGGTGCTCGACCACCGCCAGATCGTGCGCGACGAACAGGTAGGACAGCTTCAGCTCGTCCTGCAGATCCATCAGCAAGTTGATGATCTGCGCCTGGATCGACACGTCGAGCGCGGAGACCGGCTCGTCACCGACGACTAGTTCGGGGCTCAATGCCAGCGCGCGGGCGATGCCGATCCGCTGGCGTTGGCCGCCGGAAAATTCGTGCGGATAGGAAGCCATGTGTTCAGGCCGGAGGCCCACCCGCTCGAACAGCGCGGCGACTCGGTCGCGGCGCTCGTCACCCGCGGCGATACGATGAATGATCAGCGGTTCACCGACGATCTCGCCGGCCGACATGCGCGGATTGAGCGATGCGTAGGGGTCCTGATAGATCATTTGCATTCGCCGCCGGTAGGGCAGCATCTGCTCGGCATCGTGGCCGGTAATGTCCTTGCCGTTTAGGAGGATCCGCCCGCCGGTTGGCTCCAAAAGCTTCAACAGAGTACGGCCGGCGGTCGACTTGCCGCAGCCGCTTTCGCCCACTAGCCCGAGCGTTTCGCCCGGGTCGATGTGAAACGACACCCCGTCGACCGCGTAGACGGTGCCGACCGTCCGGCCAAAGAGCCCCTTGACGATCGGGAAATGCTTTTTGAGACCGCGCACCTCGACGAGCGGAGGGGCGACGCCATTCGACCCGTTAGCCGCAGCTTCCGGCGACGCGCTCACGAGGCCTCCGCCAGCAGGCGATCGGCATGCCAGCAGGCGATCGTGTGACCCGGCCGATGCTCGATGAGCGGCGGATAGGCGGTACGGCACGCCTCGGTGGCGAATTCGCAACGCGGCGCAAAGGTGCAGCCGGCCGGTAGATGGCTCAGCGACGGCACTATGCCTTTGATTTCGTTGAGCCGGTGGCGATGGGTATCGATCCGCGCGGCGACATCGAGCTTCGGGATTGAGCCCAGCAGGCCCCGCGTATAGGGATGACCGGGGTTTTCGAACAGCGTCTTGGCGCTTGCCTCTTCGACCTTGCGGCCAGCATACATAACCACGACCCGATCGGCATTCTCGGCGACCACGCCCATATCATGGGTGATCAGCATGATCGCGGTGCCGAAATCTTCCTGAAGCTCGCGCATCAGCTCCAAAATCTGCGCCTGGATCGTCACGTCGAGCGCGGTCGTCGGCTCGTCGGCGATCAGCACCTTGGGATTGCACGACAGCGCCATCGCAATCATCACCCGCTGGCGCATCCCGCCTGAAAGCTGGTGCGGATAAGCATGAGCCCGCCGCTGCGGCTCCGGAATTGACACGCGCCGCAGCATCTCAATCGCCTTTTCCATAGCCTCGCGTGGCCCCAGGCGCTGATGGAGGGCGATTGCCTCGCTGATCTGGCGTCCGACTGTCATGAGCGGGTTTAACGAGGTCATTGGCTCCTGGAAGATCATCGAGATCTCGTTGCCGCGGATGGTCTCCATCTCGCTTTCAGAGAGGTCGAGCAGGTTGGCGCCTTCGAGGCGGATAGCGCCTCCGACGATACGTCCCGGCGGGTTGGCGACAAGGCGCAGGATCGACAGCGCGGTGACGCTCTTGCCGCAGCCGCTCTCGCCGACGACCCCCAAGGTCTCGCCGCTGCGCACCGCGTAGGATACTCCATCTACCGCCCTCACCACCCCTGCTTTGGAAAAGAAATGGGTGCGCAGATCGTCAATCTCGAGGAGGTTTTCACCCGGCGTCACCTCCGGGTTTTCCGCCGCTTCGGCCAGTGAAACTTCCTGATTCAAGAAGTGACTCCGATGATTTCGGTATGTTATTCGTTGAATGACTGCAGAGAACGCCGTTTCGATTAGAGCACGGCGCAATCAATCCAGAAAAGAGTTTCGGCGAGGAGGGGACGCGATGGGCGGGACGAATTCGGCATGGCGGGGCTGGAACCGGCGCGACGTCCTCAAGGGCGGGGCCGCGTTGATTGCGGCCGCCTATGGATTGCGGCCGGATTGGGCTGTGGCCGATGTCCCGCTCCAGTTCGACGGATCGAAATTCAAGCTTGCCGCGCCCGAGCCCAACCCCAAATCAGGCGGCGTGCTGCGCTATGGCATCACCATGCGGCCGCCGCATTTCGACGTGCACCAGTCGGGGACGATCAACAGCCTGGCCGCGCAGGGCGTGCAATTCGACAATCTGATCCGGCGGGATCCGCGCGACAGCGGCAAGACCATCATCCCCGATCTAGCCCATAGCTGGGACATCGCCAAGGACGGCAAGACTTACACCTTCATGCTCCGCCAGGGCGTACAGTTTCACGACGGGGCGGAACTCACCTCGGACGACATAAAGGCGACGTTCGACCGCATCTCCCGACCGCCGCAGGGCATCATGATCCCGCGCAGCATCCTGTTCAAAACGGTCAACGAGATCACCACCCCGGACAAGTATACGGTTCAGTTCAAATTGTCCGAGCCGCGGCCGCCCAATTTCATCATGTCGGCCATCGCCAGCGGCTGGAATGTCATTGTTCGCAAGAAGACGCTCGAAGACAACAACTACAACCTGCGTAAAGTCGAAATTTATCCCGGCACCGGCCCGTTCGTCAGCGTAAGACGGGTCGAAAACGAGGTCTGGGTGTTCCAGAAGAACAAGAATTACTGGAACAATCCGCTGCCCTATCTGGACGGCATCGAGTTCTATCACGCGCTGCCGTTCTCGACCGAGCTCGGCTCGGCGATCCTGTCGGGCCGGGTGGATTACATCCGCATCACCGATCCGGTGACGGTGCGCAAGGCCAAGGAAGTACCAGGCTTGTCTACGGCGACGTTCAACCAGAGCGTCATCCACGGAACTTGGCTCAATGAGAAGAAGCCGCCGCTCGATGATCCGCGCGTACGGCGAGCGCTGCATCTGGCGCTCGATCGGCCGGCGCTGATCGATGTGGTCAAGGACGTGACACCGATGCAAGTCGGCGGCTTCATCTATCCGTTCTCGGAATTCGCGACCCCGCGCGATGAACTGTCGAAGAGGTTGGGCTATCAGTCTGACATCGCCGCTGCGGTCAAGGAGGCGAAGGCGCTGATGGCGGCGGCGGGCTACGAAAAAGGGTTGAAGGAGCCACTCGATTATCTGGTCCGCGACGTCGCCAGCTTCAAATTATGGTCGCAGGCGATCCAGGCGATGCTGCAGGAAGCGCTAGGGGTCCAGTGCAACCTGCGCACGGTCGTTGAGTCGGTTTGGTTCGACGACATCGCCAGCGGACATTACGATTTGGCGATCGGCGCGGTGGTGTCGACCTTGCTCGACCCGTCGGATTACTTCAATGCCTGGTACCGGACCGGCGGGCCACAGAACTACTCGTCCTGGCATAACGAAGAGTTCGACGGGCTGGTCGACCAGATCGACCGCGAGGTCGATCCAGCCAAGCGCTTAGCGCTTGTGCACAAGACCGAGGCGATCATGGAAGACTCGATCCCAGTGTTGCCGGTCGCCTGGGAGAAGATCAACGACGTCTGGTACAACTACGTTAAAGGTCACAAGCCCGACGATTATTTCGGGATCTACGATGTCGTGCGCGAGGACACTTTCTGGTTGGATAAGACCTGATCGATCACCGTCTCGTCCCTAATTGAACCTTGCTGCCCGTGGAACGAGATCACCCGGTCGACGTCGAAGAGGGCCAAGTTCTGCCGCGGGACACGGCGCCAGATCACCATTCATTAACCATATTGCGGGCATCGTGAGCCGTTCGGCTTGGTTCCCGCGGAGAGGTTGATGAGTGCGCTGCTTGAGGTTTTCGCCGATGCCCGAGGTCTTCGAGAGGAAGCGGCGCGAGCTCGTAATATCGCCGAAACGGCGTGCGGAACACTTCAGAGCGAGCTGCTGGAAATTGCTGCGCTATACGATCACCTCGCCGACGGAAGAGATCCGAACGAAAATGGTCAGTCGCACGGATCTGCTCACTTGGCTCGACCGGCTCATCGTCCTCTTGACGAGAGCCAGCGAGCCATCATTGCGGCGAAGCTGGCGAACTTGATGCTAGTGCATTGCTGATGAGCGTTCAGGGCTAACGACGCACGTCCTTTTCGCCACCCGAGCCGGGAAGCATCGACCGCTTGCGAACTCAGAGCTGCCGTTTGCTGGCACGGCGGGGAACAGCCGGGTTGGGTGTTTTCGATCCTTCGCCGTCACGCGCGCCAACGGCGAAGTGGCGCCGATTCCGGCCGTTCGGTGCGAGCGGGGCAGGATGTGCGGAGCATGGCCCCAACAATCGCCATACGATGATTTTGAGAGTGTGTCGCCGAAATACTCGGAGTCGCGACCAGACCGACCGACGTCGCTCGGTTCACGAAAATTTAGCCATTTTAGCGCCTTTGTGCGTGCAGTGGCGGGTCAGCGAATTCGCCCGGGGTTAGCTGCATGTGCGGCTCAGGTGAGGGGGTGAAACCAGCCGTGGTCGACAGCACAGTAAGCTCCCTGCCAAATGTTACCGCGCCGGTGCAAATCGAAGCGCACTCACAGCGCCTGATCCTTTTTCTAACGGGATTTCTGGTCCTTTTTTTGGAATTAGCGTGCATCCGTTGGTTCGCTGCGAACGTCATCTTCCTAAATTTCTTTACCAACGTAATTCTGCTCGCATGTTTTCTTGGCATGTCCTGCGGCTGCATGGCTTCGCGTCAGCGCAGGGACTGGCTGAGCTATTTTCCGATCTTGGCTCTCTCGACTGTTGTCGCGGCGCAGGTTCTCTCGACCGTCTATCTTTGGTGGAGCGGGTTCGTCATTGACGTTGGGCAACAGAAATCACCGCAGGAAGTCTTCTTCGGGACTGAATACCGCAGCGCCGATGTCGCGCAATTTTCTATACCTATCGAGCTGATTGTCTCGATTTTCTTCGTCCTTGTGGCACTAATGTTTGTTGGCTTGGGCCAGGTGCTGGGCAGAGCATTCGACAACTATCCAAACAGGGTACTGGGTTACACATTGAACATCGGCGGCAGCCTTGTTGGCATCGTCGCATTTTCATTGATTTCGTTGCTTCAAGCACCGCCCACAGTGTGGTTTTTCATTGCCAGTGTCGGCGTTGCCTATCTGCTTCGCCAGACGGGCAGCCTGACGCTTGTGCGCGGCGTGGCGCTCGTCGCATTGCTCCTGGCCGTGACAATGCCGGACATTACCCGCGCGCGAAACGGCTCCGAATCACACTGGTCACCCTATTACGCAGTCGAATATCAACCCGACAAACTCTCGATCTTCGCCAATAACCTCGGCTACCAAGGGATGGTGCCCTTTGATGTTGGCGGATCATCGTATTCGCTGATCCACCTGCTACAGAAGGCAGCTGGCGGCTCGCCTTTCGAGGATGCGCTGATTATCGGGGCGGGATCGGGGAACGATATCAACCATGCCCTTCACAATGGCGTTGGGCACATCGATGCGGTGGAGATCGATCCCGTCATTCAGAGCATCGGTATCCGTCACAATCCCGACCGCCCCTATTCCGACCCACGGGTCAACCGACATCTTGATGACGGACGGCATTACCTCCGCACCACCGAGCATAAATACGATCTTGTCGAGTATGCGCTCGTCGACTCTCTGGTTCTCCATAGCGGGTATGCGAATATACGGCTCGAGAGCTACCTGTTTACCGAAGAAGCGCTGACCGATATCAAACACGTCCTCAAGCCGGACGGTGTGTTCGTCACCTACAATTTTTTCCGCCAAGGATGGGTTGTCGAACGAGTAGCCGCGATGGCCGAAAAGGTCTTCGGCTGCAAGCCGTTGGTAATCAGCCTGCCGTACCGGGGAACCCTTCCTTCTTCCTCTCAGGCCGGCTTTACGGTGATCATCGCCGGTTGTAATCACGCAATCGCCGACGCATTCGTCGCCCATAAGAATTTCTGGCTGAACACCTTACCGCCCAACAACTTGGGCGTCGACGGGTTTGGGGTACAGCCGGACGCCTTGCCGGCGGCCGAGCGGGCGGACTGGCAACAAATCGCCCCAACCACGATCATTCACGAGACCGGCAACCCACGCTTTGCCACCGACGACTGGCCATTTTTGTATCTTCACGACAAGCTGATCCCGGGCCTCAACATTCGCTCGATGGTGATACTTGGGTTTCTGGCCGTGGCGATGGTCTACATGTTCCTGCCACGGGGGCGGGGACGCATCCGCCTCGACAGGCGCATGTTCTTCCTCGGCGCGGCCTTCATGCTTCTCGAGACCAAGGCCGTCGTTCAGCTCGCTCTTCTGTTCGGCAGCACATGGATCGTCAACTCAGCGGTTTTCTTCACGGCCCTGGTCTTAATTCTCTTGGCCAACCTCTTTGTTCTCAAGCTGCCGCCGAAGCAGCTTGTTTGGCACTACACGGGCCTGATCGCCCTCCTGACCGTCGCGATCATTACCCCAGTCGACATGTTTCTAGGCGGGGGCATTTTCGTGCGCTACATCGCTCCCTGCACCCTTGCGCTGGGGCCGATGTTCTTCGCCGGCGTGATCTTTGCCCGATCGTTCTCCGATTCCGCCGATCCCGACGTCGCGTTTGGGTCTAATATCGCCGGCTCTGTAGTGGGCGGACTTAGCGAATCATTCTCGATGATATTTGGCTTTCGCTACTTGCTGCTCCTGGCCATCGCCTTTTATTTGCTCTCCGTTACGATAACAACGGTGCGAAATCGCGCTACTGGCTGATCGAACGTCTGCGACCCACCCAAACAAGCCGAGGCCATCCGCTGACCTTTGCGGCACCGCCCGATAAGGATCGCACACTTGGCATCTACGCATAGATCGCCGCGGCTTTCACCTGCAGGCGTCGGTTTGACCGGATTTGGATGACGGGAAAACCATCCGACCCGGCGGTTCAACGGTGCCATCTCGAATGACCCATTTGGGGCACGAACTGCCCTGGTTGCCGACGTAAGCGAGCGGGCCGACGCGGTCGATTTTGACCCGTTCATCCAGGTGCATCCGAACGGCCGGAGATGGCCGCATAGGCGACAGCCGACGTAGAAACGGTGGTCACCCAACCGATCTGCGCTCTCCGCCGAAGCCGCATTTCAGCTTGTCGAGCCTCAGCAGCCATTTTATAGGGGCGTTAAACGGAAGCGGCAGGCGCACGACTGTCGCGCAAGCTCGGCCGAGTAGCTGAGAACCTTCCGGGCCCGCGTCAGCACCGTGCGGTCGACGTCCAATGTAGAGCCGCTCAACATTGACCCGCGGTCCCGCGCACCCCCGAGCTT
>Ga0181530_10003754_pt1 | contig 16650 bp, 16 predicted proteins | sample PEATcosm2014_Bin_42_FD_119769 | JGI IMG/M metagenome (GOLD analysis project Ga0181530, IMG submission 119769) | Peatland microbial communities from MTU Mesocosm Facility, Houghton, MI, USA - PEATcosm2014_Bin10_60_metaG | ecosystem: Environmental > Terrestrial > Soil > Wetlands > Peat | place... | reverse complement strand
GTTTGAATGAAGAAGAAATCCAGCGGTATATAAACTATCAAGAAAAGCTCGACAAGGAAACCATCCAGCTCAAGCTGGATCTTTTTTAAAAAGTGCCACGGGCGTAAGCCCGTGGGTATCTACGACTCAGGGGAAAATATTCCGGTATTCGACCCGAGGGACAATTCATAAATTTAACTATTTACATAGGAGAATTTCTATGAAGGTACAATGCCTGTTGCTGATTGGAGCGGTTGCCGCCAGCATCTTTGCCGAGACGGTCGTGAAAAACAGCGCGCCGTTTTCATTCCCCTCCACGGTGGGAATCCTGGGCGGGCATTTATTGCAAAACAAAGATGCGATTTTTGTCAGCAGCGCTAACCTTGCCGGCAAGAAAATAATTACGCTGTCCTGGTCGCTTCCCGTGCAAGCAGTCAGCGGATCCATCTCTATTATTGCTCTGTCTGGGGCGAAAATTAGAACTTTTCAGATCTCTTCGCCGCAGGGGTACGTTAATTGGGATATTTCCGGCGCGGCAAAGGTCTCAAATGGGATCTACTTCGCGACCCTATCCTATGGATCGATCAAAAAAAACCTGAAACTGATGTTGTGCCGATAGGGGGACTCCATGACTAAAAAAATATTCTTTCTGATAATACTGTTTTCGGTCGGCGCAACGATTGCGGCAAGTACGGCTACGACTGTATTGGATACGGCTTCGACCGTGGTGGATACGGTCATGGTACCGGTAAATATCCTGCAGTTGACCAGCTCTACGGGATCCGGCGCCAGCATGGTATCTAATTACTCAGGCCAGGTAACCTACAATGTGCATCTGGGAGCCTGCGATTCTCTGAATGTCGCTCTCGCCTTTGTTCCGGTAGGCGGCGGAACCACCATTACCCCTTCCTGGGATTCCGGCAGTGTGGGGATCATTGGATTTGCCAATGCCATGAACGGTAAGAATTACATTAATTTCCGATGCTCGATTACCGGACAGCCGGCGGCTTCCTATATAGCCCGCATCACGATGATCGACACCTTCAGCCATATTACCGAAGCTACCGACAGCCTGCTTGCCATGATGACGACCCAGAATAAGGTCGACCAACTGCACGGGACCGGGAGCGCACGGGTGACGCCCGATATTGCGTCTCTCGGCATTCCTGGTTCTTATATGTCCAACGGCCCGTCGAGCCCCTGCGACGGCGTCTCCGGGACTTCCACGGCAATGCCGGCGGGATGCGCGATGACCTGCACCTTTGACACGGCGCTCATCGACAGCATGGCTGCCGATATCGCCCAGGAATTTTATGCGAAGGGTATTTATGTCCTCGAAGGTCCTATGATGAATACCGTGCGTGATCCCCGTGGGGGAAGAGACTGGGAGACCTTCGGCGAAGACCCCTTTCTGGCCGGGCAGACAGCCGCCGCCTATATCAGAGGAGTCCAGAGCGTAAAATGCCTGGCCATGGCAAAGCATTGGGTCTGCAATGACAGAGAACAAAATCGGCAATATTACAGCTCCAACGTCAGCGAGCGAACTCTGCGGGAGATCTATGCCATGCCCTTTGAATACGCCGTCAAAGAGGGCAAGGCAATGTCGGTCATGAGCTCTTATAATGAGGTAAACAACACCTATAGCTCCCAGAATTCGCACACGTTAACTGACATCCTCAAGACGGACTGGGGATTCCGGGGCTTTGTCTGCTCGGACCTTGGGGCGATGCATTCGACTGTCGCGGCGGCCAATGCCGGACAGGATATGGAATTGTACAACGAGGACTATTACAACTCCGCTCTTGTCACCGCCGTAAGCGAGAACGAGGTCTCGATGTACCGGCTTAACGATATGGCTCGCAGGGTACTGCGGTCGAAGGTGTGGGCGGGCGTCATTGGGAAAATAGGCGAATCGGAGGTGACCCAATTTGCGTCTACGCTGAATAGCGCAGCTCATCAGGCGATGTCGCTGGAGGTCGCACAGAAGTCGATCGTTCTCGTTAAAAATGCGCCTTTTGGCACCTCAACGACACCCCTCCTTCCTCTCAGTAAATCCCAGACGGTCGCTGTCGTGGGGCCTTATGCGGACATAGAGAGTGACGATCCGAGCACCCACGGCGGTTCAAGCGGTGAAAGTGGCGCCAATTGTCCATACATAACGAACCTGTCGCCGCTTCAGGGAATTACCGCGGAAATAGGCGCAGCCAATGTGGTCAATTCAGCAAATTGGCAAAGCGCCGACGTCGTGATCGCCGTCCTCGGGGTATCCGGAGAAGGTGAGGGCCAGGATCGGACATCGGTAACACTCCAACCGCCGGCGGGCCAGCTTGCGGAGGTAGATTCCATCCTGGCTGCAGGCAAGAAGTGCGTCGTTATACTGACCGGCGGCAGTGCCGCGGTGGAGGATGTCTGGAGTACCGTTCCGGCGGTGCTGGTCGCTTGGTATCCCGGCGAAATACAGGGCACGGCGCTTGCCCAGATTCTCTTCGGCGATGTGAATCCCTCCGGCAGGTTGTCGGCCTCCTGGCCGGCCTCTGCGGGCCAATTGGCTCCGTTTCCTGCGATTCCTGCGACGACAGGTACCCCTATCCCCTATGAGCGCGCAGATACCGGAATGGGATACCGTTGGTATGACCGTAACGGTCTGACGCCGCTTTACCCTTTCGGCTACGGCCTCAGCTACACAACCTATCAATACAGTAACCTGACCATCACTCCTAATCCGGCTTTTGTGGGCCAGGATGTAATCGTTACCGCAACCATTCAAAATACCGGGACTATGGCAGGGGACGAAGTCCCGCAGCTCTACATTCACGAAAACGCACCCAAGCTTCCGCGCCCTGTCAAGGAGTTGCGCGGGTTTGCGCGGGTAACGTTGACGCCGGGCCAGCAAAAGACCGTCTCCTTTACCTTGCACGAAAGAGAATTCGCCTATTTCGACACAACCGCATCCGCCGTTACCACCTGGGCCCCCTACGGCCAATTCGTGGCGCAACCGGACAATTACACCATCATGGTAGGGCCGTCCTCAGCGACCCTGCCTCTTACCGGAACGTTGACTTTGCAGTAGAACAGTCATTACCATTTATGACCATATTGATGCAGGGGCGACCGGTCCGGTCGCCCTCTTACGTTTGATCTTAATGCAACCGTTATAAGTACCTTAACGAAAGAAGGGAAGGATATGGAAAAGACGTGGATCGCTGGTCCGGCAATGGTACTCCTGCTTTCCATCGGGTTCTCCTTTGCCGCCGATAGCACAGGGGTTCAACAGGAAAAAGTAACGCAATCCGGTTTCATAGGACTTGAGGGTGGCGAAATAGTGCATGGGGTCAAAGAGAATGATGCACAAACAACCAATGACTATATCGTCGATGCTCCTTTGGAGCGTCTGCTGTTTCAATATATCGTTGATTATAACGTCAACAGCCACATCCGAGCGGTCATCGGAATGGAATGTCAGCTGGGCTTTTCGTATCCCTATGACGACTTTAACAGCCTCAATACGCAAACAGCCCAGATCTCGGTATATCCGGATCGGGCCGAAGGCATGTACACGCTCGACGATCTTCCAATGCCGCTCAAATTGCAGTTCGGATTCGGCTACTTCCCATTTCGGACCGACCCTGATGTCAAGAATCTTGGTGAATACCTCTTTCGGACCGGCACCTATCCGACCTATGTGATCAACAACTTCAACCGCCCCTATGCTCGCCTTCTCGGCATGCGGGCCAGCGCAACAGCCTGGGACTGCCTGCATGGGGATGTTCTCTTCACCAGCGCAACCCAATATATGCCGCTGGAGGATTATTCCCTTACCTTTCTCGGGAGTTTCAATCTGAAAAAAGTTTTTGAGATCGGCGCGGGGGTCAGTTTCACCAACATTCTCCCGGCGGACAGTAATATAACCACCCCGCCACTGAACTCTGGAAACACTTATTACTATATCGAGAAAAATGGCGATACGGGCACGTATACCTTTAAAGCCACCAAGCCAATGGCGAGGTTCGCCCTTGACCCGAAGCCACTCTTTTCCGACGATCTGTCCCGCCTGCTGGGCAGGGACGAGAGCCGTTTATATGGCGAGATATGCGTTACGGGGTGGAAAAATTATGAAAATTATGATACTTCTGCATTTGGGCGTTCGACGAACTTTTATGCAAACCGGTGGGACCGGACTCTGTTCATGTTTGGATACAATGTACCGACGTTCAAGATTCTGGATGTGCTGTCGGTGGAAGTGGAGCATAAGTCGAACAAATATCCCAATAGTTTGGAACCTGTAGAGAACGTGCAAAAAAACCCGCCTCTTCCCATCCCCGAGACGATCTCGGATCTGGCTTTGGCCGGTTCGACTCAACCAATTTCCCCCTGGTACTGGACGGTCTATGTAAAGAAAACCTTTCTTGGCAATTTCGCTCTCATTGCGCAAGCTGCACACGATCACATGCGGCCGGTTGAGGGAGATGCATCGATTCCGCCTTACGAAGATGTACTTGAGGCTAAAGGCGATTGGTGGTGGAACGTTCGGTTGAATATTCTTTTTTAATCATCGGGCGGGGATATGGGCATGCGCCGGGCGCCACGTGACAGGGCTGACTGTCCCTATGCGATTCTTCGCATTTTAAAATGCGGGCGTGTTAAACGCTTTACCATTTTCTTTCCACAGTTCATTCGATAGTTAATCTTCCGCTCTCCTTATCATCTCAAACATCTTCGCTAGTCTGGGCGCCGCTCTTTCAAAGACGTCCAATCGCAGGCTGTTCGGTCCGTCGCAGAGGGCTCGGTCGGGGTCGGGATGGACTTCGAAGAAGAGGCCATCAACCTCCATGGCGAGGGCGGCGCGGGCGAGCGGGAGGGCGAGGTCGCGGTTGCCTGAGGAGACTCCCTTGCCGCCGCCCGGAAGCTGTACACTGTGGGTGGCGTCGAAGATGACGGGCGCGCCGAAGCGCTTCATGATCGGGATGCCCGCAAAATCAACGACGAGCCGTTTATAGCCGAAGAATGTTCCCCGCTCGGTGAGCCAGACTTTTTCGCCGGCTTTTTGCATGGCGAACACCATATCCTCGGGCGCCATGCACTGGCCCTTTTTGATGTTGACCCATTTGCCCGTTTTCCCGGCGGCAGCGAGGAGATCGGTCTGTCGGCTTAAGAGCGCCGGGATCTGGATGACATCGACGATCTCGGCGACCTCTGCCGCCTGCGAGGTCTCGTGGATATCGGTCAAGACCGGGAGGCCAAATTGTTTTCGTACCTTTTCGAGGATCTTCAGCCCGCTCTCCCTGCCCGGTCCGCGAAACGATGAAGCCGAGAGCCGGTTAGCCTTATCGTAGGAGGCTTTGAAGACGATGTCGAGATCGTATTTCGTCCTGAGGTCGGCCAGGCGCTGCGCGACCTCGCAACAGAGGGTCTCTGATTCGATGACGCATGGACCGGCGATGAAAAACAGGCGTTCCGGGTACTCTCCAATATGTTGGTTCTGCTTGAAGAAGGATAATGGCATGATAGAAGGTAAAATAAATTTCCGGATACTCGATAGCGTTGGATTATTGAAATTTGATATTCAGTTGAAAGGGGTCTCCAAAAACTCCGCTGCCCGATTTACCGGCGAGGAGGCTTTTGCCAGGGGAAGTCGTGACGCGGCGTCTTTGCCAAACGAAATCGATAGTAACGCGGATAGTCGTGTAAAATCTAAGGAGCTGGCATGCATGCGGATGAGGCGTCCCACCTTGATGCGCCTGTTGCTGCGCGTATTGAACAGCTCCATCCCCTTATAACTATCTTCCCTTTTATTGCGTAATATTAATGAAGAATGGTATATTTTACCGTTTCTACGACTTTTAAATACCACCAATCGTAAAAAATTACAACCTTTTCTATAAACATTAAAATCAGGAGGATGTCATGGGAGTAAAAATAGGGATTAATGGTTTTGGACGCATCGGACGTCTCGTTTTTCAGGCGATTGCCGACCAAGGGCTTCTGGGAAAGGAGATTCAAGTGGTTGCGGTCGTCGATATCTCCACCGATGCCGATTATTTCGCCTATCAGCTGAAATACGATTCGGTCCATGGCAGGTTCAAGCATACCGTCGCCACCGAGAAAAGCAATCCGACACTCGAAGATAATGATACGCTCGTCGTCAATGGCTTCAAGACGAAATGCATCATGGCCACAAAGAATCCGTCCGAACTTCCCTGGAAGGCGCTCGGCGTTGACTATGTAATTGAATCCACCGGTCTCTTCACCAGTTCCGATAAGGCCGTCGGCCACCTGGCCGCCGGTGCAAAGAAGGTTATCATTTCTGCTCCCGGCAAAGGCGAGGTAAAAACCCTGCTCATGGGGGTGAACGAGAACGAGTACGATCCCGCGAAGCATAATATCGTCTCCAACGCTTCTTGCACGACCAATTGTCTTGCACCACTCGTGCATGTGATAATCAAGGAAGGCATCGGCATCGAAACCGGTCTCATGACCACGATCCATGCCACCACCGCAACGCAGAAAACGGTCGACGGTCCGTCCAAGAAGGATTGGCGCGGTGGCCGCGCGGCGTCGATCAATATCATCCCTTCCACCACCGGCGCTGCAAAAGCGGTCGGTGAAGTCCTTCCGTCAACCAAGGGCAAGCTCACGGGCATGTCGTTCCGCGTTCCGACGGTGGATGTTTCGGTTGTTGACCTTACCTTCCGCACGGCTCGCGACTCCTCGATCGAAGAGATCGATGCAGCGCTCAAGAAGGCGTCGCAGACCTACCTCAAGGGGATCCTCGGCGTGACGGACGAAGAGCTCGTCTCTACGGATTTCATCAACGATCAGCGTTCTTCGATCTACGACTCTCTCGCAACCCTGCAGAACAATCTGAAGGGCGAAAAGCGTTTCTTCAAGGTCGTCTCCTGGTACGATAACGAGTGGGGATATTCCAACCGCGTCGTTGATCTCGTGAGATTCATGGCATCGAAGTAGGTACTGCCGGAATCGGCCATCGTCCTCGCCCCGGTCATCGGAGCGCGGGCGGTTGAAGTGTTCATCCGTGAGTCCATGCAGGATCGATAGCTCTCGAAGCAGATGAGGAGGGAAGAGTCACCCTCCTCATTGTTCTTGTAAAAGGTGTCACAAGGAGGTAGTTATGGGAATTGTCAAAAAGACCGTTCGCGATATTCCGCTTGCCGGCAAAAGGGTGATCATGCGGGTCGATTTCAATGTTCCTCTCAAGGACGGGGTTATTCAGGACGATACGCGCATCACCGCCGCGCTTCCGACCATCAACTACGTTCTGAAGCAGGGAGCCCGGAGCTTGGTGCTTATGTCCCACCTCGGCGATCCCCAAAAGGACGCTAAAAAGGCGAAGGAAAAAGCGGAGAAGGACGGCAAGCCTTTTGACGAAAAGAAATACATCGAAGGTAAACACCGGATGGCGCCGGTCGCCGCGCACCTCGCAAAGCTCCTCGGCAGATCGGTCTCGCTCGCGCCCGACTGCCTGAGCGACGATACGAAAAAAATGGTCGCAGGGCTTCCCGACGGTGGCGTGCTGCTTTTAGAAAACACCCGTTTTCATAAGGAAGAGACCTCCAAGGAGGCCCCTGAACGCGAAGCAATGGCTAAAACGCTCGCCGGATACGGTGACGTGTATGTCAATGATGCCTTCGGCACGGCGCACCGGCCCCATGCCTCCACCGAAACGATTGCGCACTTTCTCCCGGCGGTCGCAGGCTTTCTCATGGAGAAGGAAATCGAGTTCCTCGATGAAAAAGTACTGAAGAATCCGGCAAAGCCGTTCGTGGCGATCATCGGGGGCGCAAAGGTGTCCTCAAAAATCGCGGTGCTCGAAAGTCTGCTGAACAAGGTAGACAAACTGATCATCGGCGGTGGAATGGCATATACTTTCCTCAAAGCGCGGGGGATCGCGGTCGGCAAATCGCTTGTCGAGGACGACCAGATCGAAACCGCGAAGAAGGTTCTGGATGCGGCGGCGGCAAGGAAGGTGACGCTGCTCTTGCCGATAGACCATGTCGTTGCAAAGGAGTTCACTGCCGATGCGGAATCGAAGAATTCAATCGGCGTTGCCATTGAAGAGGGTTGGCTCGGTCTCGACATCGGCTCGGAAACGGTTAAAAAATTCAAAGAGGCGCTCGCGGGTGCAAAGACGGTCTTCTGGAACGGCCCCATGGGGGTGTTCGAGTTCCCTAAATTCGCGAAGGGGACGACCGCCATCGCCTCGACGCTTGCCGATCTGCCCGGCGCCGTGACGGTCATCGGCGGCGGCGACTCGGTATCGGCGGTTAAAAAGGCCGGGGTATCGGCGAAGATGTCGCATATTTCAACCGGCGGCGGCGCGTCGCTCGAACTCATCGAAGGCAAGGAGTTGCCCGGGATCAAGGCGTTGAACGACAAATAGAATCGGCTTAGGGCACGGGACTGTTTAATCGAGGTGACCCCGTGGACCGGGCAATGGACGAATAGCCAGATATGACAGCGGATTCGTGGGAAACAGTTGAATTAACGAGAGTCCGCAGACTATTTTTATTGCGCTTTCTTGCGCGGAAACGGTAAGGAAAACAAATGGCTCGCAGGAAATTTATTGCCGGCAACTGGAAGATGAATACAACGCTTGATGAGGCCCGCGTTCTTGCCAGGAGTCTCGTTGACATGGCAGGAAAGATCACCGATGTTGATATCGCCGTGTGCCCGCCTTATACCAACCTGTTTGCGGTCGGCGAGATTATCAAAGGATCAAACGTTCATCTCGGAGCCCAGGACGTTCACTGGGAAGCCAAAGGCGCTTATACGGGCAAGGTTTCAACCGCCATGCTCAAGAGCGTCGGCGTCAAATATGTGATTATCGGTCACTCCGAGCAACGCAGTTTTTTCAACGAGACCGATGAAACAGTCAATAAGAAAGTCAAGGCGACCCTCGCGGCCGGGCTTCTGCCGATCATCTGTGTCGGCGAAACCCTCGATGAACGAAAAAAAGGTTTGTTGAAGATCGTTATCGAGCGTCAGGTCAAGGGTGCTTATAGCGGTATCGGCGAAACCGATGCCGTGAAAACCACCATCGCCTACGAGCCGGTGTGGGCAATCGGCACGGGAGAAGTGGCGAGTCCGGCGCAGGCTAATGAAGCGCACATTTTTATTCGCAGCGTCATTGCAGGTATCTATAGCAAGTCGATTGCCGAGTCCGTCCGCATTCAATACGGCGGCAGCATGAAGCCGGACAACGCGAAAGACCTTCTGGCTCTCAGCGATGTCGACGGCGGGCTCATTGGCGGTGCGGCACTCAAGGCACAGGATTTTCTGGGCATCATTAAGCCGGCATAAGCTTTTTTTAAAGGTGGTCTGATTATGATGATTGCGTTCTGGATTTTTCTCTTTTTATTCGTGATAGTAAGCATCTGCATCTGCTTTCTGGTCCTCATTCAATCGGACAAGGGAGGCGGCATATCCGGCGCGATCGGCGGCGGACTGGGTGGAGCCAACAGTCTCCTTGGTACGCAGGATACGGCGAACATCCTCACTCGCGGCACCGTTATATTCGGCGTCGGTTTCTTTGCACTCTGCATAATCATGTCTTTTCTCATGACAAAGCAGACCTATACGGCCGAAAAATCGATGCTGCAGAAGCGCGCGGAGAAACAGCAGAGTTTTTCACCTTCATCGGTTCTCGACCGTGGCTCTCTGCCGATACGTTCGGCAACGGAGCAAGGTGCATTGCCAACGGGACAGCCGGAAGCGGGGCACGGCGTCGCCCCGGCACAGCAGAGTGCTGTCCCGAACGGTCAGCCGCTTCCAACGAGATCGCTGCCAATTGGTAACTCCGATCAAGGGCCAAGGAAGTAATCAAAATGTTGCGGATGTGGTGGAATTGGTAGACACGCTACTTTGAGGGGGTAGTGGGCGTCAGCCTGTGCTGGTTCAAGTCCAGTCATCCGCATTTATCTCAGGTACCTATAACAGCTTAATTGTTAGGCTTTTACTTTAATTGAGGCTCTTGTCGTTCTAATGCGACGAGGGCTTTTTTATATCGATTTATGTGATTAATCTCACGTTGAACTCATACAAAGTTGAAAAAAACAATTCAGCATTGCGATAATCGAGACCCGCCAAGCCGCTTTGAAAAAACCTGTCGAAAAAAACTGACAACTCTTTTCCGAATATAAAAGAGTCAGGGGAATAGTAAGTCTTTGCATGAAAGTAGTTCAATGCCGTTATCCCCTTCTTTAAAAATTTTCAAAAGATAGGTGAATTCCTCTGGTTACAGCTTTTTTTATGGCACATTGTTTGCTTTTTTTAGAGTCACCTGATCGTCAGGGGAAGGGGGAAAATACCCCGCCGTTTCGTTATTCTGAATTGCGGCAGCGAAAGCGGTTCTCAATTCTTGATCTTTCAATGAAGGGTGTTTATGACTGACAAACAGTGTTCACGACGAACCTTCCTTTCCCGGATGGGAACAGGCGCCGTTGCATCCGTCTTTTTTCTTCCTGCAATCGGGTGCGGCGATCGAGGCGGAAATAAAATGGCGATGGCCATGAAGCCTATCACTCTTGATGTGCAGAAACCCGAGTACAAAGCTCTGACCGTCGCGGGCGGCTCGCTGAAGGTGCCAAATCCGGTTGATAAGAGAAAGCCAATCATCGTAATCAGGATTTCTGATACGGAAGTCGCGGCTTTCTCCTCAAAATGTCCGCACTTGGGCTGTGAACTTCCCCTGCCTGACGAAGGGGTCATCACGTGTCCCTGCCATGGCTCCACCTTTGACGAATCGGGCAAAGTCACGCACGGTCCGTCAATAAAGGATCTCTATAGGTTTACCGCAAGCGTCAGCGGTAACACCATTACCATTTCTAACCTGGGAGCGGCCTAGTCGACAGCACCGGCAGGGAAAAAAAACGCGCGGATGCGGGGAAGATCCTCTAATATAGATCCAATTTCAGGCCCAAAAGCCGCAGACTATAATCACTACAATCGGTAATTATCTTCATAAACCCAGAGCACGAGGCAGATTTTTTCCTCGTGCTCTATATCTAACCGAGAATCCTACTCCACGAGTCGGGTTAATTCCACAATGTGCTCCTGCTCGTCGACGATCACGTGGCGAAGCTCATGCTCGATGGTCTCGAACTCATACTGCAACTCCGTTTTATTGTCGACAACCTTTTTGTAAATCTGTTTGTAGAAATCCTGCGCATCCCGTTCGTTTTTAAGGTTGACTTTAAGAATCTGTGGTATCCCCTTCGCACCAACGGTAGGGCCCAGACTCATGACCGGTTCACCGCCCAGATAATCGGCGATTATGGTACGGAATTTCTGCTCATGCTTCTCCTCATCGGCAGCAATTTCCTTTAGTCGAGCGATTATCGGTTCCGCATTCGGCCCGGAAATAAGCTCGGCATGGGAAAGGTACTGGATTCGTGCGGCATGCTCCAATTCCAACGCCTTGTTCAGCATTGAAATCAATTCGGTTTTTATTGCGGCCATACTGCCTCCTTAAGGGTGATAGGTGAAATATTTCCACAAACCCCGCAAAATACATGCCAATAGGGCGGCTGCTTCGCGAGGTAAGCCGTCTTATGAGTAACAAGCTCGATACTCCACATATAACCTATGTACGGGCGCCGGATCGCTAAGTGATTGATAGCCTAATGACAATGGGACTATCACGAAATTTTGCTGAGTTATTGGTTGAGCTTTCGCATGGAATCAGTAAGGGAGTGATTACCATCACTATGCTGAACCCCAGTAAGCGCGAATCCGCCGACCTGATACCATGAATTCATCGATGAGGTACTCGCAATGGTCTGGGAAAAAGTCGCGTGAATTGACAGAAAAATGCTGAAACCAGGGGGAATCTCAACCTTCTGCCGCGCTATTTTCATTATTAAAAAGCGATTCCGTCATCTCAAAAAAAATCCTGCCTGCTTATCAAGTATATTTTTTCAACCCGCCTGCTGTTCGACCGGTGCGCACAAGCACTCTGCCGTAAGCCTGAAAAAACTGTGCAAAAGGGGAATTGGTCGATTCGCCATGATTACCGATATCATCCTGCTTCTTCTGAGCCTGGGAATTATTCTGATAAGTTGCTTTATTTTTGTCAATGCCATCGAGCTGTTCGGGAAGACATTCGATCTGCATCAGGGTATTATCGGGAGCATTCTGGCCGCAATCGGTACGGCCCTGCCCGAAACCATCATTCCAATTCTTGCAATTCTTTTTGCCAAAGGCAGCCGCGCTCATGCCATAGGAATCGGGGCCATTGCCGGAGCCCCTTTCATGCTTGCGACACTCGGTTTTTTTGTAACCGGCGCTGCCGTACTCATCAATACGTCACTCAAAAAACGATCGTTCGCCATGTACATCGATCGGACGATTATTTCCCGGGACCTGACTTTTTTCTTTATTTACTATGGTATTGCGATCAGCGCCACCCTGTATCGTGATATTCACCCGTTAAAATTGCTCGTTGCAATTGCCCTGGTCTTCTCGTATGCCATCTATCTTAAAATAACCATACATGGCTCCGGCGAGGATATGGAAGCAGTCGAACCGCTCTATCTAACCCGTTTCTTTAAACTGTCGACCTCGTTTTTTTCCATCACCCTTCAACTTGCGGGAAGCCTCGTGCTCATCGTTGCCGGTGCGCATGTCTTTATAAATTATTTGGACCTTCTTGCCCGTACCCTTGGCGCCTCACCGCTTCTGCTCTCTCTCATCATTACCCCGATTGCTACGGAATTGCCGGAAAAAATGAATTCGGTAATCTGGATCGGGAAAAAAAAAGATACGCTTGCGCTCGGCAATATCACCGGCGGCATGGTCTTCCAGAGTTGTTTCCCGGTAGCATTTGGCATGGTTTTCACCGAATGGAATCTACGGGGACTTACTTTGGTTTCTGCGTTATGCGCTTTGTTAATGACGCTTTTCGTTCTGTTCTGGATAAAAATACGGAAAAGTCTGCATCCCGGTGCGCTGCTTGCAGGAGGTGCGCTCTATGGGGTTTTTCTCCTGGGCATTATTTTAAAAATGCGCTGACCGGCAACCCGCCAGGATGGATGCCGGTAGTACCGTACTGGCCCGAGATGTTCGACACCCTCAGATTCGGGTGCAAGCATTCGCCGCTTATTTATTTTTTCTACTGGCAGGTCAGTATGCACAACATGAAGTATCATCAGGGAGAGCTACAATGTTGCTTCGATTGACAGACCTATGGAAGGCAATGATCATCGCCGGGATTGGAGCTATTTTCTCCGCTGTTGAAACTCCTGCTGCCGACTCGATGCAGATTGCGCAGTACCTCCGGGACATCCAGGCAGGTCCTTCAACTTTTTACACGCCAGAGGCGTACGCTTATTTTGTCTCGAGAAGCAGTATTTCTCTCAACAGCGCTTCAACGGACCGGGATGCCGCGGCTCGATGTTTTTCCGCTATCAACAAAGTTTCACGCCTGCCCGCCGCCGATGTCACCAGCGCGATTCCGATCATTGCCATGCTGTTCCCCCGGTTGGTGCATGTGGTACAGGTCCACGGAGCGGTCTTCGCCGGAAACGAAGGTAATTTTGACGATTGCGTCGGTACTTATGTGACAAATGCAAAGAACCAGTTTATAGTCTCTCCGCCGATTCTCGATTATAATTTCTTGTCGCAATATGAAAATTTCATCGATGAGTCGCATGAAATCGAATTCATTTCAAAACAGTCAAGTGCATCCGGAGAGATTATCCAAGCGACCTTTAATCTGACAATATTTCTCTACGTATATATCGGAGAGGGCGCTCTCTCCCGCTTGACCGGACAGATGCTTGGGCACGATCCAAACGTCTGGCGACAGTGGACGACGGGTTTTGTTCCATCGGCAACCCGTCCCGCTGCACCCTATGCCATACCGGCAGCGTCCGCCGCTCCCCCGGCTGTCGCTCCGTCCACGCAAACCGTACCGGTTTCCCCGGGCGCTTCTCAACAGTTCGTGCCGGGTAAAAGCTATCGGATTTCGCTTACAAATGGCAATACCTTTGATGGGAAGGTGCTTTCGGGCGATGATGCATCGGTGACGCTTCTTGCCGCAGAGGGGAAAGAGTATGTGGTAGCATTCACCCTTATCAAGAGCTGCGAGCCGGTCGACTCCCCCGTACAGTTCGTGCCAGGCAGAAGCTATCGGCTTTCACTTACAACAGGTAACAACCTCGAAGGCAAGGTGCTGTCACGAGATGATGCATCGATAACGATCCTTACCGCAGAGGGAAAACCGTATGTGATAGGCCTTACTCTTATCAAAAGCTGCGAACCGGTCGAACCACCCGCATCAGGCGTTAAAAACCCATAGGATGACCGTCGCATACCCATGGCCTTTGCCCGTGAGGTTCACTCAAAACAATCGAGTGCATTGTCGTGAAAAGCATTGAGTTTAGAGCCCATGGCGGCGGGCAGCCCACAAGTTTTTCTACCCTCTATCTTCACATTCCCTTCTGCGCGGCGAAGTGTCGCTACTGCGACTTTTATTCGGTTCGGTATGATGCCGAAGCCGCGGTTTCGTACCTCGGCGCAATAGAAAAGGAGATAGATCTCTGCAGGGAAAACGGCTCAATCGATGATCGTGTTGAACTTGAAACCGTATTTTTCGGGGGCGGTACGCCATCCACGTTTTCGGCCGCCGAATTGACCGCGCTCTGTCGGATCATTCGGGACTCGTTCACCCTTGCGCCGGGTTATGAATGGACCGTGGAGTGTAATCCCGAATCATTTACTCCTGATAAAGCGGCGGTGCTGCGGGAGGGAGGCGTGACCCGCCTCACCTTCGGCTTTCAGTCGCTTAACGACCAGGAACTCCGAATACTGGGCCGCATCCATTCCGCCGACCGATGTCGCATTCTTCTCGTCGAGGAGTCGCTTACACCGTTCACTTCGATTGGCGTGGACCTCATGTACGGCCTGCCCGGACAATCGTTCGAAGCGCTCGCAGAAACGCTCGATGTCATTTTCACATCATCTCGCGTCATGCATCTCTCGGCCTATGAACTGACCATTGCCGAAGAAACGCCGTTTGGACGGCACCATCGGTTTTTGCCGCTTCCGGTGGAGAAGGAGATGTCGCGTATGACCGAGGGATTATGGCGCCTTCTCAAAACCAACGGCTTTAAACAGTACGAAGTATCGAACTTCGCGAAAGAGGGGCATCGTTGCCGCCATAACGAGGCGTACTGGGATCATCGGCCCTGGCTTGGCCTGGGCTGTGCCGCGCACTCCTACCTTGGCGAGCAGCGATTCGCAAACATTGCCGATTTGGACAGCTACCTCGCCATGGTAGCAGACGGCCGGCTGCCGCGCGATTTTATCGAAGAGATCGACGTACCGAAGCGGGTGACTGAAATGGTGCTCTTAGGCTTGCGCAGAGTAAAAGGAATCGACACAACGACATTTCTTGAAAAATGCGGTCTATCATTCGAAGAATTCGTAAATACCAAGAAAATGGCTGAATTCATCGAAGAGGAATTGCTCACCTTCGAACCGCCCTTCCTTCGACCGACCGCGCGAGGGCTTCTTGTAGCCGATGCAATGGCAGCGGCGCTGATCTGATTTAGCGCTGAGCCCGGGGCGGTTCTTTTATAGCATTCTCATTACTTGTAAAATGATGTAACTTTGCGGGCACCCTCAATCCAGGTGGGTTCCCTTAAAATTAGCTCCATCGATGTTGGCTTCCTGAAGGTCGGCCCCCTTAAGGTAAGCGCCTTCAAAGTTGGCGTTCTCAAGGTTGGCGTTCCAAAGGTTGGCGCCCTTAAGGCGGGCTCCCGCAAGGTCGGCTCCCGCAAGGTTGGCTTCCCGCAGGTTGGCGCTATCCAGATAGGCTCCCTCCAGATTGGCTCCCCGAAGATCGGCGCAATCAAGACGGGCTTTCTCAAGGCGGGCTCCTCGAAGGTCAGCTCCCCGAAGGTTAACCCTTCGAAGGTTGGCCCTTCGAAGGTTGGCGCTATCAAGGCGGGGTTTAACGCTTGTGTTTGCTCCTCGCCATCTATTCCAGTTTTCTACTCCGGACTTAAGTACATCAATTTGCGGAAAATTACCAATTGTTTGAGAGTAACCCATATCCATCGCAAGCAACAACAGAACGGCAATGACGCTTTTGAAGCCAATCATTTTCAAGCCAATCATAATGACCTCTTTGTGCTTTTGTGAGTGTTTCTGGCCATAAAAGTCATGTATCATGATCATTTTCCCGCCGGCCACCCATGCCAGTCGGGTTTCTTGACCTGCTCAAGAAGGGTATCGTTGACAACCCAATCTTTTTTTGTATCATCCCAGATGGTGACGAGTTTTTCAGGCCATTCGCCCTTTATCTGGATAAGAATTTTCGGGTCAAGTTTTGCCTTGTAAAATGATTTGACTTTGTCGATATCGGCTCCCCCGAGGTCGGTTCCCGCAAGGTTGGCTCCCACAAGGAGGGCTCCCCAGAGGGTGTCTTCCCGAAGGTCGGCTCCCGCAAGGTCGGCTCCACGAAGGTCGACTTCCAAAAGGTCGGCTCCATGTAAGTTGGCTCCATGCAGGTCGGCTCCCCCAAGGTTGGCTCCCTCAAGGGTGTCTCCCGCAAGGTTGGCTCCCGCAAGGTTGGCTCCACGAAGGTCAGCTTCCAAAAGGTTGGCTCCACGAAGGTCAGCTTCCAAAAGGTTGGTTCCCTCAAGATCAGAT
>Ga0181530_10003753_pt1 | contig 16650 bp, 15 predicted proteins | sample PEATcosm2014_Bin_42_FD_119769 | JGI IMG/M metagenome (GOLD analysis project Ga0181530, IMG submission 119769) | Peatland microbial communities from MTU Mesocosm Facility, Houghton, MI, USA - PEATcosm2014_Bin10_60_metaG | ecosystem: Environmental > Terrestrial > Soil > Wetlands > Peat | place... | reverse complement strand
CGACCACATGCAGCAGCACTCAGGTCAACACGTGCTCTCCGCCGCCTTCGTGCGCTTGTTTAACATGCCAACCGTTTCCTTCCACATGGCCGACGACTACTGTTCGATCGACCTCGACACTCCGAATCTGACGAGAGAACAAGTGCAATCCGCCGAGCGGCTCGCCAACGAAATCATTTTTGAGAATCGCAGCGTGGACATCCGCTTCGTGACTCGCGACGACGCTCAGACGCTCGGCCTGCGCAAGCTTCCTCCCGCCGTGGGTGCCCCAGGTCTCGCCGGGGTTGCGAGACCTGGGCGAGGCGACCAACTGCGCATCATTGACATCCGCGAGTTCGACCTTAGTGCTTGCGGTGGAACGCATGTGCGCCAGACGGGACAGATTGGATCGATCCTTCTGCGCAAGATAGAGAAAGTCCGCCAGGGATGGCGGGTCGAATTCGTCGCCGGCCAGCGCGCCGTCTCGACCGCCCGCCGGGACTTCACCACGCTAACCGAAGGCGCGGCGCTTTTCTCCGCCCACATCTACGACCTGCCGCAACAAGCGCGAAAGTCGCTCGATGAGATCAGATCCCTGCGCAAGCAGCGCGAGCAGTCGCAGGAAGAACTCGCGGAAGCGCAAGCTGCAGCGCTGCTCGCCGAAACTCCCACAAACAACGGCCGCCAACTGGTCGCGCGTATTTTTTCCGGCCGCGACCTGAATTACATCAAGCTGCTGGCGCAGAAACTCACTCGCCTCTCACCCAGCGCAGTCGCACTGCTCGCTACGACCTCACCGCAGCCGTCGCTGGTGTTCGCGCAGTCTCCCGGCCAGCCCTTCGACATGGGCGCGCTGCTGAAACAGACGGCAGCTACTCTGGGCGGTCGCGGCGGCGGCAGCAAAGACATGGCACAAGGCGGCGTGTCCAGTGAGAATGACATCGACACCGCCCTCAAACAAATCGCGCAAAAGCTATCGTCCGATTTAGCAGCACCTATGTAACGCGTGGCCCTCAGCAGACGCAGACAGCCGCAGTCGCGGCCTCTGACAGGCCGAGAAAAGCTTGAGTAGCCGTGGAAGAGCGGCGCTTCAGCGCCGCGTAGGGGATGATCCAAGACGGGCTTCAGCCCCGGCGAAAACGCCACGCTCTAAGCCGGATCGTGCGACCCGCGCGTCCATTCCCACCAGACCTTGGGATCGTCGGGGGGATTGAGCATCTGCGACAGTTCTTTTTTGATCTCGCGCAGGCGGTTGGTGCGCAGTTCCAGAGCCGTCCGGTCGAGCTCGGTGTGGCTGCCTCGTTCCTCAAGGCGCGCGTTCATCTCGCGTAACTCGGTGATTTCCTGGCGAAGGCTGGTGAGATGTTCGGAGATATAAGGCATCTTTTTTATCATACGCTGGATTTGCCGGATCGCCAGATTTATTCCTCCGCGGGATTGTCCGTCGTAACCTCACGAAGGTGCCCCCATCCTAACGTCGAGTCTTTTGCGACGTTAGGATGGGGATTTTGATTTTTCGATGCGCCAAAGAAAACCCCGCCCAAGCGAAGCTTGCACGGGGCACCCTCAAGGCTTGATGCGATCATGATGTTCCGGGCCACCGTCGAACTTACCCGGCTATGTCCTTCAACGGCCCCGACAGCCTGCCTTCGAGTTCGCCGTCGACGTGACGGATCTCTTCCAGCAACGCCTGCACCGTGTTCTGAAACGCGCGTTTCAGCTCGAAGGGCTCAAGCGACCGGGGAAGACATGTGGCCGCCGCGTCCCGCTCAGAGACGGGAAGATCGTCGAGGCCGCGGCCCTGTTGCGCAATCACGCTGCAGCGCAGGCAGGTGAGATCGCCAACGTGGTTGCGCATGCCACTCAACATGTATTCCGCTTGCAGGATGCGGCCACGGGCGAGGCTGGATCGCACGTGCAGCGCATAAAGCCATGCCATCCCGATCAGAGTGCGGGGATTCGGTTGCGGCGCGGGGCGCGGCGGGTTCGCTTCGTCGCCCTCCCGCATAAAGATCAGCCGAAAATTGGGCCCCGTCGCGCCGAAGTCTTGCGCACTCCAGAACGCGACGTCCACCTGCAGCGTGTTTTTCAACAGGAAAACGCGGAACAGCGTGGTGCCACGCATGACGTCGACGTGAGCGACTGCGCCGTGATGGTGGTAAAGACGGTCGGTCCATTTTGCGACCACTTGCTCGTGACCGGCGGCCGGCTTGAGACAGAGCGCCAGATCGATGTCGGACCAGCGGTCGAGTCGCGACGATGCGGCCGAACCAGTGTGCGCCGCGCCGCAGAGATCAGGGTCGGCTTGCGCGGCAGAAACCAGTTCATCGCGGAGGCACTCCCGTTCGTCAGCAGTAAAGATCGGCACGCCGAAGATGTTAATGGATCGGCCGGATTTTGGTGCGACAGAAAACGGCACCAGCGCAAGCCTCATCCTATCCGCATTCTTTGCGGATAGGGTGGGGCTTTTGACTTTCGATTCGACCAAGAAATCCCCCAGGCGAAGCTCGAACGGGGCACCCGCATCGTGCCCACGTTTCGAATATCGCGAAGCGTGGGGCAGCCCAAGTCTTGGATGGGCCAGCCCTGCCGGGGACCGTACCCAATCTGGGAATGAAAAGCGTCCGAAGGACGTTTGATAGTAGCCCGGCGTTTCAACGCCGGGTAAGCTGCAGGTATGAAACTCGCGCCCCGCAGGGACGCCTGAAGTCAATACAGAGCTCCGGCATGTCGCACACCTACATCTCCGATCTCGCGCATTGCGTATTCTCGACAAAGGAACGCCGCAATCTAATTCCTCCCGAGATCCAGGGAGAACTGTGGGCCTTCCTCGGCGGTATCGCGCGGAAGAACGGATTCAAGGCGCTCATGGTTGGCGGGACTGGAAATCACGTGCATGTCTTGTTGTCATTGCCGGCGAGCATGCCGTTGTCGAAAGCCATGCAACTAGCGAAAGGAGCGTCCTCGCATTGGATGAACGAGAAACACACGCAGGGGTTCGCATGGCAAGAGGGATACGGTGCATTCACGGTTGGGATTTCGCAAAAGGACGGCACTATTGCGTACATTCGTTCGCAGGCTGAGCATCATCGCAAGCGGAGTTTCGAAGAGGAGTTCGTGGCGTTTTTGAAGAAGCACGATGTGGAATACGATCCACAATACTTGTTCGGATAGGGTTCAGGCGTGCCTCCGGCACGCGGTTCCATTATTTTCGCGCTTACCCGGTGTTAAAACGCCGGGCTATTGTCAGAGGTTCTTCCGGGACCGAGTGCCCCTATCGTCGCCACTTCGAGGAGACGCGCGTTGGAATTTCCGGCGGACGGAGCGCCAGTAGATGTGCGACCCGACCATCAGGTGCCGGTCCCGTAGGGACCAATGAAAATAGCCCGCCAGTTCACTGGCGGGACCGTCCCATCCCAACCCGTCAACCGCGTCCCGGAGGGACGCCTGAACACACTCGGCATCGGCAACATCATTGCCCACGCTTCGAACACCGCGAGCGTGGGGTAGCCCCCATCTGTCTCCACACCCTCCGACGAGAAAACCTGCCCTGTCTCCGACCTGACTTCGGTCAGCACGCCGTTAATCAGCACGGCAGCGTGCCATGCCGCTCTTTCCGAGAAGGCATGATGTAGCTCTGAATTCAGAGCAATCGGGTGCTCAACCGGCGACATGGCCAAAAGCTCCGTTTGAGGTAAAAGCCCCGCTCTCGCGAGCGGGGCTTCGATTCCTACTGACGGCTGAAAGCTGATGGCTAACAGCTGTCTTTAATACATATCTCCCATGCCGCCGCCGCCGTGGCCGCCCGGCATCGGAGCTTCCTTCTTTTCCGGAATCTCCGCCACCAGAGCTTCGGTGGTGAGCATGAGGCTGGCGATCGAGCCGGCATTGGTCAGTGCGGTGCGCACGACCTTGGTCGGATCGAGCACGCCTGCCTTCACCAGATCCTCGTACCCGTTGTTCAAGGCATTGAAGCCGTAGTTGGGGTCCTTGGACTCGAGCACCTTGCCCAGCACCACCGCGCCTTCTTCGCCGGCATTCTCGACGATCATGCGCAGAGGTTCGGTGATGGCGCGCTTCACGATGTTGATGCCGATCTGCTCATCGCCTTCGGCCTTCAACTTTTCGAGGACGCTGGCGCAACGGGCCAGAGCCACTCCGCCGCCGGGGACAATGCCTTCTTCCACGGCCGCGCGCGTCGCGTGCATGGCGTCTTCGACACGAGCTTTCTTTTCCTTCATTTCGGTCTCGGTCGCGGCGCCCACTTTGATCACGGCCACGCCACCGACCAGCTTCGCCAGCCGCTCCTGCAGCTTCTCGCGGTCGTAGTCGCTGGTGGTCTTGTCGATCTGGCTGCGGATTTCCTTCACGCGGCCTTCGATCTCCGCGTGCTTGCCTTTGCCTTCGACGATAGTGGTGTTGTCCTTGTCAATGGTGATCTTCTTGGCCTGGCCGAGATCGCTGACCTGCACGTTCTCCAGCTTGATGCCGAGATCTTCGGTGATGGCCTTGCCGCCGGTCAGGATGGCGATATCCTGCAGCATGGCCTTGCGGCGATCGCCGAAGCCCGGAGCCTTTACGGCCGCGACTTGCAGCGTGCCACGCAGTTTGTTTACCACCAAGGTCGCCAGCGCCTCGCCTTCAACGTCCTCGGCGATGATGATCAGCGGCTTGCCGCCCTTGGCGATCTGCTCCAGCAGGGGCAGCAGGTCTTTCATCGAGCTGATCTTCTTTTCGTTGATCAGGATGTAGGCGTTTTCCAGAGCAACTTCCATGCGCTCGGGATCGGTGACGAAGTAGGGTGAGAGGTAGCCGCGGTCGAACTGCATGCCTTCGACCACTTCCAACTGCGTCTCGAGCGTCTTCGACTCCTCGACCGTGATGACGCCATCTTTGCCGACTTTCTTCATGGCCTCGGCAATGATCTTGCCGATGGTCTCGTCATTGTTGGCGCTGATGGTGCCGACCTGGGCGATCATTTCGCCGGTGACGGGCTTGGAGAATTTGTCCAGTTCGCCCTTCTCGCGCTCGCCTTCCTTGTTGAACTTGCCGCAGATGGCTTCGACGGCCTTCTCGATGCCGCGCTTCATGGCCATGGGATTGGCGCCGGCGGCGACGGTCTTGACGCCTTCGCGATAGATCGCCTGGGCCAGAACGGTCGCGGTGGTGGTGCCATCGCCGGCGACGTCGGAAGTCTTGCTGGCGACTTCGCGCACCATCTGAGCGCCCATGTTCTCGAGGCCGTCTTTCAGTTCAATTTCCTTGGCGACGGTGACGCCGTCCTTGGTGATGGTCGGCGAACCGAATTTCTTTTCGATGACTACGTTGCGGCCCTTGGGGCCGAGGGTGACCTTCACGGCGTCGGCCAGAAGGTTGACGCCGCGGAGGATCGCCTGCCGGGATTCTTCTCCGTGAACGATTTGCTTTGCCATTGCTGTTATCTCCTGATTAGTTTCGTTTGCAGGACTAGCCTGCGGGATTTCCTTGTCGCAGCGTTTAGCTATTAGCTTCTAGCTCTTAGCCAACCCGCGAATTGCATAGGTCCTTCGCGCGCACAAACCGCGCGCTCAGGATGACGATGCTCGGTTACTTCTTGCTGCCGGCGAGTTCTTTCTTGGCCGGGGCGGCGGCGCCGGTGAGGATGCCGAGGACTTCATCTTCTTTCATGATGATGAACTCTTCGCCATCAATCTTGATCTCGGTACCCGAGTACTTGCCGAATAGGATGCGATCGCCCTCTTTGACAGCCAGAGGAAAGGTCTTGCCTTCGTCGTTGGTGCGGCCTTTGCCGGTGGAGATGACTTCGCCCTCCTGGGGCTTGTCCTTGGCCGAGTCGGGGATAATGATGCCGCCACGTGTGGTGGAAGCTTCCTCCACACGACGTACCAGAATGCGGTCATGGAGTGGTGAGAATTTCGCCATGGTTTGCTACTCCTTTCAAGTAGTTAGAGGGTTGACGTGCCTGATTTTAGCCTTGTAACCCTATGATTCGGATGGGTTAGGCGGAATTACTAGCACTTACGCCTATCGAGTGCTAATTGTAACGGTGGGAGTGGGGATCTGTCAAGTGGGCGTAGGTCGACTTTTCATCGAGTTCGTTTCCCGATTCCGCCCCCAGCCTCGCCGGCGGGTATATCATTTTGTGAAGAATATCCCAGGGGATTCCGTCGGGTTTCCCGATTCTGGAGTTGCGGAATGGCTACGATCCGTCTGGCGGTAAACCGACGCTCCTACACGGTGGATGCAGATCCTCAAACTAGCCTGCTGACCATCCTGCGCGAACATCTCGATCTGACCGGCAGCAAGTATGGCTGCGGGGAGGGACAGTGCGGCGCCTGCACCGTGCTGGTGGAGGGAAAGGCGCAGCGGTCGTGCATCACCAGGGTCGGCTCGATCGGGCAGAAGCAAATCACAACCATTGAGGGGATTGCCCGCGGGGAACGGCTGCATGCGGTGCAGGAAGCATTCCTCGAAGCAGGCGCACTGCAGTGCGGATACTGCACGTCGGGGATGATTATGTCAGCGGTGGCGCTGCTGGCGAAGAATCCGCAGCCCAGCGAGAGCGACATCATCCGGTTCATGGATGGCAACGTTTGCCGTTGCGGGACATATCCGCGGATTGTGAGCGCGATTCAGAAGGCGGCAAAGGTGATGACGGCGACAGCCGCCGGGAAAGGAGCCGGGCGATGAGCGGGAAGATTCCTGGTAACGGCGATGTCTCCTCACGTGGAGAGGGAGTCGAGCTTCGCTCGACCGGACGGACGAATGCGTCCGTCCCTACGCAGGTGATCCTGGAGCCGGAACGCTACGAACTGGCAGCGGCTGCCCCGTACCGGTTTGATTTGGACCGGCGGGAGTTTTTCAAGTTCCTCGGCGCGGGCGTGCTTGTAGTTTCGGTTCTGAGACCTGCGGCGGTGGCGCAGGAGTCGGGCGCGGGGCGGCGGAGGGGCGATTCACTGCCCAAGGAGATTGATGCCTGGCTGCACATCGGAGAAAACGGCAAAGTTACCGTATACACGGGGAAAGTCGAGGTGGGGCAGAATATACGGACTTCACTGACGCAGGCGGTTGCCGAAGAGCTGAAAGTGCCCATGGAGAAGATTGAGCTGGTCATGGGCGACACGCAGCTCGTGCCGTTTGATATGGGCACGTTTGGGAGCCGGACGACTCCGACCATGAATCCGCAATTGCGCCGAGTAGCGGCGGCAGCGCGTGAGACGCTGATCGGGCTGGCGGCGGCGGAGTGGAAGACCGATGTTAAGCACCTGGTCGCCGATGACGGAAAAGTAATTGATCGGCAGTCGAATCGTTCTTTGGAGTATGCGGCACTGACCAAAGGGCAGCAGCTCACGCAGACCCTTCCAGCCGAAGATCCGCTGATTCCTGCGACGAATTGGAAAGTGGCGGGGCAATCCGCGCTCAAAGTGAATGGGCGCGAGTTTGTGACGGGCAAGCACCGTTATCCATCGGACCAGAAGTTGCCCGACATGCTGTATGGAAAGGTGTTGCGGCCGCCGGCTTTTGACGCCACGCTGGTTTCGCTGGATACGCAAAAAGCGGAGCAACTGGGAGCGACGGTGGTGCACGACGGCAACTTTGTTGGCGTGGCCGCGGCGAGCAGCGATCTTGCTCAGGCGGCGATCGCGGCAATCCACGCCGAGTGGAAGTCAGAGCCCCAACCATCGAGCAAGGAACTGTTTGAATATCTGAAGAAGAATCCGGCCGAGAGCAGAGATCCTACGGGAGACGGAGATCGCTACGACGTGGGCGGCGTGGATCAAGCACTGGCTGCGGCCGATCACCGGCTGCAACAAACGTACACGGTTTCCTACATTGCACATGTTCCGCTGGAACCGCGGGCTGCGCTGGCCAAGTGGGACGGGGACAACTTGACGGTGTGGACGGGAACGCAGCGTCCGTTCGGAGTGCGGGGGCAACTCGTCGAGGCATTTCGGATTCCGGAAGAGAAAGTGCGAGTGCTGATGCCCGACACCGGGTCCGGATATGGCGGCAAGCACACCGGAGAAACGGCGATTGAAGCGGCGCGGCTGGCGCGCGCCGCGAAGCGTCCGGTGAAGGTTGTGTGGACCCGGGAAGAGGAGTTCACCTGGGCGTACTTTCGTCCCGCAGGCGTGATGGAAGTCACGAGCGGGGTGCGCAGCGACGGCACGATCACGGCGTGGGAGCATCACAACTACAACTCGGGGTCGGCGGGGATTCGCACCTACTACGAGATTCCGAATCAGCGAATCGTGTTTCACGAGACGCAGTCGCCGTTGCGGCAGGGATCGTACCGAGCGCTGGCGGCCACGGCGAACCATTTTGCCCGCGAGTCGCACATGGACGAATTGGCGCATGCGGTGAAGATGGACCCGCTGGAATTCCGGCTGAAGAACTTGAAGGATGAGAGGCTGCGGGCGGTGTTTGAGGCCGCCGGGAAGCAATTCGGCTGGGGCAAGAGCAAAAGCGAAGCCGGGCAAGGGTTCGGGATGGGTGGAGGCTACGAGAAGCTGGGATACATCGCGACCTTCGCCGAGGTCAAGGTGGACGGTAAGTCGGGCGAAGTGAAAGTCGTGCGCGTGGTCTCGGCGTTTGAGTGCGGGGCGATTGTGAATCCCGACGGTCTGCGCAATCAAGTGTCAGGGTCGAACGTTCAGGGACTGGGCGGAGCGCTGTTCGAGGCCATCGTGTTTGAGAACGGAAAGATTCTGAATGACAGATTGTCGGAGTATCGAGTGCCACGATTCAGTGATGTTCCAGTGCTGGAAACGGTGCTGCTGGATCGCAAAGATCTGCCATCGGTGGGGGCAGGCGAGTGTCCGTTGGTGGGCCTGGCGCCAGCGATTGCGAATGCCATCTTTGATGCAACCGGGGTGCGACTGCGCTCGCTGCCGCTGGTTCCAAATGGATTGAAGATGAGCTGAAAGAGATCCAGCTGCCATCTTAGGAACGGGCCCTCCGGGGCTAAAGCCCGCGTGTTTTGCGGGTTCCAATGGCACGGCTGAAGCCGTGCCCTACCCTACCCAAAAAAGACTTGTGAGATGGCTTGTGGTAACGTCTGCGTTGGTGTGCCCAGCGGGAAGATAAGGAGTAACAATGCCTTCGAGAAAACTGTGTGCGTTGGTGGGGTTGACCGTTTGCCTGAGCGCCGCGGCAGTCGCGGCACAAACACCTTCTCCTGCTCTCTTGGTGCTGGAGAAAAACGACAGGTCTCTGGCCATCGTTGATCCAGACAGCTTGAAAATTGCGGGACGAATTGACGCCGGCGAGGATCCGCACGAAGTTGTCGCCTCGGACGATGGGAGATTCGCCTACATCTCCAACTACGGCGCTTTTGGGCCAAATCCTGGGCACACTCTCTCCGTGGTAGATATTGCCAGCCAAAAGCGTCTGACTGCAGTGGAGTTGGGCGCGTTGCGCGCGCCACATGGACTCGAATTTGTGGGCGGGAAGGTTTACTTCACAGCGGAAGGAAGCAAGGCGATCGGCCGTTACGACCCATCAACCCAGAAGGTGGATTGGGTGCTGGGGATCGGGCAGAACCGCACGCATATGCTGGCTGTGGCAAATGATCTCAGCCGGATCTTTACTTCGGACGTTGACTCCGACACGATTACGATTCTTGAACCCAATAAGAATGCCGACGTCACCGGATGGACCGAGACGCACATTCCAGTGCGGGTAGGGCCGGAGGGTTTCGACGTTTCGCCAGACGGCAAAGAATTGTGGGCGGCGAACTCGCACGACGGTACGGTCTCGATTATTGACGTCGCGAGCAAGAAGGTGTCACAGACTCTCGACTTGCGCACGAAATTTGCCAACCGGCTGAAGTTCACGCCCGACGGGAAGATGGTGCTGATATCCGACCTGGGAACAGGAGATCTGGTGATTCTGGACGCTGTGGCGCGTAAGGAGATCAAACGCCTCAGCCTGGGACACGGCGCGGCGGGAATCCTGATTGTGCCGGATGGTTCGCGCGCCTATGTCGCCGTGAGCCGCGATAACTGCGTGGCGGTTATTGATCTCAAAACCCTGGCAGTGAGTGGCCGCGTCGAAACCGGCAAAGGCCCTGACGGCCTGGCCTGGGCGGTGAGGAAATAGGAGTCTGGGTCGACGCGTATCCCAGCTTGAAATCCGTCCCCCGCTTTGAAAGCGAGCAGGAATCTCTCTTCTCACTTGTCTCGCGCCGGCGAAGTGGCTGAGAGTAAAAGTAACAACTTACTCCAAGCCAGTGGGGGAGCCGGTGCAACCTATTTTCTGTTTGCGCTGCAGGCGCGAAATCGAGGCAGGGCACAAGTCGGTAGCGGTTTACATGTTTGCCCAAACCGTGGGAGTCAAGCCGCGGCAGAAGTCGGCGGCACAACGCATCTGTTTTTGCCCACAATGTGCGGTGTCGCTGGCCATGGGGCTGGCGCCGGAAGGCGCGCTCAACCTGGCGGCGTGGGATATGATCCGCGACCTGGTCAGTGCGGAGCCGTCGCTGAATGAGGCGGCGTGGGAGAGTCTGCGTGGGGTGGTCGCGCTGCTGGGTTCCGGGGAGGATCAAGGGACTTCACCGGCGAGATTCCGCAGGGCGGGATAGAAGAGCTTAACCACAGAGGACACGGAGGAAAGCGGTCACTGCCTCCGTCGGGCTTCGCCCGACCAAACAGCCGAAGCCGGCTCTTCCCACATGAAGCTGTCCCCAGGGCTCGCCTATTGTGGCTTCTGTTCGGCCTCGGGCTTCTTCTTGACCAGGGCGCGAACGTAATTCACCAGGTCCCATCCTTCCTCGGTCTTGATGCGCGGGCCCTCGGGCGGCATGTCCTGATGGCCGTTCTTGATGATGTAGAAGATTTCCCCGTCGGTGCGGTCTTTCAGGGTGGCGGGATCGGTGAAATCGGCGATGGTGAGTTTCATATCACGCGCGGTTTCGCCTTTGCCGTCCCCGTCTTTGCCGTGACACATCACGCAATCCAGAGTCCACCACTTCTTGGCGCGCGAGAGCGATTCCGGCGTGGACTTGACGGGATTGGGCGCCTTGGCGGCGTCCACCGGGATGGCAGAGTAAGAAGGAGCATTTTGCGCGGCGGGAGCGGGAGTCTGTTGCTGCGCTGCGAGTGCAAGTACACAGAGAACAAGTGCTGGAAGCACCAGTGCAAATCGAGACACAGGAACCTCCTTTGGCTGAGAGTGAAGCTCAGGGGAATTGTACCATCGCCCGCGGCAAGGCGAGCGGTATGATAACTTCGTTGCTCCGCATGGTGGGTGCGGTCATCGAGTAAACCATCTCAAGATTCTTTCGAAGGAAGCATGGACAAGACATTTCGGGTATTTGCCACGTGCGACATCGGAGAAGCCATTGATCTGCTGCGCAAGCGGGGATATGAGGTTGAGGTCTATCCCCATGAGGAAGCGCCGCCAAAGGATTTGGTTGTGGCCAAGGTGAAGTCGGGCATTGACGGGCTGATCACGACGCTGCGCGATCCGATTGATGCTGAGGTGTTCGAGGCGGGCAAGGGAAAGTTGAAGGTGGTGGCGCAGATCGCGGTGGGATTCGACAACATTAACCGGGCGGACGCCAACCGGTACAAGATTCCGTTTACGCATACGGCCGACGTGCTCACGGAGGCGACGGCGGAGTTTGCGTTTTTCCTGCTGGGGGCGCTGGCGAGAAAGATGTGGACGGCCGAGCACCTGACGCGGGAGAACCAGTGGGGATACTGGCATCCGTACTTGCCGTTTCTGGGCGATGAAGTTACGGGAAAGACCGTGGCGGTGATTGGGACGGGACGCATTGGGCTGGCATTCATCAAGAAATGCGTCGGGTTCGATATGAACGTTCTGTGCTACGACCCGGCCTACGAGAATCATGCCTTCGTGAGGACGATTCAGGAGATTCACGAACTACGGCAGGCGCGGGGACTGGTAAAGGAGAAAGCGTGGATCAAGTATGTGCCATTTGCCGAGGCGTTGCGCGAGGCGGATTTTGTCAGCGTGCATGTGCCGCTGCTGCGGGCAGAGGAGAGTGCGACTCCGACTTACCATCTGTTCAATGAGCAGACGCTGAGCTTGATGAAGGCCACGGCGTATCTGGTGAATACTTCGCGCGGACCGGTGGTGGACGAAGCCGCCCTGGCGCTGGCGCTGCGGGAGAACTGGATTGCAGGGGCGGCGCTCGACGTGTACGAAACAGAGCCGCTACCGCCGGATTCTCCGCTGCGTGATCCGGCGATTGCGGATCGCTGCCGATTGCTGCCACACTTTGCCAGCGCGGCGCGCATCACGCGGCTTTCGACCGATCCTGACAAAGGCATGGCCGGTCGGTGCGTGCAGGGCCTGATTGACGTGCTGGAAGGGAACTACGGCGGCGACGTCACCAAGATGCCGTATGTGGTGAATAAAGAGGCGTTCAAGGAGTAGTCCGGCCTGGGGAGCCGGGAACCATGGACCACGCGAAAGTTTGCCGCACGCCTCGGCGGCTGAATATAATCCGTCAGCGATTTGAGATCGAGTAGGGAGTTTGCCTTTGCCCATCGGAACCGCATTTCACGAGCGAACCTTTCCCCTCTGCCACAGCTTGAACTACCGCGAGTGGTCGGGATATTACACCGTCAGCGTGTACGAAGTGCATCACGAGCACGAGTACAACGCCATCCGCAACGCGGCCGCGCTCATTGATATCTCGCCGCTCTACAAATACCTGGTTACGGGCAAGGACGCCACCAAGCTGGTGAACCGCGTGATCACCCGCGATATCAACAAGGTCAAAGTGGGGCAGGTGATTTACTGCTGCTGGTGCGATGAAGAAGGCAAGGTCATTGATGATGGGACGATCTCGCGCCTCGACCAGAATGTCTACCGCTGGACGGCGGCCGACCCCAGCCTGCGCTGGTTTCGGCAAAACGGTCTCAACATGGACGTCCAGGTCGAGGACGTTTCCGAGAAAATCGCGGCGCTGGCGCTGCAGGGGCCGACGTCGGCCAAACTGCTGAAGGCGGTGGCGGAGGCCGATATCGCGAATCTGAAATATTTCCGTGTAACCCGCGGCAACATCGCCGGAGTCCCCGTGGACATTTCCCGGACGGGCTATACCGGCGACCTGGGATACGAAGTCTGGATGCCATGGGCAGACGCCGTCAAGGTGTGGGATGAGCTGGCCGAAAAGGGGCGGCAGTTCGATCTGCATGCGGCGGGCATGCTGGCGCTCGACGTGGCGCGGGTCGAAGCCGGGTTGCTGCTGATCGAAGTGGACTACACGAGCTCAAAGAAGGCTCTGATTCCATCGCAGAAGTTTTCCCCGTACGAGCTGGGCTTTGCCCGGATGGTGCATCTGGGAAAAGAAAACTTCATCGGCAAGCGCGCGCTGGAAAAAGATGCGAAGAACGGCGTGCCGCGGCAGCTGGCCGGCCTGGAGATTGACTGGACCGACGTGGAGCGGCTTTACGAACACTTCGGTCTTACTCCGGCCGCACCGGCGCAGGCGTCACGCGTCGCGGTGCCCGTGTATGCGGGCGAGAAGCAGGTGGGCAAGGCCACGACCACAACCTGGTCTCCGGTGCTGAAGAAAATGATCGCGCTGGCTAGCCTGGAGACGGAGCACGCCAAGCCCGGAACGCAATTGCAGATGGAGATCACGATCGAAGCCATCCGTCTGAAGACGAGTGCGAAAGTGACGACGCTGCCGTTCTTTAATCCGCCGCGGAAAACGGCGACGCCGGTATAGGGTATTAGTATTGCAGTTTCATCCAGGGAGTTCTAGTTAGCCCCGGTCGAATGGTACGACGCGGCGATTTTGTCGAAAACCGGGATGCCATCGCTGAACAGAGGTGGCAGAGTGAAGAAGCTGATGCGAACCATGCGCCCTTCGTAGGGCAAAATGTACACCAGGAACTTGAGGTCGGCGTTATTGGCCTTTGATGTGCCGTGCCAGATCATCCGGATCCCCTTGCGCCCATCCAGTTGAGCTTCAGTTTCTCCGTCATTTACATACCCACTGAAAGTCTTCTGGTACTGGGTCTCGGCGAGTACCTTGTAGGTAGCGAGCGTCCCGGAGAACTTTTCAGGCGTCACCATAAAGAAGAGCGTTTCATCCGATGAATCCAATGCGGCGATCACATCCTTGGATGTCCGCAGTTCCGGCGCGATCTTCCAGCCTGAAGGAACCGTGACTCGAAAACCCGCAGTTCGATTCGTATAGACGTTCCCGGTTAGCTCTTCGTCGACCGGGGGGGCCGTGGCTGCGTCGCTCGCGGCACTCTTTGGTGCATTCTCAGGGAAAGTGATACTGACTACTTCCGACCGGGGAACACTGATGTCGCCATAGTTGGTCTTCACCTGAAAGGCGTCGCCGCTAACTCCGATCACCTTTCCTGTGATCTTGCTCCCGTCCTTCAGCTGAATTTCTTCAGCCTGTGGCTGAGCCGCCATCGCGAGCGCCCCCAGCAGCAAGAGCCATTTCAACTTTTTCACGGGTTCCCTCCGCCGCGTGAAGACTACCAAAGCCGCAGACGCACGTCCAACGGAAAGTTGGTTAACTCGTACAGGTTCAATACAAGAATTACGCTCCGCGCTTTCCCGTGTACCGCTCAAACATCGTCTACCTCGCCGCAGCCTTCCGGTTGATGCGCTTCCAATACAGGTATCCCGGCACGCCGATCAGCACGATGGCGGTTCCCCAGAAGGCCTCAGTGGGGCGGGTGATGATGGTGTTCAGCGTCCAGGCCGTGCCAATCAGCACATAGATCGCAGGTAGCCACGGATATCCCGTGCAGCGGTAAGGCCGCGGAATATCGGGCCGCCTCCAGCGCAAGAGAAACATGCCGATCACGGTCAGCGTGTACGACAACACCATGCCGTAGATGACATAAGTGTAAAGCTGATCGTAGCGCCCGCTGAGGGTGAGCGCCGCGGCCCAGATGCCCTGGCCAATCAGGCTGAAAGCCGGTGTCCGCCACTTGGGATGGATGACCGCCATGCGCTTGAAGAAAACGCCATCCTGCGCCATGGCCATGTAAACCCGAGCCCCGGACAGGGTGCAAGTGGCCGCCGCGCTGAAGCAGGAAACCGCGATCATCAGCGACAGCCACACCGCGGTCCCGGGTGAGAACAGCGCCGCCGCTGCGGCATGCGCAATGGTCTCGTGCGCGGCGATCTCCTTCAGCGGCAGGGCGTACATATAAGTCAGGTTCATGGCGATGTAAATCACGCCGACCGCGAGCACTCCCAGCACCATCGCCAACGGCACATTCCGGCGCGGTTCCTTCACTTCGCCCGCGACCCAGGTGATGTACACCCATCCGTCATAGGCCCAGAAGACGGCAATCAGTCCCACGCCCAGCGCCGAAATCAGTTGCGAAGGACTAAGCCCCATCGTCAATGGAACGCCGTGCGCCTGAAAATTGGACCAGTGTCCCTTGCCGATGGCGAATCCGAGAACCACGAATGCCGCCATGGCGGTGAACTTGGTCCAGGTGGAAACGTTTTGCAGCAGCGCGCCCCAGCGCAGGCCCACGACGTTCACATAAGTGAGGATGACGATCAGCAGCAGGCCCACCAGATGGGCGCGCGTAATCACGATGCCCGCCAGTGACAGCACCACGCGCTCCTGCGAGACCACAGGGAAGACCTGCCCGGCGTAAGCCGCGGACGCGACCGAGAGGGCGGCGATGGTTCCTCCGTTGGCTACCGCGAACAGCATCCAGCCGTAGAGAAAAGCGATCAGGTCGCCGTACGCTTCACGCAGGTAGATGTACTGCCCGCCGGAGTCCGGAAACATCGAGCCCAACTCGGCAAAGGCGAAGCAGGCGCAAAGCGAGATCAGTCCGCCCAGCACCCACACCAGCAGGAACAGGACGGGCTGGGGCAACGGGCCGGCGATATCTTTCGCAGTAAGAAAAATGGAAGAACCGATGATGCCGCTGACCAGCAGCAGCACGGAATCGAGCAAGCTCAGGCCGCGTACGAGGGAGGGTTTGGCATCGGATGACGGCGTCTGGGTGACGAGCAGGGCGGGAGGAGTTTCCATTATCCGATTCCGAGTTCGTCGGGGGATTCCAGGGGCGTGCCGCAGCGTCGGCAGATCACAGACGCGCAATCGCCGCAGGTCAGCGGATCGGTCACTTCTTCCGCGCAATTCGGACAGTAGAGCGGTCCAGGGCCGGGCTCAGGAGGCGGATTCTGGGAGTGTGTTCCCATGAAGAGGGAAACTGTAGCATATAGGAGAGAGTGGCGTCTTCGGATCAAAGTCCCCGGTAGTGGTGCAGTTTGATAAGGGAGGGAGCCAAACGCGCGATTATTGCGTCGCAAAGAACGCGACGCGTAGCGCGGCTCGCCCAGATCCCTCGCTGCGCAAAAGGCGCTTGCTCGGGATGTCAGGCAAACTGCACCACCAAGAACCTTCAGCCTGTCTCTCCAAAGAACGGAGAGACAAGGATGGGGAACCTGCACTATAGAATCGAAACATAACCACAAAGGCACGAAGTCTCACAAAGAAAGCGTATGCCTGACAAACCTCTGACTCCAGACGAGAAACTGCAACAGGAATTCAACCGCTGGGCGGCCGCGGGTGAAGGCGAGAAGATGGAGCGGCATCATCTCGACATCACCACCAAGACGCTGCGCCTGATGGAACTGCGCGCGGGCGAGCGCGTGCTCGACCTGGGCTGCGGCTCGGGATGGGCCACGCGCCTG
>Ga0181530_10003749_pt1 | contig 16658 bp, 14 predicted proteins | sample PEATcosm2014_Bin_42_FD_119769 | JGI IMG/M metagenome (GOLD analysis project Ga0181530, IMG submission 119769) | Peatland microbial communities from MTU Mesocosm Facility, Houghton, MI, USA - PEATcosm2014_Bin10_60_metaG | ecosystem: Environmental > Terrestrial > Soil > Wetlands > Peat | place... | reverse complement strand
CTCTGGGGCGATCCTCCCGCCAGGGCGCTGGAAGGCGCGCCGCCGGGAAGCCCGGTAATGGGCAACCCCACTATGGCGCTGGAAGGGGCGCCAGCCATCGCCGGGGAAGCCGATTCCTGGGCGGGAAGTCCCGCGGCCAGCACGGCCATCAAGACGACGGCTCCGAGCAGGGCCGGCCCTTTTTGTGCCGGGTTTGCCAGGCGGTCTGCCGCTTGTTTCTTAATGACGCGGCGCTTTTGTTCCGCTCGTGTGCGCATGCGGTCAATTCTTGTTTTTGCGATTTTTTGAACTTGGACGTTCCCTTTGCAGCCGCCAAGCCAGTCCGCTTCGGATGCTTATCGGCAAATGTGCAAAGCAGCTTGAATCATGCCGCTTAATGCGGAATGGCGAAGGCGCGATAGTAGCGCTGCCGCGGAGAGTTGTTCGCGCTTGGGTCGAAGAGGGTCATGAGGCCCGCCGGCGGCACGAGGTTGGTGCTGAGCGAATACCAGTTGACAAGGTTGGCGGAGTACTCGAGGACGTAATTCCGATTCGTCTCGCCGGTCAGCGACAACATAAACCCGTAGGACGCAATGGATTGCGCGGTCTGCGGCATGGCGGTCAGGAGAACCAGGCCGTCTTCGACCGCGCCCAAATCCACAATGGCCAAGCCGTCGCCATTGCCGTCGGCGATGCGCGGGTAGCCGCGCTGATCTGTCGCGGGCAAGGCGGTGTTGTCGCCGGCGTCAATGGCCGGGCTGCGGTTCATCAGGGCATGGGTCCAAGTGGGGCCGCCGTTGTCCTGGAGCGGCGTCAAGAGCGGGTCGGCGGTGGAGACGATGCCGCCGGCAAAGCCGCAGTTGACCTGGATGAGGTTGTTGTTGCCGAGGTCGGAGTTGGTGATGTCAGAGTTGGCGCTTTCGGAAACATTGGTTGACAGATAATCGCTCGCGGCGGAAATGCTGTCGGCCAAAATGGAATTGCGAAGAAAGACGCTGGAGGATTCGCCATAGCCGAGATTGCAGATGGCGCCGCCCTGGCTGGCCTGGTTGGAGGCGAAGGTGGCATTGAGGACAGCCAGGGAGCAATCCACGTTGAAGATGCCGCCGCCGAAGCCGAGGCCATTGGAGCCAAGACTGCCGAACATGTATCCACCCGCGCCGCCCGCGGCGACATTGCCGGAGAAGGTGCAATTGGTAATGGTGGTAGGGCCATAGACACTAAAAACCGCGCCGCCCAAACCGGCGCCACCGCCGCCTGCGCTGCCTATATTGCCGCTGTTGTCCCCTGTCGCGCCCCCGGCGCCGCCGCCGAAGCCGGGCGAACCGTTTGTCCCTCCGGGGGTGCCGCCGCCGCCACCGCCGCCGCCGCCCCCAAAGCCGCCCGCCCCGCCGATGCCGCCGATGCCCCCGCCATATCCCTCGGTATTATAGGCGCCGCCGCCGCCGCCGCCGCCGCCAAAAGCACTGGCGCCGCCTTCGCCGCTGCCGTAACCGCCGATGCTGCCAATGCCGCCGCTGCCGCCGCCGCCGCCGCCGCCTGCCAGGCCGCCCGAGTCACCTGAGCCAGTCCCGGTTCCACCATCCCCGCCCGTCGGCGGGCCGCCGTACCCGCCGGTTGAACTGCCGCCCCCGGCTCCGCCAGGCCCGCCCATGCCGCCGCCGCCGCCACCGCTGCCCTCGCCACCGCCCCCATACCCGCCGCCGCCCGCGCCGCCAAGAGCCTGGTTGCCGACGAGGGTTGAGTTTTCCAAATCGAGCGCGCCCCAATTGAGAATAGCGCCGCCCATCCCCGCGCCGCCGCCGCCGCTGCCGCCGCGCTGAGAGCCGGAACCGCCGTCGCCGCCTTGGGAAAGGCCGTTGGTGAGGGTGACATTTTGGAGGGTGAGCGAGCCGCCCGGAGCGACGTAGAATAACCGCATCGCGGACGCGCCGTTGGAACGGGCGATGACAAGACCATTGGAGCCGACGGGGCTGTTGATGGAAACATTATTGGTGATGAGAAGGGACGAAGGGCCAAAAGTCGTGTCGCCCACCGTGACGAGGTTCAGCACGCCGGAACTGCTGGAGAAGAGACCGCTGCTGAAAACTATGGTGGTGAAAACGCCGCCGCCGAGGATCGCCTGCCGGAGCGAACCGGGGCCGCTGTCGCTGAAGTTGATCACTGTGACCGGCGTGGAAGGCAGCAGATGCATGCGGCGGGGAATGGCAAATACGCCGGTTTCGAGCGCGGCAACGCCGGTGCCGTCGGGATTGAGGCTCCAAAGAACGCTTGCGCCGGCGTCAGCGAGGTAAAGCTTCGAGGCAACCGGATCGAATTCGAGGGCCGTGCAGCGCTGGACGCCCGTGCCGCCGGGGGCGGTGAGAAGAAGCGTGTTGTTGGCGCCGCCGTAAGTGATCCGCTGGACGGTGTTGCTGGATTGGTTCCAACTGCTGGTGACATAATAGACGAGTTGATTGGTGACATCCAGCGCCAGGTCCAGGGGCGCGCCGGGCAAGATATGATTGACGGATGCCAGATTGCCGCCGGCCAGGTTGATGCTCCAGAGGGCGTTCATGCCGGCGTCGGAGAACAGGATTTGGGAATGAAGCAGGTCCAGCGCCAGCGCGGTGCAGCGGCTGACGCCGTTGGTGAAAGGCCCGGTCGCGGTGAAGAGGACGGTTCGGCCGGTTCCCGAATAACCCACTTTTTGGATGGTGTTGTTGGTCTGGGTGGAACTGCTGGTGGTGAAGTAAATTTCCTGATTGACCGTGTCCAGCGCCAAATCGGTGGGTGTGCTGGTTGGCAGCGTTATCACGAGGGCGAGACTGCCTCCGCTCAGGTTCATGCTCCAGATGCTCTGGCCCGCCGCGTCCAGGAGAAAGACCTTTTGCGCCGAGGAATCCAGGGCAATGGCGGTGCAACGGATCACGCCGTTGCCGGTCGCCCCGGTGGCGGTGAAACTGGAATGATTGGCCCCGCCGCCGGGGGAGACGTATTCAACCGTGTTGCTGGACTGCGCGGCGCTGCTGGTGGCGTAGTAAAGCTCCTGGCTCCAGCCCGGCGCGGCGGCGAGGCAGAGCGCGGCGAAGAAGAGTCCCCGCCACAGCGGCCGGTTGGAAATGGGTGTGTTCATCATCAGGCCCGCGCGCGGGCAGGGTCAGTCCCTCGATGGAAATACCCCCTCCATCGCGATGCAGAAGTTCAGGCACAGAACCGGCTGAATGTTCGTGTGGGCCGCGCCGCCGCCCGCGTTCTGGTTCATCGCTCCATTCATGGTGGCGTTTGCGCCCGCGTTACTGTAGTTCAGGGAAGTGCCGGTGGACTCCACGGCAGGCAAATTGCCGGAAGGACCGGCCTGGTTGCCGCCGCCGGTGTTGCATTGGACCGCATGGGAGTGAACGGGCATTTGGCTGGCCGTCAGGGCCACGGTCTCGACTCCAGTCGTTTCTCCTATCGTGTAGCTGGAGAGATTGGTTCCCTGCCCCGTGTGAATCGGCACCCGGCTTCGCAAATCTGGCAACGCGAAAGTGCTGACGCCGTCACCACCATAATAGGTGCCGATGAGGGAGAACAGGGCCGTATATTGACTAATTTGGAGAACCTGGCCGTTGCATTGCGACCACCCAACAGGCGCAAAGTTGAACGGGAATATCCTGATTTCACCGAGATATGGGTCTGACATAATTCATCCTGTGTTCTGATTATCGTTACGTGTTTGATTGAAAAGCGCGATTCTGCGGGCGGCTGACCACCACTTGATAGTCTATTTTGGCGGGATCCCTCGTGCAGACAGGCACGAGGAACAGATCAAACCGGCCCAGCGTCTCATGCTCCACGGAGTACACATTCTGCGGCGCCAAATCAGCGCGGGAGCCGGAGAAGAAAAGGGAAAACTTCTCATACCCGGCATCCGGCGGCGGGCGGCGGCCGGGCTTGAGCGGCCGCTCCGGGCGCGCTTTCACTTCTGCCAGGGTGACAAGGATCGTCCTGCCGGGCGCGGCCTGAATGCGAAACGGGCTGTTCAACTGGCCGGCCAGGGCCGCGAGGGAGATGTCACTCAAAGACCGCTTCTTCCAAAATGGCGCGGCGGATTCGATCAGGACCCCGGCTGGAGCCGTCAAAGCCCCCGCCATCAGGGCGGAACAGCCAAACAAAAATTTCCGGCGGGTTGGCACAGGTTATAGTCGGGTGAACGGCCAATAATTGGTTTTCAACGCTTAAATAAACTTATGTTGACATTAGAACATGTTTCCCGCAAAGTCAAATCAAAAACGATTCAAAAACGATTCAAAAACGCTTCTTGCTCAGGGGGCGCGGCCGGGAGGCCGCTTTGGAGTGCGGCGGCTTGCCGCCGCTTTTCCTTTCTCACCTTGCGCTCAAGCCAAAAAGCGGGACCGAGCCTCCCGCACTCCAAAGGCGCTTCGCGCTCAAGGGACGCAGGCCGAGTGGCCGCATTCGGCTTTTGCTGGATTTGTGGAAGCGGTGGCCGTTAGAATTCCCCCGGATTTCGCGCCCGCGACTCAATTTCGCATGCCAGCCAATCCTGTCGCCACCACGCTGCGGCCCGAAGGGCCGGCAGACGAGCCGTTTCTGCTGGAAGTCTATGCCGGCGCGCGCGCCGGGGAATTGGACGCCCTGGGCTGGCCCGCCGCGACGCGGGAAGCGTTCGTGAGAACGCAATTCCGCGCCCAACAACAAGGCTACCACGCCGCCTATCCGGACGCCCAGTTCGCGATCATCCTGACGGGCAACCAGGCGGTCGGGCGAATCGTCGTCCACCGCGCGGAGAAGGAGTTTCGGCTGGTGGACATTGCCCTGCTGCCGGCGCATCGCGGACGCGGCATCGGAACCGCGCTGGTTCAGCGTCTTTTGCGCGAAGCCGCCGCGGCCGGGAAACCTGTCCGGTTGAGTGTCCTCAAAGGCCAGAGAGCTTTCCGGCTGTATCAGCGTTTGGGTTTTGAAAAAACAGGCGAAGACGCTGCGCGCGTCCAGATGATTTGGGCGGGGGGTGCGGGTTCTTAATCTTAATCTCAGTTCCCGTGCGGCGAAGAAGAGATTAAGAAGAGATTAAGATTAAGATTAGGATTAAGAGTAAGAGTAAGAAGGGGAACGGACGCGCCATGCAATTTCCGGGAAAGCGGGCAGTTTTTGCACCGTTTATGGAAGACACTGCCTTGTTATGGGACAAAAAGCAGGGAGTGAACTGGCTGGAAATGCCGAAAACCGGCGGAATAGGCGGGGAATGGCAAGAAAACATCGGTTTAAGGCCGTTTCTTGCGGGCATCCGGACTTAAGTCCCCGCTTGGCATTGCCGATGCTATGAATACTTGCATGACGACTATGACTAAAACAGCAACACCGGAAGTCTCCGTGGGCCTTTTTGCCATTTTCGCTGTGATGGCCGCCAAAGTGCGCGCCGCCATCGAAGCGCAAATCCCCATCGGCTACGAGGACGAGACCGGTTTCCACACCGGTGTCAAACCGCGCGACATGGAAGCCGCCGGCTTGGAGAGCTGGTAATCCGCCGCCGCGACGCGGGCCGGATTTCCAAGCGCGGACACTCATGGTGTCCGATGGACAGCCGGAAGTGTGCCGCGGGCCGGATGGATTATCCGGCAGAGAGATTTACGACGCCGAAAGGCGTCGTTTTTTTTGGAGATGGGCGTCGTAGAGGCTTTCGGCAGAAAGCCGCCAATGCCATTTCCACCTCTGGCCACGGCGAGTGAAAACAATTGAGAATTGGTCATTGAGAATTTGTAATTGGCAATTGAGGTCAGCACAGGACGCTTTGCCGGGTCTCGGAGGATTTGCGGGCCAGTTCGATGAGTTGCTGGACGCGCACGCCGTCGGCAAAATCAGGGCGGGCGGGCGCCGAGCCGCGCTGCCAGGCGATGAAACGTTCGGCCAGGGATTTGACGAATACAACCCGCTCGTCGCAGGATGGATCGCAGGCGGGCGCGGGGACGGAGACGGGTTCCCGAGCGCCGTTCTTGGTCCGGCGCGTCAGCTCGAAACCGCGCGCCCAGGAGGCGGAGGTTTTTTCCAGCGTGAGGGAACCGGCGTTGCCTTGAAATTCCCAGCAATGGACATCGTCGCCGGGCCAGGCGCAGTCGAATATAACGCTCCCCGCGCAGCCGCTCTCGCAGGCCACGATCATATTGACCCCCGTTTCGCCGGGGCCGGGAGCGTCCGGGTCGCGGGCGAGGCGGCATTGGAGGGACTTGATTTTGCCGAGGAAGAATTCGAGGTTGTAAAAGAGATGGGAAACGAAAAACGACAGCGCGCCTCCGCCTTCCTCCGGGCGGGTCTTCCAGCCGTCAATCCGGTTCTTGATGTCGTAACTGAGAAAGCGCCAGTGCGCCTGGAACCGGAGCGGCCGGCCAATGGCGCCTTGTTCCAGCAGTTCCCCCGCGCGGCGCCACGGCGGGATTTCGGGGAACAGGAAATCCACTATATGGGCCACTTTCTTTGCGCGGGCCTGTTCGAGCAATTGGACGGCGGCGGCGGGTTCCAGGGCGAGGGGTTTTTCGGCAAAAACGGAAATGCCGCGCTCGATGGCGCTGGAAAGAATCTCGCGCTGATGGCAGGGAATGACGGCGACGGCGAGGGCGGCGGGCCGGCATTCGTCCAGCATGGCGCGCCAGTCGTCGAAAACGGGCACGGCGGTTTGTTGACAGTAATGGAGCAGGCGCTCGCTCCGCGGGCCGGAGATGCCCACCACCTCGCAATCGGGGACTTGCTGGAAGGCCGGCAGAAGGCCGTACAAGCCAAAGCCGCCTCCCACGACCGCCAGGCGCGTTTTCATGAGCCGTTTTTGACGATCTTGAAGTCGGGGAGCGGGACGATGAAATCGGATTTCAGGCCGCGGGCCTCCAGTTGTTTGCGGATCGGCTCGGCGTAGTGCCAGGCGAGCAAGATCACGAAGTCGGGCTGCTCTTTGATGAGGATTTCATTGTTGACAACGGGGATGTGTTTTCCGGGCAGGTATTTCCAGAGCTTGAGCGACGCTGGCTGTTCGGCGATGTAGGGAATCCAGTCCGGGTCCATTCCGTAATAATTGAGCAGCGTCACGCAGCGGCCCGGGCAGGAATTGCCCACAACGGTTTTCCCCTGTTCGGCGGCCTTGAAGACGAAGCCGGTGAATTCCCGCCTGGCCTTCTTGACGCGGCGGGCAAAGGCCTCGTAGGTCTCGAATTTGCCCAGGCCGGCCTCCTCCTCCAGCGCCAGCAGGCGGGCGACGTTCGGCCCGGCCGGTTTGTTCTTCCCTTTCGTCGCGTGGATGCGGAGGTTGCCGCCGTAGCGGCTGCCGCGCTCGGCGTCGGTGACGGTGAAATTGTAATAGCTGAAGAGGCGGATCAGCGAGGCGAGGGAGTAAGTGCGCAAATGCTCGTGATAAATGGTGTCGAACTGGCCTCCCCGCAGCACGTCCAGCAGATAATGGGTTTCGGACACAAACACGCCGCCGTCCCGCAGCAGCAGTTCGATGCCGGCCACCACCTCGCCCAGGCTCGCCATGTGCGCGAACGTGTTGGTGGAAACGATGACGGCGGCGGGGCCGTATTTCTTCTTGATGGCCCGGGCCGTCTTGACGGTGAAGAATTCCTGGACGGTGTCAATGCCGTTTTCGACGGCGATTTTGGCGATGTTGGTCGGCTCGACTCCGAGGGCGCGGATGCCGTCGCGCTTGAAACCGCTCAGGAGCGTGCCGTCGTTGGAGCCGATGTCAATGACCAGGTCGGCGGGGCGGAGGCCGTATTGGGCGATGAGCGACTTGCTGATGGCGGCCTGGTATTCGGAAAGTTCCTTGGTAATGCCGCTGCGGTAAGGGTAATCGGGATGATAGACCAGCGAGCCGTCCACGCAATAATCAATTTGCGCCAGCGTGCAATCCGGGCACCAGCACATCCGCAGGGGATAGGTGGCTTCGGCCTCGTTGAGCATTTCCTTTGTGAGCAGGGTGTCGCAGAGCGGTTGGTGGCCCAGGTCGAGCACCACTCGGATTTTGTCGGAATTGCAAACCTGGCAGCGCGATTGATGGCCCGGTTTGATGCTGTGATGTTCTGGATACATATTATGTTGGCAAGCGGCGCACACTACGCCATGCGCCGCCCGATGGCGAGATAATTCACAAAATCTTCCGGGCCGAACATGCGCCGGGCATCCAGCACGACCTTCCCCGCCACGGCCCCGGCCATCGCGGGGGTTTTCAGTTCGGCGTACTCCGGCCATTTCGTCGCCACCACCACCGCGTCGGCGCCGCGGACGGCGCTCTTCCAGTCCGGCGTCAACAAGAACGGCGTTCCGGCCAATTCCCGGCGCGCATTTTCCCCGGCCGCCGGATCGTGGGCGGTCACCGCGCAGCCCCGCGCAACCAGATCGCGGATGATGGCCAGGGAGGCGGATTCGCGCACATCGTCCGTGTCCGGCTTGAAGGCCAGGCCGAGGACGAGGATTTTCTTGCCGGCCAGAGGCTTGAGTTCTGAGTCCAGCAAAGCAGCGACTTGCGCGGGTTGGCGGTCGTTGATGTCGAGCACGGCCTGCAAGAGGGACATGGGCAAACCGAGATCGCGGCCCAGAGTGCGCAGGGCCTGCACATCCTTGGGGAAACAACTGCCGCCGAAACCGCAGCCCGGCAGCAGATAACTCAGGATGGCCGGGTTGACGCGCCGGCCGCCGGGGCCGGGCGGGTTCCAGCGTTTGTCCAGATGCACGCCGGCCATGACTTGGAGGACATCCACATTGCCGATGCGGGAACAGAGGTTGGCCAGTTCGTTGACGGCGGAAATCTGGGTGGCGAGCAGGCAGTTGTTGGCGTATTTGATCATTTCCGCCGTGCGGGTGTTGACCTCCAGCTTTTCGCACTGCCAGGGCAGATACAACTCGCCCAGCAACCGGCGCGTCCCCTCGTCCTCGTGCCCGATAACGATGCGGTCCGGGTTCATGAAATCGGCCACCGCGTCGCCTTCGCGGAGGAATTCCGGGTTCATGCCCAGGCCGAACTGGCCGAGCCTTTTGCCGGACGATTCCTCAAGAATGCTCCGCACCAGCCCGTCGGTGGTTCCCGGCACCACCGTGCTCTTGACCACCACGGCGACAAAGCCGCCGGCGGATTTCAGCGCCGCGCCAATTTGCCGCGCGGCGGTGGCGATGTGTTGAAGGTCAATCTTGCCATCCGCCGACGGGGTGCCGACGGCGATGAGAATCAGCGCGGCGTCCCGGAGGGCCTCCTCGCGGGACAAGGTGGCGCGGAAACGGTTTTCGGAAATGACCTTGTGAAGAAGCTCCGGCAAGCCCGGTTCGTGAATGGGCGCGCGGGCGCGGTTGAGACTCCCGACAACCTCGGCGCGGAGGTCCAGACAGGCGACATCGTGGCCCTTGGCCGCGAGGCAAACGCCCGAAACCAAGCCGACGTAACCCGTTCCAAAAACGGCGATTTTCATTCGATCAGCAGCCTAGCGGCGGGCGCCGGAAATGGGAAATGCAAAATGCGCCAGGAAATGGCGCGTGACAAAAGATGGCGCGTGACAAAAAGGTGAAACAGGCGCATATTCGCCTCAAGATGAAGCCCTACGAACCTCGCACAGTTGGCCGCGCCGCTTTCACGTTGATTGAGATGTTGGTGGTCATTCTCATCATCGCCATTTTAGCCGCTCTGCTCCTTCCCACGCTGGGCAAAGCCAAAGCCAAAGCCAGGCAGATGACCTGCCTCAACAACATGAAGCAACTGGGTATCGGCATGATGATGTACGTGGGGGACAACAACTCCGTTTTCGCCGGGTGCGCGTCCGCCAATGATTACGGAGCGCAGCTTCCGGATTGGATTTATTGGCGGAACCCAACTGTCATTGACGGAGTGACTTATACACTTGCCCAAAGCCCGTTGGTCGCGGAGTTGGGCACCCGGGGAACCACGAACATCTTCCGCTGTCCGATGGATCTGGATAACACCCAAAGAACCGGGACGGAGCCCTTTAATTTCAGTTACGCCTTCACCAGTTTCAATATGGATGGGAATGAAAATTTGGGGATCACCACCATCATTGACGGCGACACTCCCTATCTTTTCAAGCAAACTCAAGTCAATGCCCCCGCCAATAAGATCATGATAGCCGAAGGTGTCACTTCGTTGCTCACAAACGAATGTCCCGCGCCGGGCTTCGTCAGTGTCGCCGCCGGCCACAGCCCGTGTCTTACGTCCGGCCGCTGGCAGCCCTTCGCAGCCGTATCACCCGAAACACCGGACGGCATTGATAATTTTCTCACCATCCGGCACAACGGCAACGGGGACGTCACCTTTGCCGACGGCCATGTGCAGGGCGAGCAGTGGGAATTCGGCACCACCACCAACAACACGCTCCCCAGTTATTGACACCGGGTCCGTAGCGGGGACGGAAAGCCGCCCTTTCCAAAGCAGCCTTCCGAGGCACTTTGGTCATCACCAAATAACCGGCGGCGCCATTGCAAGATTTCTCCCCGGCCAACGTAAAGGGAAGTGGAGGAACGGGCCGGGCCGCGCGGGAAGCGCGGCTCCTTTGATCTTCTTTCCGATGGAATTCGCGGCGCGGCTCTGGTAATTTGCTCTCAAGATGAAATCCGCGCTTTTGCTCCTCGCGCTGCTGGCCCTGGCCGGCTGCGCTTCGCCCGCCTCCCAGTCCGCCCAACCCGCTTCGGCCGGCGGGAATGCCCTTCCATCGCCGGAGCCGGCAATTCCCCAGCGCCTCGCCGGACCCGCCCCGGCGGCCGGGAAAAGTCCGGACAAACGCGTGGCGGTGGATCCGGCGTTGAATGGCATTTTGCAAATCAAGCAAGTTCGCGTCATCAAAGAAACTGAAGGCTACCTGGAATTCCAAGTGGACGTGCAAAACCTCGGCGCCTCCGCCATAACCGTGATTTACCAGGTTGACTGGCTGGACCAGGATGGCGTCTCGCTGGGCATTTCGATGGAACAACCGCCCTGCTTTCTGTTCGCTCACGAAACCCATCCCATTACCATTGCCACACCCGCTTTCTCCGCCAGGGATTTCCGCATGACGTTCCGTCCGCGCGTCCGTTGAGCCATCCATTTCTTAGAGCGCCAGGGTGCTGACCTCCACTTTGAGGCTGGCGGCTTTTCCGGCGGGGAGGGTGATTTTGTTCTCGCCCACGTTGCCCGGTTCGACGCAGATCATTTCCTTGTACTCCTCATTGCCGAAATCGGGTATCTGCTGCGACCTGTCCACCCACGGATTCCAAACCACCGTGGAAAGGGAGCCGGATTTTTCGATGCGGATGCGCCGCTGCAGCTTCGAGTCGTGAATCTCCACCGCCTGCGGCGCGTTGAGATATACGGAGTCTATCTCCCCCGATATTTTCACATGCTCGGCCCGTTCCGTCTTGCGCGAGACGCCGCCCACCCGGTCCATGTAATCCGCCCCCTTGAGTCCGGTCACCGAAACGGCGGTGATGTCGCCGACCTGAAAATAGGCGTGCAGGCAATTTTCAAAAGTGAAATCCCGGTCCTCCGTGTCATTGGTGACGATGAGTTCGACGGAGAGGGTCCGGGCGAGCGTCACGCGGTATTCGGCGGTGAACTTGGGGAACAGGGCGGCGGCGGGGGAATCGGGCAGGCTCAGGCGCAGCATCAGGCCGCCGTCGCTCAACTGGGAAATTTCGCGCAACTCCCAAAGTTGGATGCGGGCAAAGCCGTGGGCCGCTTCGCCTTCGCGCGGGCCGAACCAGGGAAAAATCACGGGGATGCCGCCGCGAATGGGCGCGCCTTCCTTGAAGCGGCTCAAGCGGCTCAGGAACAGGACGGGCGGCTGATCGTTGATTTGGAAGTGGGTGATCTGGGCGCCGTGCAGGTATAATTCCGCCCGGCTCCACCTCGTGTTGATGTCCAGCTTGGGCAGTTCGCCGTTGCCCTCGGTGAAAATCACCTGTCCGGGAATTTCCAGGTTCTTCGATGTCGTTGCCATAATAATTTTAGGGTGGCATCCCGATTCCATCGGGACCCGTCCCGCCGGGCCACTGGCCCGGCGGAAGCTTTCAGGCTGCTCTTGGCAAAAGTTCCGCCTCCCGGCTTCCGTTCGCCGCTGCCCCTTCCGGCCGGCGAGCCGCCGTCCGGCACAGGCGGGTCGCCTGTTCTACCCAGCCAAAACGGCGCTGGCGACGAAATATCCCGGTCAGCCGTTGTCGCCGATGGCTTCGACGGGGCAGCCCTCCTGGGCCTCTTTGCACTGGGCTTCCTCCTCCGGCGTGCCGGGTTGTTTGCAGACGAAGGAAAAGCCGCCGTCGTCGTTGCGCTTGAAATTGTTCGGCGCGGTTTCGCGGCAGAGGTCGCAGTCAATGCACTGGTTATCAACGTAATACTTGCCCGTCACGTTATCGGTATATTTGTTCGCTATGTCAGCCATAAAATTTAGAAAAGCAATATAAGGGCGGCCCGCCGCCGGTGGCAAGCCTCTTTTTCCCTTTTTTCCCATTGACATCAAACTACCCAGGTAGTACTACTGGGGTCGTTATGCTGAAAACCCATCAACACCACCGCCTCGGCGACCTCCAGTTGCGCATCCTCCAGGCGCTCTGGGTGCGCGGCGAATGTCATGTGGCCGAAGTCCACGCCGCCCTGCAAACGGAACGCAAACTGGCCCACACCACCATCTCCACCATGCTCCGCAAAATGGAGGCGCGCGGCCTGGTCGCCCATCGCGAAGAGGGGCGCGCCTTCCTCTATCGCGCCGCCGTCGCGGCGGAGGAGGTGACGCGCAGCGTCGGGCGGCATTTTGTCGAGCGCCTTTTTGAGGGGAGCATGGCCAGCGCGGTCAGCCACCTGCTGCAATCGCGCGAGGTCAGCCGCGAGGAGCTGGACCAAATCGAAAAGTTCATCAAACAAGCCAAACGGAGGGCCAAATGACACCCGATCTGGCATGGTGGGGGCGGCTGGCCGCGTTCCTCGCGGCGCAAACCATGCTCATTGCGGGAGCCGCCACGCTGGTCAGTTTCAAACTCCGCGCTCCGCAGGCCCGCCGCGCGGTCTGGCGGGCGGCGTTGTTTGCCATGACATCCGTCTGGGTGGGGGAAACCGCCGGGCTTGGGGAAAAAGCGCGCGCGCTTTGGCCGCGTGAGACGGCGGGAATTGTCCAGGCTGCGGGCCAATTCACGACAGCGCCGGCATCGCCGCCCGCCGCCGCGCAGTCGCAGCCGCCTGTTCCGGTTCATCGCGAGGAACCCGCCAGGCCGGTGACATGGCCTGCGGAAGTCTGGTTGCTGGGGAGTTTGCTACTGCTGCTTCGCGCATCCGCCAATCGCGCTTGGCTGGGCTGGCAACGGCGGCGGATGGCGCCGGCTGATGCGCAGACTCAGGAAGCCGTTGCCCGGCTGTGCGTGGCCTTTGGTTTGCGGGGAGTCGAGACGCGGATTTGGGCGCGGCTGCGCGGGCCGGTCGCTTTCGGCTGGCGGCATCCCACGGTGGCGTTGCCGCCCGGCTTCTTCCAGCGCTTCACGCCCGTGCAGCGGGAAGCGATGCTCGCGCATGAACTGGCGCATCTGGCGGCGCGCGATCCGTTGTGGCTGGCGCTGGCGGACACGGTTTGCGCGCTGGCATGGTGGAACCCGGCGGTTTGGCGGGCCGCGATGCAATTGCGCGCGGCGAGCGAAGCGGCGGCGGACGAGGCGAGCGCGCTGGTGCCGTCCGGCCCGGCGGCGCTGGCGGAATCGCTGCTGCGATTCGGACGCGACTTGGCGGAAACCGGCGCGGCGCGGGGATTGGGCGTGGCCGGCAACGGATTTCGCTCCGGCCTGGGCCGCCGGGTACACGCATTATTGACACATTCGGGCAAATGGCGTGAGTTGCCCGCCGTGTGGCGATGGTCGCCGGCGATTCTGGCGCTGGGCGTTGTTTTGGCGCTGACCTTGCTGCCGGTTCTATCCAGGCCTTCCGGTTCGGTCTTCGGGCTTCTGGTCCATTCCGGGAAGGCCCACTCTGGCAGGCCGTCAAGCCAGCCCGTGAGAGCTTATGCTTACAATACGGACCCTATAGACGACAGTAATTCTCCCCCAATGCTATCTCGCTCCGGCGCAACCAATGACCCCGCAGCGTCGAAGACGGTCGTCCTCGACGTTAAAATGGCGGGTGTCTTGGAAGGGAGCTTGGGACAGGCCGCGTTGGACAAGTTGATCGGCTACTTGCTGCCGGATGAACCCGGTGGCCCGGATGTCGTGGCGCAATTCCTGCGCGAAGCCAACATTTCGCATGTCAACTATATTCGCGTGGATTATCTCATCGGCAAGAACGCGGCGGCCGTTCTGAGGCCCGGACAGTTCAAAACGATCCTGGATTCCATCGAGCAGCAGGCGGGAAACAACTTAATGAGCTTTCCCCAGGCGGCTGCGCCCTCCGGGCATCTGGCACACGTCGGCGTGGAGGATGTCCTGGACGCGGTCACGGGCGTTGAATTTACCATCAATCCAGCAGCGATGGTCTATCAAACAGACAAGCTCAGCACTGGCACGACGGCGGAAATTTTGCCAACCGCGTCAGCGGACGGATGGAATCTGTCGGTCTTATCGCGCAATACCGGCTTTCGCGGATACGACAAGCCCGCGAAAGGGCAGGAACTCAAGGTTCAGGCATCAAATGGCGTCCCGATGACAGCCGTAATGCCACTCCCCCATCTTTACGTTTATGAGATGACCGGCAAAGGGACTGTGCGGGAGGGGGAGACCCTTGCGTTGCGCGGCCCGGAAATGATCTTCACGAACACATTTACCAACACCGTGCTCGGGATTTTCCACCATAAGCGCACTGAGACTATCCGCACCCGCCTTTACCTTTTCGTCACAGCGAATTCTGAAACGAAATGACGCGCCACGCCGCCGACGGCGAGCGGGAAATCCGGGCCTTCCAGCCTGTAACCCGGATATTTCATTCGTCGCACGAAACGCCAATAATCCGGAGCGCCGACTTGCAGTCGGCTTTGCGGTGGCGATGGCGCTGAAAGCCGATTGAAAATCCGCGCTCCGAATCCGAAAGTGAAATCTGCGGGCTAAAACCGCAGCGACTTGACGGCCTCGGCGGCGGCTTGCACCACCGCGTTGGGGAAAAGGCCCACATACAGCATCCCAGCCATGCAGACGGCCAGCGAGACTTTCATCGCCGGCGATACAGGGACCGGCGCGGTTTCCACGCGGTCGCCCGGCCAGTAGATGGCCCGAATCACGCCGAAATAGTAGGCCAGTGAGATGACCACGCCTCCCACCGCCAGTATGGCCAGCCAATAATAGGCCGGGTTCACCCCGGCGCGTTCGACCACCGACAGGAGCAGAAAAAGTTTGCCCGCAAAGCCCGCCAGCGGCGGAACGCCGGCCAGCGATGCCATCGCCATCGCCATCGCCGTGGCCAGGACGGGCGAGCGGTGATGCAATCCCGCCAGCGCGCCGATGTCGTCGGTTTCGCGGCAGACCAGGCAGATGACGATGAAGGCCGCGCCGAGGGTGAACAGGTAGCCAACGAGATAATAGAGGATGGCGGCGGCGCCGGCGATGTTGAGCGCCGCCACGCCGAGCATCATGTAACCCGCATGGGCGATGCTGGAATAGCCGAGCAGCCGCTTCAAGCTCCGTTGCGGCAGCGCACAGAGGTTGCCGTAAAGGATGCTGATTGCCGCCACGGCCATGAACAGTTTTTCCCAGTGGCGCGAAATGTACGGGACAGCGATGAACAACACCCGCAGGAGCACGACGAACCCGGCCCCCTTGGAAGCAATGGCCAGAAAGGCGGTCACCGGCGTGGGCGCTCCCTGATAGACATCCGGCGCCCACATTTGCATCGGGAACACGGCGATCTTGAAAGCCAGCCCAACCAAAACCAGCAGCAGGCCGAGCCAGAAAAGACGGTTGTGGGCCAGCGCGGCGGAAGCGCCGTTCAGGACGGCGAAGTTCATGCCATTAAGTTTGCCGGCCGCCGCGAAGAGCAGGGCGATGCCAAACACCAGAAACGCCGCGGATACCCCGCCCATCACCAGGTATTTCACGCCCGCTTCCAGTGATGCCGAACGCCCCCGCTGGAAACTGACCAGCACGTAAGAGATCACGGTGATCAATTCCAGCGAGACAAACACCAGGATGAAATCGTTGGCCGACGCGGCGAACATCATCCCCACCAGCGCCAGCAACACCAGCGCGTGAAATTCCGCGATCCCCACCGGGAGGCGGTCCGAATACTCGATGCCCATCAGCACGACCAACAGGGCCGCGCCGATGAAAAAGCGCTTGAAGTAAAGGCCCAGGCCGTCGCTGATAAAAAGATCGCCAAATGCCGGGAAGGAGTTGTCGGCGATGGAATCGGAGAAGCTCAGGAGCAGGATGACCGCCAGCCCCGCCGCAGCCAGCCAGCCCAGCCGGGGCTTGGACGCCGCCGGGGTCCAGAGATCAATAAGCAGGATGGCCAGCGCCAATCCGGCCACGGCCATTTCTGGAATGATTAAAGGCAGGTTCATCGGGTTGGCATGGGAGGCGCGGGTTGCGGAGCCGCGTTGACCGCCGGTTGCGGGGGCGCGTTTGTCGCGGCTGGGCGCGGGGGCGCGTTTGTCGCGGCTGGGCGCGGAGGCGCGTTTGTTGCGGCCGGGCGCGGAGGCGCGTTTGTTGCGGCCGGGCGCGGAGGCGCGTTTGTTGCGGCCGGGCGCGGAGGCGCGTTTGTTGCGGCCGGGCGCGGAGGCGCG
>Ga0181530_10003748_pt1 | contig 16660 bp, 19 predicted proteins | sample PEATcosm2014_Bin_42_FD_119769 | JGI IMG/M metagenome (GOLD analysis project Ga0181530, IMG submission 119769) | Peatland microbial communities from MTU Mesocosm Facility, Houghton, MI, USA - PEATcosm2014_Bin10_60_metaG | ecosystem: Environmental > Terrestrial > Soil > Wetlands > Peat | place... | reverse complement strand
TCCCCGTGAAAGCGAGAGGGCGACGCGATCGATGGACACGACGACCGAGAGCGCCGTCCCAAGAGCGATGACACCGTAGCGTACGCGAGGGCTTTCGGGTGTCATGGTCTTCGAATGATAACTTGGGCAATTCATGAGTTTCCGCGATGTATCGGACAATCTCCGGCAATCGTTCCGGCGTGAGACCGAGTTGCTGCTCTCGAGCGTAATGCGCGAGGACCGCAGCGTTGTCGATTTGCTGAACGCGGATTACACCTTCGTGGATGAATCGCTGGCACGGTTCTACGGGATTCCCAACGTTCGCGGGAGCCGGTTCCGCCGGGTTCCGGTGCCGGACGACGCGCGGCGCGGATTGCTGGGCCAGGCGAGTTTCCTGCTGGTGACGTCGGTGGCCAACCGGACTTCTCCGGTAGCGCGCGGCAAATGGGTTTTGGAAAACCTTCTCGGCACGCCTCCTCCTCTGCCTCCACCCAATGTTCCGCCTCTCGATACGGACGCCTCGGCGAAACAACCCACTTCAGTCCGGCAGCGGATGGAACAGCACCGCGGGAATCCGGTGTGCGCGTCATGCCATAAGATCATGGACCCGATCGGCTTCTCGCTGGAGAACTTCGACCTGATCGGAAAGTACCGGACGAAGGATGGAGACGACTCCATCGACACCTTAGGCCAACTGGTGGATGGGACAAAGCTCGACGGCCCGGCCAGCCTAAGGAACGCGCTGTTGAGCCGGTCCGACGTTTTCGTCCGCACGCTTACCGAGAAGCTCCTCGCCTATGGGACCGGGCGGGCGCTGAAGTATTACGATATGCCTGTGGTCCGGGCTATCGCACAGGACGCCGCGCGCAATGACAACCGGTTTTCATCATTGATTGTGGGCATAGTCAAGAGCGATCCGTTTCAAATGAAAATCAAGCAGCAGGAGATCAAACCATGAGCTTCATAACGAGAAAACATCTTTCGCGCCGCACCATGCTTCGTGGGTTAGGTGTATCGGTCGCCCTGCCCTTGCTCGATTCGATGGTCCCCGCTCAGACGCCGCTCGCCAGGACCGGGGCGAGTTCGAAGAGCCGCTTGAGCTGCATCTATGTCCCGCACGGAGCCACCATGGATAAGTGGACGCCGGACGTGGAAGGCAAGGGCTTTGCGTTTACGGAGATCCTCGCCCCGCTTGAAAAATACCGGGACCGGCTCACCATCGTGAGTAACCTGGCGCATCCCGCCGCGGGCGGATTGGGCTCCGACGCCGGCGCCGACCACGCGCGCTCGGCCGCGGTATTTCTAAGCGGCGTGCACCCGGAGAAGGATTCGATCCACGTAGGCACGACCATCGATCAGATCGCCGCGCAGCAGATCGGCCAGGATACGCCGCTGCCGTCCCTCGAACTGTCGATCGAGGAAGTGGCGCTGAGTTGCGGTTCGGGCTACGCCTGCGCGTATTCCAACACGATTGCCTGGAAGACTCCGACCACGCCGCTGCCGATGGAGAACAACCCGCAGGTGGTCTTCGAGAAACTGTTCGGCGATGGGAGCACGAATGCCGACCGCATCGCGCTGAAAGAGCAGAACCGCAGTTTGCTCGACTCCGTGATGGGCCAGGTGGCGTCGTTGAAAAAGGATCTCCCCGCGCCGGACCGCGGCAGGCTCAACGAGTACCTGGACGACGTCCGGGAGATCGAGCGGCGCATTCAAACAGCCCAGCAGCATGTATCGTCCGAACTGAAACTGCCCGAATCCCCGGTGGGAGTGCCGGAATCTTTCGACGAGCATTTCAAGATCATGTTCGATCTGCAGGTGCTGGCCTTCCGCACGGAGATGACCCGCGTCGCCACCATGATGTATGCGCGCGACACCAGCGGCGCGGTCTACCCGCAGAGCGGCGTGCGCGACGGGTTCCACGTCTCCTCGCACCATGGCAACAACCGCGCCAACATGGACAAGTACGCGTTGATCAACAAGTACCATGTGCAGATGCTGGCGTATTTCCTCGGGAAATTGCAGGCCACCCCGGATGGCGACGGCAATCTGCTGGACCATTCCATGATTCTGTACGGCAGCAGCATGAGCAACGGGAACCAGCACGATCACGACCCATTGCCTCTCATTCTGGCGGGCGGCGCGTCCGGACAACTGAACGGTGGCCGGCATCTGAAGTTCGCGCCGCACACGCCGGCGTCGAATCTCCTGCTCTCCATGCTCAACAAGCTCGGCGTTCATCAGGACAAGCACGGCGACAGCACCGGCAAGCTTGAGGTCTGATCGGCCGCACCTTGAAATTGAGCGAACCTGGCCGGGCAAAAAATCGTATCGTATTGGTAACGACCCGCCTGGAGGTTAGCGAGATGACCAGAACGCTCACGGTTCTTTTGGCTTTTTCGGCCGCGGCCCACGCCGCCCTGCCGGCGGCGGATTCCGTGCGCGGCGCCCAGGTGTTCCAAACGCAGCACTGTGTCGAGTGCCATGCGGTTAATGGAGTGGGCGCCAAGGTCGGGCCGGATCTGGGCGCCATGGCGGATCGCGGGTTTACTCCGGACATGCTCGCGAGCACACTGTGGAACCACGCTCCCGCGATGTGGAGCGCGATGACGGGGCGCAACATCCAGGCGGCGCCGATGGATGAGCAGGCGGCCGCCGATCTCTTCGCGTTCTTCTATTCAACCCACTTTTTCGAGAAACCGGGAGACGCGACCCGCGGCAAGCGGCTCTTCACCTCGCTCTCCTGCTCCCGGTGCCATGGCATTACCGAATCCAATTTGGCGGCGGCGAAACCAGTGGCCCAGTGGACAACGCCAGCCGATCCGATCGCGATGATCGAAGTCATGTGGAATCACGCCGCGAACATGCGCGACGAGATGGCGCGGCAGAAGATCAACTGGCCGCGGCTCTCGGGCCAGGACGTTTCCGACGTTCTGGTCTACATTCGCGATCTGGCTCCGGCCGCAAAGAATAATGGCATTTTCCGAACTACCTCGGGCGCCAACGCCCAAGCCCTGTTTCAAATGCGGTGCAGCGTGTGCCACACCTCGGCGGAGCAGTTCCTTTCGAAAAATCTCCGTGGAGAGACGCTGACCGATCTGGCCGCGGATATGTGGAACCATGGGCCGATCATGAAGACGAATCCGGTGCGGTTCGAGCCCGGCGAGATGAGAGAAATCGTGAGTCTCGTCTGGTCGCAACGCTACCTTGAAAACAAAGGCAATCTCGAACGAGGGAAGAAAGTCTTCGCGGCGAAAAAGTGCAGCGAGTGCCACAAGGGCTCGGGCCGCGGCGTCGCGCCCCCGCTCACGTCGCGCGAAAGAGATTTCTCCGGCATCACGATGATTTCGGTTCTTTGGGAGCATGGCCCCGCGATGCTGGACCGCATGCGCCAGGCACATATCCCCTGGCCCCGCTTCAGCACACGTGAAATGTCCGACCTTATCGCTTACCTGGAAGTAAGGGATTCAAGCGACGCCAAATAGCCGAAGCTCAAATACCGCTTGCGTTGAACCTGGCGCCATAATGTGGAACACTTGATCGGAACGCCTGGTCAATCCACAAAAGAGGTTCGCTTGCGTATCAAGACTTTTGTTCCGATCGCTACCGCCGCAACCCTGCTGCTGTGCGCGTCCACGCCTGGGCTCGCCCAGTGGCTGAATTACCCTACCCTGGGAATTCCGCGCCTCCCCAACGGGAAACCGAACCTCGCCGCTCCGGCGCCGCGAACATCCGATGGCAAGCCCGATTTCTCCGGAATCTGGGCTTGGGAAGACAATCGCCCCTGCCCTCCGGATGGCTGTCCGGACGCCCGCATTGGACAGGAATTCCTCAATATAGGCTGGAGTCTCAAGAACGGTTTGCCGTATCAGCCGTGGGCCGCGGACCTGGTCAAGGCGCGCCGCGCCGCAAACAGCAAGGACGATCCGCAATCCCGGTGCCTGCCGAGAGGCGCGATCAGAATCTACACCGATGGAATGTTCAAGAAGATCCTGCAGCTTCCGGGAGAGCTGGCCATCCTCAGCGAGCGCGACGCGAGCTACAGGCAGATCTTTACGGATGGACGCCCTTTGCCCGTCGACCCGACTCCATCGTTTAATGGTTACTCGTCGGGTAAATGGGAAGGAGATACGCTGGTGGTCCGGACGGCAGGCTTCCGCGACGACCTGTGGCTCGACTCCCAGGGCAGTCCTCTGACAAGCGCCGCCAAAGTTACGGAGCGGTTCCGACGGCCGAACTTCGGGAAGCTGGAGATCGAAATCACGGTGGACGATCCGAAGGCATACACGGCCCCGTGGACTATCAAGCTCAGTCAGCCCATCGTCCTCGATACCGAATTGCTGGATTACATCTGCGCGGAGAACGAGAGGGACACTCCGCATTTCACGGCCAAGTAGATGATCGGCTTCAGAGCAATCTTCGTGACGGCCTCCCTTCTCGTGGCGGCTTCGCTGGTCATTGCCGACGATTTCGACGGGAAGGCTGTTGCGGCAGCCCTCGCGAAGAAAGACGTCCGGCCGGCGCCCCGCCTTGCCGACGGCCATCCCGATCTCGGTAACGACAAAGGCTCATGGGATCCTCCCGGCGTCGGCGATATTGCGGGAACCCGCGGCGGCTTTGCCGGGACGGCACAACCTGAGAGAGTGCAGGAGGTGCCGTTTCTTCCCTGGGCCAAAGCCGCCTACGCGCTGCACAATTCAATCGCCACAAAAGACGATCCCGAAGGTTTCTGTTTACCACCGGGAATCCCGCGCATGTATGCGACTTCGTTCCCGTTTCAGATCTACCAGCTTCCCAACCGCGTCCTTTTCGTCTTCGAAGGCGGCGCGCACATGTGGCGCGTGGTCTACACCGATGGCCGAAAACATACGCCTCCGGACAAGCTGAACCCAACCTACCTCGGCGAAGGCATCGGTCATTGGGAGGGAGACACGCTCGTGGTCGACGACGTTGGCTTCAATACCAGAAGCTGGCTGGACGCGGCCGGTCACGAGCACACCGAGCAACTCCACGTGGTGGAGCGCTTTACCCGCGTGAACGAATTGATTCTTCATTACGAAGCCACAATTGAAGATCCAGGCGCGTATGCGAAACCCTGGGCGGCAAGCTGGAATATCCTGTTCCATCCGGGCATGGAACCCTTGGAATATATCTGTCAGGAGAACAATGTCGATGTTAAGCATCTGGTTGGCAAATAGCCACAAACGCGCGTTCAAAGCTTTGGTGGGAATTGGCATGGCGGCAATCCTGTCCGGCCGCGTGACAGCCCAGGAAGGTCTGGTAACGCAACGTAATTTGTCGCTGGCCATGGCGAAGACCATCGCCGAAGCCACGCTCGCGGAGTGCAGGTCGAAGGGCTTCCATACGGCGGTGGCAGTGGTCGACCGCGCCGGCCAGGTGCTGGTGCTGCTGCGCGACGAACAGACAACCGCCCAGGTGGCCGAGATGGCCCGGCGCAAGGCCTATACTGCGCGGATGTTCCGGATGACGACGGCGGAGTTTCAGAAGCGGACGATGCCCGACCAGCCGGTGGCCGCACAACGCGACATCGCCGATATCCTCGCGCTCTCCGGTGGAGTGCCGATCAAGGTGGGCGACGAGACGATCGGTGGCGTCGGCAGCGCCGGGTCCAATCTGGAGACCGACGACGCCTGCGCGAAAGCCGGCGTCGCCAAGGTCGCGGACTTATTGAAGTAGTGCCGCCGAGTTAGCGCCTACTTCTTCGCCGCGTCGTTTCCTTTCAACTCGTTTGCCGAACCGCCCAGGAACAGCCGCTTCCCATCCGGAAACGTAATGTTCTTGCCTACCGCACGATTCGATTTGTCCTTGGCCTGATAACCGTCTATCACGAGCTCGGTTCCCGGCGGCAGGGAATTTTTCGAGAAACCGAGCCTGAGCAGGGTGTTCGGGCTGCCGGCCTCGACCATCCATGAAACCACCGTGCCGTCGTCGTTCTTGACGTCTATGTGAATCCACGAGTGGGGATTGATCATTTCCCATTCTGTGACCGTTCCATGCAGCTTCAGTGGCCGCGACGCGTCGAATTCCGCCGCGAAGGCGTGATGCGCCCACGCCGGTACCGCCGCCAGCAGCAGGCCAATTCCGCTCATCAGTACGAATAACTTTGTTCTCATCACTTGCCCGCTTTCTTTGCCGCTCCCGCTTCCGCTTTTGCCGCTCCCGCTTCCGCTTTTGCCGCTCCCGCTTCCGCTTTTGCCGCTTCATCCTGCTCCGCCACGCGCGCGCCCTGCAGCGTGTTGCGAAGCCCGTAATTCCCTTCGTGGCACGCGAATTCGAAGATCGGCCCATCCACTCGGGAAAGGGCAATCTCCGCGGTCCAGGGTTTGTCCCAGGTCTCGGGGTCTTCGACGGTGAATCGATACAGGATCGTGTTCTTGTCGACCGGTGTGTAGCGTTCCACTACATGCAGCTTTTCGCCGGATCCCCGGAACGGATTGCGCGGGTCGAAGTTGCTGACGTCGACCACCAGCGTATTGCCCTCCCAATGGCCTCGCGAGTCCCCGCGCCACTGGCGAATTTCGCTGGCCGCGTGCGGACGGCCATCGGTGGGGATAATCCGGACGGAGTGGTTCATCTCGTGAAGAGTGGCCACGTACCCCGCTCCCTGTACAATCTGCATGTTGTTGTTGTAGCCCCCAGGCAGCATAGGCACCGACTCCTGACCCAGCACCAGACAGCGCGCGCTCAGGGGTCGATTCTCCGGGCCATCGAACTCATGTCCTTTGTTCCGGGCGGCTATTGCCGCGTTTCTCTTGCGCGCCTCCGGCAGCATCGGAGGAATGGTTCCCTCCGGACCCACAATCAGCGACGTCCGCCGGTTCCACGAAAGCTTGGTCTGGCCGCGGTCCAACCCGAACTGGCTGAAATCATAGTGCACGTCCGCGTCGGTTCCGGGCTCCGTCGGGCGGCCCTCCTCTTCATTAAGCGCCACGCGGTTCTGCTCGTTTTTCATCAGCTCCGTCAGTTCCGCTTCGGTATAGAACTCCTTCTCGCCAAGCCCCTTGGGCCGTTCGAGAGGCGTGATAGTGTTGTTGGTCCAATACCCCTGCAGGTCGGGGTGGCCATCTGGTATGCGCGGCGGCGTCCAGGCCTTGGTTGTGCTCGCCGCCTTAGTGGCGGCGGCGGGCGCGGTCTGTCCGGATGCGGGGGTCTGCGACAATAGCAAACCCAGGGCCGCTGGAATTGCCGCGGCTGAAACAAGCAAGCGATGGCTCATCCCGGAGCCTCCCTTCTACGTGGTCGGTGGCCGATCTCAGCTGTCAGCCGTCGATGATCGTACAATTGAATGACTTCAGTGTCAATCGGGAGCTGGATTCTGGGAGCTGGATTCAAACCGTGTTCAGCTTGACAGCCACACGGGTGGTGTAGAGTATTCGCCGGAGGCTAACCAATAAGACATGAAGATTCGATCGGCTCTCGCTGTCGGGACTGCGTGCCTGATATTTGCGGCCTCCCCGGTTTCCGCCCATCACTCGTTTGCCGCCGAATATGACTCCTCAAAGCCGGTGGAGTTCAAAGGAGTGGTGACGAAACTCGACTGGATGAATCCCCACGTTTACTTTTACGTGGACGTGAAAACCGACGACGGGAAGACGATCAATTGGGCCTGCGAGGCTGGTAATCCGAATGCCCTTGCGCGGCGCGGTTGGAAAAAGTCTTCCATCAAGGCCGGCGATGAGGTCACCGTCAAGGGGTTCCGGGCCAAAGACGGCACCTTCACGGCAAATGCCCGGTCGATAGTCCTGTCGGATGGCAGGAAGGTTTTTGCGGCGTCGTCGGATGATGGCGGTCCTCTCAACTGAACGCAAAATGACTCGTATCCTTTTATCGATAGTGACGGCGTTCGGCGCGCTATGCTGTGCGTCCCTGCCGGCATTCGGCCAGGCTGGCGAAAATGCCACGCTCCCCCTGCCGCCGAACCCTCCACCTCCCGGAAAAGGCATCCCGGACCTGAACGGAGTTTGGGTGATGCCTTATACGCCGGATCTCGCAAGACCTCTGAAAGCGCCTATCCCGTTTACGCCTTTCGGCGCGGAGATGTTCAAGAACCATGTTGGCGGCGACGATCCGCACGGATTTTGCCAGCCGACCGGGCCGACGCGCGCTTTTCACTCGCCTTTCCCGTTCCAGATCGTTCAGACCGCCGGGATGCTCACAGTGCTCTTTGAGATCGACCATAATTTCCGGCGGATTTTCACCGACGGACGTTCTCATCCAAAGGACCTCGACTCAACCTGGTATGGCGATTCCGTGGGAAGTTACGAAGGCGGTTCCCTGACCGTGGACACAATCGGGCTCAGCGACCGGAGCTGGCTCGACACTGCCGGCCACCAGCACAGCGACAAGCTGCACATCACGGAGAAATTCACGCGGACGGGACCGGATACATTCCTTTGGACCGTGACCTACGACGACCCGGTTTATTTCACCAGGCCATGGTCCGTCTCTCTGACCGCCAGGCGCGAGAAGTACGACATCATGGAAATGATCTGCATGGACAACAACCAGGACATTCCGCACTACATCACTTCACAACCGAAGAGATGAACAGCCGGGTGACACGCCGACGCTTTGTTCTTACCGCGGGGGCCGCTCGATCCCTGCTCGCGGCGGATGCCGATTTCCCCGCCAGGAACATCGATTTTATTATTCCCAAGGCGCCGGGCGGCGGCTTCGATAACCTGGTGCGGGTCATCGCGCCGGCGCTGGAAAAATATCTTCCACACAAAGTCAACGTCGTACCCGACAATATTCCCGCCGGTGGCGGCGGTAAAGGAATCGGGCAGCTTTATCGCGCAAGGCCCGATGGCTACACGATCGGCGCCGTCGACCTCCCGGGAAGTTTTATTCTGCAGGAACGGCAGGGCGGTGCGGGCTTCGACCTGAACAAGATCAGCTGGCTTTGCGCCATGGGCAAGCCGGAGTATTTCTGCCTTGCCGTGGGCGCGAACTCGCCGCTGAAATCCTTCGACGATTTGAAAGCGCTGTCCGGAACGCGCGCCGTAAAGTTCACCTCCTCGGGCCCCGAGGGGACAGCCTATGCAGCCACCGTGGTCGGCGCCAACCTGCTGGGCGTCAGGGCGCAGCTCATCACCGGATATAAAGGATCGAGCGACTTCGTGGTCGGCGCGATCCGGGGCGATGGCGATGCGGTAATTGCGCCGGTGACGTCCATTCGTCCGATGCAGCAGAGCCGGACCGTCCGCATTCTCGCCACCTTCGAGCCGCGCGGCAGCTTTGCCGGTGTCCCGGATGCCGCCGCTCTCGGCCAGCCGGAGTTAAGCCGGATTCTTCTCGACCGGCTTGTAGGTGCGCCTCCCGGATTGCCGGCCGGCATAAAAACGATTCTGTCCGCGGCGTTCGCCAAAACCATGGCCGATTCGCGGACGGTTGACCTGGCGAAGAAGTTTGAGGTGGACCTGGCTCCCAATTCGGCGGATCAGGCGACGGCGCGGGTTCGCGAGAGCGCGGCATTTTACGGGAAATGGAAAAAGGTTCTGAGCTGAACCGCGGCTCGCGAAAATTCGATGCTGCATTTGTGGCTGGGTGGAGTCGAAGGCTTGCTGCAGGCGAGAGAGCTTCTGTTTCTCGGTCTCGGCATGCTGATCGGGCTTTTCTTCGGCGCGATACCGGGGCTCGGCGGCGCCACGGCGCTGGCTCTTCTCACCCCGCTCACCTACGGGCTCGATTCATTTACCGCGTTGGCGCTGGCAGGGGGCGTCATGGGCGCCGTACCCATGGGCGGATCGATCTCGGCCATTCTGCTGAATGCCCCCGGCAGCGCTCCCAGCGCGGCGACCTGCCTCGACGGTCACCCGCTCGCGCAACAAGGCAAGGCCGGCTTGGCACTGGGCGCGGCCGCGAGCGCCAATGCGATCGGAGGAATCATCGGCACTGTTTCGGTGCTGGCCATTTTACCCATCGCGAAGGATCTTGTACTGCTCTTCGGCCCGCCCGAACTTTTTCTGCTGGCCGTGCTGGGCCTGATTGTCGTTTCCACGGCTTCCCGCGGAAAAATGCTGCGCGGTCTGATCGCCGGCGTTTTCGGCCTGATGATCTCCTTCATCGGCTATAACGATGTGACGGGCGTGCTGCGCTTCACGGCGGGAATTGCTTATCTCTGGGACGGAGTGCATCTGGTGCCTGCATTGATCGGGCTGTTTGCCGTGGCGGAGATGATCAATCTTTCGGTGAAGGGCGGCGCAATCGCAAAGGATGCGAAAACAGTCGGGATCACCAGCGTGACGAGCGGGCTTCTCGAGACCTTCCGCCACTGGCGTACCGTGCTGCGCGGATCTCTGATCGGAACCGTAGTCGGCGCCATCCCGGGCGTGGGAGGTACAGTGGCATCGTTTCTTTCCTACAGCCTGACGGTGCAGGCATCGGCGGATCCCGAGTCGTTTGGCAAAGGCAACATCCAGGGCGTTATCGCGCCTGAGGCCGCCATCAACGCCAAGGACTGCAGCTGCCTGATTCCCACGCTTGCATTCGGTGTTCCCGGCGGCGTGGAAATGGCTGTGTTCATGGGACTCCTCGTGCTGCACGGGATGCAGCCGGGGCCATTGATGCTGATCGATCATCAGGTCGAAATCTACGGCCTGATCTGGGCGTTGACCGGTTCGTGCGTGCTGGCTTCCTTCCTCGGCCTGCTTGTGGCCCGCCCGCTCTCCCTGCTCACTTTGATCGACTCCCAAATTCTGGTTCCGGTGGTCACCGCCGTGGCGCTGGTGGGTTCTTATGCGGTCGACCGCAATATCGGGAATGTTCTCGTGACAGCCATTTTCGGCATCCTGGGGTACGTGATGATCCGCTTCGACTATCCCCGATTGACCATGGTGGTGGCGCTGGTTCTCGGCGCGGCGGCAGAACGAAATTTTCATCAGACAACGATGATGAGCGACGGAAATCTATCTGTTTACTTTCACCGCAAGGTCTGTCTCGTTCTGCTGGCCGGTATGGCGGCTTTGCTTATTGCTCCATTTTTCCGAGGCTTCCGCAAATTCCGAGGTTTACCCAAATGAAGTATCTTCCCGCGGCCAGCCTGGCGGTTTTCACCGCAATATTTCTTGCCATGGCGTACGGTTATCCATCCCAGGCGCGCGCTTTCCCGGTCGCAGTTGCATGGGTGACGCTGGTCCTGGTGACATTGGACATCGTTTCCCGAACTGAAACGAAAGCGGGAGCCGCTGTCCTGAGCCGGCTCAACCCCGGCACAGCCGCGCCGGATCCGCGTCCTTTGGGCGGACAATTCGGTGCCGCTGCCTGGCTGGCGGTCTTTGCCCTGACGCTGGTTCTGATCGGCATTCTTTACACTGTGCCGCTATATGTCTTCGCGTCGCTCCGGTTCCGGGGGAGCAGATCCTGGTCCACCTGTCTTTGGATAGCCGCCCTTGTCACCGGCGGGATTTGGCTGCTGTTCGCAATTGTGCTGCGCCTGGAGCTTTATCCCGGCTATTTCTTCGAATCCAGGTAGTCGCGGCTTTCAGCTGTGCGGCGGCGGAGAAGGTGCGCTATACTGTTGAAGTAATCGAACTTAATCCGCTACGCCCACCGTGTATTTCCGGCTTCGCTGATTTGCCCTTACAAACCAAAAACTTCTGAATGAATAACTTTTCCGACTTAGTCACTTCCCCTGTCCTCCGCAAGAACCTCGCAGCACAGGGATTCGTTACGCCCACGCCTATTCAGGCGCAGGCGATCCCGCCCGCCATGCTCGGACACGACGTCGTCGCCACCGCTCAAACCGGTACCGGCAAGACTCTCGCGTTCGCTCTTCCGATCCTCGAATCGCTGTTGAGCAGCAAGCCGCTGACCCCGGGCCCCCAAGCTCTCATCCTGAGCCCCACGCGCGAACTTGCGCTGCAGATTCACGAAACATTTATGCTCCTCTCGCCCGGCACCGGCATTCGCGCCGCGGTGGTCGTTGGCGGCATGAGCGAAGCCGGTCAGCTGAAACAGATCCGGCAAGGCGCCCAAGTGATCATTGCGACGCCGGGCCGCTTGTGCGATTTCCTCGACCGCAAACTGGTCGGGCTCGGCGCTATTCGTATTGTCGTGCTGGATGAATCGGACCGCATGCTCGATATGGGCTTTCTGCCCGCGGTCGAAAGCATCCTTCGCAAGACTCTGGCCAACCGGCAGACTCTTTTCTATTCGGCTACTCTCGAGGCCTCGGTGGCCCGACTGATCGGAAAACATCTGAAAGATCCCGTCCGCGTCGCCGTCGGATCGATCAGCAAGCCCGCCGAGAAGATCGACATGCAGGTCTATGAAGTCGAGCAGGATCGCAAGCTCGCTCTGCTGCATCATCTGCTGGTATCGGGCCAGGGCTCTTTCCTGGTCTTCGCGCGTACCAAGCGCGGCGCGGAAAGGCTGGCCAAAAAGCTTTACGGCGCCGGCGTGAAAGCGACCGCCATCCACGGCGACCGTTCGCAGAATCAGCGCAACATGGCGCTGCGCGGATTTCAGGATGGCCAGTATCGGGTATTGGTCGCTACCGACGTAGCCGCCCGCGGCATCCACGTCGACAACATCGCCCACGTGGTGAATTTCGATCTGCCGCAGCAGCCCGAGGATTTTATCCATCGCGTCGGCCGCACCGGGCGTGCCGGCGCCGAGGGCATTGCCATAACTTTCGCAACTCGGGGCGAACGCCGCGACATCCAGAATATTGAGCGCGTGCTCAAAGTTCGCCTCACGCTGAAGGAAACTCCGGACGGTCTCGGGCGGGAAGACAAGGGTGCGGCAGTGATCGAAATGCCGTCCGCGAAACCCTTCGCCAGTAAGACGCAATCCTTCCGGCCCCGCCGCCGTTTCGGGTCCAGCCGTTAGAGCCATTCGTCGGTGGCCGGCGCTATCATGAACCTATGGGCGTCGGCACCCTGATATCGGTGGACGAATACCTGCGCACCAGCTTTCACCCCGACTGCGATTTCATCGAAGGCGAGGTCCTGGAGCGAAACGTGGGAAAACGCAGGCACAGTTACGCGCAGATTCGGATCGGGGCTTGGTTTGTTCATCGCCAACAAGATCTGCGTCTGGAGCCGATGATCGAACTCCGTATGCGGGTAGGCCCCAACAAGATCCGGATACCTGACGTTTTGGTTTCGGAGATGCCGCTCCCGGACGAAGAAGTCTTCACTTCGCCTCCTTACCTCTGCATCGAAGTGATGTCGCCGGACGACACCATGGCGTCCCTGCAGGACCGTCTGGACGACTATCTTCATTTCGGCGTACCGAACGTGTGGGTAATAGATCCCTGGAAGCGCCGCGGATGGCACGTCACGGCCGACGGCTGGGCAAACGCGGTTGGCGGCATCATGCGTACTGCCGACGGACGAATCGCCCTCCCGCTCGTCGACGTTTTGCTGCCCTGAGTTTCATCCCTGTCTCGATAAGTGGCCGCCTCTGTACTGTGTTATGCCCGGCGCCAACGGTCGACCAGGTCGCGGGCGGCAGCAGGCCATTCAGGAAAGAGAAACTGGAAACCGGCAGCCAGAAGGCGGCCCGGCACTACCCGGCGACTCTTGAGAACCAGCTCCGACTCAGTCCGCATCAGCCAGGCACCGATTTCAAGGATCAAGCCTGGAGAGGGCAGGCCGAACCGCGCGCCCCATGCCTCACGCAGGGTTCGCATGAAGTTGCAATTCGGCAGTGGATTGGGCGAAGCGAGATTCACCACGCCGTCGAACTCCTCACAAACAATCAGCAGATCGATGGCCCGGACGAAATCCGCTTCGTGAATCCAGGAAACGAACTGCGTACCCGTGCCCTGCCTGCCGCCCAAGCCATGCCGGACAAGGCCCAGCAATACATCGAAGACTCCGCCTCGATCCGGGCTGAAGGTGATCGCGCTGCGCACGGCGACTTTACGAGTCAGCGGCGTTGCGATCGAGAAGAAGGCTTCTTCCCATGCCTTGGCGACTTCGATGGAAAAGTTCCAAGTGTCGGGTGCGCCTGGCTCGTTGCCGCCCAATTCGCCATTAGTCTCATCCATGGGGCGATCGAGAGCATGCCTGTAAATGGTTGCCGTGCTCGCGTTCAGCCAGAGCCGCGGAGGGTGATTGAGGGAAGCGATGACCCTGTTCAACAAGCGGGTACTTCGCACTCGCGATTGGCGGATGGCTCGCCGATTCGCCGGCGTGTACCGGCAGTTGACGCTGCGCCCGGCCAAGTTGATGCATACGTCGGTCCGCTCGAGATCGGCAACCCAGGCGCCGGGCGTAAGGCCATCCCAGGGAAGCACTCGCCACGGAGCGGGCCGCGGACTCCGGCTGAAGACGGTCACTGTGTGCCCCTGTGCATGAAAATGGCGGGCCAAAATATTCCCCACCTGCCCTGCGCCGCCGGGTATGACGATTTTCATGGCATATACCGCCGCCATTCGGAGGATTCGGCGATCTCCTTGATGACCGCCGCAAAACAGAAAACGTCCTTCATCTCCGTTTCCTTACGCGACAGAGTTCGAAAAAAGTGGTCGTGCTTCATCAATCGGAAAATACCCTGAACCATGTTGTCCTGAAACCAAGCCGGCCGATCCATCGCCGTGATCTCGCTGGTGAGGTTGTGCCAGACGCCAAAATGCTTCGCGCGCCAGGCAACACGCTGACCCAGGCTGATCAAACCAGTCGTGACTCCGGCCGTTGCCACCGCCGTCTCTCCCGAATGCACGTTTCCGGCAAGGTGCACTTCCACGCTCCGCGCCAGATCGAAACATCGTTCGATCGGTGCGCGCAATACCGTGAGATCTTCAATCGTTACCATGAGCTTCCGCCAGCGTCCGGACATGATTCAGCACTCGCATTTGAATCCGGCGAATAATCGCGTCCGACCACCAGCGCCAATATTCACCGGGCCAAAGACCGTGCTGGTACCAGCTGGCTCCTTCGAGCAGCGTGCGGTTGCCGGGCAGTCTTGTGAGCCGAAACTGGCCCTGCTTCGAAATCATGTACCCATGCAGGTGAGGCGGCAGGACCTCCGCATAAAGGCTCACTTCACGCAACGGCGCCGGATTCTCCTTAACCTGGAATTGCAGCACGCGCGGCGGATCCCAGACCTCGATCGGCTCCACAAGCGGCCCAGTGGAAAAATCGCAGTACCGTGTCGCGCCGACGCCCGTTCCTTCGATCCGAGCCCGCGTGGGAAACGCCAGCCCTGTATGGAAGAACCACTCGGTCGGCTCCGGCATTTTCGAAAAACCGACCACGTGTGGCCAGACTATTTCGGGAGAAGCCGCCATTGTGACAGCGGCATGAACTTCGTATACCGCGGGACGAGCATGTGTGTCCCGCGCGAAGCTCGCGGGCAACAACAGGCACAGCATCGTGATTCCCGGGCCGGCTGCCAGTCTTGACGATTGAGCCCGATAGACCAGCCAGCCGCCGAGCGCTCCCAAGGGAGCGGCAAGGGGCAATGCCAGCGCGAGACACAACAAACCCTCCATTCCGAGAACCGGCAATGCACACCCGGCCGCGAGCACCGTGAGGGCGCCCAGTTTCGCGGCCTTCCAGCCTGTCGCCGGCTGGAAAATCCAGGATGCGAAGGCTCCAATCAGCATGGGCAGCAGCGCGAAAATGGTCCAGCCGTACACCCCGCGGTTCAGCAGCCCGATTCCCGCGGCGACAAGACTTGCGACGACCAACACACCAACAAGGCCACGCGCGGTCTTGCTCACGATTGGGCTCCCTTTACGATTTCGATCAGTTGCAGGACGGTCTTGCGCACAGGCCGCATCAGAGGCAGCGCGGACGCCCTAATCAGAAAGACGACGCTCCTCACGCCCAGTTCGAGTAGCCGCGCGGTTCCGGCTTGCCCGGGCGATTCGTCGATAACCCAGAAATAGATCACGCCCATCTGAAAAAACCAAAGCACGCCAGGCAAATGAGGTTCGAGATCGCGCGGAATGCGCACGCCGCCGCCGGCCAGAATGCGGCGAAACCAGGCGAGTTCGATGTCCCGGATCTCCTTTGTCCGCGGGCTGAACGGCGAGAGCGGATGGCTCGGATCGGCGCCGTTGCGCAGAAGCGCGCGAAGGACGCTCCGGTTGGGCGCAAAGTACTCGATCTTGACCTGGATCAACGCGCGCAAACGGGCTTCGAAGCCGGTCGCTTTTTCCAGCGCTGCCTCGATTTTCGGTTGCATCCCGGCGCAGGACCTCTGGTAGAAATCCATGACGATGGCGTCCTTGGACGGGTAGTAATAATAGGCCGCCCCGGTCGCCACCCCTGCGTTTTCCGCGATACCCCGCATCGTCGCGTTGTCGAAACCTTCCTTGCGGAAGAGAGCCAGCGCGGCACCGAAAATCGATGCGCCTGTCTCTTCCGCTTTGGGTGTCGCTTTTGCGGATGCCATAAACTTGAACTTGTTCAAAATCAGTATGAGCCCAGTGCAACCGGCTGTCAATAACAATTTTTGAACGTGTTCAGATCAGAGGGACGAGTGCAAACGAATTTCCACTTCCAAACCCCTCGGCACGCGGTTGCGGCAGCGCACCGTGCCCTTACAGGCTTCCACGCAATTATTGACGATCGAGAGACCGAGGCCTACGCCTCCGGACGCCCGGTTCCGCGACGTTTCCACGCGGTAGAACGGCGTGAAAACGCGGTCGACTTCTTCTTCCGGAAGTCCCGGTCCGTGGTCGGCCACGGTGATGGCGATTTCGCCG
>Ga0181530_10003747_pt1 | contig 16666 bp, 9 predicted proteins | sample PEATcosm2014_Bin_42_FD_119769 | JGI IMG/M metagenome (GOLD analysis project Ga0181530, IMG submission 119769) | Peatland microbial communities from MTU Mesocosm Facility, Houghton, MI, USA - PEATcosm2014_Bin10_60_metaG | ecosystem: Environmental > Terrestrial > Soil > Wetlands > Peat | place... | reverse complement strand
GGCGGCGGCGGCCAGGGCGGCGGCGGCGGCAGGGGCGGCGGAGGCACGGGCGGGGGCGGAGGCATGGGCGGCGGAGGAGGAGGCAGGGGGGGCGGCGGGCGCCGATGATCTGAGCTGATTGCTCCGGCCTCTCGCGGCCAATTGTCAATCCTATTTATCTTTCCGCCCTCCGGCATGAAAATCACTTTCAACTGGCTACGGCAATACGTCCGCTTCGACTGGTCCCCGGAAGAACTGGCCCGGCGCCTCACCCTCCTCGGCCTCGAAGTTGAAAGCACTCAAAAAATCGGCGGCGAATTCGACGGCGTCCTCGTCGCCCAGGTCCTCTCGCGCGACAAACATCCCAACGCCGACAAACTTTCCCTCTGCCGCGTCCACGACGGCGCCGGCGAGCGCCAGATCGTTTGCGGCGCCCAAAATTTCAAGGCCGGCGACAAGGTTCCCCTCGTCCTGCCCGGCCACACCCTCCCCGGCAAATCCGGCGAGCCGCCCCTGGCCATCAAGGTCGGAAAAATTCGCGGCGTCGAGTCCTTCGGCATGTTGTGCTCCCCCGTCGAGTTGGGCCTGCCCGGCCCGCCGGACGGCCTGTTGATTCTGCCCGCCGATGCCAAAGTCGGCCAGCCCTTCGCCGAATTCCTCGGACGCGCCCCGGGAGACGTCGTTTATGATTTGGAAGTCACCCCCAACCGCCCCGATTGGAACAGCGTCATCGGCATCGCGCGCGAAGTCAGCGCCCTGACCGGCAATCCGTTGCGCCTGCCGGAAGCCGTCCTTCCCGCCGCGCAAATCAGCGCCCAATCCACCGCCTCTTTTCTCCGCGTGCGGATTGACGACCCGGCGATGTGTCCCCGCTACAACGCCCGCCTCCTGCGCGGCGTGAAAATCGGCCCCAGTCCGGACTGGATGCGTTCCCTGCTCGAAAAATGCGGCCTGCGCGCCATCAGCAACGTCGTGGACGTTACCAATTTCGTCATGCTCGAAACCGGCCAGCCGCTCCACGCCTTCGATTTTCAACTCATCGCCGCCCGGCCCGGCGAATTGCCCGCAATTGTTGTCCATCGCGCCGCCGCCGGCGAAGAATTCATCACCCTGGACGGCCAACAGCGCACGCTCAACGATCAATCCCTCCTCATCGCCGACGGCACCAAGCCGCTCGCCCTGGCCGGAATCATGGGCGGGCGCAACAGCGAAATCAACCCCGGCACCGTGGACGTGCTGATTGAAAGCGCCTGCTTCAAACCGCAAAACATCCGCGCCACTTCCAAGAAACTGGACCTCCGCACCGATTCCTCCTACCGCTTCGAGCGCGGCTCCGACATCGGAATTTGCGAATGGGCCGGCCGCCGCGCCGCCCAATTGATCCTCCAGACCGCCGGCGGCGCCGTCCTCGAACCGGCCCTGGACGCTTATCCCAATCCCGCCCCGCTCCGGCAAATCCCGTTGCGCTTTGCCAAGTGCGATCAACTCCTCGGCGTGGCCATCCCTCCCGATGAGCAGGTCCGGTTCCTGCAACAACTCGAGCTGCGCGCCCTCACCCGCGAGCCGTCGCGCGCCCTTTTTGAAGTCCCCAGTTTTCGTGTTGACTTAAAGCGCGAAGCCGATCTGATCGAGGAAATCGCCCGCCTTTACGGCGTGGACAACATCCCCGCCACACCGCCGCGCGGCGCCATCGGCTTCAACGCCTTCGACGCCCTCCATGACGACATCGCCGAAGCCCGCCGCCTGCTGACCGGCCTGGGCCTGAACGAGGCGCAAGGCCAGACGCTCATCTCCGGCGACGCCGCCAAACTGGCCGCCAACCCAGGTTCGACGCCGGCCACCCTGCGCTATCCGCTCAGCGGCGACATGAACACCTTGCGCCCCAGCCTCCTGCCCGGCCTGCTGGAGTCGTTGCGTTACAACGTCAGCCGCAAGAACAACGACGCCGCCCTTTTTGAGATCGGCCGCGTTTTTTACCTCCAGCCCGACAAGACCTGCAAGGAACAGCGCCGCCTGGCCCTGGCCCTCGCCGGCGCGCGACGCCCCTTGCATTGGGACGGCCCGGACCGCGACGCCCGCTGCGACTTCTTCGATCTGAAAGGCATCCTGGAGGAATTCCTCGGCCAATTCGGCCTGCGCGGAGTCACCTGGGCGCGGCGCGACGAGAGCGGGCCTCTCTTCTTGGAGTCCGCCGCCATTCAACTCGGCAAGCTGACCCTGGGCGAAATCGGCCGGCTTTCCGTCCAGCAGGCCAAGCTGTATGATTTGCGCGACGCCGTGCTGCTGGCCGAACTGGATTTCGACCAGCTCCTCGCGCGCCGCGCGCCGGCCAAATCCTTCAAGCCGCTGCCCCAATTCCCCGCCATCCGCCGCGACGTGGCCATGCTTGTCCCCGAAGCCGCCACCCACGAGGCCGTGACCGCGGTTGTCAAACAAACCAAGCCGGCCAACCTGGAAACCGTGGAGTTGTTCGACATCTTCCGCGGCAAGAACATGCCGCCCGGCCAAAAGAGCGTCGCCTACGCCTTCACCTATCGCCATCCGGACCGCACCCTGACCGACGCCGAAGTCAACGCCGCCCACGAAAAGCTGGTGGCCCAATTCAAGCAATCCTTGCAAGCCGTCATCCGCGAATCCTGACCTCCCGCCGGCAGGGCGAAGCTCCCAAGGAACCCCGAAGGGACGAAAAGGACGAAAGGGACGCAAGGGACGCATGGCACAAGAGTTATCCTCCAATATATTGAGGGTTCGTTGACACAATGCGCCCCATTTTGTGGTTGCCGCAAAAAGGGATTGCAAATGCCCGGAATTGGCGGAGAATCAGCCGCAATTTCAGCGCCCGATCCAACTTTATCAGGACATAATTTATGAAGAAGCATCTTGCCGCAGCAACCGTCATCCTCGCCCTGGCAATCGCCCAAACAGGCCCTGCCTTCGCCCAATCACCCCAACCGTCCGCCGCCAATCCGCAATCCGCATTGGGAAGCCGGACTCCGGCCCGCAATCCGCAATTGGGCGCCGCCTCCGTCCGCGAACGCCTGCCGATGGACATGGGATGGCAATTCGCCTTCGGCAACGCCAACGATCCATCCAAGGATTTCGACCCCTCCCCGGGCGGCAACAACAACTATTTCGCCAAGGCCGGCAACAGCGCCGGCGCGGCAGCCACCGACTTTGACGACCGGGTCTGGCGCACCGTCAACCTGCCCCACGATTGGGCGGTCGAACTGCCCTTTGACAGCAAGGGCGCCGCCAGCCACGGCTCCAAGGCGATTGGCAAGGCCTTCCCACAAAACAGCGTCGGCTGGTATCGCAAGTCGTTCTCGATCCCCAATTCCGATCTGGGCAAGAAGATCAGCCTCCAATTCGACGGCGTTTTCCGCGATTCCCAGGTATGGGTCAACGGTTTTTATCTCGGCCGGGAATCCAGCGGCTACGCCAGTTTCAGTTACGACATCACTGATTATCTCAATTACGGCGGCAACAATGTCATTGCCGTCCGCGTGGACGCCTCGCTGGAGGAGGGCTGGTTCTATGAAGGCGCGGGCATTTACCGCCATGTCTGGATGACCAAGACCGCGCCCCTCCACGTCGTGCATTGGGGCACGTTCGTGAGCACCGAGGTCACCAACGATACCGCCGTCGTCACCGCGTGGGTAACAATCGGCAACGATGGAACAAACGACCCCGGCTTCCTCATCGAGGAGAGCATTCTGGATGCTGGTGGCAAGGTGACAGCAACAAGAGGAACGGGCGGCAAGCCGATGTTTGTGACACCCGGTGGAAAAGCGGATTACCAGTTCAAGCTCGATGTATCGAAACCGCATCTCTGGTCGCCCGAAAGCCCTTACATGTATAAACTTGTCACCACAATAATGGACCAGCACGGCGCGGTGATGATGGACAGTTACGAAACCCCCTTCGGCATCCGCACCGTCCGTTTCGATGCCAACGATGGCTTTTTCCTCAACGGCAAGCGCGTCGAACTCAAGGGCTTGTGTGTCCACCAGGACCATGCCGGCGTCGGCGGCGCCATCCCGGATGAACTCAACCTCTGGCGCCTCGCCCAGCTTAAGAAAATGGGCGCCAACGCCATCCGCACCAGCCACGGCCAGCCCTCGCCCGAATTCCTCGACGCCTGCGACCGCATGGGATTCATGGTCATGGACGAAACCCGCCGCGCCGGCATCAACGCCGCGCAGTTGGAAGGCCTGGAAAGCATGATCCTGCGCGACCGCAACCATCCCAGCGTCGTTATCTGGTCCCTTTGCAACGAGGAATTTTCCATCGAAGGCAACGCCAGGGGCGCGCGCATCATGAAAACCATGCAGACCTTCGCGCAGGGCCTGGACCCGACGCGCCGTTTCACCTGCGCCATCAGCGGCGGCTGGGGCAACGGCAGTTCGCTCACAATTGATGTCATGGGCTTCAACTATTACAACCACGGCGACACGGATGACTATCACTCGAAATTCCCCGCGCAGCCGTCCGTCGGCACCGAGGACGGCAGCACCTTCGGCACTCGCGGCGTCTATTACCCGGACAACGCCCACTATCACGCGCCCTCCTACGACGCGGGCAAACCCGCCGTGCCCACGCTGGCGGAGCTGACCTGGGAGCATTACGCCCCGCGCTCCTATGTCTCCGGCTATTTCGTGTGGGCCGGCTTCGATTACCGCGGCGAGCCGGGGCCGAATTTCACCTGGCCGGCCATCGGCGCGCAATTCGGCATCCACGACCTGTGCGGCTTCCCCAAGGACCTATTCTACTACTACCAATCCATCTGGTCGGACCAGCCTGTCCTCCATCTGTTCCCGCATTGGAACTGGCCCGGCAAGGAGGGCCAGGAAATCAATGTCTTTTGCGACAGCAATTGCGAGGAGGTGGAACTGTTCCTCAACGGCCAGAGCCTGGGCCGCAAAATTGTGAAGCCCAACTCCGTTCTGGACTCCGTTCTCTCCTGGCCTGTCAAATATGCGCCCGGCACCCTCCTGGCGCGCGGCTACAAAAAGGGCGCGGAGGTTCTCACCAGCCAGGTCGAGACCACCGGCGAGCCGGCCGCCGTCCATCTCCGCCCGCACAAGACCGCCCTTCGGGCCGGCGGCCAGGATGTCTCCATCATCGCCGTGCAGGTCAGCGACGCCCAGGAACGCCTCGTGCCAACCGCCTCCAATCCCATTGCCTTCGACCTCGCCGGGCCGGGCAGGATTATCGGTGTGGGCAACGGCGACCCCGCTTCGCACGAAGCCGACCAATACGTGCCCAAGTCCGCGGCCGCCTCGGTCGTCTGGCGCGTGCTCCCGATCCTCAGCGTGGAAAACCGCCCCGAAGCCGCCCCCGATTTCGACGATTCCTCATGGCAAAGCGCCTTCGGCCCAAGTGGCGGACGCGGCGGACGCGGACGCGGCGCTCCCGCTCCCGCCCCCGTGGCGACCAACATCTATCGCGGCTCGTTTGACTTGCCGGACACCAATGGCGCAACCGTCTCCCTGCTGCTGCGCGACCTGGGCGAACAGCAATGGATTTACCTCAACGGACAGCCCGTCGCCCGGAACGTCGCCCGCGACGCCGCCGGACACCAATTCGATTTTGATTCCACAATGCTTCGCTCCGGCAAGAACGTCATCGCCATCGTCGCCACGCCGATGGCTGCTGCTCGCGGCGGCCGTGGAGGCCAGGCAGCCCCGGCGCGCGGCAACCCGGCCGTCGTCAAAGTCACCACCCTTGCCGAGGGCTGGAAACGCAATCTCTTCAACGGCCTGGCGCAAGTCATTGTCCAATCCACCGGCCAGCCCGGCGAAATCACCCTGACAGCCACCTCCGGCACCCTCACCCCGGCCGTATTGAAACTCCAGTCCCAAGCCCCCAATCCACAATCTTCGGAACGGATCTATTTCGCCCCCGACCCAACCGGCCAACCCTAACACCGTAGCGGCTTTCGGCAGAAAGCCGCCAATTGAACGACAACCCTAATTATGAAGAACCGACAATTACCCCTCACACCCCAATCCATCCATCGCTTTTCCTATCCCGGCGATTTTACCCCTGATGACAGGCGGATATTTAACGCAAAGACGCGAAGGCGCAAAGGCGCCAAGATTTCTCTCCAAATGACAAATGACAAATCCTCAATGACCAATTCTCAATTCAAACTCCGCGATTTGCTTGCGGCTTTGCCTCTTTGCGTCTCTGCGCCTTTGCGCCTTTGCGTTGAAAAGTATTTTCTATCCGTGAAATCCGTGAAATCCGTGGTCAAGTCCCTTTGCTTGCCTCTCCCGCGCGCCGTGTTCATTCTTGCCGTCTGCATGGCCTCCCCGCTCCGCTCCGCGCCCGTCCCGCTCAATGGAACCGCTCCCGTGCCCCTGGACCGCCTGCGTGTCAATAATCCGGCCGTCCTTCCCATGACCGGCACATGGCGGTTCAAGCTCGAACACGGCACAAGTCCCGCCGTCAAAGGCGCCCTGCCCGCTCCTGACGCCGCGGCTGGCGCCTTCGCCGTCACCGGCCTGAACGACCAGGATTGGAAGGACATCCCCGTTCCGGCGAACTGGGAAATCGAAGGCTTCTCGATGCCCACTTTCCAGAACCGCGGCAACGGCGCCTCGGACGACATCGGCCTCTACCGCCGCTGGGTGAACGTGCCCGCCAGCTTTGCGAACAAGACCGTGCTCTGGCATTTCGACGGCGTCTATGACGGCGCGGAAGTATGGGTCAACGGCCAGCGCGCCGGCTACCACGAAAGCGGCTTCACCGCGTTTGACATTGACGTGACGAGCGCCCTCCAGCCGGGCAAAAGCAACCTCTTCGCCGTGCGCGTCTATAAGAAAACGCCGTCCGGCACGATGGACAAGGGCGACTTCTGGTGTCTGGGCGGCATCTATCGCGACAATTACCTCGTGGCCCTGCCGGACGTTTATATTGACGACGTGACCATCACCACGGACCTGGACGCGAACTACAAGAATGCGACCCTGAAGGCTGCGGTTCGCGTGATTGTTTCTCCCGAATCGCGCGACGGTTTGATTGGCCACACTGGATCGCCCATCGGCGTGAGGGCGCAGTTGTTTGCGATGGATGGCAGTAAGGTCGCAATTCCGGACATGGCGGCGACAGGTGAAATTGGTGCGGATCGAGCGGTCAGCCTCACTCTCTCAGCCCCGGTCGAGTCACCGAAACTTTGGTCGGCGGAAAAACCCAATCTCTACTACATGGTTTTCACAGTGTATGATGGTGGCCCAGCGACTAGAATAAGGATGCAGTACGAACTAACCCAGGAGCGTTTCGGCTTCCGCAAGATCGAAAACCGCAATGGCATCCTCCTCTGGAACGGCGTCCCCATCAAATGCACCGGCACCTGTCGCCACGAGGAGTTCTCCCCTTACGGCCACGCCCTGACCGAGGAATGCTGGAAAACCGACATCGCGCTCATGAAAGCCGCCAACATCAATTCCATCCGCACGAGCCATTACAACCATTCCGCCCGCTTCCTCGAACTTTGCGACGAGGCGGGATTCTATGTGCTTGACGAAATCCCCTTCTGCTGGGTTTCCGACGACCCGCAGTTCAGCCTGCGCAACACCAACGCCGTGTGGGCCTTCCTTCAGCGCGGCAGGGAAACCCTCGCGCGCGACAAGAACCGCCCGTGCGTCATGGCCTGGAGTTGCGGCAACGAAAGCGGCTACGGCCCCAACGCGCAATCGGTGTTCGATTACATGAAGGCGAACGATCCGACCCGCCTGGCTTTCATTTCCCAACAGAACCTCGGCCAAAACGCGAAGACGGATTTCGAGGACTTCCATTATCCAAGCCCGAACGATCTGAAAGCTACAGCCGCCGCCGCAAGCCGCTCGAAAGTTCCCGCCATCCTCACCGAGGAGCCGCATACTTTTTGTGTGCGCTCGGTGATGGACTACGATTACGGCACGCAGGATTTCTGGGGCCAGGCGCTTGTCAATATATGGGACGTCGTCTGGCCCGCCAAAGGCATCGCCGGCTCGTGGATTTGGGAATGGCAGGATCAGGGCATGAAAGACAAGTTCCCCGACCGCCGCGGCGTGGACCCCGTGACCGGCATGAGGGAGGAGAATTACAAAGGCATCGTCACCTCCGACCGCAAGCCCAAGCCGGCTTACTATAACGTAAAAATGGTGTACAGCCCCGTCACCGTACCTGTGCGCGAAATTCCAGAAATGCTTGAGTCAACCCCCCAGTATATCGTCCCAATTCAAAACCGTTACTCTTTCACAGACCTTTCCGAATTGACCTGCCGCTGGCAGACACTGGCCGGAGCAAAGCAACTCGGGTATGGCGACAGCCACATTGCCTGCCCGCCGCTTACGTCCACGGAGGCGATGTTCCCTGTTGGCTACGGAGGTGACACGCTGCGCCTTGAGTTCATTCACCCGGATGGCCGCAGTGTTTACGTCACAACATTGCACCCAACGGCTTATCAGCCACCCGCTCCCCCGCCGGCCCTCGCGTCCACCGACCCTGTCGCGCTCAACGACGACGGGCATAACATCATCGTGGACACCCCGGCCACGCGGTTTCAGGTCATCAAGGAAACCGGCGAAATCTTTTCATGGTGGGCCGGCGGCCAGGAGATCCTCATTGGCGGGCCGGTCCTGAATCTCGGCGAAGGCATGCTGGCGCCCGCCGGTCGCGGCGGCGGCGGCGGCGGCGGACGCGGACGCGGCGCGGGGCCGGTCACCAGCAGCCAGCCGCCCCGGCTCGCGAACGCCGTTGTCACCGGAGCGATGGATGGCGCCAGGGCAAAAATCTCAGTGACTACCGACGTTTATCTTTCCGGATCGGACGAACTCAAGGGGCAGCTCCGCTACACGTTTGACATCGGCGCGGACTCCCAGATGGACGTCGCCTGGAAGCTCGACTGGAAGGCCACCAACACCACCGCCCTGGAAGCCGGGCTGAAGTTCCTCCTCCCCTCCGACATGAACAAGATGACGTGGCTCAGCGAGAACCTCTGGACCGAGTATCCCGCCGATCACATCGGCAACCCGTCGGGATCGGCGGCCAGCACGGACCTTTCCTTCCGCTCCTCAAAACGCAACGTCCACTGGATGACTCTGTCCGGGGCCGGGAAATCGTGCCTCGTCGCGCTTCGTTCCGGCGACAAGCCTCTGCACACGCGCGGTCGCGTGGATGCCGACGGCACTACGCTGTTCCTCAACTCCGCCCTTGGAGTCGCCTCCGGCTACGGCGCGAACGCGGTGCCGGGCTACGACATTCGCTTGACACCCGGAACCCCGCTCGAAGGCGCCTTCCGCCTCCGCGTCGCCCCCAAGCCTTGAGCCTCCGGCAGGGCTGCGCTGCCGCGCAGCACAAATTGCGCCTGCCGCCTCCGCGCCGGGTAGCACAGGCGACCCGCCTGTGACGGTTGGCGACTCGCCGACCGAAAACGCGAGTGCCGTGCCGTAATCCCAACACAAGGCTCTTGCCAGGAGTTGGATGAGCGGTTCCGCCGGGCCAGTGGCCCGGCGGAACGGGCGGGTCGCCCGTGCTACCCACGAATGTGCGGGTTAGTCCTTTGGCAAATACTCGCCGGCCCAATCCAGGGATTCGAGCATGACCAGCAGACGGTGGGCATCAGGCCCCGCCTCGGGCCGGCCTTGAAGTTCCCAGACGGGGCTGGGAACGTCCGGGCCGGAAACCAGATGCGGCTTCACGTCAAGACGAATTCCGAAAGCGCCCGCCGGAATCTCGCGCGGCCGGGCCTCGGCGACCAGGCTCTGCGCCACTTGCCGGCCCAGATCGGCGTTCTTGGTGACGTAAGCGCCGTAAGCCATCGGCTGGCCCGCCGTGCGGACGGCGTAATTGTGCCAGGCTTCCCAGTATTTGGGATGGTCCACCACCAGTTCCATCTCGGCCATGACTTCAACTGTTCCAAAGAGCAGATCAAAGCCGGTGGGACCTCCCGCTCCGGCTCCGCCGCCGCCGCCGCCGCCGCCACCGGCGCGCCCCGGCGCGGCATCCTCGCCAGGCTCGGCGGCAGCGCCGCGTCCGCCCCGCCCGCCCGGCATGAACTTGCCGGTCGTTGGATCATAAGGGCCGCCGCCCAGCAATTGGCCGCCGCGCCCCAGCGCGAGTTGCGAATCCATGCCCGCCTTGATCTTGTCCAGCCACTTGGTATCCAGAGTGCGCTCGTATTCAGTGAGCCAGTTCGAGCAGTAGGCCGCCCAGTCGGTGCCGAAGCTGGCGCTGGCGTATTCGCCGCGCTCGGGCATGCGCGGGTCGGTCTTCTTGAGCCGGGCGTAAGTGGCGTCGGCGTCAAGCTGTTCGCGCATGAGGTCGCCGACCCGTTCGTCGGTGCTGAGGAAGTAATAGAACCGCTTCAGCCCGGCCAGGCTGATGCGCGGCTGCTTGGCGCCGTCGCCCCAATGGTTGACATTGTGGCGGGAGCCAAGCGGCGCGAACTGGCCGAGGTGATGAACGACCACTTCGCTCGTGTTCCGCGTCATGGCCTCGGCCAGCCGGAAGTAGTCCGCTCGGCCGGTGCGGAGGAAGTTGTACCAGAGCCAGTAATCGGGCAGCAGCTCGGTTTCGTTCCAGGCCTGGCCGCCGATGTCGTAGCGCCACACATGGCGAATCTCGTCGTACATCCGCCCCATGTCGCCGTAGTCCCACAAGCCGTACCACGCGCGCTGGTCCACTTCGTCGCGGTAGAAGTTGATCGCCTCTTCATTTTGATCCTCCAGCGAGCGGCGCACGGCGCTGGACCGGTCCGGCAGACTCCAGAATCCGAAGGCCCGCTGGTCATGATAATACTGCGGCGTGCAGACGAGCATCGCCGGGTCCGCGCCGCCTTTGGCCATCTTCACCAGGTCCGCATTGGAAGGGACGCTGGAAAAGACACGGAGCGTCAGCTCGGCGGTGTTGGCCACACCGAGCGGCGAATCCCAGCCTTCCTTCCAATCCTCGTAGGCCATGTCCAGCCCGTGCCCCTTGATGTCATAGTGCCGCATGTCCATCGCCGGCACGTCGGGCGACCAGAGCCAGACGCGCAATTCGCCCAGCGGGGAGGTCGCGCCGTGAATCTCCAGCGCGGCGGGGTTCTTCTGCCAGAACTTCCGCACATCCACCGCGAGGCCGCCGGTGACATCGCCGAGGAAGGCCAGGCCCAGCGCGCGTTTTCCTTCGGCGGCATGGAGCCAGGAACTTTTGGCCTGCGTGCGTTTCTCGATCACAAAACCGTTCGCGCTGGCCTGAGTCAACTTGTAGTCATCCCAGTCGGCGATGTCGCGGATGTACTGCTGTTGCGCGGAAACATATTGATTGGCGTTGGGAATCCGCTGGCCGGCAAGCTGCGCCGGGAAAACCTGGCCCTGGCCGGAGGTGATCACCCGCCGGCCCACCAGAGGCTTGACCGGCTCGGCCCACATCCCCTCGTCGCCGCCGAAACGAACGTGGCGGTTGATGACTTCTTCGCGCAGCGGCACGGAGAACGAAAGCCCCAAGCCCCGGATGAAGTCCTTCTGCCCGTCGCTGTCGAAGACAAACGAATGGACGATCCGAATGGAGTCCTCCCCGGCGGTGAAGTAGAGGCGGACGACGAACGGCAGCCAGGCGCGCTCGGTGGTGGTGGACTTGTGATCGCCTTCGATCTTCACCACCGCCCGGATGGGGCCTTGCTGTTCCAGGGTGACGCTCTTGATCCGGCTGATGAACTGCTCCTGGCGGATGGTTTGGGCGGCCTCGAAACTCGAGCGGTCTTCCAGCTCGCAGATCAGTTTGCCGTCCTGGGCAATCTTGCGCTCGCCGATGGAGATGGACTCGATGAGGTTGGCCCCCTGCTTGGGCAGGCGCACCGTGATCGCGCCCGTGTCAATGGTGATTGCCTGGTTGTCTTGCGAGCAGGCGACCTTCACGGCGGGATTCGCCGCCGCGCCGACGGCGATTTCCAGCGGGCCGGCCATGTCCGGCGTGGCGGCGATGGAATGGCCGGTCCACATGAGCGAGCCGTCCGGCCAATAAGCCGTCGGCCAGGTTTGCACCGGGATGGTCTTGCCGTCGGCGGCCTTGAGAACGAACGAATCGCTCTTCTGCACCTTGCCCTTGGGCCACGGCACACCCCAACTGACGCTCTGGGCAGCGGCGGGCGGCTTGCCGTCGAGCCAGTTGAGCTGGACGGGTTGAACCGGCTGCGCGAAGGCCGGGCCGGCAAAAACCGCCAGCGACAGAAAGAGGCCCGGCATGGCGATGCGGGCGGCGGCGGATTGGAGACTCGCTTTAAAGGACTGAGTGTTCATGATTTCAATGAGTTGGAGAATGTGATTCCAGAGTGAGGGGTGCCAGGGGGGAATGTCAAGGGCGATTCGTGGGAATTGCGGATTGCGGATTTCCGATTTCTGCTTTCTGCTTTTTCTTTTCAGTGTCGCGTGCAAGATTCCCGGACGCCCGCCGTATTGGAGTTTGAAGGGCGCGGATTCAACAGGGCCGGATGCGCGAGCATCCAAGCCGCGCCGGACAGAAACATTGTATGCGAAGGAACCTTATGAAGAAGCTTTTGAAAATCTTGGCAATTGTGGCGGTTGTTTTGGCGGTGGCGACGGTGGGGCTGTTCACGGCCCGCGCCGCCGGCCGGCCTGAGCCGGCGCGCCGCGTCCGCGGGTTTGCCCCCGGACCCATTGCCGGCAGGGCCGTTGTGAACTGGCCTGCTCCCGCCGCGTATTACGCCTGGCCGCAAAGCGTCTATGTTGCGCCCTATTGCGCTCCCGCCCCGGTCGTCGTGCAAGCGCCGCCGGTTTATTGCGCGCCCGCGCCGGTCGTTTATCCGGCGCTTTGCCCGCCCGTCCGGCTCCCGGTGATTGCGGCCCGTCCGCATTACGTTCGCCGGTGATGGGTTGGGGACCATAAGCGCCCTCGCATGTTCCGGCCGACGCCCTCGCCGGTCGCGTCGTTGTACATTATGGATTTTCCATTGAACCGCCGAGATGCAGATGTATGGCGAGCGCGGTCGTCCCGGCCGCCGCGTTCGGCGTCCCGCCGAACGCTCTTGTGGCTCGGCATCCTCGACGCAGGCGAAGGTCAAGTACCGGGACTTCAGCTTTCCGGGCTGATCTCTTCCCGTTTTTTAATGTTTTTATTTTGAATTGTGCAATCTTATTAAAATAAGATATAAACCACTTGGTTTGTATTACAGACAATTAAAACACGACGCCCCAATGCCAAATCTTGTTTCACGCGCAGGACGTTTTGAGACGCAGCCCGAAGGATACCGGGCGTTCATTCCAGCGCCGCTTCCCCCAGAGCCGCCCGTAGCCCGCGACGCGGAACTCGACGATCTGCTTTCCAAAGCCGACCTCGCCCTGGGGCGTCTTGATGGGTGTTCGTCCATCCTGCCCAACCCGGACTTTTTTGTGGCCATGTATGTGCGGTATGAAGCAGTGTTGAGTTCGCAGATTGAAGGGACACAAAGCACCCTTGAAGACTTGTTGCAATTCGAGTCGGAAGGGCACAACGCCGCAAAAGACGTTGCCGAGGTGGTCCACTACGTCAGCGCCATGAACCACGGACTTGCCCGCATTTCTGAGCTGCCGCTCAGCTTGCGGCTTATACGCGAAATCCATGCGGAACTGCTCCGCGCTGGCCGGGGATCGCGTCTTGAAGCCGGGGTCTTCCGCCGCTCGCAGAACTGGATTGGGCCGGCGGGATGCACACTCGCCAATGCCGCGTTTGTGCCGCCCCCACCCCACCAACTTTTGCCCGCCCTCGGCGATTTCGAGAAATTCCTTCATTCCGAGGCGCCCATGCCGGCATTGATCCACTGCGGTCTGGCGCACGCGCAATTTGAGACCATTCACCCGTTCCTCGACGGTAACGGGCGCGTTGGCCGTCTGCTCATCACTTTCCTCTTGTGCCACCGCGGGATTCTCCAAAAACCGCTGCTCTACTTGAGTCATTTTTTCAAGCAGCACCGCGCCGAGTACTATGACCGCCTGATGGCCGTACGCGTCAGTGGACATTGGGAGGAATGGCTCAAATTTTTCCTCAGGGGGGTCGCGGAGGTCAGCCAGGACGCCACCCGCACCGCGCGAAAGATACTCGATCTCCGCGAAACGTCGCGGCAAAATATCGCCAAATCCCTCAACAATTCAACCGCCGGACTGGAATTGCTCGATGTCCTATTCCAATCTCCGTTGCTGTCCGTCAAATCAGCTACGAAAGGGCTTGGGTGTTCGTACGTAAAAGCCAACAACCTTGTCCTCCAGTTCGCAAAGCTGGGGTTGCTCGAGGAAACAACAGGGTGGCAACGTAACCGCCGGTTTCGCTTTAAAGCCTACCTGGACCTGTTCGACACCGGCACGCCGGCCGAACAGCCGTCCGGGCAGCCCAAGGCGATCTCCCATTGACGCCTGCGCCCGAAATGAATCTCGATAACCTCCTCGCCGGGCTTTTCATGCTTGACCGGGCCGGCCTCGACTTTCGGCATCTATCGCGGGTTCATAGTCTTCCGGGGGAGCATACGCGCCCTCGCATGTTCCGGCCGGCGCCCTCGCCGGCCGCGTCCTTGTACACTATAGATTTCCCATTGACCCGCTGAAATGCAAATGTATCTGGAGCGCGGTCGGCCCGACCGCCGCGTTCGGCGTCCCGCCGAACGCTCTTCACGGCAATATCCTAATTTGGTGTAGTGTCGGCGCTGTGCGCCGATTTCGAGCCGCAGGCTCGACACTACAAATAGGAACACTGCCCTCTTGAGGCCCGGCTTGCTTTTGCTCTCCGCTGGCGATAAGGTTTCGGAATGAGTACGGTAGTCCAAATCAGCGCGGCGATTGAAAAGCTGCACGTCAAAGAGCAGGTCGAGTTGCTCCGAATTCTCCCGCAGCACCTGAAGATTTCGCTGGACGATTTGACCTGGTCCAAGCTCGCAGAACCGGCCTTCGAATTCTGGGATAATCTGGAGAATGCGATCTATGACCATTTTTTGACCGGGGGATATTACCATCCACACATCAAACAAGTATCTTCATGGGGCAAAGGAGCGATTCCAATGACATTTCGTAACCGGCCAAGTGAAGGTGGTATCGTCGAACTCGATCGTTAAACGCACCATGAATGGACTAATCGCATTTTTCGACACTCTCGGTTATCAAAGTTTTCTTGAGAACAATTCAGGAGAGGATTCTGCCTTGAAGGTCTTTGATCTTATTTCCAAGACGCCGCATCGGGTGAAAGATGAATTCCTTGAATACATGCGGAAGATTCCAAATGTTGGTGGCGAGTTTGCACAAACGATTTCTGGTATCAATCATCTCGTCTTCTCGGATACCGTGCTTCTTTCGATAAACTACCCTGTCGGAGCTGGCGCGTCATGGAGGTTTGCGGCATTAACGAATCTGTCTGTCGTGGCGGGCGAACTTTGTGCCGACATGTTTTCTGAAGGTTTACCAATGCGCGGGGGCGTCATCGAAGGCGAATTCTTTATCAAAGAGGGGTGCGTTGCTGGCCGTGCTATACTCGATGCCTACAAATTGTGCGAGTTACTTGACTTTGCCGGGTTGGTTTATAGTCCAACTCTAGTACCGCAGCCACCGAGTCCTCTTGATCTCAAGACCTTCGAAAATCATTTTATACCCTATCTTTCACCACTAAATAACTCCAAAGAGCAAAAGCTCACCCACTTTAATTGGGTCCATTGTTTCGATAAAACCGCCAAATCAGACTTTTTGTCCGATATTGAACAGTTTGTACATCGCGCCTTTTGGGCACACAGAAAGGATTGTTCGTTGTCTGCGGACATTAAGCTTAGGAACACTGTCAAGCTGTGTCGGCGCTTGGCAATTGCACTTGAGGCGCAAAGAGAGGAGAGTTCAGTCGGTTAATCAAGGATCCCTGAATGCTGGATATGGATTTGGTATTGGGGCGAAGAGAGCCAAGCGAAGCGAAATTCAGCGGCCTCAATGGTGCGACGTTGCAGCAACACGCCGCCGCCGTGCAGAAAGGCCCAGTTCGTTGGCTTCCCGGGGATTATCAGCAGGCCGTGGCGGGCGCAGGCTCCAGTTGCCTCGCCAATTTCCGCTCACCGCCAGTTTCCTTCGTCCGGGCCACGCGAAACCGCCGAAATCCAGCCGGGCTGCTGTTTTTGAGGCCAGCCGCAACCAAAGGAATTGAACCACGGTTTTCACCGATTTCACGGATGGGAAAGACGTGTCAACACAAAGTCGCAAAGCCGCCAAGTCGCAAAGATGGATGGGTTGCAGATTTTTTGAACAGGAGGGAATCCCGATTCATCGGGATTTGCTCTTGTTCAAAGGAGTTTTCCGTATCTGCGTCAATCTGCGTCCATCTGCGGGCAATTCCGGTTTCGGGATTGCAGTCTGGCAAATCGAATATGCGGCGGTCGCAGACCGACGCTACAGCGCAAAATCGGACGGGCGCGGTTTGCGGATTGGGGGCGGGCGGGTTACGTTTTGGGCCACATGTCGAAGAAAGCGCCTGACTGCATCCGGCTCAGAGGGGTGCGGCAGAATAATTTGAAGAATATTGACCTGGATGTGCCATTGCGGAAATTGGTGGTCATCTCGGGGTTGAGCGGATCGGGGAAAAGTTCGCTGGCGTTTGAAACGCTGTTCGCCGAGGGGCAGCGGCGTTATATCGAGACGTTTTCGCCTTACGCGCGCCAGTTCCTGGACCGGATGGACAAGCCGCAGGCGCGCCGCATCGAAGG
>Ga0181530_10003743_pt1 | contig 16671 bp, 12 predicted proteins | sample PEATcosm2014_Bin_42_FD_119769 | JGI IMG/M metagenome (GOLD analysis project Ga0181530, IMG submission 119769) | Peatland microbial communities from MTU Mesocosm Facility, Houghton, MI, USA - PEATcosm2014_Bin10_60_metaG | ecosystem: Environmental > Terrestrial > Soil > Wetlands > Peat | place... | reverse complement strand
GTGGCCGACCCCACGGGGCGCGGGCAGCGCCCGGTTATGGAGACAAGAAGTGCAGAAACTCACAGGAAAATGCCGGCGGCGCCGCGCCGACTCCCCATTACTGGATCTGCCCATAAGACAACTGTTGTAGGCGATGCGGAGATGACCGCAGTCGTCGCAGCCCTCGACATGGCCGCCGAGTGCTGCGGTACGGCAGTTCTGGATCGCCGACATGACCTTCAACTGGGCGAGGCTCAGATGTCCTGCCTGAGCGGCGCGGTAGCCAGCCCCTGCGGCCCGGAAGATATCGGCGACCTCCAGCAAGGAGGTCTGCACGACGCCTCAGCCGTCGACTTGCGCCTTGTCGCCGATCATGCTCGCAATCTTGTCGAGCGGACTGGTCACGGTCCGCACCGTCCGCGTCGCTACCTTGGTATAGAGCGCGGTGTTGTCGAGCTTCGCGTGGCCGAGGAGCACCTGGATCACGCGGATATCGACGCCATCTTCGAGCAGATGCGTCGCGAAGCTGTGGCGCAGCGTATGCGGGCTGACGCGCTTGGCGATCCCGGCGGCCCGAGCCGCTTCTTCGACGACCCGGCTGAGTTGGCGCGTGCTGATCGACCTGACGGGGTTCTGGCCGGGAAACAGCCATCCGCCGGGAAGCATCGCCCCCTGGAGACGCCCTTCCTTCCACCACGCCCGCAGCAGGGTGAGGAGATCGGGCGAAAGCATGGCGTTGCGATACCGGCCGCCCTTGCCGCGCTCGACGCGGATCAGCATGCGCTCGCTGTCGATATCGCCAACTTTGAGCGCAGCGACTTCGGCGACCGCAGGCCGGCGCCATAGGCAACGCTCAGTGCGGCGCGGTGCTTGAGGCAGGCTGTCGCGGCGAGCAACCGGGCGACCTCCTCTGGGCTGAGCACCGTCGGCAGCTTGCGGGGATAGGAAACGCGGAGCAGCTTGCGTGACAGATCCGGACGGTCGATCGTCGTGGTGAAGAAGAACCGCAAGCCCGCGACATGGCTGTTCATTGCCGGCGCTGGCGTCCCCGCCTCGCGCTGCTCAATTTGGAACCGACGAATGTCTTCAGCTGTGGCGAGATCCGGCGACCGGCCGAGGAAAGCGGCGAAACGCGAGACGATGCGCAGATAATCATGCTGGGTCTTCGCCGAAAAACCCCGGACGTTCATATCTTCGATCATCCGCTGGCGAAGATCACGGCGAGCAGGCAGGGAAAGCGGCTTGTTCATGGAGGGCTCCTCTCAAATTGAAAGGAGCTATTTTGGTCAAATCAACGAACCGACGCCCTCAGAGGCAAGCGCAATGCCCGGATCGTTGCCACACCCTCAGTCCCGAGCACCTCCCGCGAAGCGGGTTCGTTCATTCGGCCCGTCTCTGGCGTCGCGCGTGATGCCGCCCAGTTTCCTCTTGGCCAAGGATGGCCGATGGGAGAAAGGCAATGGGACACTCGGAATATGACCCGGGCGCCAAAGAGCTGCGCCCATGGAACGCGGGCCGGAAGCTTGGCGGCAAACGCGCGCTGAAACCACAGCAGGTCTGGGCCATCAGGTTCTGGCTGGATCGAGAGCGGCGGCTTCGAGACCGCGCGATGTTCAATCTCGCGATCGACAGTAAGCTCCGGGGATGCGACGTCGTTAAAGTCAAGCTCGGCGATCTCATCAGCGGTGGCCGGGCGCGTACACGCGCGATCGTCATTCAGAAGAAGACCGGCCGACCCGTTCAGTTCGAACTCCTCGAACCCGCTCGCGGCAGTATTGTGGCATGGCTCGAACGCCGCGGCGGCACGCTCGACGACTTCGTCTTTCCAAGCCGGATCGATCATGCCGATCATATCAGCACTCGGCAGTATGCTCGGCTCGTTGATGAGTGGGTCACCAGGATCGGATTGCGCCGGGAGGACTACGGGACGCATTCGCTTCGCCGAACCAAGGCATCGATCATCTATGAGCAGACAGGTAACCTGCGCGCGGTGCAGATATTGCTCGGCCATACTAAGATCGAAAGCACCGTTCGGTACCTCGGCGTCGACATAGAGGATGCGCTGGAACGGAGGTATAGCGATCTAAAGATCTCCTCGACCTCAGCGCTGTGGAGTTATGCGCCTGCGAGGGTGTCGCCCGCGCTGCGCCCATGCTCCATATGAAAGCGATTCAATCGCTGCGCGGCGCGAAAACGTGAGAACTGCACAGCCTTGAGGTACAGGTGGAGGGTGGGTTTCAGGCCTGAACCAAGATCATTAGACCCCGGCAGGACCGACGCCTCGCGCGTTCACCGCAGCCGGAGAATGACGCCGTGGTCCTCGCCAAACATCATTCGATCACCGGCGGCACAATGAATACGATCCTGCCGAGCAAGGTGATGTTGTAGCCGAGCCGGTAAATCCAGGCGTCGGAATCGCTAACCGCCAAGTCGGCGTTGACGCCGGAGAAGAGGTTGCCCACCGGCTGTTTTGTCACGATGTCCGCTCCGCTGTCGCAAGCGTTGGGGCGCCACACGTTCACGGCGTAGCCGGCGTTGATGGACTGGGCCTGATCGAAGATCGCGCTCAAGGACACGAACGGCGACCACTCGTCGAGCGCGAACCTCACGAGATAATCTTGGCCGGCCACGCCGGTCGGCCTCGGAATCCCGTATTGGGCGATGGCCCAGTTCAGCGGGCCGGACGTGGCGCCGGGCACGTCCAAACCCGCCATATCCGGCTCGAACGACACAGTCTGCTGGTTCCAGCCGCCGCTGTTGTCGCCCCTCTGGTCGGCGATCACGACGCCGGAGAGAACGAGCAGCCATTTCTGCTGGGTGATGGATTGCGGCGGCGCCTGTCCCACCGCCAGCGCGGCGGGGACGATCAGCCAATTCTGCCCGGCGAACGTAGTCAGGAATTTCATGGCGTTAAACCTCCTGTAGCGGAGCAGCGCGGCGTGGTTGTCCACGCGCAAAGTCGGGGGGGTGGGGTGAAAAACGGTGTCGCGGGACCGCCGCCAAACCCAAGGATCGAATTGCGCCAGCGGGATCCACCCTGCGCATTCCACGTTAAAGCCCGGGCCGCCCGACCCATCGATCTCCCTTGCGAGATCGTTCTGCCGCCAAACGATGCGCAGGAACGTGTTCGCCAATCGGACAAAGAGGGATGGGTCGAGCGGCACGCGCTTGGGGCGCCCGGCGCGCGTCAGTAGCGCGTCGATGCGAACCTGCGCGTCGAGAATGACGGCGAGGCACCCCAGCTCGAACTGGGCGTGCGGGATGTCTTCCGGCCGGTCCGTCCCCTGGTAATGCCATTGCGTGTAGGGCGTGCCGTCGGAAAGCGTCTGCGCGCTGAAGTCCGCGACGCGGTAAGCGACGACCTTCGCCACGACAAGCGGCAATTCCACCGTCGCCAGTTGCAGGAGCTGAGGCGTCGCATCGCCCGAGGCGCGATAGGCCGCGCTGTCCGCCGCCGGCGCCAACTCCGCCAACGCCTGAACCATCGCCAGATTTTCGTTGTAGGCGATCGGCTGGCCGGCGCCGGCGCGATATCCTTCGCAACTGTGCGCGTTCGAGGTGGATCCGTCGGCGCAATGCAAGCCGCTGGCGCAGGTGAGGCTCGCGTACGCCAAGGGAAGATTGTAGAAGGCGTGCGGGTCCGCATCGACGAAATGCAGCTCCGGCCGGAACGCTTGGTAGGTCTCAAAGGCCGCTGTCACCAAAGCGACCGCTTGGTTCTCGAATTGAGGATATTGTGTGGGCCAGTCGAGGACGCGCCGCGCGAAGGCGGCCATCGCATAGACGAACAGTCCGGACGTGCTGACGTCGGTGTTCCATTTGCAATCGCGGCCGGCATGACGCGGCCGCGAAACGGATCGACCGGAAAACCACGCTTATCGTCGCGGTTCGCCAACAACGCGCTGGCGATGGCGCCCAAGCGGCTGAGATAGGTCGTGGTCCGCACCAGATCGAGCGGCGCCACCAGATCAACCATCTGCGCCAAAGCGGCCGTCATTTGCCCGATTTCCCAGTAGCCGGGCTTATGGACGCCGTCGAATTGCCCCGCGATCCCTTGGGCTTCCGCAGCGTCGGTGGCGGCGAAATAGCCCGAATGCAAGAAGAAGGTGTCGGCGTCGGCCAGAACCGTCGCTGGGTCGTTTGCGTCACCGATGGTCGTCATCCTGGCGATCCTTCACTTTGGCCCGAAGGGCGGGAAGGCGCATGCCGTTCAACGCCTGCGCCGTTAGAGGCGATGCGCGATCATCCCGGAGGGCGGCTCCATTGTTGCTCGACGCCGCCCGTGCAGGAGCGCAGTTCCATCGGCAAGCCGTCCCCAGCGCCTGGCGTCGCGACGCAGTGGCTGAACGTGTTGGAGATTCCGGACGACAACAGGTTGTTGGTGATGCCATAGCTCCAATTCTCGTTGGTGATCGTGTTGCACGGCCATTGCTGGATGGGGGTTCCGTCGACGGCCTTGCCGCGCGCGTCCAGGCAGAGATTGCTGGCCCGATTGACCAGGTGGACTTTTGTCGTCACGCTGGCGGGCGCCAGCCATTGCTGCGCGATGCTCCCGTCGCAGGTCTGCTGAACGATGGCCACGCCCCGGTCTGACGACCCGCCCAGCGGTTGCAAGCATTTTCCGCTCGACACGCTCACAAGTTTGACGATCAGGTCTTCGGCGTGCGCCGGCGGCGCGGCCGCGATGCAGGCCGAGCAGGCAAACGCGGCGACCAAGGCCAGAGTCGAATGGATAAGATTTCGCATGCCCTGTCCTTTCTTGGTCCGCCGGTTGGCGCCGTTCCGTAACTATCTGCGCACCGACATGCACCGGATGGAGGCCAAGTGAGGCCAAATCTGGGACTTATTGGGGTTCCCGGCAAGCCTGAACTGGCAGCCGGACCGCCGCCTGCTCGCCTGCGGACCGCACAGAGGAGCAGCAAGGCCGAGCTGAAGCTGAGAGCACGAAATTTCCCATCATCGAGACACACCTCTCCCGTGGGGTTTGATCGGACGCACGACAACAGAACGCTTCACGGTGTCGAGATGAGCAGCGGTGGACGCAGTTCCACGATCAACCGCAGGATGTCGGCGAAGAGCTTTCTCGGAATCGCGACCTCCGCCATCTGGAACGCGACGTGCTCCTCGACGTCTTGCGCCGGGTCCTGATTTCCGCCGGAGTCTTGAGGAAATTCGGGAGCTTAAAATGGCGGCGTAGAGCGCCCGCGAGAGCACGATTCTGGGCATCGCGGAGAATAAGCGCTAGAACTCACGGCGACGGCTGCCGTGACAATGCCCTTGGTCGAAATATGGACGGCCTCAAGAGGGGTGCTACTGTGTTGGGAATAAGACGGGCTTTCATGTGGGCATCCGCGAGCCGTTACGTCGTTATGGCGATCAACCTCGTCACGACGGTAATAATGGCGCGGTTGCTCACGCCGAAGGAATATGGCGTCGCAGCGCTTGGGGGCGCTGTTTTCGGGATCGCGGAAGCGATGCGAGCGCTCGGCGGAGGCGCGTATCTTATTCAACGCAAAGAGTTGAGTTCGGCAAGCATTCGAACCACCGTCACGGTGAACCTGATGACGACGCTCTCCCTAGCGCTCGCGCTCATTGCCGTAGCCGGGTGGTTGGCAAGCTATTTCAACACGCCTGATCTTCAGCGATACCTCCTCGTCACCGCTCTTGGCTATTTGACGGGTCCAATCGTCCAACCCATTTTCGCTCTCTTCAGCCGGGAGATGGCGTTTGATGCAATTGGGCGCATCACCGTCGCTACGGCGGCCGCAAACGCGATCGCGGGCATCTGCCTTGCCATCCTCGGCTTCAGCTACATGAGCCTCGCCTGGGCCGGCGTAATATCGACGGCGGCGGGAGCGCTCCTTTGTCTTCTATCTTGGAGCGACCGGTCGATATTCAAGCCGTCGCTGGCCGAGTGGCGCAGCGTCATCTCGTTCGGAGTCTACGATAGCGCTACGGCGGTTTTAGCTCAAATCGGCGAATCTGTGCCTTTTCTGATTTTCGGCAGAATTCTGAACGCGGAGGCGGTGGGGCTGGCTCAGCGCGCGCTGCTGTTGTGCCTCTTCCCTGAGCGGGTCATTCTCGCGGGCGTCGCCGCGGTGGCGCTGCCCGCGTTCTCAAAAGAGGCTCGGGAAGGGCGTGGATTGAAGACTGGCTATCTGCACGCGATTGAGTTGATCACCGCCGTCCTCTGGCCGGCGCTCATTATGGTGGCGCTGTTTGCCTATCCCATCGTTTCTCTGTTGTTGGGCCGGCATTGGCTGGAAGTGGCGCCGCTCGTCCAGATTCTGGGCGTCGCGCTGCTCTTTTCCTTCCCTATCGGCCTTCATTACCCGGCGCTTGTGGCGGCCGGCGCGATCCGGGCTATGCCGCCGCTGGTCGTTGCGGAAGCCGTCGTCTCGATCACCGTGCTCTGGTTTGCGGCCCAGAGCGGGCTCCGCGCCGCCGCCCTGAGCACGCTGCTGATTATCCCGTTCAACGCCTTTCTTTCAGTGTGGGTGGTTCGGCATTTTGTCGGATTCAGATGGCGCGACCTAGCGGTCGCCATGCGCAAGAGCGCCGCATCGACGGTCCTGAGCGTCGCTGGTCCGCTAACGATTGTGTTTGCCTGCGGCGGGGGCGCAAATCTTTCAATCGGAGCGGCAATTCTTGCCGGCGCGCTATGCGGCGTCGGCTGGCTCGCGGGCCTATGGCTCACCCGCCATCCGCTCCTACATGAATTGTTCCGCGCGTGGGCCGCGCTGCTGAGGACGTCCCTTGTCGCAAAGCTTCTCAGCGCTCACGCGTCAGGTCGCCGGAGGTAAAGCGCGCCCCGGGCCCGAAATGCGCCGGACGCATTCGAGGTGCGGCGGTCTGTATCCATCCCACCACCGTTCCGATCAATTTCGATCGACTGTCCGAGGATGTGAAGGTATGATCGCTTTCGGGAAAGAATTTCAATTGCAGCTGCTCGCCAAATGGCACATTGGGGAAGGCGTCGATCATTTGATCGCGGTAAGTCTGCCGCGTTGAGTCGCCGGTGAAGACGGCCAGCATGCTGACGCCGCGATCGACCGAGTTCCGGTACGCCCGTTCCAAATTCTCCAGGCCGAAATCTCCCGGCATCTGCGGTCGCGACGCAAAGCGCAGCAACCGCGCGGCCCATAGCCTGACGATGCGGCTCCTGCCCATCGCGACATTGATCCAGCTCCTTAGGCGGACAAGGCGCTGACCGACGTAGCCCAGATAATAGCGGGCGGTCGGCGGTATGCTTGGGTCTATCAGCACGAGAGCGGCGACGCGAGGGTCAGAAGGTCCATATAATATGGCGTGATCCGCGCCTGAACACATGCCGATGAGAATGAACCGCGGCGCCTGGCAGCTGGCCTCAACCCAATCGAGCGCCTCTCTAATGTCAGCGAGGCATGCCTCAAAGGGCGAAAGCCCATCGCGCCTCGGCTCGCTATCGCCAATGCCGGAGAAGTCAAAGCGCAGCACGGTGAAGCCGGCCGTCGCGAGCGCCCGCGACATCGTCACATACATCCGATTGTGACCGACGCGGTGGATGATGCCCGTGTTGAAAATGACGATCGCGGGAGCATCAGCCGACCGCAATGTCGTCGGCTGCGCGACGACGCCAACTAGCGACTTTCGCTGCCCGAGCAAAACCGCCCTTTCGGTCATCCCGCCGCGCATTTCAAAAACTCTACGATACGCTGGATCGCGTTGGACGGCACAACGCCCATGTTAAACTCATCCTCAATCCACGGCCGCACATCGGCCACATCGTCGATTTCGATTGGTCCGGCAGCCCGGCCGGCCAATATCGGGCCTAGCGCTTCATGAGATCGCATCCGCTCGCTGACTATAATTCGCGTACGAGCGGGCGCCGCCGTGATGACGGCGCCGAGGTCGAGGCGCAGCAGCTCTTGCATCATGCTCCTGGTAAGGGGGGCTCCCTGCACTTCCAATACGCTCTCGCCAGGCACGGGGGTCGAGCCGACCGTCACCAGATCGAGCCAGCGCGCATTTTGTCGGGTATGCGCCTCCAGGCTTTGCAAATACTCTTCGCCAGAGATAATGGGGTCCCATAACACAAGCGCGTTGACCTCTTCAGCTTTGCGCGCCGCCACTTTTGCAGCCAGCGTGGCGCCGACGCGCAACCCGATCAGGGCGACTTGCGCCGCGCCGACGACATGCTCCAGTTCCTCCATCGCGGATTCGATGTCATTTTTCCATCCTTCGAGATCGGCGTCGGTCATTTCGCCCGCCGAGTCGCCTGTCCCGAAATAGTCGAACCGAAGCGTGTGAAATCCTGCCGCCGAAAGCTTGACCGCGAGTTGGCGCATCGCCCGGTGCGCGTGCACATATTCGGCGCCCCACGGATTGCATAGCACCGCCGCCCGTTTGCCCGCGCTTCCGGTCGCCGCGGCTTCGTAAATCCCGAACAATCGCCGCCGACCTGCGCCGAAGTAAAAAGGGTTCATGAACTAGGCTTACGCTCGGCGGCCGCGCCTTGCAAATGGGCCGCGGCCTGGCGCAGGCTTTGGAAAAACAGCGCGCGCGGATCCGTCCGCAATCCGCTGCGCTTCTCGACCGCCGCGACTACGCGCAGAGCCAGGAGGGAATGTCCTCCGAGTTCAAAGAAGTTGTCCTCCGCGCTGACCCGGTCAATGTTCAGAAGGTCCTGCCAAATCTCCGCCATAAGCTGCTCGAGGCCCGGCGCGGGCTGCACGTGGACGCCCGCGGCGCGCACGGCGCTTCTGAACGGGTCTGGCAGCGCCGCTCGATCCACCTTTCCGTTAGGCGTCAGCGGAATGGAGTCGACCGGCACAAAAATCGATGGAATCATGAAGTTCGGCAGAGTTCGCTTGAGATGCCTCCGCATATCGCTGGCGGTGAGGTCTTCCCCGTTCTCGTAAACAATATAAGCGACCAGTCGCTGGTCGCCGGGCTGCGCGTCCCGCGCCATGACGATAGCGTGTCGCACCGCGGGATGGGCGCGCAGCTCCATCTCGATTTCGCCGGGCTCGATTCGGAAACCGCGTAATTTCACCTGATCGTCGATGCGGCCAACGTGATAAAGTTTGCCGTCAGGGCCCCAATAACCGAGATCGCCGGTTCGATAGAGCCGCGCGCCGGATTGCCCCGAGAGGCGATCGGGAATGAAGCGCTCGGCCGTCAGCGCCGCCCGACGATGGTAGCCCATCGCCACGCCCGCCCCGCCGATGCAGATTTCTCCCGTGATTCCGACCGGCGCGGGTTCCCCGCCCCGGTCGAGGATATGAACCTTTGTATTGGCTATCGGCCGGCCAATGCTTATTCGGCTGTCGCCGCCGCGATGGACCCGATCGAGCGTCGACCATACCGTCGTTTCCGTCGGGCCATAAAGATTCCAAAGCTCGTCAACGACACACAGCAGCGCATCGGCCAAGTCGCGAGACAAGGGCTCGCCGCCGCTCAGCGCGCGAAAGCCTTCGCGTCCTGTCCAGCCGGCCTCGAGCAGCATGCGCCACGTCGAGGGCGTCGCCTGCAGCACGGTGGCGCCGCTTGACGCCAGCAACTGCGAAAGCGCCTGCCCGTCGGCGGCGGTCCTGCGCGAAACCAGCTCGATCCGCGCCCCAACCATCAACGGCAAGTAGAGTTCGAGCGCCGCGATGTCGAACGAGGCCGTGGTCACAGCCGCCATCGTGTCTGTCGCCGCCAGCCCAGGTTCGCGGCGCATGGACGACAGAAAGTTCATCAATGCGTTGTGCGGGACCGCAACGCCTTTTGAGCGCCCCGTCGATCCGGATGTGTAGATGAGATAAGCAATGTCCTGCGGCGTCGGGGCGCCGCCGGGATTCTCCGTGTCAAAGTCCTCGACGCTTGTCATGGCGTCGAGATCGAGAATTTCTACGCCCTTCAGAACTTCGATTTTGTCGGCGTCATCGCCCGCAGTGACAAGCACCTTGGCTCCGCTGTCGGACAGCATATAGTTCAATCGCTCAGCGGGGTAGTCGGGGTCGAGCGGCACGTAAGCCGCTCCTGACTTCTGAATTCCAAGCAGCCCGATAAGCAACGCCAATGACCTGTCGATGGATAGGGCGACGAAGTCGCCCGGGCCTGCGCCAAGCGCGCGAAGTTTGTGCGCGACAGCGTTGGCGCGCGCGTTTAATTCTCGATAGGTGAGAGTGGCGCCTTCGAACGACGCCGCCGGGGCGTTAGGCTGCTTCGCCGCCTGCGCCTCGAACATTTGCGTAAATGTGCGTTCCTGTGGGTAGGGCGCCGAAGTCGCATTCCACTCTCGCAGCGCCGACAGCTGCTCGGCTGGCAGAATCGGCAGAGCGCTGAGCCGCATTCCGGGATCTACGGCGACTCCCTCTAGGATCTTAAGATACTGCCCGATCAGTCGCTCGATCGTGGAGGAATCGAAAAGATCGGTATTGTACTCAATCAGTAAACTGCGCGTCACTTGGGTCTCGACCGTCAAACTCAACTCCAGCTGCGCTCCGCCCCGCTCCAGAAGCACAGGCTCCCAGTCGAGCCCATCTATCTCGATCCCGTGCATAGGCGCGTTTGCAACGTTGAAAAGAACCTGGACGAGCGGCGCTCGGCTGGTTTCGCGCAGTCGCCCAAATTGCTGAACCAGCTTGTCGAAGGAGACGTCCTGGTGGGCAAAGGCGTCGAGAGCGGTCGCGCGGACGCGATGCAGCAGGTCGCGAAATTTCGGGTCGCCTGACAAGTCCGCCCGAAGGACCAGCGTGTTGACAAATGTGCCGACTAGTTCCTCGACGCCGCTTTGAGTCCGATTGGCCACGGGCACGCCGATCGGAATATCCTCTTGGCCGGTGATCCTGTTAAGAAGCGTGGCGAAGGCGGAGAACATCGTCATGAACAGCGTAGTACCTTCGCGACGTCCGAGCTGCTCCAGGTCTGAGAGTAGCTCGGCGGGTATTGATGTCAGATGGAACGCGCCGTTCAGGCTCTGAAGCCGCGGTCGCGGGCGGTCGGTCGGAAGCTCCAAAGGTGGCGAATTCGCCAACTGGCTGCGCCAATATGAAAGGTGCCTTTCGAATTCTGGCCCCTGAAGCCAACGCCGCTGCCATGACGCGTAGTCCGCGTAGCTGATCTTTGGCGGGTCAAGCCGTGCCGGGAGTCCCTTGCGCAGATCATTGTAGGCGGCAGCCAATTCGCGACCAAGCACACCGAGCGACCACTGATCCGCGGCGATGTGATGAAGCATCATGGTGAACAGGCTCTCGTCACCCTGCGTTCGGAAAAGCCTCGTCCGGATCACCGGTCCGCGCACCAAGTCGAACGGCGTCCTCGCCTCAATCTCGGCCAGTCGCAGGGCCTCGGCCCAGGCTGCGCCGCCGAGATCGCGAAGATCGACAAGCGGGAGTTCCTGATTAATCCACGGGTGGACGCGCGGCCCCGGTTGATCGTCAGCCACGTCAAACGTCGAACGAAGAATCTCGTGCCGTTGGTAGAGGCCATTGAGAGCTCCCGACAGCGCTTGGACATCCAATATTCCGCGCAGCCGGATGGCGACAACTATACTGTAGGCTGTGTTTTCCGGGTCGAGCGACTGGATCAACCACATCCGCTCCTGCGACATCGAAAGTGGCGCGGGAAATCTACTAGTCGCGGCCTCGATCAACGGCATCCGCGGAGCATGCCGCTGTTCCCGCAACGCGACGTCGATCTCCCGAGCTAAGGTCTCGAGCGTGCGAGCGTCAAACATGGTTTTTAGGGGAAGCTCGATCTGGAAGACTTCACGCACTCGCGATATGACCTGAGTCGCGAGAAGAGAGTGGCCGCCCTTGTCGAAAAAGTCGTCAAGTCTGTTGATCTCTTCCAACCGCAACGTATCACGCCAGATCTCGCAAAGGGCCTCCTCGGTCGGCGTCCTCGGCACCGCCGACAAGCCGCGAAGCTTAATCTGCCGGTCGCCTCGGCCCAAATACTCGAGAGCCCCGTCAGGGCGCCACCGAGCCAGGTCGCCGCTACGATACATGCGAGCGCCTGGCGGCCCGTAGGGATCGGCGACAAAGCGCTCCGCCGTGAGACCCTGCCGCTTCAGGTATCCTCGCGCCAAGCCTGCGCCGGCAATGTACAACTCGCCGGCAACCGCCACTGGAACGGGCTCCAGGGCCGCATCCAGTACATAAACTCGAGTGCCAAGGATCGGGCCGCCAATCGGCACTGACTTGCCGCCTAGCGGCAGGCTCATCGTCGCGCACCCCGTTGTCTCCGTCGCACAATAAGCATTGATCATTCGAACGGAGCCTGACCACTTCTCAACCAGACTCTCGGAGCACGTTTCACCGCCAACGATTACACATTGGAGCGCGAGATCCTCACCGTTTTCCAAGGTCGAAAGCACAGTCGGGACCAAACTTAGATGACTAATGCGGTGCTCGATGAGGACCGCGCGCAGCTGCGGCCCGCTGAGCGCATCAGGCGGCGTGAGCACTAGGGCCGCGCCGTTGGTCAACGCCATCACAATCTCTTCTAAAGAGATGTCGACGCTCAGGGAGGCAAGCTGAAGCACGCGCGAGCGCGCCGTCACGCCAAGACGTTCGGCTTGAGCGGCCGCTAGAGCGCCGATGCCGGAGTGCGTCACGACCACGCCCTTCGGCGTTCCGGTCGACCCGGAGGTGTAAATCACGTAGGCGGGGTGATCGGCCGTCAGGTGGCTTCGGCGATCGGCGTCGCTGGGGTTGACAGCGCTGTCCTGGGTCTCTTCCGCAAAGGTACTGGCAGCGTCGAGAACCAAACGCGGGATGCCGGCCCCTAACTCACGTTCGGTCCTCTTCGTTACGAGAAGAAGCGCGGGCCGCGCGTCTTCAAGCATAAAATCGAGACGCGCCGCTGGGTAATCCGGGTCGAGTGGAAGGTAGGCGCCGCCGGCTTTGAGGACGCCAAGCAGCGCGACGATCGCCTCCGGCGAGCGTTCGATGGCGATTCCGACAATCGTCTCCGGCCCAACGCCCCGTTGAATCAGGCGGCGGGCGAGGTGGTTGGCGCGTCGGTTCAACTCGGCATAAGTCAGTGCGGCCTTGTCGAAGACTAGCGCTGTGGCGTCCGGCGTGCGTGCAACCTGGACCTCGAACAGCTCTTGCAGCAGAGCCAATGGAATCGAACGCGCGGCGTGGTTCCAGTCTTGCAGGATGGTATGCCGCTCACCAGGCGTCAGAATATCGAGTTGGCCGATCGCCTGGCCGGGAGCAGCGACCGCCGCTTCGAGCAACTGCGAGAAATGTTGCCGATGTTGGGTCAGGGTCGGAGCGTCGTAGTTTTCCGCGTTTGCAATGAATACGAAGCGAATGCCGGACTCTTGGTTGCCGGCGTAAACCGCGATCAAAAGGTCCTCTACGCGCCAGTTCCCGAGTGGGTGCTTGCGTATAGGTCGGCCGGCGAAAGTGAAGTCCTCAACGAACGGGATAAAGTTCAAGGCCGTGCCATGAATATCGTGATCATTTGGACCGAGGCCAAGATCCTTACGAAGGGCGCCGGCCCAATACCGCTGATGATGCAATGCCTCGCGCATGCGCCGTCCGGCATGGCGCACTGCATCTCCGGTCGATTCCGCGGGATCAAGCGAGAGACGTAACGGAACCTCATTGATTGCCAAGCCGACGATCCGGCGTAGTTTTGCACTGGTGCGGGCCGTGACAAGCATGCCCAATATTTGGTCGCGCGCGCCCGTGAACTTGTACAAATATATTGCCGTGGCGGCGATGATCGCGGCCGACAAGGTTGTGCCATTCGTCGCGGCGAGCTTCTCCAATTCAGTGACGACCGGTCGGGGAATGTAACCGGCGCTTTGGACGATCCGGCCCGGCCAGCGCGGTGGCCGCCCTGAAAGAGTGGTCACGTCAGGCCGGTCAACGAGGCGTGCGCGCCAATAGCTCTGATCTCGCTGAAGGCGAGGCGAGAGTTGGTAGCTTTTATCTTCATCCAAAAGGTCGAGCCACGATGACAGCTCCTCTGTTGCAGGCGCCGCGTCGTCGACAAGCCGGCTGTAAATGCCCGCCACCTGTTGCTCTACTAATAGCGAACTGGAGAAATCGCTAATCAGATGATGATAAACTTCGTACCAAAAAAAGCGGTCGCGTGCGACCTGGAACAGGGCGAACCGAAAAAGCGGACCGCGCGTCAGGTCAAAGACCCGGTTCATGTCCTCCAACATCCATGCCTCCGCGGCTGAGCGCGGATCGGCCTCATGGCTAACGTCCAAAAAAGGCATGACCCATTCGACGTCCCGAGCGAAATATTGCCCTGGGCCTTCATCGGTCTCAATAAAGTGCAAGTGTAACGCGTCTGCCGCGGCGACCCCTTGTCGAAGCGCTCTTTCAAAGATGGCGTGCTCGACCGGGCCACAAATCTCTATATACCCGCCGACATTGTAAAATGTGCTGGCGGGATCCAGTTTCTGGCCAAACCAGACGGCTGCCTGAGCAGCAGATAGAGGAAGGAGCGTCATTGCGCCCGCATTCGGCGACCGCGCGGTTTCGGCTTGCATAATTTTCCGGGTCCTAAAGAAAGCTATTTCATTTTCGTGCCCGCGAAAGCAATGGGAGTGCGACAGGCGATGGTTTGCAATGCAACGCTCGGCCGGCGCCGGTGAGCCCTATATAGAATTTGGAGCCTGCCGCCTTAGCGATTTGGGCCTCATGTCCGTCCAATTTTCTGCAATCCAATCAAGGCAAAGCTGCCGCCCGCCTGTCGGGCCAACGGACGTCCAGCCTGCCGGCGGTTCGCGGAAGGCCGGCCATAACGAATACTGACCCTCTACATTGATTAGCACGAGAAAAGTCGCGGTTTGATCGTCAAACGGATTTAGCATGAAGAAAACTCAATATTTTATTAGCTCAACGCATCGACCTTACCATAGCTGTCCGCGTTTCTCCAGCTTTTCGGTTCTGCAAACTTTGACGCCGCTGTCGCCTTCAATGCCGTGTCCCGCCGCACGCCGCGCGGAGAAGGCTCCTGTCGGCGCTGTCACGTTGTCGAAGGAAGAACGCGAAAAAACCCCGATCCTGTCGTCGAAGCCTTTATCAACGAGCTTGATCTTGGGGCCTTGGGCTTTGAGCGTGTCCAACCCGCCGCCACGGGTCGTCGCCCTACCACCCCTCGAATGTTCGGCGTCGTCCGCTCATTGGCGCGATCAAAGCCTGATCGCGCTGCTCAACCCGTCTCGACTGACCCAGTCAGAAGGTCCGCTTTTCTGTCTCATCGCCCGGAAGCCGCCGTTCCGTTCTCGTGAAGAGTTTCGGACGCCGGCAGGCGTACGAAAGTCCCCGAAGAACGAACCCGCGGGGTGCAGAGCGGGAGCTATGGAGATTTGAGATTTATGCGTGCAGATTTGAGATTTGTGCGTGCGCTGGAGTGCGGCTGAGCGGCGCTTTTGATGCGTCCTGGCTTGATCTGGATCGCGGGATATCTGGACCGATTGGCCGTGCGGCGGCTTCGTTGGCAGCGGGTTGGTCGCTGATCGCTCTGTCATGGACGACGGGCGCGCGTCGGGTCGCTGGCCGCAGTGATCGCGCTGCGGCGTAAGATACGGTCAGGCCGTGCCGGGTCACGACGGCGCCATCCCGGTTGGCGTGGATGCTTGCGGCGGCGCACGTGGTTGGCTCCAGCGCCCGAAGGTCTCGATGATACGCATGCGCCCGCCGCAGCAGGGACATGGCGGGAGCGGATCGGACAGTTCCACCGGCTCGGCAGGTTCCGCTGGAGGCGATACGGCCAGGAGCTCGCGGGCGCGGGCGATGCTGGCCTTGCGGGTGGCGCTGGCGAGCAGCCCGTAATGCCGGATGCGGTGGAAGCCGCGTGGCAGGACATGCAACAGGAAGCGGCGCATGAACTCGTGGGTATCGAGCGTCATGACCTGCTGGCGCTCCGGACCTGTGCGGCGATAGTCCTTGTAGCGGAAGGTCACGCCTGCCTCGTCGAAGGAGATCAGCCGCCGGTTCGAGATGGCGACCCGATGGGTGTAGCGGGCTAGATAGGCGAGCACCGCCTTGGGGCCGGCGAAGGGCGGCTTGGCATAGACCACCCACCTCTTCCTCCGGAGTGACGCCAGGTGGTGGGCGAACGTGCGACGGTCGGCGAGATCGGCGTGGGCGCCGAAGAAGGCGAGCCTGCCCGCATGGTGCAGTTCGAGCAGGCGTGACAGAAACAGTCGGCGGAAGAGCTTGCCCAGCACGCGGACCGGCAGGAGGAAGCCGGCTCGTGAAGCGACCCAGCGCTTGCCATCGGGCGAGATGCCGCCGCCGGGCACGATCATGTGGACATGGGGATGATGCGTCATCGCCGACCCCCACGTGTGGAGCACGGCGGTGATGCCGATGCGGGCGCCCAAGTGGCGGGGATCGGCTGCGATCGTCATCGTCGTCTCGGACGCCGCCCGGAACAACGGGTCATACACGACAGCCTTGTTCTGCCAGGCGATGTCGGCGACCTCGGCTGGCAGGGTGAAGACGACGTGGAAATAGCCGACCGGCAACAGGTCGGCCTCGCGCTCGGCAAGCCATGTCCGCGCGGCTGCGCCCTGGCACTTTGGGCAATGCCGGTTGCGGCAGGTAATGGGCGTCGCCCATTAGTTGTCTTATGGGCAGATCCAGTAATGGGGAGTCGGCGCGGCGCCGCCGGCATTTTCCTGTGAGTTTCTGCACTTCTTGTCTCCATAACCGGGCGCTGCCCGCGCCCCGTGGGGTCGGCCAC
>Ga0181530_10003741_pt1 | contig 16678 bp, 7 predicted proteins | sample PEATcosm2014_Bin_42_FD_119769 | JGI IMG/M metagenome (GOLD analysis project Ga0181530, IMG submission 119769) | Peatland microbial communities from MTU Mesocosm Facility, Houghton, MI, USA - PEATcosm2014_Bin10_60_metaG | ecosystem: Environmental > Terrestrial > Soil > Wetlands > Peat | place... | reverse complement strand
CCATGTCTGCTTCCTCCATGAAACACAGTTGGTGCGGACAAACGACGCCAACATGGAGGAAGCAGGCATTTTAGAAAAGATCACTCGCTCCGGTTTTTGTTACCCAGCTTTGAACCAGGTCGAGGATTCCCCCAGGATCTGGCGGCGTGCCTCAGCGGCGTGGTGGGCTCTTTCTTGTCGAGATCCACTGCGAGCTCGGCATGAGCTGGTAGAGCAAGTCCCGCGGGTCGTCGCTCACTTTCCAGATCTGGCCGTTGTGCAGGTACATCCTCCGCTGCTCTTCCAGGTTCAGCGGACGGGCGCCGACGCGGCCGAAAACGCTAATCTGGTTGCCCGATTCGTCGACGGCCCGGTCGCGGTCCACGCCTTCGGAAATCGCCAGCGCGTGGCCTTTCAAGGGCAGGGGGAAGGTGGCGATCAGTTGCGGAGTGGGCCGTGGACTGAAGCCATAGTTGCCAGGCGTCTCCGGCGAGGTGAGTTGGACGACCCGCAAACCGTTCTTGCCATCGGCGAGGTAGGCGAACTCGCTGACGTAGGTGATGCCGAGCTTGACGTCATTGAGGTCGTTGATGCATCCCCCGGCATTGAACACCTGATCGATCCGGGGTCGCTCGGGGTTCGTGACGTCCACGATGATCAGTCCCTGCGACCCTGCCGCGACATAAGCATAGGTTCGCGCCACGTAGAGGCCGCGGGCATCTTGCAGCGGTAGCGTCGCGACTGGCTTGGGGTGCGCCAGGTCGGTGATGTCCAGGACCTTCATCCCCTCGATATCGCAGGCGAAGGCGTAACGGAACTGCGCCTGGATTGCCCACGGGTGTCTGAGGAACGGCTCGCCGATGACCGAGGTAACGCTCGGGTGCTTGGGGTCCTCCATGGCCACGACAACCAGCCCGGCGTTGCAGGTGATGTAGGCATAAGTGCCGATGATGGTGATTCCCCGCGCCCCGCAGAGGATGCCCCCGGGATTGTAGGTCAGCTCCCGGCCCAGGAAGTTGTTCAGCGGGTTGCCGTCCAGCAGCGTGCCGGCGGGGACAAGGATCAGGCCCTCGTACTTGTCAGTCACATAAACGTATGCGTAAAGCGCGGGAACGGCTTGCTCGCGGTTCTCGGGCTTGTGGGTGCGGGTAGGGTCGGGAGCCGTGGTCGCCGGAGCGGCGACTGCCGTGGCGTACCTGGTGCGGACGAAGAAACGCTGCCCCAGGGGCGAGACGGGCGCCGTGACGATTCGCTCGGAGAAGCCCTTGTGATCGATGAACGCGATGTCGAAGAGCCTCAATCCTGCCTCGCCGCAGGCCGCGTAGAGATATTCGCCCCGGGCCTGGAGTGAAAGGATTTCCGGGTGTAGATGCCGCTCGCTGACATCCGTGCCGGGGTGCTCGTGGGCATGTTCCAGGCGTTGTCCGCGCTTCTGGTGCTCACCAAACCGGTCGGGATAGGCGAGCTTGTGCAGGGCGCTGCCAATCACCGCCTGCGGCTCGTCCCTTTCCGTGACCACCACCGCGGCCAGGCCGTGCTCACCCGCGGCTACCCAGCAGTATCGGCCGATGAAGTTGACGTAGTTGGTACCCTGCATCAGGAGCTGGGCCATGATCGCGTTGTTGTCGTTGTTCTTCGAGAGATGGCAATCGGTGCACATCTTGGTGTCGGAATGGCCTGGTAGATAGGCCCCTGGTGATATCGCGCGGCCCTTGTCGGGGCCATCGCGAACGACAGGTGGACCGCCGCGAACCGTGTGCGGGACGTTCGTGCTGAAGGCAATTCCCGAGAGACCCTCGCCCGAAATCGTCTGCTGCTGAACGTAGATCGACTCGCGGTTGGCGTTGTACGAACCCACGTGAACTGCGCAGCTCGATCGGGCTGGACCAATCCGATTTCCGGTTACGTCGCCGTCATGCGCCAGCATGAAAACGTCGTCGCGGAGTGTTTGAAAGTTATAAGAGGTGTAATTGCGGGTCACGTCTCCCTCGTTAAGGAGCTGGGGCATCTTCTTGTTGGCCCGCTGGGGAAGGTGGCAGCCGAAGCAGCTCGCGTTCCACGAGGAGTGACAGCCGATGCAGCTCATCTTGTCGTTGGCATGGGCGCAAACGCTGCCATCGCCTCCGGGCACGTCGCCCCAGACGATTCGATCGCCCTCGAACCGCACGGTCTTGGCCAGGCGGGCCCGTTCGTTGTAATGGGTCGATTCGGGATTGACGGTGTCTGCAACCTGCGTGACCTCCCAGGCCAGGTCGGGTTCGATCATCGATCGCTGGATGATCTTCTCGCCTTCGCGCTCGAATCTGCGCTTCTTGAACGGGGTCCGCAGCACCTTCAGGTCCCGCCCGCTCTTGCCTGACTCGGCCGCCGATGTGTCCGAGGCGGGACCAGAGGTGAACAACGTCGCGCGCTGAGTGATTGTCCCGTGGCAGTCTGTGCACTGGATCTCGATCGCGGCGCGGACCTCGCCGTAGAGCTTGGTGTTACCGTGAACATCCTGAATGAAATGGCAATCGACGCAGTGCATCCCCTTCTCAAGGTGAATGTCGAGCTGGTGCACGGGCAGGCCGTCACGCTTGGCTTCGGCGCGATCGAATGCAGCCTTTTGCGTGGCCGCCGCGTTCCTGGTTCGATAGCGCTCTTTCAGCTCCGCCGGCAGGCGGACCGCCTCCATCAAGGCCGCGGTGGAGCAATCCCCGACGGGCTCCCCGCGGTGGTCCAGCAGGTTTCCCTCTCGATCCTTCTTGAACACGGCGCGAAAGACCCAACCATGGCCGTGATAGTCGGCGAACTGGGTGTGGCGTGCCCGAGGATTCAGATCGGCGACTTTTTCCAGAAAGGCCGGGTCGGACCAGTTCCCCCGCGCCGCGGTCTCGTCGGGGTTCGACATCATCGAGCGAGTGAACTCTTCCGCCGTCGGGTTCTTCTGGTGCTTGGGATACATCAACTCCCCGTCGGTCTCCTCGTCCCACCACATGTAACCGGTATATGTGTTGAGCACCGTTGTGCCGGGATGAATGTGGCAGACAATGCACTGGCTGGTGGGGATCCCGGTGACAAACTGGTGCTTGATCGGGTGGCCCCGCTCAGTCTGAGAAATGGTCGGGTCTGGCTGGAAACTTAATCCCTGGTTGCCGAACTTCGCATAAGGGCCCGAATTCACGGGAGACCGATCGTTGGCATAGATCACGTGGCAGGCGGTGCAGCCGCCGGAGCGGTAGTCGCCCGGGTGATCGTTGGTGCCCAGGAAATTGAGTGTCGGGCCCAGAAGCCGCGTTTTCTGCAATCCGATGAAAACCGGATCGGTGCGGTTGCGAGTTCCCAGCCCTCGGGCGCTCAAGCCCGCGCGCGGCTTGCCCGGATCTTCGAACGGGTTTGGCAGGCCAACCTCTTGCGGATCACGTCGGCCGCGCTCGAAGATGCGCAGGATATTGGCTGGCTGAGACACTTCGAACCGGGGCAGCGGATCCAGAAATGGCAGGACACCTTTGCGGGCGGTCTCCTCAGCCGTCGGCGGGGGCACGGTTTGCATCCGCTGCGGTGCTCCGTGCATGCTGTAACTCTCACCATAGCGTGAGAACTTGTCGGGAACCGCGCCATTATTATAGAGCGCGGCGCCCCAGAGCATCGTGCCATGAGTCATCATACTTTTGCGTACCTGGAGGACCTGATCACCGTGACAGTTCACCGTCCCGCAGCCCAGGTGCGCCACCCGCAGGTCGCCGGGGTTCACGAAGCGGATGAACTCCGGCGACTCGTGGTTCAGTAGCGTGTACGACCGGATGGGATTCGCCGAGCTTCCCCAGGCTTCAGGAAAGCGAGGCCAGACGTGGGCCAGACGCTGGTCAGGTGTGTTGGAGTTGCCCCCGTGGCAGTCAACGCAGCCGAGCCGAACCGTCTCAGGCTTGCCGTGGGGCTCATGCTGTCCTCGATGACACTGAACGCACCCTGTGCTCTTTGCGGCAGCCATCTCGGACGACTGTTTCGACAGATCGAGCCCCTCGAGTTGCAGGGGTGACGGGTAGGATTCGCCGACTGCCACTCGTTGTGGGGCCGCTGACCGCGAAAGAGGCTGAGGCGTCTGCGCCCGAACGAGCTGACCCCGGTCCCGATCGGGTGTCCCGAACAGAACGAATCCGAAGATCAGAACCACCAGAGGCAGAGCGACACCCGCGCGGAGGCGCGGCGAGGGCTCGGGCCTGGTCATGAGCTGTCAACCTCCATGTCAAGAGCCACTCTGAAGCGAGCGCGCAGACTTAGACCCTGAGGCTCAGAACCTATCCATAACCATGTAACAGGTCAAGATCGTTCGATAGCCGGGGGGGGGTATTTGGAGGATTGGGGTCTGGAGGATCTAAGGTCAGGCGAGTCGCGACTGTCTCATGGACCTGGTCCGGCGCTCACGGGGCGCTCGCCCTGTCTCGATCAGCGAGACCCGGCTGTCAATACTGGAATACCACGTTCATGAACCCGGCCACGAGGTTTCCGACGCGGTTGTTGAAATTGTCGTAGATGTCTCGAAAGCCCTGGCCCGGAATCAACATCTGGACGCCGCCGATGAAGACGATGTTCTCGCTCAGGAGCGGCCGATACTCGCAGCCCCAGCCCAGGTCGGCACCGATGAAGCGATCGATGTTTCCCTGGAACAGGAACTGTTGCAGAACGTTGGTCTTATCGAACCAGAGCAGGTTGTAGTTGGTGATCAGCTTGAGCTTGGGAGTCAGCTCGAAGTCCATGCCGAAGGTGGGAAGGATCAATCCGGGGTTCACGAAGTTGGCCTGTCCCTGAATCTTGCTCGAGCGGAGGTCGGGCACGAGGCTCAGTCGTTGGACGAGATTGACGCCTTGAAGGGGGATCTGCTGCCGATTCCAGAAGCTGAACGGTCCGCCAGCAAAGTTGGGCTGGTCGAGGATGGTATCGAAGCCGGTCGCGTGCGAATTGTTGATATTGCCATCGCCCGAGGCCCAGAAGAACGAGAGCCGAAATCGCACCCAGTCCCGGTCGTAGGAGCCTTCGATCGCCGCCATCTGGGCGTTGATCGTCTGCGGCCGGTTGGCCAGCGGGTTGAGGCTGTCGGTGCCGAACGCCCAGTAGAACTGGTGCGTCAGGTTATAACGGCCCCAGTGCCCGTCTCCCGCCCAGCCGAAATAACCCGCGTTGACCGTATGCTTCTGGAAGTTGCCATCCGGGTCGGGACGCACCAGGAATCGGTTATTGTCGTACTTGAGAGAAGCGGGGTCGTTGTCGTAGTTCAAGCTGACCTGCGCCGTGTAGCCGGGAAAGAGGAAGTCCTGGCGGTAATAGTTGGCGAAGAGCAGGTTTTGATTTCGGTCGTTGAACGTGTTGAGGGCGGTGTTCGTGTCCTTCTCCCACTGCCGGAAATACGCCAGGTTGAACTGGTCGCGGTTCGAGAACCGGGTGCCGAAGAGACGGATAGCTCGGTTGAAATCCGAAAATAAAAATCCCCGGAAGTCGCTGATGAATGGCTGTGTGCCGGCCCTGACCGAGACGAAGTCATAGTCGGGCCCCAGATCGGCGAGCTTGAGCTCGAAGAAAGCCTCTTGCAGGGCCCAGAATTCTCGGGTTCGCGTGGCACCTTGCAGCACATTCGGGCTGGTTTGAGCCAGCTCGCTGAATGAGAAATTACTGACGCCCAGGGTCGGGGTCAGCTTGATTCTCCAGTCGACCGGCTTGAACGCGGCGTCGCCGTGGAAAAGGTCCATGGAGAGAGAGAAGAAGTCGAGGGTGATAAAGCTGTTAGGCCTGCCGAAGAAGTTCCCCGAGTACGGCCGCTCCGTGCTCTCGAAGGGCGACGTCTGGGTTGGAAGCATGCGCCCCTCGAAATCCAGGTTGGACCTTGCCGTGATGTCCAGGAACGTGTGCTGCCCGATGATCGGATAATCCGCCTTGAAGACGTTCTGGTTGTGCGGGTCAAGTACTCGACCGAGCGCGTAGGGGTAATCGTCGGTGAGTGGGTGCCCCTTCCCGTACCGGTCCCAGTCGGGGAATCCCAGCCGCCAGCGATCCTCGATCGGGACGAAATGACTGGACTGCTGCGACTCGGTGGGAAGGACACCCGATGCCCCCGTGTAACCCAAAGGCGGAGAGTCGGGCAGGCGAAAGATCGTCTCTGGCCGGGGAAATTGCTCGGGGATCGCCGGAGGCACCAGAGCGTCGATGGGCCGTCGCAAGATCTCAGGCCGGAGACCGGGTGCAGGTCTCTCCAGCGGCTCCGGCACGCGAGGCTGTCCACTTCGTGGCTCACTCTCATCGGAGAACACCGGGGGCAAGGGCGCTGAATCCGCCCCAGACTCGGCCCGAGCCGAGGGGGGAACCGAGGGAGCCGGGACCCCTTGGGCGCGAATATCACCGCCTTCTGTACAGATCAGCACCAGGGCGATGCCCAGGACCGACGCTCGACATTGACTCGCCCCTGACTGACGCATCTAGACAGGCCCTCTTGGACATTGTGTCCACCATTAACTTGGCTCTAGCCACGCGCTAATGCCGGTCGGGAGGAGCTTTGCCTTTACGAACACGTCTCCGCTCTAATAAACCTGAATCGGGCGAATGCATGGCAAACCTTGAGGGTTGCCGCGACTCTGCATGAAAAAAAGATGCTATGGGCTGTGTCGGTTGTTCTTAAAAAACAATCGAGTGGGCCCATGGCTTGTGCCGATGATCACGATAACTTGTTCGGCCAATCCGTTTTCGTCGCTTCGACAGGACGGCCATGGTACAGGTAGCCGGCAAAGTCGTAATCGAAGACTGTATGGACGCACGAAGACTGTATGGACGCACATGGAATCAAGCGTCTAAAGGCGGCGTGATTCAATGATCGGGTTTAACGTCCGACTTCCCCGCTGTCCGCGACGGCTGAATCGCGCGGCCCGGCCGACGCTTGATGTGCTGGAAGTGCGAGCGCTTTTGAGCACATCGGCGGTCAAGCTCACGGCATCGACGCAATACCCCACGAGTGTCCCTGAACTACCTCCTGGCACTATAGGCTACGATCCCTCGACCAACCCTGACCAGCTTCTCACGACATCGGACGTGAAGGCCTTGCTCGAGCGCGCCGCCGCCGCTGTCGATCTTAACGACGCGATCATCGCCGTCGTTGATCGGAACGGGACCATCCTGGGGGTTCGGGTGGAAAGTGGTGTGTCCCCGCAAATCACCGGCAATACGACGAACCTAGTCTTTGCGATCGACGGCGCTGTCTCCGAGGCGCGCACGGGCGCCTACTTTTCCAACGACACCGCGCCGCTCACGTCCCGAACGATCCAGGATATCAGTCAAACAACCATCACCCAGCGCGTCGTGGACTCGAACCCTGACGTGCCCGACCCGAACGGAGACTCGACGCTTTATGGTCCGGGCTACGTCGCCGCGGTGGGAATCAAGGGGCACTTCCCCCCGGGCATCATGTTCACACCGCAGGTCGATCTGTTCGACATCGAGGGGACCAACCGTGATAGCCTGAGCCCCGTGACCCATACTCGGTTCAACGTCCCCTCGCAGTACATCCCGCCTGGCGCGAGCCTGGTGGCGCCAGAGTCGTACGGGCAGGTCACCGGTCTCTTGCCAACGGCCCAGTCGCGGGGCATCGGGACCCTCCCGGGAGGCGTCCCACTGTACAAAACCGTCAACGGAAAGACGGCGTTGGTCGGCGGAATCGGTGTGTTCTTCCCTGGCACGACCGGCTATGCCACCGAGGAGAACTCGAAGCTCAATACCCCGCTCCTGTACAACCCCCATAAGCTCGATCTGTCGGAAGTGGCCGAATACATGGCATTCGTCGCCGCCGGCGGAAGCAAGAGCGCCGGCCTTCCGTTCAGCGGACCGGTCAACAACGCGCCGGCGCTGCCCGACTTCACGGAGCCGTTCGGCCGGATCGACCTCGCGGGCATCACGCTCGACATTTTCGGAGGTGGGGGGCTGGAAGGCCCGAAGAATCTCCTGAACTTCGGTGCGACGCTTGGAGCCGGCAATGCCAACGACGGCACCGACATGCCGGTCGACAAGCAAGGGGACACCTACCTCGCCGGCCAGGGGGTGCCATACGGCTGGCTGGTCACGCCCCATGCCGGCGGCGGACTGACCGCAACCGACGTCGAGGCGATCGTCGCCCGTGGGATCACCGAAGCCAATCAGGTCCGCGCCCAGATCCGGCTCCCCCTCAACAACACGGCCAGAATGTCCTTTGCCGTGAGCGACGAGAATGGCAACATCCTGGGGCTTTATCGCATGCAGGACGCCGATTACTTCTCGATCGGCGTGGCGGTCGCCAAGGCCCGCAACGTCGCGTATTACGACAATGCCAGCCAGCTCCAGCCTAGCGACGAGATCAAGGGAATACCGCCCGGCACGGCGCTCACGACCCGGACCATCCGCTACCTGTCCTTACCCTTTTTCCCCGAAGGAATCGACATAGATCCGCCGGGACCGGGCTCGATTCTGACCGACGGCGGCGTGACCAAGTACGGTACGAATAAGGGCGCCCCACTGCCGGCCAGCGCGTTTCAGAGCCTCCAGGGTTACGCCGACTTCAATCCCAACAGCAATTTCCACGACCCGTACAATAAAGCCAACCAAAATGGCGTCGTGTTCTTCCCCGGCAGCACACCCTTGTACAAGGACGCGACTGGCAGCGGGCTGCGGAGCCAACTGGTGGCGGGCCTGGGAGTCAGCGGTGACGGCGTGCTCGAGGACGACGATGTGACCTCCGTCGCGTCGATCGCCTTTGCCCCATCCTTCACCATCCACCGGGCCGACCAGGTGAAGCTCCGCGGCGTCCGCCTTCCGTACTTCAAGTACAATCGTAATCCGCACGTGCCTCTCAACGGCGAACCGGTCAAATTGCAGCCAATCATTCCTCCGGCGCCGACGCCGCGGAAGAAAAACGCCTGAGAGAAGGAGAGAGAGACCATGCGATCATCCGCCATGAGTGCCCGCCTCGCGGTATTGGCCGTGCTGACGACGGGCGTGATCGCTCATGCACAAGATGATGCGGCGCGTTGCGCCTGTCTCATCCATCGTCTCCACAACGAAGGGACGCCTCCCCCCGGCAAGCCGAGGGACATCCCGCACACGGATGAGCGCGCCGGCTGGCCGCGCGCGCTGGCCGAACACTTGCAGCCAAGCACGACACCGGGCGGCATCGGCTACTACGTCGGGGGCGGAGTACCCCTCGGCCATGGCCAGCCTCGCCGGTGTGACGAGGGTACCTGGGGTTGGGACGAGACCGGCTGTCACCTCCTGCGCCATCGCAACATCCTGGGATGGTCCCACGGTCGCAGGTTCCAGGGCGGCACTGGAGCGTATGCCCCCGATGGTCCGCCTATTCCCGATTACATCTACGGCATCACCAGCAGCGTGAACAGTTTGCGCAGATGACCACACGGGAGACGGTGTGTCGCACGGCCTCGGAACGACCAGGGTAATGGAACCCCCGGGCGCCAACTCTCACCAACCGTCTCTGGCCGTCGGCCCGATTTTGTGATCCGGACCTACTTCGCCAGGGCTCCGCGAGAACGCCTTGGCCGATTGACGGAGAACCGGTGATCCTGTATTCTTAAACCACTTCTTGTGAATGCTGGCGCGCCGCAGATCGGTTATCTCCATTTCGGCCAGTCCAGATTCCGGGCCGCCGCTGTGCACCGGGCTTGGACCACCCATCGCGAAGCGACACGGTCATGATCCTCCCCGAGCTGCGACGGATTCAGGAACAGTTGGGATACCTCCCGAAGTCGGCACTTCTCTCCCTTGCAGAGCGGCTGGATGTCCCGCTCCACCGTCTGCACGAGGTTATCACGTTCTTCCCCCACTTCCGTCTCGAGCCAACCCCCGCGGTCGAAATGTGGGTGTGCCGGGACATGGCGTGCCACTTACGCGGCGCGGGCCGGTGCTTCGAGGCGATGAAGACCCTGGCCGATGAGTTCGGCGTCGAGATGAGGGCTACGGCGGACGAGGTCCTGGACGGGAACGTGGGTGGCGCGTCGCCCCCGAAACATCTGACTGGGCCCCTCAAACCCCGCGTCAAGTTAGGCTGGGTTTCGTGCCTGGGGCGGTGCGACGGAGCCCCGGCCGTGCTGGTCGAGCTCCACGCCCTGGGCCGTCCCGACCAGGGCCGTGTCTTCACAGGTCCGAACGTGGCCAGTTCAGCCGCAAGACTGAGAGCAGTGATCTCTGCCCATCTAGCGGGGGTCCAGCTTCCCCCGGACCCGGTCGACCGGTCTCCTCTGTCGGGATGGATCGATCCCTATCGGGCCCAAGGCCAGGAACAACAGGAACATGAGCCTTACGCTGCGGCCCGACGGTTCGCCGAGTCTCTGAAGGGGGCTGGCGACCATGCTTCGCGCAGAGCCGCAGGCGACGCGCTCGTCGACACGCTGAAGACCTCCGACCTGCGCGGGATGGGCGGCGCGGGCAGGCCCGCGTTCACCAAATGGGCCGAGGTCCGCGAGGAGCGCCAGCGCGCCGATTCGACTTACGTCATCTGCAATGGCGATGAGAGCGAACCCTCCACATTCAAGGACCGTGAGCTCCTGCTGCGCGCCCCCCACCTGGTGGTCGAGGGTATGGTTTTGGGGGCGCTTCTGGTCGGGGCCCATCGGGGCTACATCTATATCCGTCACGAGTACTTCGACCAGGTTCACGCAGTCGAGGAGGAGATCTCTCGAGCCAGGGCGCTGGGGGTGGTCGGTGCCGATGTCCTGGGCACCGGGCATTGCTTCGAGCTCGAGGCCTTCGAGAGCCCTGGCGGGTATGTCTGCGGCGAGCAATCGGCTCTGATCGAGGCCATCGAAGAACACCGCGCTGAGCCTCGGAATCGTCCCCCGGCCATCGAGGCCAACGGACTTCACGGCAAGCCGACACTTCTGAACAATGTAGAGACTTTCGCCTGGGTTCCCGCAATCGTGCTCCGGGGCGGGGACTGGTATCGCGACGGGGGACTGCAAGAGACGGAGTGGTACATCCGTAAGGGCAAACCAGGTGCGCGCGGCAAGGGACTGCGGCTGTTTTCGATCTGCGGCGACGTGAACCGCCCCGGGGTCCACGAGGTGCCTGTCGGCCTGACCGTGGGTGAGCTGATCGAGCGGGCCGGGGGAATGCGCGACGGGTCGCCCTTGCTTGCGTTTGCCCCCTCGGGACCGTCGGGGGGGTTCATCCCGGCGATCTTGCGGCCTGGCGATCTGCCTGAGAAGTATCGCAGAAACTTCCCCGCCGGTCGCGTGGAGCTGGAAGTCCGCGACCTGCCGCTGGACAAGGCTGAGTTCGATGCGCTGGGGCTGATGCTGGGAGCCGGCCTCCTCGTAGTCGCGGACGTGCCCGGGCTGGACCCGGGCGCACGTATGTTTGATCTCGCACTCAACGCGACCCGGTTCTTTCGCAACGAGTCGTGCGGCAAATGCGTTCCCTGCCGGGTTGGTTCTCAGAAGCTCGTGAAGATCGGCGAGAACATGTCGGCCGGTCCTCTCGGAGAAGCCGAACGAGCGCGGCTCGAGGCCATGATCGGAGAGTTGCAGAGCGTCATGGAGCAGACCTCGATCTGCGGTCTCGGCACGTCGGCGTCGAAGCCGTTGGCTTCGTTGCTCGCATACAAGTGGAACAGGACACGGGCTGCGGAATCGAGTCGCTCCTCTGCCGGTCCGGGGGGAGGCTGAGGTCCGCCCAGCGGCGTCTGCCCTGTTCCCACCGCATCGACGCTCACAATTCGCTCGGAGTCAATCGATGAGCACTGTACCTGAAAATCAGACGACCCCCTCGGTCCCGGACGACAGCGAGGATTTCCCTGGCTGGCAGGAGGAAGGGCTGTTCGTTCGTGACCTCGACGGTCGACTGATCCGCTACGACTCGCCCACGCACAATGAGCTCGACAGGGAGGTGGTCCTGACCATTGACTCGCACGAGATCAAAGTCCCGCGGGCCGTCCCGGCCACGGACGAGCAGGGGAATCTGAAGTACGACGAGCAGGGCCGGGTTATCCCCCGCGCATCCACGGTCTACGACGCCGTCAGCCAGCTCTACAAGCGGCTTGCTAATGAGGGAGCTGGCACCACCAGCCCGCCGGCCGGTCGGCCCTCCGGAGGCCAGGGAATCACGAGGGCGCCTGGCGATTCGGACAATCCGATCCCCATCCTCTGCCACACGAAGTACATGGACCCGGTGGCTGTCTGCCGGCTGTGCGTTGTCCAGATCGCCCGGTTCCGGCGGCGGACTGGCAGGATCGAGGTGGACGACAAGCTGCTGCCTTCCTGCCAGCACCGGGTTGAGGAGGGGATGATCATCGACACGATCGAGTCGCCCAACCCGGCCGCGCGCGAGCGGATCAGGAAGTCGGTCACGACGCTCCTCTCGCTCCTGATGGCCGACCACCCTACCCCGTGTGCCAAACAGCAAACGTCCAATGATTGCGAGCTCGAGGCGCTGGCCACGCGGTTCGAGGTTGGCGAGGCGGGGTTCGACCGCCGCCCCTCGAACTTGCACCGCCCTGACCAATCATCGCTTGCGATCAACGTGGACCACAACGCCTGCATTCTTTGCGACCGCTGCGTAAGGGGCTGCAACGTCATCAAGGAGAACCACGTCATCGGCCGGATGGGCAAGGGCTATGGGGCGCGGATTGCCTTTGACCTCGACGCGACGATGGGAAGCTCCTCGTGCGTGGCCTGCGGCGAGTGCATGGTCTCCTGCCCGACCGGCGCCCTGACACACAAGGGAATCGTGCAGGCCAGGCTCCAGGGAGATCCGGTCGCCGCCGCGGATCTCTTCCGGCACCCGATTCCTGAGATCCGCGACGCGTTCAAGGACGTGGCCCAGCCGTTCCTGACGTGGAACGCCCGAGCCGTCGTTCGCCGCGAGTTCCGCAAGGGCGAGGTCATCTGTCGCGAAGGCGAGTTCGGGTCGACGGCCTTCCTGATCGAGAAGGGAGCGGTCGACATCCTGCTCGCCGCCTCGATCGGCCACCTTGCCAATGAGCCGAAGAGGGGCTGGTTGGGCCGGCTTGGCCGGTTCTCCGGGCGGTTGCTGGCACGAAGCGAAGACCGGCGCGAGGAGGAGGGGATGCGCCAGGATATACCGATCGATGCCCCGGTGACCCTGCCCTATGACCGGCCGCAGGCCACCCTGGGCGCAGGTGAGATTTTCGGAGAGATGACCTGCATGAGCTCCTATCCTCGCAGCGCGACGGTGCGCGCGGCGGTGGATGGCACGGTCGTGCTCGAGATGCTCCGCAACGTGCTCTATATCATGCAGCGAAGCCCATCGTTTCGCAGGGTGCTGGAGACAAAGTACCGCGATCGGGCGATCGCCGACCACCTCAGAAGCGTCGAGCTCTTCTCCTCGCTACGGGTCGAGGAGTCACATTTCCAGCAATTCGTGGACGGGCTCCGTCCGCTGGTGACCCTCCGGAGATGCGAGCCTGGCGAGCTGATCTGCCGCCAAGGCGCGCCTGCCACCGACGGCTTCTATATGGTTCGCTCCGGGTTTGTGAAGGTGTCGCAGGCGCGGGCGGGGGGTGAGATGGTCTTGAACTACGTGGGGCCAGGGGGTTACCTCGGAGAGATCGCGCTTCTGTCCGACCTGCCAGAGCTCACCGATCTCTCCCTGACGGGCGTGCGCACGGCCACTTGTAGGGCTCTCGACCACGTCGATCTGGTCCGGATTACCCCCGGCGACTTCCGGGCGATTCTCGACCACTACCCAGCGGTCCGCGCCGCGCTGGTCGCCGAGGCCCGCAAGCGGCTCGAGTCCAACAGTCGGGAACTGAGAGAGGTCAACGAGAAGCCGCTCGACGATTTCCTGGATGAGGGCCTGATGGACGCCCAGAGCCTACTGGTGCTGGATCTGGCGAAGTGCACGCGCTGCGACGAGTGCACCAAGGCTTGCGCCGATACGCACGGTGGCGTGACCCGGTTGATCCGCGAGGGTCTGAGGTTCGACAAGTTTCTGGTGGCCAGCTCTTGCCGATCGTGCCTCGATCCGTATTGCATGGTCGGCTGCCCGGTCGGCTCGATCCGCCGTCGCCTGTCGCGTGAGATTATCATCGAAGACTGGTGCATCGGCTGCGGCCTCTGCGCCGAGAACTGTCCGTATGGCAACATCAACATGGTCAGCCAGCACGACCAGACCAAGAAGGCCGACGTCCGGAAGGCGACCACCTGCGACCTCTGCTCCAGCTTGGGCCCGGGCACCGAGCCAAGCTGCGTCTATGCCTGTCCTCATGACGCTGCCCACCGCATGAAAGGGCCGGACTTGCTTGCGCTGGTGCGGGGGATATCGTCTCTGTAGGCGACCTTGCAGGGTTATCTCGTCGTGGGCGAGTCGATCGTTCCTCCGCGCTGGAACTGCTCGACAGACAATCTTGCATCCGCGGGAACACCCCGCGCCGAAGCTCCCAGTCCCTGCAAGGGATGATCGCCGTTGTGATAGCGGTGGCATTCCGTGCAGCCAGAGCCTGCCCCTCCCCGAGCCGACCTTTCCGGGCCAGATTCGGCCGGACCGTGGCATTGCAGGCAGAGCGAGATCCCCGGCAAGAGGACATCGTGATGGTCACGTGATTGTTCCACGCCGGCATGGCAGGTCTCGCACTTCAAGGCACGATGGGCGACGTGATCGAACCTGGCGTGCTGGAACCAGATTGCTGGCACGTTCACCGGCACGACCTCGGTTTGAGCAATTGCGGCAGGGCGATCTGGAGGCGCCTTCGCCGGCTCGAGATCGTGGCATTTGATGCAACCCCTCGTGTTCTGGCCGAGGAGAACTCCCAGAGCTTTGCCGACTTTCTCCTCGATGGCCTCGTCGACTCGGGTGGCCACGGCATCCGGTCTCTGACCTGGCATGGGGCGACGAGGGACAAATCTCCGCAGAAGTGCGGGATCATCGCGCGACGCCTGGGCCTCGTAAAACAGCCGCAGTTCGGCGAGCAGCGATTTCGGCGTCGAGCCGTGCCGAACCTGCTCAGACGGCGCCTTGGGGTCGAAATTCAGCGGGTGACATGCCGCGCACTCATTCTCGTAAGTCATCGGCAGAAAGTAGGCGCCGTCGCTGCGAGCGGGGAGACCCGCTCGGGACGAGCGCTCGGCTTTCCGACGATTCTCTTCGCCGTCGAGCCGGTGACACATGGCGCATTCGAGTTGAACGGGATTGGGGAGGCTCTCGTCATTTTTCCCGCCATACCTGTGGCGATCGGATTCACGTAGCTGAGAATAGGTCATGAGGGGCTTCCCACCATTGGCGGGGTTGAAGCCTGAGGCGAGATGCACGGCATGGCTGAACTTGAGATGCCCCGGATCACTTCGAGGTCCTCTGCTGATGGCGGCGAACTCAGGATGATGGCTGCGGTTGTGATCAAAGTGGGTCACGGAATTGTTGACGGAAAGGGCACCCGCGGTCGCCTTGCGATGCGTGCCGAGCTTTTCGTGGCACCGGGTACAGGTTTCGTCCTCGGTCCGGACCAGAGAGGATTCGGGGCCGCGGTGGTCGCGGTGGCAGGCGGCGCAAGCGGGAGCGTCTCCCTCGAGCTGGGCGACGTGATGCGGCGGCCCGGCATGGCAGCTCTGACACTTTGTGTCGCCTGCTCGCGCTCCCAACCATGCCAGAGGCGACCACCGGGACTCGTTGATCGGCGCGTAGGAGTTGTGGCAAGCCTCGCAGTTCGATTCCCAGGTCGCATGGACGCGAGCCAATGAGCCGGGCGACGCGAGCCGGTCCTGCTGAAAGATCCGAACGGCACCGGCCGGCGGGCGGTCCCACACCGGTCCAAGTGCAATCCAGATCAAGGCCCCCAGAGCGGCCAGCACGCCGAACCGGCCTCGTCGACGAACCGTGCGATCCTGGCGGTAGTAGTCCAGATCAATCCGGGATTTTCGTTGCTTGCCCGTTTCTCTTTGCATGGGTGTCTTTCCGGGTCCTGTCGCGACTCTCCAGAGCGGGCTTTTTCCAACGAGGTTTTCGAATCAAAGATGCTTCATGGCCAAGAAGACGTGGGCGAACATCAGCACCACCAAGGCGGAGGATAAGCCAAGGTGAACCGCCAGCCAGGTGAAGAGCCAGCGGTGCAGGCTGGCTTGAAGGTCGAGCTGCCGTTTCTGGTCGCAGATCTCGGCCAGCCGATCAACGATCGGGAATGCCTCGGATCGGAGCCGAAGCTTGAGACCATCGAACAGTGCGGCGGCCTTCCTCGGCGATTCAAGCTCCAGCCCTCGCCGAGATCCGGCACTCAGGTACGGGTCGATATACTGGGTGTGGAAAGCAAGCAGGGGCTCCGAACCTGGTACCCAGACGGCCGCGGTTTCCGTCCGCAGGACCTTGCCCTGCACGTTCCCGACCCTGCGCATCGTGCCGACCAACTGGTATTCCTGGGTCGGGGAATTCTCCGCGCCATTCTCGCCGGGCCGAGCTGAATCGCCAGGGCCGCAGGTTGCCTTCACGAGGCGCTCCGCCTCGTCGCGATACTGGTCGATGACGTGGTCGATCTGTGAGTAAATCGTCTCGGCGGGCACACGCCCCAGGAGCAACCTCGGCAAGACTGTCTGGACCACCGCTCCCCAAACGCCACTGACGAACACGGCCACCAGCAGCCACATCAGTACAGCGGCCAGCGTCGATCGGCTGGGCGAGAAATGGAAGTCTCCGTGCAGCAATAAAAGGATGAGCACGATCAGGCCGAGCCAGAGGTGCGCCGTCATCCAGTGCT
>Ga0181530_10003731_pt1 | contig 16720 bp, 19 predicted proteins | sample PEATcosm2014_Bin_42_FD_119769 | JGI IMG/M metagenome (GOLD analysis project Ga0181530, IMG submission 119769) | Peatland microbial communities from MTU Mesocosm Facility, Houghton, MI, USA - PEATcosm2014_Bin10_60_metaG | ecosystem: Environmental > Terrestrial > Soil > Wetlands > Peat | place... | reverse complement strand
TGACGCTGTGGGATGAGCGGCTCACCAGCGTGGAAGCCGGCCGCGTGCTCCGCGCGAGCGGCATCAGCATCGAAAAACGCGCCGCCGCCGTGGATCGCCTCTCCGCCGTCATTCTTCTGCAGAGCTACCTGGATTCCCTATGAGGTTCCTTCGCGCCATCGCTTTCCTCGTGCTGCTCGCGCTCTGCGCCGGCGGCTACGCCGTCTATCGCCTGTCGCGCCCCTACCAGGGCTTTTCCGGCGAAACTTTCGTGGAATTCCCGCGCGGCACTTCCACCGGGAGCATGGCCGAGATGCTGGTCCGCGCGGGAGTGGTGCGCAGCCGCTGGGACTTTTTGCTGGCCCGCGGCGCCGCGCGCGGCCGCATCCTGCAAGCCGGCGAATACCGCTTCCACACTCCCGCTTCTCCCCTGGAAGTGGTGGACCGCATCGCCCGCGGCGACGTCTTCTATTACACCCTGCTGGTTCCCGAAGGCCGCAACCTCTTCGATATCGCCGCCGCCCTCGAGCAGCTCGGCCTGTTTCCCGCCTCCCAATTCGTGGCCGCCGCGCGCAATCCCGCGCTCATCCGCGATCTCGACCCCCGGGCGCCATCCCTCGAAGGCTATCTCTTCCCCAATACCTATAAGCTCAGCCGCCGCGCCACGCCCGAATCCATTTGCCGCATGATGACCGCCCGCTTCCGCGACGCCTGGCGCTCGCTCTCCACCACCGCCAACCCGCACGACACCGTCACGCTCGCTTCGCTGGTCGAAAAGGAAGGCAAGCTGCCGGACGAGCGCCCGCTCATCGCCGCGGTCTTCGAAAATCGCCTGCGCATCGGCATGAAACTGGATTGCGACCCCACCACCATCTACGCCGCCCTGCTGGAACATCGCTATCGCGGCGCCATCTACCGCTCCGACCTGGAGAGAGACAACCCCTACAACACCTATCGCCGCGCCGGCCTGCCGCCCGGTCCCATCGCCAACCCCGGCCTGGCGTCCCTCGCCGCCGTTCTGCACCCCGCCCAATCGCCGGCGCTGTATTTCGTGTTGCGCCCGGATGGCTCCGGCGCCCACCAGTTCTCCAATACCATCCAAGACCAGGACGCCGCCGTCGCCAGGTACCGCCGTGCCTCCCAGAGATAAATCCGTCAAGCGCCAACTGCGCGAGTATCTGGAATCCGCCCGGCCGCCCGCCATCACCCAAGCCGTCTGGCGCGACCTGTCGCGGCGGCTTGCCCCGGTTTCGGAAAGCTACCTGCGCGACCTTCTGCGCGCCACCGGCCTGCCCTTCGATCAACCTTACGCCGGCATCCGCCAGCACACCTTCGAAGAACTGGAGCAGAGCCTGCGCGAGATGCTCCGCGTCTATGCGGAAGCCGCCGCCGCGGGGGATCGCGATGGCGCCCGCTATTGCCGCCGCCAGGTCATCGCGGCTAAGGACCGCGCCAAATTCCTGGCGCGCAAAATTCCCGAAAAAGAAGAGATGGTCCGGTGGATGCTCGTGTGGCTGGAAAACCCCGAAGTTTTCCCGCATTGGGTGGACGCGCGGCGTAGGACAGGCCTCCCGGCCTGTCCCCCTACTTGTCGTGATTGTTGAACCGGTATCCCAGAATCGCCTTGATCAGCAGATGGTCGGTCGCCTGCGTGACCCCCACCCCCACGCCGAAGTTGAATTCCCAGTTCTTCCCGAAATCCACATCCACCGCCGGCACGAACTGCTGTTCCTGATCGGGCAGCGGGTCCCAACTGATCACCGGACCGTACGCGCCGTAATACTCCATCCCGAACGCCACCTTTTTGGTGATGTCGTAGCTGAATTTTACGTTGGGCGAAAACTCCAGGCCGCGGTGCGCCTCCGGCCCGTGGAACGATTTGTCGATGCAAGGGTTCAACGCCCAATACCACCGCCCCATCTTTTTATCGACAATCGGCCGGATTTCCCACGTCCACGTGTCGCCCGAAAAAATCGGCCGCTGATAGCCGATCTCCGTCGAAAGGCTCAGCCCCACCGGCAGATGGTAGCTCTCCGGAACCGCGACGCGCGGCCGGATATGCGTCCCCACCCACTCCCACGATCCGTCCGGCTGAATGCTGGTGAACTGGTAGAACCCCAGCTCGAACCAGTCGTCGAACCCGTGCGTGATCTCCAGCGTCTCGTGCTCCGCATGGTAGGTCGGCAGAACGCCGTCGAGGGTCTGCCTTTGCCCTTCCGCCGTGAAGTTGCTGTGCAGTTCCACCATTGTGACCCGCGGCGCAACCAGGTCCGACCCGTAAACCTGCACTTCGTAATTTCCCTGGGCGGGCGTGGCTCCCGCGAAACACCCCAGCGCGATGGTGACGAGGATGAAAGAGCGCAAGCATCCAATTTACAGCAACTCCGCCGGGCGCGGGCGGCGCGATCGGGTAAAGTAACGGAATGAGCGAGGACGTCACACCCCCCTATCTCTTCGTCTATGGCACGCTGCGCGCTGGCGCCGCTACCGAATGGTCGAAATTCCTGACGGCGAAATCCCGCTTCATAGGCTTCGGCCGCGCGCGCGGCACGCTGTTCCACCTGGGGCGCTATCCGGGCATGACGGTGGGCGGCGAAGGCGTCGCGTGGGTCGCCGGCGAAGTCTATCTGCTGGACGACCCCCGTTCGGCGCTGCCTCTTCTGGATGCCTATGAAGGATGCGAATTCGAACGCCGGGTTGTGACCGTGTGGCTCGACGATGGCTCCCAACTCGAGGCCTTCACTTACCTCTACTGCCTGGCAACCGAGGGCCGGCCGCAGGCAGAGGCTCCCGCTGAAGCTTACGCCGCCCCGCTCACATCATGGCTACCGGAGGCGCCGGCTCGTTGGGGTCGCCCGCATTGCGCAGAGGGACCTTCACCAGCACAAACGCGATCAGCGCCATCACCACAACCCCCGTCAGATACGAGGGGTCTTTGAAGATTACAGGGAGCGGCCAGTCCTGGAAATTAAACGTCGCGGTGACGAGCCCCGCCAGCGCCTCTCCCGCGATCAGCCCCGACGCCACCAGCACCCCCACGTTCTCGACGCGCGCCCGCTGCGCTTCGTTGTAACCGGCGCGGTCGCGCATCGTGTCGGTCACCCAGCGAATCATGCCGCCCACGAAAATCGCCGACGTCGTGGCGATCGGCAGGTACATCCCAATCGCCACCAGCATGGGGCTCTTCACGCGGAACATAATCATCGCGATGCCCATCAAAATGCCCGCGACCACCAGCGGCCAGGCCATGTCGCCGCCCACGATTCCCTGCGCCAGCGACGCCATCAGCCCCGCCTGCGGCGCGGAAAGCGCTTTGTCGCCGAACCCGATCCCGCCTTTGTTGATGTTGCCCTGCGCCAGAATCATCAGCGGGAAATACATCACCACGCTGGCCACCACCACCGCGATCAATTCCGCGATCTGAATCTTTTTGGGCGTGCCGCCCAGGAACCAGCCGACTTTGAAATCCTGCAGCAGCTCGCCCGCGACCGCGCTCGATACGCACACCACCGCCGCCACTCCCAGCACGGCGACCACCCCGCTCATTCCCGAAACCCCCATCGTCACCATCAGCAGCGCCGCGATCACCAGGGTGGAAAGCGTCAACCCCGAAATGGGATTGTTGGAAGACCCGATCACCCCCACCAGGTAACCCGATACCGTGGCGAAGAAGAAACCCACGATCAGCATCACCAGCGCCGCCGCGACGCCTCCGGAGACCAGCCCCGAAAGGTACACGTACAAAACGCACATCGCGAGGAACGTGCAGCCGATCAGCGCGAACACCACCTTCGAGCTCATGTACCGCTCGGTGCGCCCTACGCTCTCCTGCTCGACGGCGCTCCCGCGCAGCTCGGAGAACGCCTTGCCCAGCCCCGCCATCAGGTTCTTGCGCATGCGAAACAGCGTGTAGCACGTCCCCACCATCATGCCGCCCACCGCGATGGGCCGCACGATGTAACGCCACACCGCGTAAGCCAGGTCCAGCCAGCCCTTGTCCGCGTTCGCTCCGGGCGGGAGAAATGTTTGCAACTGCGGCCCCAGGAAGAAAATCAGGAGCGGAATCAAAAGGCCCCACGCAATCACGCTGCCCGAAAAATTCAGCGCCGCCAGCTCCGGCCCGATGATGTATCCCACCCCGATGTATGCCGGGCTCACGGTGGGCGCGGCGCACGTGGAAACGCCGCCCGCGCCCAGCACGTGCGTGGTTCCCATGCCGCCCAGCCGCAGCTTGCTGGCCCCCGCCGTTCCCACGCGGAAGAAAAAGTCGTGATCGGGCGCGAACAGGTTGAACGCTCCCGCCACGAACGTGGCCGCGCCGAACGCCATGTTATAGAACAGGTATTTGGCCGCTTTCGCGCCGACCTGTCCGGCTTTGTGGATTTCCGCCGCCGCTACCGATTCGGGGAACGGCAGCTCCGGGTCTTCCACCATCACGCGCCGGATGAGCGAAACGAACAGCACTCCCAGCACCGATCCCACCAGCATCAGGGCGGTCGATTTTCCGTAGGTCGGGTCCTTCGCCAGCGCCCACATGCTGTCCCAGAATCCCAGCCCTTTGGGAATCACCGGCGCCATCCACGCATGCACCATGAAGAACGCCGGCAGCGTGAACACCGCGCCCGCCGCCACCGCTTCGCCGATCGAGCCGGCCGTTCGCGCGATGTTCTCTTCCAGGATGCTGCCCTTGCCCAGGCGCAGCACCGCCATCCCGATCACCGCCGCCGGATAGGTCGCCGCGATGGTCTGGCCCGCGCGCAACCCCAGGTAGGCGTTGGCCGCTCCCAGCACCACCGTCATCACCAGCCCCAGCGCCAGCGCGCGGCCGGTGAATTCTTTCATCTGCAGCGTTTCCGGCACAAACGGCCGGTGACGCCGGCCGGGGTCGCTAGGAGGCGTCATTGCAGTTTGCTCCTCACCTTCTCGCTGAGCGCTTTGCCGTCCACCGTTTTGCCTGGCAGCTTCGCCTGTGTAGCTTTCATCACCACCCCCATCTGTTTAAGCGAGGTCACGCCGGTTTCCGCCAGCGCGGCCGCGATGGCCGCGTCGATTTCGGCATCCGTCGCCCCCGCCGGCAGGTAGCTTTCGATCAGCGCGCGCTCGGCTTCCTCTTTCTCGGCCTGCGCGGCGCGCCCGGCGTTGCGGAACGCCTCCGCCGCGTCGATGCGCTGCTTGATGAGCGATTTCAAAATCTGCATTTCGGCCGCTTCGTCCAGCGGCTTGGGCGAATCCACTTTCTGTTTCATGAGCGCGGCCTTGATCATGCGGAGCGCGCTGAGGCGCGCTTCGTCCCTGCTTTTCATGGCCGCCACCATGTCGTGTTGCACCTGATCGATAAGGGGCATAATGTCTGATATTCTAAACCCGCCGGCCTGACCGCCGCCGTCCAGTTTGGCAAGCGGTGCTATGATTGCTTGCCGAGATGTCGAGATTAGCAGATGAAGAGCACGTAGGGATTATTCGGCAAGGTGTCCAGGCTTGGAATGATTGGCGCAGGTCAAACCCCAACACTTCGCCGAACCTGACGGGGGTGAATCTTAGTGGTGCGGATCTGAGCGGGGCTGACTTCAGCGACACGGACCTAAAGGGGGCCAACCTCGACGGCGCGAATCTGAGCGGAGCCTCCCTACGAAACGCGGTCCTGAACGGCGCTAGGTTGCGCGACACGGATATGACGCGGGCCGGCTTTATGTGGACGCTGTTGGCCAACGTTGATTTGAGTGCAGTGGTCGGGCTGGACACCGTTTTCCACGGGGGCCCGTCTACGCTCGGTTTGGACACGTTTTATCGGAGCCAAGGCAGGATTCCGGAGCCTTTCCTGCGGGGCGCTGGCGTCCCCGAGAACTTCATCGCGATCATGAAGTCCCTGACCCCTTCGGCCTTTGATTTCTATTCCTGTTTCATCAGCTACTCGAGCAAGGATCAGGATTTTGCCGACCATCTCCACGCCGACCTGCAAGTCAATGGTGTCCGCTGCTGGTTCGCGTCACATGATATCCAGGGTGGCAGGAAAATCCATGAACAAATAGACGAGGCCATTCGGACCCATGACAGGCTTCTGCTGATCGTATCCGACGCGAGCATGAGCAGCAACTGGGTTAAAACCGAGATCGCAGATGCCCGGGCTCGCGAGGTAAAGGAGAAGCGACAGATGCTGTTCCCGATCGGCTTGTCCCCATTTGAGCGCATCGAGTCGTGGAAACAGTTCGACGCCGGCACCGGAATCGACTCGGCGAGCGAAATCCGACAGTACTTCATCCCGGATTTCTCCAACTGGAGGGACCACGACTCTTACGCGAGAGCATTTGGCCGGCTGCTCCGGGATCTGAGCATAAGCGCGTAGGGCATCTTGGGGTACAAGCTAATCATGATGACCGATGCCCGCACTCACCAGGAGTACGACAAACGGGAACTCTGACCGCAACCATCGATCTGAAGCGTTACGCGCGCCTTCTGGCAAAGGCGGCGCCGCGTGTCATTACTACGGAAGAGGAGCGCGACCGGGCGCTAGCCATCGTGGAATCTTTAATGCGGAAGGGCGAGCGCAATCTGGCGCCCGAGGAGGATGCGCTCCTCGATCTGCTTACCAATTTGATCCGGGATTACGAGGCGACCGCACATCTGCCCCGCAAGAGGTCCAAGCCGCATGAAGCGCTGGCATTCCTTCTGGAACAGGGCGAGCTGAGGCAGAGCGATCTTGCGCCGGTCCTCGGCTCGAAAAGCCGCGCTTCGGAGATTCTGAACGGCAAGCGGAGCGTTGGCAAAGCGCAAGCCAAAAAGCTGGCGGAATTCTTCCGCGTATCCGTGGACCTGTTTTTGTAACGGACTCGATCGGTTCCGGTTCGCCGAGTCTGATATTCTAAAGAACTAGCCCCTGCCATGCATATCAAAAAACAACGTTTGTTGACTCCCGGCCCAACTCCCCTCTATCCGCCGGCCCTCCACGCCATGATGGCGTCGGACATCCATCACCGCACCGAAGACTTCCGCAAGGCCTATCGCTCCTGCCTGGCTGACCTCAAGCTAGTGATGGGAACTTCCAACGACATCCTGATGTTCTGCTCCTCCGGCACCGGCGCCATGGACGCCACCGTCTCCAACCTGTTCTCGCGCGGCGACAAAGTCATCGTCTGCGTGGCCGGCAAGTTCGGCGAGCGCTGGGCGGAAATCGCCAAGGCCTATGGCCTGGATGCCAACGTCATCACCGTCCCCTACGGCCAGGTGGTCTCGCCGCAACAGGTCCAGGACGCGCTGGCCAAAGAGCCGGCCACCAAAGGCGTGTTCGTACAGGCTTCGGAAACTTCCACCGGCGCCGCCCACGACGTGCGCGCCATGGCCGCGGCGGTTGCCGCCGCCGATGCCATCTTGGTAGTGGATGCCATCACCGGCCTGGGCACGATGCCGCTGGATATCGATGGCTGGGGCCTGGACGTGGTGATCGGCGGCTCGCAAAAAGCCTTCATGATTCCTCCCGGGCTGGCGTTTCTTTCCATCAGCCCGAAGGCCTGGAAGTTCGCCGATAGCGCCACCCTGCCGCACTTCTACTTCAATTTCAAAAAGGAAAAGAAGAGCGGCGATGCCGGCGAATCCAGTTGGACCCCATCCACCGCGCTCATCCTGGCGCTGGCCGAGGCGCTCAAGTACGTGCGCCAGATCGGCATGCCGCAGCTCATTGAAAACGCCCAGATGCTGGCCGAAGCCGCGCGCGCCGCGGTGACGAAACTGGGGCTGGAGCTGTTCGCCGCCGCTTCGCCGGGCTCCTCCGTCACCGCCGTGAAAGCTCCCGCCGGCCTGGATTCCGGCGTCATCGTAAAGGAATTCCGCAGCCGCTTCGGCGCCATCATCGCCAACGGCCAAGGCTCCATGAAGGGGCAGATTTTCCGCATCGCGCACCTGGGCTATTTCGATTTCGCCGACCTGTTCGCCGTCATCGCCGGCCTGGAAATCATTCTCAACGCCAACGGGTACGCCGTGCCTTATGGCAGCGGAGTCGCCGCCGTGCAGGAGTTTTACGCGCGCGCCGCCATCCGCCCAACCGTTTCCGCTTAGCTTATGAACATCCTGATTGCAGAGCCTCTGGCGCCCGCCGGTATCGAACTGTTGCAATCGCAGGACGGCTGGACCACCGTCGTTTCGAATCCCAAGGAATTCCGCCAATATTTGGCCCAAGCCGATGCCCTGCTGGTGCGCAGCGCGGTGCAGGTGGATGCGGCCTTGCTTCAGGAAGCCCCGCGCCTGCGCGTGATCGGCCGCGCCGGAGTGGGGGTGGATAACGTCGATCTGGACGCCGCCACGGCCGCCGGCGTGCTGGTGATGAATACGCCCGGCGGCAACGCCATTTCCGTGGCCGAGCACACGCTCGCCCTGATGCTCGCCATGGCGCGCCGCATCCCCCAAGCCACCGCTTCCACGCGCGCCGGCAAGTGGGAAAAGAAAAAGTTCCTGGGCAACGAGCTGCGCGGCAAAACGCTGGGCATCGTCGGCCTCGGCAGCATCGGGCGGGAAGTGGTGAAGCGCGCCCGCGCTTTCGAAATGAAAATCGTGGCGCACGATCCTTACGTCACCACCAGGGTGGCGCAGGATCTGGGAGTCGATCTGGTGGATCTGGCGAAACTCTATGCTGCCAGCGACTACCTCACCCTGCACGTCGCCGCCACGCCCGAAACCCTGGGAATGCTTTCGCGCCAAGCCTTCGCCCAAATGAAAACGGGGGTGCGCATCGTCAACTGCGCGCGCGGAGAACTGGTGGACGAAGCGGCCCTCTTTGAAGCCATCGAATCGGGCAAAGTGGCCGATGCCGCGCTGGACGTTTTTGCGGTTGAACCGGTGCCCGCCGGCTATCCGCTATTTGCTTCCGAGCATGTGCTGGCTACGCCGCACATCGGCGGCTCGACCGAGGAGGCGCAGGAAATCGTGGGCGTGCGCATCGCCGAGCAGGTGGTGGAATACCTGCGCCACGGCATCGCCATCCACGCCGTCAACATGCCGGCGCTTTCGCCCGAGCAGTACCGCGCGCTGGGCCCATATGCCGCGCTGGCCGAACGCCTGGGAGCCTTTGCGGTGCACGTGGCGACGGGTCACCCTCACACCGTGCGGCTCACCTATTTCGGACGCATCGCCGATAGCAACACCAGCCTGCTGCGCAGCGCCGGCCTAGCGGGCGCGTTGAGCCGCTCCACGGCGCGCAAGGCCAACCTGGTGAACGCCATGCAGATCGCCGAACAACGCGGCTGGAGCGTCAGCGAAAGCCATCAACCGCGTTCCGGTCCGGCCGATTCCATCCGCCTCGAATTGGCGACCGACAGCGGCGTCACCACCGTGGAAGGCGCCGTCTTCCTCGGCACCCCGCGGCTGATTCGCGTGGATGAGATCTACTGCGAAGCGGCGCTCTCCGGCTGCCTGATTTTCATGAAAAACCACGACGTGCCGGGCGTCATCGGCCACGTGGGGACGGTGCTGGGCGGCAATTGCATCAACATCGCCAACTTTTCTTTAGGCCGCCGCGAGTCGGCCAAGCCGGGCGAATCGCTGGAAGCCGTCGCGGTAGTTTCGACCGACGGGCTGGTGCCGGAAACCGTGCTCGCGCAATTGCGCCAGAACCCCGCCGTGAAGTTCGTGGCGCAGGCGTTTCTGCCGGCGGATTAAGACCATGTAGGGCAGGATGTTATCCTGCGCGCCGGTTGGCAACCGGCGCTGCCCGCGTATGGCGGGTTGGCAACCCGCCGCAGGTTGGCAACCTGCCCTACAGCGCCGCTGGACCGCTTCAAACTGGCCGTGCACCGCGATACCAGGACCTTTCCGGTTTACGGACTGGTGGTCGGCAAGAACGGCATCCATGGCCGCGTTCGCGGATTTCCTGGCCCGGCAAATGGACCTGCCGGTGCTCGATATGACTGGCCTCAACGGGTTCTATGACCTGACGCTGGACTGGGTCCCCGAGCCCCGGCAATCCGGCGAAAACCGAGCCGGCGGCGCGGTGGAAACCGATATCCCCAAGGGACCGGCCCTCCCGGCGGCGCTCCAGGAGCAGCTCGGCCTCAAGCCCGAAACGCGCAAAGCGCCGCTGGAGATTCCGATCGTGGATCACGCCGAAAGGGCGCCGGCGGAAAATTAACCCGCCCGCATGGTCCCTACCGCACCCAAATCTTAGCCGCTACCGTTCGCGCCAGCCGCACGCTGGCTTCTCCCGCGCGAACCTCCACTTCCTGCGCGGCGCTGGCCACCCGCAGCGCCACTCCCGGCCTGACTCCCACTCCATCCAGATATTCCAGCAACGCGCGGTCGCGCTCGAAAACGCTGCCCACGGTCACGGTTTCTCCCTCCGCCGCTTCGTCCAGCGGCCGCAGCCCCAGCCGCCTCCGGTCGGCCGGCGAATCCATCCCCACGATGTTGCCGTGCGGGCAGGCGCCGCCGGAGCCCAGTTTTTCCGCCAGCTTGCGCTCGAAATCCGCCGAAACGGCGTGTTCCAGTTGCTCCGCCTCTTCGTGCACTTTGTACCATTCCAGCCCGAAGATTTCCGTGAGCATGCGCTCGATCAGGTGATGCCGGTTGAGCAGGCGGCTGGCAATTTCGCGTCCCGCCGCCGTCAGCGCGATCTGTCCCTCCCGGCCCACCCGGATCAGGCCGTCGCGCTTCAGCCGCTTGATCGCCATGGTCACCGCCGGCGCCGACACGCGCAGCCAGCGCGCCAGCGTGACCGCTTTGACGTCCTGGCCCTCCGATTCCGCCTCGGCAATCGCTTTCAGATAGTTCTCTTTGGAGATGGTGATTCGCACGCCCGAACTTCGATTTTACTGCGCTCCGCGTCCGCGCATTCCCGGCCGTACGGCATTTGCCGTAGTTTGCCGGTCACCACAAATCTCTAAACTGGATATAGAATATAAACCTGAGGTGGTCACCATGCGAATTCTTCTTTGTTTAGCGGCACTTCTCGCCGCCGCGACTGTCTGGGCCGCGGACGATCGCCCCGATCTCAACGGCGTGTGGCTGCTCCAGGCCACCGATTCCAAGGGCCGGGCCGAAACGATGTCAATCGATCAGAAGCCCGATTCCATCGATATTGCGCGCTCCATCACCAATGGCGCCAAGCAGCTCAAGGTGGATGTCAGTTGCTCCACCAACGGCGAGGAGTGCAAGGTGAAGGAGAACGGCCAACTCACGCAGGTCTCCCTGTATTACAACGGCCCCATGCTGGTTATGATCGAACAGCGCCACGGCAACGATTTCGTCACCAAGAAGCGATTGAAGGTGTCGCCCGACGGCAAGACGCTGGAGATCGAGTTGGTCACCATCAGCCCGCCGGGCCGCGCCACGGAAAACCTGGTTTATACGCGGCAGGAACAAAGCGCCGCCAAGTAGGCTGCCGCTTTCGCCTGCCAATCCAGCGCTGTGGGCAGCGCGTCCACGGTGCGCCCCACCTGCCCCGCCGGGGTGCGCGCGCGCCACCCCCCTTCAGGCCGTCGATCGTTGAGGGTCCCGCGCACGTTACACTGGAAGTGCCGATGGCCGAATTTTGTTCCTGCGGAGCCCAGCCTCCGCCCGATGCGCTCTTCTGTCACAAGTGCGGCAAGCCGCAGCGGGAGATTACCGTTCCCGAAGGCGCGCCGCCACCCCTCCCGCCGGTCGAATCCGCGCCCATTCCGCATCCCGCCGCGAGCCCGCAGGCGCAGCCCATGGGGTTCCACAACCCCGTGGCCGTGCGCATCGCGTTGACGCTGGCCGCGATCGCCACCGTCCTCAGCTTCCTGCTGTTCCTGAACTGGCTGGCGGCGGGATTTTTCGCGGTTTTGTTTTATCGCCGCAAAACCGGCTCGCCGTTGAACGTGAGCGCCGGAGCGCGCCTGGGTTGGATGACCGGAATCCTGGCATTCGGCATGGCCGCGGTGGTCTTTACCGCCGAACAACTGCCCGCCGCGCTCAATGGCCGCCTGGCCAGCAGCATCGAAGAGCAGATGAAAAACTTTCCCGGCCAGGACCCGCAAATGGTGCACCAGATGATGCAGTTTTTCCAAACCACTCCCGGGCTGGTGATGGCGCTGCTGTTTTCCCTGGTCATTCTGTTCATCTTCATCACCTGCCTCAGCATGGCGGGCGGAGCGCTGGGCGCCAAGCTGGCCGGCAGGAATTAGGGGCGCGGACTAGCGAACCGCCGCGCGCTCCGCCGGTTTCAAGCCGCACTCTGCCGCTCGCAGGCAATCGGCTGGGAGGCTTCCTACTTGCCGGGGGGCGCCGGCGCCGCCGCCGGAGGTGCCAGTTCCTCCGGCCGGCTCATCTGCTCGATCAGCATCCGAATCTGCTCGGTGCGCGCGCCGGTCACGCGCTCTCCGCTGACGAACAACGTGGGAGTGGCGTTGACCCCTATTTCCTTTCCTAGCGCGATGTCCTCCTCAACACGCGCCGCCGTCCGCCGTTCGTCCAGGCACTTCTCAAACCGCGCCGAATCGAAATCGGCCAGGCCCTTCGCGTACTCCAAAAGCCTCTGGCGAAGATTCCCGGGATTCAACTCCCGCTGATGTTCGAAGAAATAATCGTGCATGGCCCAGAAGTATTTCACGCTCTGTTCCTGCGCGCAGGCCGCGGCCTCGGCGCCGGGTCGGGCCCATTGGTGCATGGCCAGCGGAAAATAGCGGAACTCCAACCGCACCTTATCGCCCTGCGATGGAAGAATATCCTTTGCGAGACTGGCTGCCATCTGCGCACAGTAAGGACATTGAAAATCGGGAAACAGGGTAAGAGTGACCGGCGCGTCCGGCGATGCCGTCAGATCGACCTGAAAATGGCGCGCCGCGTCCTCCGATTTGAACTGCAGCTTGCGATAGCATGTCCCCGGCACCAGCGATACCTCGGTGACGGCTATGGGAAGCGTGATTGGCGCCTTATACTTTTTCTGAACGTAAGCGGCCAGCCTGCTCTTGTCGGAGTCGCTCAACGGCTGACATCCGGTTTGGGAGATGGCGCTGGGGCCGCCCAGCGCCACCAAGAGCAGGAGGAAAGGAATCTGCTCGGTCTTCATGAAAACTGCTCCCTTTGTCTCCGGTTTTCCTTCGCTCGCCTCAATGCCCTGACTGCGGCGGCGACGAGAGGAGGATCACGTCGTAAGCCCACTGGCCCCGTCCGCCGTTAGGATTCGCCCACACCACTTGCGCGCGGTACCGGAATTGGTTGCCGTACGCGTCGGTCTGCTTTGACAACTGGTAATTCAGCGAGATCGATTTAATGCCCGCCTGGGTTAACGTCATTAGCTCCCCCGGGTCGGAAACGCCGTTGTGGTTCCCGTCCACCCAGATCAGCAGCTTCGAGTAAACGGCGTCCCTGTAATCGATTACGCCGTCGCCGGGTCTGGTTGTCGTCGAGTGCGCCTGTGTTGCACATGAGCGTCGAACTGCCGGTTTCACTGAACGTCGTCAACGAAAGGTAGCAGATGTATCCGCCAGGCGTCACGCTCGGCGGGCTTAGGTACTTGCACGCCTGGGCAACAGCGCCGACGGGGACGATACAGCATAGTGCGCCGGCTGCTATGATTCTTTTCATTGCGTTTCTCCTCGCTCCCTTTTCGAGTCCAGTTGCGCGCTCTCGCAGCGCCGTTGAAGAAAAGCCATGAGGGCCCGAACATCCGTGGACGCGGTCATACTGTCGACGGCGATCCCCAAATTCATCCGTTCGCCCTTAGCGGCGGCGGCCGCGACCGGATCGGTCTCGGGGATGTCCGCTCTTCGAACGGCCGAAGCAAACGAGCGAAGATCGCGCCGCAATTCCTCATCTGAGCGCCCCTCCGGATACGAGGTTTGAAGCGCTGAGCACCAGCGCCCAAGTTCCGCGGCCTCCCCTGATCGTCTGGCAAACAGGTACGTAATTTCGGACTCGTCGCCTACCGCCGTGCGGTCAGCGAACACGACTGCGGAGACTTCCAAAACGGGAGGATCGGTCGTCGACTGCCTGATTGCGATGTCCCCCAGATCCCCGGGTTGGAGCCCTCCTAGCTGGACCTGCGTACCGGGCGCGGCAGATTCCGGACCAAGACCGATGCTGGCGAAGAAATCCTCCCAAATCGGCGTTTGGGGCTTGAGGCTGTTATGCAAGCAGTAGGCGGTTATCGTCCGCTTGCCTATGTTCTGCACCGAGACGTGCAGCGTGGACGTCGCCGGGTCCACAAACACGCTCCGGATAGCTAGATAATCACCAGGCCTCCTCTGCACCTGGACTCCCTGCGGATGACCCTGGCCCCATGCCGCAGCGGGCTGGGCCAGAACGACGGCCAGCCCCGTGGCCCACCACAGCTTTCGCTTTACTACCATTTTCTAATTCTCCTTTCCCAATGGACCTATACACAGGAACACTAGGGGGTGCGCGACAAGTGTCAACATAAAGTTTTTCCTGTCACCGGGCGGCGGCTGTTATCATTTCAAGCTGCTTACTCGGCAGGGCTCGCAGCCGGTCGGACTGCCTGGCGCCCAGGAAACATCGCTCGGTACTCTTGACTGGTTGCCAAATTCATTTAATGATATCCAGTACTCTCATTACGGTATGGTACCGTGATCCGGAGAATCCGGCCCAATGAGACAGGCCCATCTCCTATGTGATGACGGATTACGACTGCTCGGGGCGCGCTCGTTGCCCGGCGGCCTGATCGAGCTCGGCTCCCTTCGCAAAGAGGGCAGCCGCTACGCCGTGCCTGCATTCGCAGGGTCACTACGGGAGGATGCGGTCGCCCACCCCCTGGCGCTCCTGCACCACCTTCTATTTGGGGAGTGGCTAGGCTGCTCCATTCAGTTCCAGTACCGTCAGATCACATGCCATATGAGTTCGCCGGAGCCGTTCCGCCGGCTCGCAATTTGGGAGATGCTCGAGGGCCCCTGCGTTCCCGCGGGCGCCCAAGCCCCGAATGCAGGGCTCACAGCGTGGGCCTGCGGCTCCTCAAAGGGCCATCGCGCCTGAGTGGCTTCCAGGCGGGGACTTGACTTCTGGAGAGAGTTCGGCAGCTCGATTGGCAAGAGTCCAGCTCGATACAGGGGCGAGTGGCGGAGTTCATCCGCTATCCTGGACCTTTTCCTAGCGGCCTGCCAGCCTGGAGCCCAGTATTGAAAACAAGACGCTTCCATTCCAAAACCGTGGGGGCCAGACGGCCTACCGCGCTTTCATCGGCTTCAGCGAATACCGTTTCACCATCGCGACGGCCCCGAAAATCACCACCATCGAAACCGCTTCGCGCATGCCGAAGTGCTCGCGATAGAACACCCACCCCAGCGCCACGGCCACAATCGCATTGACATACGGGTACACGGAAACAATCGCCACCGGCAGCCGGTCCATGGCGTACGCGTAGCAGCTATAGCCCACCAGGGACCCGAAGCAGACCAGGTAGAACAAAGCTCCTACGCCGCGCGCGCTCCAGTGCAGCGGGTGGTGGGGGATCAGGATCGCGAAAGGCGCCAGGATCAGCCCGGCGGCCAACTGCTGCACGCCGCCGGCGATGGAAGGGTGCGCTTTGCCGGATTTGCGCCGCTGGTAGATGGAGCCGAACGACCAGCCCGCCGAACCCACTTGCAGAATCAGAAAGCCGTCCAGCAGCCTGTGATCGATGGCGTGCGGCCCCAGGTCCGGGGTGAACAGCAGCGAGGCGCCGGCCAGCCCCACCAGCATTCCGCCCACCGTGGGAGCGTGCAGGCGCTCGCCACCGGGAAGCAGCGCTTCCGCCCCGATCATCCAGAACGGCGACATGGTCACGATCAGCCCGGCGATGCCGCTGGGGATCAAAACTTCGGCGCAGACCAGCGCGCTGTTGCCTACCCCCAGCACCAGCAGGCCGCTGAAGCAGGCGTCGGCCAGTTCGCGGCCGCGCGGAAGATGCAGGCCGCGGGCGATGGCGAACAGCACCAGGATCGAGCCGGACATGATGTAGCGGACGGAGACCAGCACCAGCGGCGGAAAGGTCTCCAGCGCCATGCGGATTCCCAGGTACGTGGTTCCCCAGAAAAAGCACACGGCAACCAGCGCGGCATAGGCTTTGAATAGAGGATTCCGAGGCAATTGCTCAGGGTAACATCAGGCCGCCGCGCGCTGCGCCGCGGGGGCGCCGTCTCCATGATCAGGGCACAAAACGGTATCCCACGCCATGCACCGTGAGGAAGTGGCGCGGCGCGTTGGCGTCCGGCTCCAGCTTCTGGCGCAGTTTCACGACGTGCGCATCCACGGTGCGCGTATTGGGGAAGAATTCATAGCCCCAGACGGAATTCAAAATCATGTCGCGCGTCAGCGCGCGATCGGGATTTTGCAGGAAGTAGCAGAGCAAATTGTATTCGGCGGGGGTGAGCTTCAGTTCCGCGCCCTTGCGGGTGACGATGCGCCGCTCGAAATCCACTTGCGTATCGGAGAACTGCGCCACTTTGCGGGCGTCGCCGGAGGAGCGGCGCAGCACGGCGCGAATGCGCGCCATCAGCTCGCGCGCGCCGAACGGTTTGACCACGTAATCGTCGGCGCCGGTTTCGAGCAGCAGAACTTTGTCCAGCTCGTCGCCGGCGTCGCTCAGCACGATGATGGGGAGGGTAGGGCGGGCGGCGCGCAGCCGCTTGCAGATCTCCGTGCCGCTCATGCCGGGAAGGCGCAAATCCACCAGCACCATATCGGGTTTGAGAGTCGCCGCCTTTTCGAAACCGCCGCGGCCATCGCCCGTCAGAACGGCGCGGAAACCCTCCTGCTCCAACATCGCCCCCATGGCGCCGCGCAGGCTTTCGTCGTTGTCGAT
>Ga0181530_10003729_pt1 | contig 16726 bp, 10 predicted proteins | sample PEATcosm2014_Bin_42_FD_119769 | JGI IMG/M metagenome (GOLD analysis project Ga0181530, IMG submission 119769) | Peatland microbial communities from MTU Mesocosm Facility, Houghton, MI, USA - PEATcosm2014_Bin10_60_metaG | ecosystem: Environmental > Terrestrial > Soil > Wetlands > Peat | place... | reverse complement strand
CAGAAGCGGCTGATCGAAAAGTTCTACCGCTGCTTGAACAACAACGGTTACCTGTTCGTTGGACACGCCGAGAGCCTGCTGGGCCTGACCAAGAAGTTCCAGATGGTCCACAAGGACAGCGGTACGGCGTACCAGCGGGTTGAGGTGCGGAGTAACGAATGACAACTTCTCCCGATGAACGTGGCGCGGAACTGCGGGAGCTCTTCTTTGAGACTTCCCAGGAACTGCTCCAGGCGCTGAATGAAGAGGCGCTGAAGCTGGAAAAAAATCCTGGCGACGAGGAAATCGTGCGCGTCATCCGGCGCACGGTGCACACCCTGAAAGGCGACTCGGCGGCCTGCGGGCTGCGCGAACTGAGCGAACTGGCCCACGAGTTCGAAGACGCCCTTTCGCTCGAAGGCACGGCCACGCAGGACGCGGTGGCCGAGATTGCTTTTGCGTCGGCCGACCTCTTTGCGGAGATGATCGCGGCCTATCGCGGCGACCGCAAACTGCCCTCGACCAGAAGCTTGAGCAAGAGAATCAAAGATTTGACGGCCGTACCTGCAGCCAAGAAAACCCGCCGCACCAGAAAGACGGCGGGCAAAGCATCCGCGCCCCGGGTGGCCCTGAAGCCTGCTGCCGACTGGACCGAGTACGAAAAGCTGGCTATGACCCAGGCGCAGGCCAGCGGCCTGGCGGTGTATCACGTGGTCGCCAAGATTGATCCCCACTGCGCCATGCCTATCGCCGGGCGTCAGTTGATTCACAACGCTCTGGGCAGCGTGGGCCAGGTCGTGGCAGTGCGTCCCGATGCCAAGTCACCAGCGGCGTCGAAGCAGGTGGAGTTCGTGCTGGCCAGCGCGCAGACGGTCGACCAGATCGCGGCCAAGGGACGCATCCCCACCATCGCCGAAGAAGTGATCGTGGAGTTGATGCTGGCGTCGACTTCGGCTTTGAAAAAAGCGGAAGTCGCAAGCGCTGTTGTCAGGGAAGACGACGCCGAGGAGAGCTTGCAAGCTGAGGCGAATGCAGCTTTCACCCATGTCGCCGCATCGGGCACCGAGCCCGCCGGGATCCGCGCGGCGCAGGAGAACGTCCTGCGCGTGGAGGCGGGACGCATCGATAACGTGCTGAATCTCGTGGGTGAGCTGATTATCGGTAAATCCATGCTGCAGCAGGCGTTGAATGAGTTCTCCAAGCGTTATCCGAAGGAGTTGCTGCGGGGGAAGTTCGCCGATGCCATGGGTTTCCAGGCGCGGGTGTTGAACGACTTGCAGCGCTCGGTGATGAAGATCCGCATGGTCCCGGTCGACCAGTTGTTCCGGCGCTTCCCGCGCATGGTGCGCGATGTCTCGCGGCAATGTGGCCGCGAAGTGGAACTGGCCGTGAGTGGACAGGACACCGATCTCGACAAGGGGATTCTCGACGCCATCGCCGAGCCCCTGACTCACCTGGTTCGCAACGCCGTGAGCCACGGCATTGAACCAGCCGAAGAGCGCCGCCGCCTTGGCAAGTCGTCCCACGGCGTGGTGAAGCTGAACGCCTATCACCAGGGCAACCAAGTCGTCGTGGAAGTCACTGACGACGGCCGAGGCATTGACGCGCAGAAGATTCGCGCCAAGGCGATCGAACTGGGCATGACCACGGCGGAGGAGGCCGCCCGCCTGAATGACACCGAGACTCTCGATTTCATCTTCCGGCCCGGCTTCTCAACCGCCGACGAGATCACGGAAGTCTCCGGGCGCGGGGTGGGAATGGACGTAGTGCAAAGCGTGTTGCACCGCCTCAAGGGCTCGATCAGCATGGAGACGCGGCCCGGACAGGGCACCACCTTCCGGCTGAAGCTGCCCCTGACCCTCGCCATCATCAAAGCCCTGCTGTTCTGGGTGGAGCAGCGGCTGTATGCGATCCCGCTGAACGCGGTGGTGGAGATTGCGCGCACCGCCGAATCGGAAGTGCACCAGGTGGACAACTACGAGGTCCTGCAGTTGCGCAATCAGGTGTTGCCCCTGCTGCGCATGGGCCGCCCTGCGGACGGAGGCCGCCACTCCAAGCTCTTTGTGTTGGTCATCCTGGTCGGGGAAAGAAAGTACGGATTGATTGTGGACGCCCTGGAAGGGGAAGAGGAACTGGTGATCAAAGCCCTGGACGACCAGACCTTCTCGACCGATCTGGTATCGGGCGCCTCCATTCTGGGCGATGGGCGTGTGGTGCTGATTCTCAACCTGCCGGCGGTGGTGGAGCATGTGGCCCGCTGGCGGCCCGAGGAAGCGGGACAGGCCAATTCCGGCCTGTTACTGTCGCACACCGACCGCGTGCGGCTGGCCATGACCCCAGCCGTTGGAGGCCGGGCATGAGGAACCGTGTGCGCGTGCTAGTGGTGGACGATTCGGCCCTGATGCGGAAGCTGATTCCGCAGATGCTGGCTGCCGACGAGTCCCTCGAAGTGGTAGGGACGGCGATGGACGGCAACTTCTGTCTCAAGAAGATCGAAGAGTTGAAGCCGAACGTCGTGACTCTGGACCTCGAGATGCCGGGAATGAACGGCATTGACACGCTGAAGGAAATCATGCGCCGGCAGCCGGTTCCGGTCATCGTCTTCAGCTCCCACAGCACCGAAGGTGCGTCGGTCACCTTGAAAGCCCTGGGGCTGGGGGCGTTTGATTTCGTTACCAAGCCCAAAGATGCTTCCGCCCACATGGCGGAAACCGCGCGGGAATTGATTGCGAAGGTGAAGGCCGCGGCCGAGTGCAAGTTGAAGCCGCGGATACTGGCGGGAACCCAGCCAAAGCAGGAGAAGGCTTCGGTCTCTTCGTCCAGCCCGACCAAGGTCGTGGGCATCGGCGTTTCCACCGGCGGTCCGCAAGCCATGGAGTATCTGCTGACGCAGCTGCCCGGTGATTTTCCCGGAACGATTGTCGTAGTGCAGCACATGCCCGACGGGTTCACCGACATGTTTGCGCGGCGGCTCGACGAAACCTGCTCTTTGCGAGTGAAAGAAGCGCAGTCCGGCGACCTGCTTCAGCGGGGACGCGTGCTGATCTGTCCCGGAAGCCGCCACATGAAAGTCAAGCGGCTGCCCCTGGGAGACATCGCGGTGCTCAACGATGAGCCGCGGGTGAACGGGCACCGTCCCAGTGCTGATGTCCTGCTGCGCAGTTTGGCCGAGGAGTTCAAGACTCACGCCGTCGGTGTCCTGATGACCGGCATGGGGGACGATGGTGCCGAAGGCCTGGGTGCGGTGAAGAAGGAAGGCGGCATGACCATCGCGCAGAGCGAAGACTCCTGCGTGGTGTATGGCATGCCGAAAGCGGCGATCGAACGCGGATATGCCATCCGGGTGATCGCTTTGGATGTTCTGGGTGCGACGCTGCAGGCGATTTGCGGCCGGGGTGCGGGGTCCGAGATGGGCTCCGCCGGCCGGGCAGTGCGCGCCGGACACTAAGATAAGGCCCGAAAACCGATGACCAGCGTGATCTGGCCGATGGTTAGCGGGCATGATATGCAGTCGAAAGGGGAGAGTGTTATGGAGCAGTTTGCACCAGTAAAACGCAGCAAGGACGGGCAGCCAGTCCGCTATTTGATCGTGGACGACTCCGTGTTTGCCCGCAAGAACCTGGCCCGCATGATCGAATCGTTCGGCGGGCAGGTGGCGGCCGAAGCCGGGGACGGCTTGACTGCCATCAGCGAGTTCGACCGCACGCATCCCGACATCGTGCTCATGGACATCACCATGCCGCAGATGGAAGGTATCGAAGCGGCTGAACGGATTGTGCAACAGCATCCCGAAGCGCGCGTGGTGATGGTGTCGTCGGTCGGGTATCAGGAAAACATCGTGGCTGCGCTGCAGCGCGGCGCCCGCCATTTCGTGCAGAAGCCGGTAAAGCCGGAAGTGCTGTACGAAGTCATCAAGTATGTGCTGGGAGAAGATGGAGCCGTGGCCAGCGCGGCCGGAGCGGGAGTCTAACTCGATGAAGATGGAACTGATCCAGCCTTTCATCAATGCGGCCGATGCCGTGTTGTCGCAGGGCATGCAAGGCGCCACCCGGGTGGGGAATCTCACCATGGAGGAGGAGGCCTACCGCCGCAAGGGCGTGGCCGGCATGGTCACGCTGACCGGTGACATCGAGGGCCGGATCATTCTCGATCTCGAGCCGCACACTGCGGTGCGCGTCGCCAGCCACTACGCCGGCGCCGAATTGCCCGAGTCGGACACGCTGGTCAAAGAAACCATTTTCGAGCTCGCCAACCAGGTTGTGGGTAACGCCATTTCTGCTCTCAACGACCAGGGCTTCCATTTCCGCGTGCATCCCCCGCTTCTCCTTACTGCTCAGGAGGGCGACAAAACCAGCGAGGACACGGAAGCGTTGGTGATTTGCTTTGAGACTCCCCTCGGCAGCGTTTTTATGAACGTCGCCCTGCGCTACAACCGCAAGCGGCTGGCCGATCACGCGGCCGTCGGAGCTTAAAAAGCAGTGGTCAGTGGCCAGTGGAAGAGCGACCCTTGCGAATGCGCGGGGCTTTGGCCCCTGTAGTCCTTCCTGAGATTCCTCAAAGAGAATCTGACTTTACGGCTCGTGCAAAGGCGCCGTTGACCCCGCGCCGTAGAAGACCCCCCAGTCGTAACGAACGCGATGACGCAGTCTTGTCAGGTCAATGAGCGCTTCTATGAGAAGGTCACAAAAGTCAAGGCCGACGTGGCGGCCATCCTTAATATTTTCCGAACTAACCAACGTACTAGCTGGTTTCGTAAACTGACTGACCGCGTCTATTCGAGCATCGCGTAAGGCTCATCACAGAAAGCGCTTGCCCGCAAGGGGTTATAATCCTTGCCGCTTGGCGGAGCTATGGTATGCAACCGTCTGCGCGCGCCTGCCCAGAACACCTTCCCGTTATCCGATTCAGCTCGCTCGAAACTCACCTGTACGCGCTGGCTGCGCGGGAACGCGGCAAGGAGTAAGTCATGACCAGTTCAGCAACAAGATCGTTTCACCCACCGCGATTCCTTGGAATCGGAGGCTCACTCATACCTGCGATGTGGTTGATGGTGGCGATCTCCTCATCCGCCCAGACGTTCACGGTGCTCGTGAATTTCAGCGGCACCGGCATTCAGGCGCCCTTCCAAAGCTCTCTGATCCAGGGGCTCGATGGGAACTTCTATGGCACGAACGGCGCCGACAATTTGCCCGGCACGGTTTTCAAAGTGACGCCCTCCGGCGAATTGACGACGCTTTATACGTTTTGTTCACTTACCGGCTGTCCGGACGGCAACCTCCCTTCGGGAGCTCTGCTGCTGGCTGCAAACGGGGTCATGTATGGGACGACGGTTTATGGCGGGGCGAGGAAGTGCTCAGGTGGCTATCTTCCGGGCTGCGGAACGATTTTCCAGATCAGCCCCGACGGCGTATTCACCACGCTGTACACCTTTTCCGGCACCGACGGCGCATTTTCCCTGGGGCCGTTGGTGCAAGGCAGCGATGGAAACCTGTATGGCACAACCGGGTCTGGCGCCAATTTGAACGCGGGCACGGTCTTCATGATCACATCCGGAGGCACTCTCACGACACTCTATGATTTTTGCAACTCGTTGGGGTGTTTTGGATCTTACGCCAGCGCCCTGATTCAGGGCGCTGACGGTAATTTCTATGGAACCACTGCCGAAGCCGGCAATTATGGCGGGGGAACCGTCTTCAAAGTCACCCCGCAAGGCGTACTGACCAGCTACAGCCTCTGCACTCAAACCGCCTGCAATATCGGAGGCTGGCCAGACGCGCCCCTGGTGCAGGCCTCGAACGGGGACTTCTATGGAACCGCTGCTTCCGGAGGTACTATCGGCACGACTCAAGTCTGCGGCCAAACCAGCACCACCGGGTACGGCGGGATATTTGAACTTACTCCCGACGGAACACTTACCGGCCTCTACACTTTGCAGGCCTCGACGGACGGTGCGACTCCGCGGGCCGCATTGATACAGGCCACCGACGGGAACCTGTATGGGACGACGTCCTGCGGAGGAAACGACGGCGCCGGAACCATCTTCAGCATCACTCCCGGCGGCACGTTCACAGCGCTGTACAGTTTCGCCGCCCCGTACGGAATGGGCGTTGGCACCCAGGCGGCCCTGTTGCAGGGCACCGACGGAAATTTCTATGGAACAACCCCCGCCGACGGAACCAACGATGAGGGCACGGTTTTTAAGTTCTCTATGGGACTTGGTCCGTTTGTGAAGACGCTTCCCACTTCTGGCGGCGTCGGAACCGTCATTCAGATCCTGGGAACGGGTCTGACGGGGGCGACTGCTGTCAGCTTCAACGGTACCACGGCGGTTTTCACGGTCGTGGCCGACTCCAACATTCAGGCGACCGTGCCCGCGGGTGCAACCACTGGCCTTGTTACGGTGACTACCGCGAACGGCACGCTGAGCAGCAATCAGGCGTTTCAAGTCACGAATCAAACGGCTACGCCTGTGTTCTCGCCGCCGGGGGGAATCTACGCGTCCGCACAGAACGTGACCATCTCCGATGTGGGGGCAACCATCTACTACACCACAGACGGGACCACTCCAACGACGAGTTCGGCGGCGTACAGCGGCCCGATCACCGTTGCATCAACGGAAACAATACAGGCGATCGCAATCGCCAGCGGGCATGCCGCCAGCGCGGTAGCATCGGCAGCATACGGCATCCAAACGGCGACGCCGACGTTTTCGCTCGCTGCCGGGATGTACGCTTCCACGCAAACCGTGACGATCTCCGATGCGATGGCCGGGGCGACAATCTATTACACGATGGACGGGTCCACCCCCAACACGAGTGACACGGTGTACAGCGGTCCGATTACGGTCTCGTCGGTGGAGACGGTTGAAGCCATGGCGGTTGCTTCCGGGTACAGTCCCAGCGCAGTGGCTTCGGCACTCTATATCGTCGGACCCCCGTTCACCGTCCAAGCCACCACAACCTGGGTCGAAGTATCGCCCGGCGGGGCCGCGGCCTACCCGCTCACGGTGGCGCCGGCGTCTGGCATCTCGACCATCCCGGTGGCCGTGAGTTTTTCCGCGAGCGGGCTGCCAAGCGGCCCGACCGCGACGTTTTCACCCAATCCGGTTCCTGCCGGTGCGGGCAGTGCTACGGTGACGCTGACCATTCAGACCAGCAGTTCGTCCGCTCGGATCAGCTCAGCCGGCATGAGTTGGGCCGTCACTTTATGCGTTTTCATCGTTCCTTTGGCAGGAAGGCGCCGCCGGAGAAGTCGGATTTGGCGAAGCGCGAATGGCGCCGGATATCTGCCTTGGCTGCTCCTGCTTTGCACACTGTCGGGAGCATTGGCGGGGTGCGGCAGCCTCGGCGCCGCCATCGGAGGGGAGCCCTCTTCTCACACGTATACGGTCACGATCACTGCCACCGGCGGGGGGACAACAACGACCACAACCGTCCTGTTGAAAGTGCGGGGTTGATGGTGCAGTAAGCGATCATCCGATCGCACGGTGCCATGTTGTCCAATGGCCTGGCTGCCTCCAACGCTTGACGAGTGTTGACTCAGAGTGCAAGGCACCAAGGGATCAAAATCGAAATTGCTTGCACCTGCTGCCTAACCAAAGGCCACAGCCGGAGTTTGAGTTAGGCGGTTCGGTGCGAGCGATCGGCAAATCGGAAGTTGGCAATTAAGGCACCGACGTTATAGTTCCTTTCGTTCCTCTGTGCGATCCGTAGTTGGCGCAATACGCCATTTCGCTCATCAAAATAATCGCGATCGCGAAAAGGGAATTTGCCGGGCTCACGCCAGCAGCGGCAACTGAGGCCCGGCAGCTTCGCCGAAGTCCTCCGCCGGATCGGCGAACCTTCTCAACTCCGGATACTTCTGCATCAGCGTGGGCGGGGCTGCGACTCTTTTGCCGCTCACCATCGCCTTCAACTCCAGCGCGTTGACGCCAGCTTTGCTCTCGAAATGATTGTTGGTGATGACGTAGGTCGTTTGCGCTTTCTCCGCCACGTTTTCGATTCGTTCTTTCCAGCCTTCCAGTTCTTTCGGCTTGTACAGATAGTTATAACGGTCGTTGCGATTGTCGGAATCGAACCCTTGATCGACAAACCAGTGGTCGTAGTTGCGCCCGTGCAGCCGCACGTAGGCGATGGGCGCCGTCACGTGTTCGGTGGGAGCAAGTGAGCGACCCACGAGCGGCTGGTCGATATTGCAAAAGGCGACGCTTTTCTCGCTGAACGAAGCCAGAGTTGCGGCGTCGTTCCAGCTGGAATGGCGCACTTCGACCACCCGCGGATATTCGATGAACTGGCGCAGCAGTCGTTCCAGGTATTCGCGGTTCAGGGAAGTATTTTTGAACGACACGGGAAACTGAATCAGCAGCGCGCCTAGCCGTCCCTCGCTGGCCAGGGCATCGAGGCCTTCGCGAGTGCGAATCTCATCTTCGTCGGTAGGTCGAATTGTCGCGGCTGAAGTAGGCTCCATCACCGCGAGCGGCGAATGCGTGAAGGCGCGATAGAGCTTGGCAGTGAACAGAAAGCCGGGATTCACCGCCCCGACTTTGCGGCACCAGAGCTTCGCCAGTTCAGGCTTCAACGGTCCGTAAAACGAGGTGTTGATTTCCGTGGTGTCGAAAAAACGCGCCAGATATTCGAGCGGATGCGTCTTGCGCCGCTGCATTCCCGAGGGATAAAAGATACCGTCCCAGTCTTTGTAAGACCACCCCGCTGTGCCGATGCGGACCTGATTCGAGCCAATTTCAGGTGGCCGGACTGGGGCCGTGGATTCCATGCGAGGAACCGCTTGACGGAAAGCAGGGGCAAGGGTAGCACAGAACATCACGGACGAGGACTCGAAAGAATCCGCGGTATGGATCTACTCCGCTAGGCCGGTGTCGAATCCGGCTACTGTGGCGTTTCCCGCGCCGACAACGCCTGATTCAACTGGCTGGCCAGCAGGTCGGCCTGCTCGCTGGAGATTTGTACCTGCCCTTCCAGCACGACGCGCAGGGTCCCGGCTGCATCCTGGAATTTTGCGCTTTGAATCACGGCGCCGTTTTGCAGCACTGGAGGAAGCGTGGTCTTGAAATCTGCTCCGGCCTGCAGAGCGGAAAGAATGGACTGGGTTACTTTATCGCGCAAGTCGTCGCCAAGATCTCCAGAGCGCAACGCGTCCACCATCATGCCGCCTGCCTCGATGCGCCCAAACTCGGACGTCAGTCTTAAGGCATTTGGTTTTTCTACTGCGGGGGTCAGCCTGATCTCAACGGAGCCGTCGCTTTCCGCCAATTCGTTCGCCGACACCTGACCAGACATCTGAGTGCAGGTCCACCGCTCCAGGTGCATCTGCACAGCCAAAAGGGTGGCAGGCGCCGACGGCGTAAGCGTGGCTTGCTGAATGGTAACCCGCTCTCCGCAACGGTTCGACCGGTTGAGTTGGACCCGCAGGAGTTCGGTAATGCTCTGTTGCAGGTCCGCCAGGTCCGCGACCACATCGAGCTTGAATGTTCGCTGGCTGCCTTCCGCTGCAACCTGCGAAAGCGATCCGGAAACGCCAATTGCGACGGTGCGATTCGCAATACTGACCGGGCTCTTCACCGACGGAAGAGAGAAGGTCAGATCCTGACCAGTGGCCAGCGTAATGCCCATTTCCCTTCCCAGTGCCAGTTGTTGGTTGGAGAAGTCGGTGAGCGCTTTGTCCAGGCTTTCGGCGCGGGCCGCAGTTTCCGGGCCTGCCACATTCGCCAGCAGACTTTGATCCAGCTTCTTCCCTTCTTGCTCAAGATCGGAATCCGCCTTGCCCAGCCTCTTGGTGATTTCCTTCAACCCCGACTTCTGCGCATCGGAGAATCCGCCGATAAACTTCTGGGTCTCGCTGCGCGCCTTTTCCAGCGCCTGATCGAGAGCAGTGTTGCTCGCGGATTCCGCCGCACTCTTCTCCTTGCTCCGCTGTTGCTGAAACTGCAGGAGTTCTGCCTTCGCCCCTTCCGCGCTCTTCACCAGTGTTTGAAATTCAGCGATCTGCTGGCTGGTGGCCTGCACAGCCAGAGCGTGGTGAAAGTCCTTCAAAGCGTCTTTCTCGTCAACTCCATCGGGCCGGCCCGGTCCGCCCGGAGTGCTTCCACCTATGCCGTGCCCGCCGTGATGCTGGGCAATTGCCATGGCTGGACACACCAGCATCATCGCGGCCCCGAGCAGCACCTTGGCAGCAATGAAGAAGGAAGACCGTTGTGGATGCATGACGCAAAGCTCCGCCCGGATAGTTTCCGGGTTGGAGACGCAACAATCGAAACGGAGATGACGCATGAGTGATCAGTTTACTGAAGTTGTCTGTAATTTACGTCAATATTGATCACGCTGCCTAGCTTGCCTTATCCAGAAGAAAGATGCCACAGACTTTACACTTTTTTGCCAAACTTTACGGTTTCTCCGCGTTTGAACTAGCCCGCAAAGGATCGAGGGCGGGATCATCCAATGGCATGGTTCGGGCTCAAACTTGCCGCGGGTGCTAGGCTAGAAGCAGGTTCGGAGGGCGAGAAGTTGCCTGCGTCCATGGAACTCGGGATTAGTGCGGTCCTTGGCCTTTTGTTTGGCGGGATGCTTGTCTGGCTGGCGCTGCGCTCGCAGAAGGCCGCGTTGCACGTTCGTTTGTCGTTGATGGAAAAGGATTTGCTCGCCGCCAAAGACGACTTGGCGCGCCTGCAGCGGGCGCAAACTGATTTGGTGGCGAGCAAGGCGAGGCTTGAATCCGCCCTCGATGGCGAGCGAAAAACCAGCACGGAAAAGATCGAACTGCTGACCCGCGCTGGGGAGGATTTGCAGAATGCGTTCAAGGCGCTGGCTGCCGACGCGTTGAAAAGCAACAATTCTTCGTTCCTGCAGATCGCACAGGAAACTCTAAAGCGGTTTCAGAGCGAAGCCAAGGGCGATCTCGACGCGCGCCAGAAAGCGGTTGCCGATCTCGTCGCCCCCGTGCGCGAGTCGCTCGGCAAAGTGGACGCGCAGATTCAGCAGATGGAGGTCGCAAGAGGCGAGGCCTACGGCGATCTTAAGGCGCAGGTTCAGTCTCTCATCGCCACGCAAAGCGAACTGCGCTCCGAAACCGGCAACCTGGTGCGGGCCCTACGCACGCCGAATGTCCGAGGGCGTTGGGGCGAAATTCAATTGCGGCGCGTGGTCGAAATTGCCGGCATGTTGCCCTACTGCGATTTCGCCGAACAAGAAACCGTGACCGGCGAAAGCGGACGCCTGCGCCCCGATCTCGTCGTGAAGTTACCCGGCGGCAAGAATGTCGTGGTTGACGCCAAGACACCGCTGCAGGCTTTTCTCGATGCGTTCGAGACGACCGACGACGAGGCCCGGCGCGCCTGCCTCGCCAATCATGCCCGCCAGGTGCGGGAGCACATGAAGACGCTCAGCGGCAAGAATTACTGGGAACAGTTCGAAGCCACTCCGGAATTCGTAGTTATGTTCCTTCCGGGAGAGACATTCTTCAGCGCAGCGCTCGAGCAGGACCCCGGTCTGATCGAACAGGGCGTACTGCAGCGCGTGATTCCGGCCTCGCCCACAACCTTGATCGCGCTGCTCAAGGCCGTCGCCTACGGATGGAATCAGGAGAAGCTGGCTCGCAATGCGCATGAAATCAGCGCCCTGGGCAAGGAGCTGCACGAGCGCCTGCGCCATATGGCCGGACACATCACGGCTGTGGGCGCTAATCTGGATCGTGCCGTCGAGTCCTACAACAAAGCGGTGGGATCGCTGGAAAGCCGCGTACTGGTTTCCGCCCGCAAGTTCGTCGAACTGGGGGCGCGGGCTGCGGAGGATATCCCGGAACTCGAGCCCATTGAAACCTCGTCGCGAACGCTGGCGTTTGATTGGGACGAAGAGGCTCCAAGAACTTCCCCGAGCGAAGATCGGAAAGCGGGCTGACATCGCGCCCTCCAATTCAACATCTGACACTCCCTTGTCTGCCGTGTTTCGTTTCTCTCGTAAGCTTCCTCAATTCTGGAACCTGCCTACAAAAGCCGGAACGCTCGTCTTCTTCCTCGATTGTCTCACTTTCGTGATTCCGCGTAACTGCAAGACAGTCAAGGGAAAACGGATACGAAATTCCACAGGAATATCCCAAAAGGCATAGTTTGCGTTCGAGAATGCATCTATAATCTCGGAAGTAGTTTTATCTGCTGGACTTATCCTTCCCGAATCGGGGCATGACATGGCAGCGAAGTTGCTCATCGAGGATCGCAAGGGTGCCGCTACCTCGCCTCTCCAGCTCCCTAAGAGCGCAGGGCCAGCGCCGAAGCCCATGAATCGGGAAAGCCAAGTTCGCTTTGTTGCCGTGTTCCTGTTTCTTCTGACCCTGGGCGCGGTAGTCTTCGCCGGCTTTAATTTTCAGGCAGAGCGTAGAGCCACAGCTCCTGACGACGGAGTGAACTGGGTCGAGCGCAGTGGCCGCCTGGTCGCCGACGAGGTCGAGACCAACGGCCCCGGAGCCAAAGCCGGAATCAAGCCCGGGGACCAACTGGTTGCGGTTAATGGTCAGGACCTGAAGAACACCGCAGGGCTGGAACGCCAACTCTACCGCACTGGCATCTGGTCGAAAGCGGTCTACTCGCTGATTCGTCAATCGGTCGCACTCGATTCCAGCGTCATCCTGGCTCCCGCAGACCGCTCCCTGAATAACTGGCTGCGGCTGATTGCCCTGATTTATCTGGGAATCGGTCTGTACGTTCTGCTGCGCCGCTGGACCGCGCCGGGTTCGACGCACTTCTACATCTTCTGCCTGGTTTCGTTCATCGCCTATTCGTTCAAATACACCGGAAAGTTCAACGATTTCGACTGGACGATCTACTGGGGCAACATTGTCTCCTGGGTGCTGCAACCGGCGCTGTTCCTGCACTTTGTTCTGATCTTTCCCGAGAAGCGGGAGTTTGTGCGCAAGCACGCGTGGGCCCTGACCCTGGTCTATGTACCGGGTGCGCTCCTGCTGGGCGCCCGATTGGTAGCCATGCGCCTGCTCGAGGCCACTGGCCGGCTGAGCCGGGGTATGGACCGCCTCGACATCTCTTACGGTGCGGTCTTCTTTTTGCTCGCTGCTGCCATGCTCTGGTACAGCTACCAGCGGGCCAGCACCACCATCCTGCGCCAGCAGCTGAAGTGGGTCACTCGGGGCACGATTCTCGCCATCGCGCCCTACACGCTCCTCTACGTTTCTTCCTACGTCTTTCCCCATACCATGGCCTGGCTGCCGGAATGGGCCATGAAAGTGTCGGTGCTGTCGCTCGGCTTGCTTCCGCTAACGTTCGGGTATGCCATCTTCCGCTACCGCCTGATGGATGTTGACCTCATTTTCAAGCGCGGGGTGGTTTACACCTTGGCCGCCGCGACCGTGGCCGGCTTGTACTTCGCGCTCGTAGCGGGCGTGGCCTGGCTGGTGCAGATGCAGAAGCCGGCCAGCGGCGCGACGGGATTGATTCTGGCCGTGGTGGTTACGGCCCTGCTGTTTGACCCGGTGCGCAAGTGGATTCAGGACCGCGTGGACCAGTTTTTTTACCGCACGCGCTACGACTACCGCCGCACGCTGCTCGAGTTCGGCCGCGAATTGAGTTCCGAACCCGATTTGAAGGCGCTGGTTTCTTCCGTCCTCGACCGCCTGTCGCGCACCCTCGCCGTGGACCGTCTCGCCATCTTCCTGAACACGGGTGAAGAGCCGGAGCGCTTTGTCCTTTCCAGATTGTCGGGCGTAGCGGCGCCAGCCAACCTCGATCTCACCTTTCTGAGCGTGCCCCGGACGGAGCAAGCCGGGCACTTGTTCTTCGAGAACACGCACCAGGTGCCACGCGAGACGGAGGGATCGCAGCAGACGATCGCCCGCCTGGACTTCAACTACTACATCCCCTGCCGCGCGCAGCAGAAAACCGTCGCGGTTCTCGGGCTGGGAAAAACCACCAAGGGCGACCTGCTTTCCAGCGAAGACGTTGAGCTGCTGGAGACGCTCGGCGGCTATCTCGGTATCGCCATCCAGAACGGCCGCCTCTACGCCTCGCTGCAGCAGAAGATGACCGAGTACGAGCGCCTGAAGGACTTCAACGAAAACATCGTCGAGTCCATCAACGTCGGCGTCATGGCACTCGACATGGAAGACCGCATCGAGAGCTGGAACGCACAGATGGAAGTGATGTATGCCATGCCCCGCTGGCAAGCGCTTACCCAGCCGCTGCGCAGCGTCTTCCCGGTGGAATTCGTCGAGGAGTTCTACCGCGTCCGGCAGAACTCGGGGATCAACAACCTGTACAAGTTCCGCTTGAAAACGCCCGCCGGCGAGATGCGCACGCTCAACATCGCCATCGCGCCGCTGGTGACGCGCAAATTCCAGGTCGTCGGCCGGCTGGTAATCATGGACGATATCACCGAGCGCGTAGAACTTGAGGGACAGCTTTCCCAGGCGGATAAACTCTCCTCCATCGGTTTGCTGGCTGCCGGCGTCGCCCACGAGGTCAACACTCCTCTCGCGGTAATCTCTTCCTACACCCAGATGCTCGCCAAGCAACTGCAGGGCGATACGCAAAAGACCGGACTGCTGGAGAAGATCACCCGTCAGACGTTCCGCGCTTCGGAGATCGTCAACAACCTGCTGAACTTCTCGCGCACCAGCGGCACCGAGTTCAGCGAAGTGGACATCAACAAGGTGATTTCCGACACCCTGGCGTTGCTGGAACACCAGTTCAAGACCGCCAAGATTCAGGTCCGCTCCGATCTAGCCCCGTCGCTTTCTCCTATCCAGGGAAACTCAGGCCGCTTGCAGCAGGTCTTTTTGAACCTGTTTCTCAACGCCAAGGACGCTATGCCCGACGGCGGCAAGCTGAATGTGGTGACGACGAATGGCGACCTTGTGGGTGCTCGGGTTTCCGACACGGGCTCGGGTATCGCGCCCGAGCACATCCAGCGTATTTACGACCCGTTCTTTACCACCAAAACCGCGCCCAAAGAAGGTCAGACCCGCGGAACCGGCCTGGGTCTCTCCGTTACTTACGGCATCATCCAGGAACACGCAGGCAAGATTCGGGTGGAAAGCAATCCTGGGGCGGGGACAACGTTTGTCCTGGATTTCCCTTTGAGCAGGAAGGCAGTCCATGTCTGAAGCAGCAGTCGTTGCGCGGGGAACGGTGAACGGGAGTCCATCTCCGGCGGGATCGGTGCTCATCGTTGACGATGAGGCCGAGATTCGCGAATCCCTTGAAACCCTGCTGGAGATGGAGGGATTCGAAGTCGAGACCGCGGCCAGCGGCGAAGACGGCCTGATTCGAATCGGAGACCGTCCCTTCGATTTGGTGCTCCTCGACCTGGCGCTTCCCGGACGCGACGGCATGGAAATCCTGGCCGACATCCACTCCCACGACGCGCGCCTGCCGGTGATCATGATTACCGCCCATGGCACAGTCGAAAACGCCGTGCGCGCCATGCAGGCGGGAGCGGTCAACTTCATTCAGAAACCGTGGGACAACGAAAAACTGCTGGCCGATGTGCGCTCGGCCGTGGGCTGGCGCCGCGCTGAAGAAGAAAATGTCCAGCTCAAGCGCGCCCTCAAGCAGCGCTATAACTTCGAAAACATCGTGGGCAAGAGCGAGCCCATGCTCAAAATCTTCGACCTGGTCGCGCAGGTGGCGAACAGCCGTTCGACCGTGCTGCTACAGGGTGAGAGCGGCACCGGCAAAGAAGTGATCGCCAAGGCGATTCATCTGAATTCTCCCCGGCGCGACAAACCTTTCGTTCCCGTCAACACCGGTTCCATGCCCACGGACTTGCTCGAGTCCACCCTCTTCGGCCACGTCAAGGGAGCTTTCACCAGCGCCATCGCCTCCAAAAAAGGTTTGTTTGAGGTCGCTGACAAAGGCACGCTCTTCCTCGACGAGATCGCCACCATGGGCCTGGAGACGCAGGCCAAGATTCTGCGCGTGTTGCAGGACCGGAGGTTCATGCACCTGGGCGGCATTCAGGAGGTCCAGGTGGACGTGCGCATCATCGCCGCCACCAACATTGACCTGCGCCAGATGGTGCGCGAAGGACGTTTCCGCGAAGACCTGTTCTACCGGCTCAACGTCATCACCGTAGATCTTCCCCCTCTGCGCCAGCGCAAGGAAGACATTCCCTTGCTGGTGGAGTTCTTCCTGAAGAGGTACGCGGAAGAAAATGGACGTGCCGTGCCGCGGGTCACGCCCGAGGCGTTGCGCCCGCTAATGACTTACTCCTGGCCGGGCAATGTCCGGGAGCTGGAAAACGTAATCGAGCGGGCGGTGGTACTCTCTTCCGGCCCGGAGATCGCCATGGACCTTCTTCCCGATTCCATGCTGGGACGCGGTTCTGCGTTCGCCATGCACGATGTGCCCTCCGACTCCTCGCTTTTCGAAATTGTCGAAGACTGGGAACGCCGCGTGATTACCGACATGCTGGAACGCTGTAACTGGAACCAGACCGAAGCCGCCGAACGCTTCCACGTGCCTCTTTCCACACTCAATCAGAAGATCCGCCGGCTCAATATTGAGATCAAGAAGAAGGGGCGAGGGTAAAAAGCAGTTCGCAGTTCTCAGTCACATCCCTACCTGTTTCCTGAAGGCCACAGCGAGCAAGCAAGGTTCTCACGACGCGGTCAATGCATTATGAGAGAGCGGCCCTGCTTGAAGGTGGGCAAATCAGGTAAAGGATGAGACTGTACCTTGAGGGAAAGACTCCGTTGAGCGCGATGTTCTTTCCCCCAAGGAGGCAACTTT
>Ga0181530_10003728_pt1 | contig 16732 bp, 9 predicted proteins | sample PEATcosm2014_Bin_42_FD_119769 | JGI IMG/M metagenome (GOLD analysis project Ga0181530, IMG submission 119769) | Peatland microbial communities from MTU Mesocosm Facility, Houghton, MI, USA - PEATcosm2014_Bin10_60_metaG | ecosystem: Environmental > Terrestrial > Soil > Wetlands > Peat | place... | reverse complement strand
GAGCCTTGGTTGTATGATAAGTGTAAAGGCTTATCATAAGCAAGAGCAAAATCGGCGTTTGCGACAACTTTTTTCAGGAAAGTGGACTATTCAGGTGCGAAATCCGGGTATGTCACGGGGCTGGTCCGGAGGCCGAAAACGAAATGGCGCGCCCGCAAGGCCCGCCGAATGGCAAATTCTTATGAAAACAACAGTCCGCTTGCATTTTGTCCTGCCGGCCCTGCTGGCGCTCGCCACTCTCAACTCCGCGCTCTCCACCGCGCTGGCCCAGGGCGCCGCCTTCACCTATCAAGGCCAGTTGAGCGCCGGCGGCGCGCCGGCCGGCGGGAGCTTTGATTTCGTTTTCGCCCTCTTCGACAATTCCCAGGGCGGGAATCAAATCGGCCCTTCGCTCACCAACAGCGCCGTCGCCGTGACCAACGGCCTCTTCACCACCACGCTCGATTTTGGCGGCGGCATCTTCACCGGCGCCAATTGCTGGCTGGACATCAGCGTGGAAACCAATAACACCGGCCCGTACACCGAACTGGCCCCGCGCCAGCCGGTCACACCCGCGCCCTACTCCATCTTCGCCAACACCGCCGGCAACCTGCCCAGCCACACCGTCCTTTACGGCGCCAGGAACGGCTCGACCGGCCTGCCGCTGGCGGACACCAGCGTCACTAACGGCCTGGCGTCCCTTGACTCCCTTGCGGCCCTCAGCAACGCCGTCGCTCCCAGAACCAACGCCATCCTCACCGCCCCCACCAACGCGGCGACCGGCCTGCCGATAGCCGATACCAGCGTCACCAATAATGTCATCTTTGGGCCGGAATGGGCCTACTTCTTTGACGGCGATTCGCTGACCGATTGGACGAACGTCGCGGCCGGAGAGTTCTATGGCCAGGCGCCCAACTTCCCTTGCGACTGGCCGGACAGGCTCTTGCAGCTTCCAGGATTCTACTTCAACCGGGGCGCGTCGAACTGGGCTTTGAGCGGCATGACCGCTTTCAATCGCCTGACCAACTTCCAAGCGGGCCATGGGCCGCCACTGGCCGCTCCGGCAAACACAGTCCTGTTCTATTGTTGCGGAGATAACGATGTTACGGCGGGCAGCGCTGCGCCGGCTGTTGTTTCCTCATTGTCAAACTATTTCCGGCTGGCGGCCAACGCCGCCTATTACCTGGTTGCGCTGACGGAGAACAGCAACGCAACATGGGATGCGGCTCAGAATGCCAATTGGTCAACTGTGCAAGCCTGGGTCCGCACAAATGGAATCTCCGCGCTCATGTGCGACGAGGCCTCCTGGATTACCAATATGGCGACGCAGACGATGGATGGAATCGTCCATCCAAACGAGTATTGGAACGCCATCATCGCCCAGCGAGTCGCGGCCAGCTTTGCCTTCCCTTCCATTGCGAGCGCCTCGCAACTCAGCCGCGTCACCTACGCGGATTATCTCAACGCGGACAGCAACCTGACAATACTCAAGGACACGACGATCTACTCAAATCTCCTTGTGTATAACCAAATCAACGCCAGCAGATTGCAAAGTTCGACGCCGCCCGGCACAACGGGCATCAACAATCCCGATCTGAAGGCAACCTACGCCAGCATCGGCGCGCTGGGGATTGGGACTCAGTACTCAGCCCAGGCCGGCTCCCTTTGGGTGTTGGGCAATGTCACCGCTGCGAGCTTCTCCGGCTCCGGCGCGGGACTTACGGGCATTGGCACGCAGAGCAATCTCGTTGTCGCCGGCGAATCCAATTCCGCCGGCCTGGCCGTAACCGGCTGGATCACCAACGGCCTTCGCGTCACCACCGGAATGAGCAACGGCTGGGCCTGGTTCGAGGGGCCTTACGAAAGTCCTTACTACGGCGAGTGGCGCACCAATTTCACCGTGGCCGACGGCGCCACTCACTGGCTCTTCTCCAATTCTGTCGCCGGCACAACCACCAGGCAGCGGTTAAGCGTCAACGGGCCGATTGACGCCAACTGCCAGACAAACTACACCGTCTATTGCGACCGCGTCCTCCAGGCCTTCATCTGGGATTACAACGGTAGCAGCCTGCGCCTTGCCGACGAGCCGAGCGTGGGCAGCACCAACGGCTGCGGCGCCTATCCCACAAACGGCAACGGATTCGTTGGCGTCCTATGCCAGGGCAACAACACCACCAACCTCTCCTGGAGCTGCGACCTCATCTACCGCCAGGTCCCAAGCCAATGACCTTCGCTTTTTTCCATGACAATCAAATCCTGGCCCAAAAGAACGCCTTGGCAAACCCAAAAAAACGCACAGACACGGTTTGACCCCTTCGCATAAGTCTGGCTCCGCTGGATGCCGACGTGAGTCGTCACAGACGTCCGTTAACAGTATTGTAATATGACAATACCATTAACTGACCCCTTTAAGTTGCCTTTTATGCAAGCCCTGTAATCAGGGCGAATTGGTGAACGGAGGAATCCAATAGGAATTCGTATAATTAATTGGAGTCACTTTATCACCAATTTCACATCTGCCTCGAGTTTAAAGTGTTGCTCATAATCTCCATCCACAAAGAGAACCGTTTGAGTCAGTCTCAAATTGTAATTTCCTGACCCAATATTCGTCTTAATATCCACCGGTAATTTCAACTCATTAGTTGTTCCGGAGAATACGGCGATTGGAAGCTGGGGAAGCATCCTTTTCCCTCCCGGGTTCAAATTGCATACTTGTCCTGAACTGCTAATTAAATCAATGGTCATGCTCGGAAGATTAATGTCGCCAAATTCCCGCCTGAACACCCCCAACTGATTAGTTGATGTATTGCTGAATCTTACAAATACATCTATGTTTGAACCTGCCACTACCACGTTATTGCTCACATAGGCCGTCATGTGAACCTGATTCGTCAGGTGGTCCCATGCTTGCTGGGCAAGCGCCGGCTGGTTCGTTTGGGCCAGACAGGAGGCAACCGACGCCATCGTTAATAGCATGACTTCAAGGCGTTTCATGGAGGAAATCATCGTGCTGGATTGGTTATTGAGGTAATTGAGCATAATTTGTTATATTGTTAGTCCAGCGTGGATAGGCCAACGTGGAACTGCCGAATGAATGCGAGGGACCGTTTGAGACGGTTAAATTCCAGTAGTTGCCTCCTGTGGGAACATTGGTGAGCGTTGCTGTCCCGCTCCAACTCCAATCCAGACTGACTAACGGTACCCACTCGCCTCCTTGCGGCTGAAACATGAGCCACATGGTAAATGCGCTGGAATCAGAGACCGTTTTGAATGGAGCATTTGTCGCATTGACGTATAATGGCGTGCCAGGCGAATCAATGGTTGCGTGGTATTGCGGTACAAGATCGCTATACGGGTAGGTAGTATCCAAAAGACCGTTCGTGAATGCAGATACACCCTGGTAGTTTCCTCCCGTGGCATTGTTGGTTTGATAAACCAATGAGGCTGAATTCACCAGCTGCACCCATTCGTAGTTAGAGCTGGTGTTTCCGCCATTGTAGTTGGTGCCCGGTGGCATCGTAATGCTCCAATTAAAGTACATGCCAGCATACCCGATCAGTTGCCTAGCAGTGCCGAGATGGAGATAATAGCCGCTTTCAGAATAGTTATCATCGGCAGCGACCAGCCCTGGCCAGGCTTCAATAGTTCCGCTGGGCCTGACCACCGCAAAGGTGGTGGTCGCGGTGACATTTGTCCCTCCGACCAGAGCCGTCACGCTCACCGAGTAACTCCCGGAGTTCACCCAGAAAAAGGATATGTTGGTTAAGTTAGATCCACTTGTTGCGGTCAAATCTATTGGTCCGCCGAAATTCGGACCGGCGGCAAAATGCGTTTCGATGGGGCCTTGCACCGACCAGTTGAAATTGGAGAGGGTGGGCGGGTTGACGCCCCCAAGTAAGAATTGCAGATTAATTTTCTGACCGACAATTACGGCGGTATTGCTATAAGTGACATTAGCCCCATTGAAAAGGACTTGCGGCGGATATTCCTGCACACTTCCCAACGGGCCTCCCGACCACGCGAAGGCTGATGTGGGCGTGATGACGAAATTCCCGCCCTTTGGCAACACAACGATGACGTTCCCGTTCGTATCCTCATTCCCATAACCAGCCAGCGCGATTTCCGTGGAAGGGATGGCGGGGCCAACGAGACCTTGCGATTGAAAGAAGTTAGACAGCGTCGTTTCGATGTACAATGGCTGGTTCACGACGAACACGCTCTGGCTCTGCCGCAACGCCTTCCCGCCCGTCCCGAGCTTCTCCACCACTCCGGCCTGCTCCGAGCAGAATTCCCCGTTGTATAATAAATCCGGCACCGGGCCGAAGGACGCGCTTTCGAGCCGCACATTAAAGGGGCCTGTGGTGAACTCCCACGGATATGTCCACTGACCGGGAAGCACCGGCACATACCCCGCGTCCGGAGGCCATGACAGGAATCCGATAACATTGGTGCCATTTTCAGTCCAGTCCTGATAGCCTCCGCCGCCCAACGTCCACTCAATATCTTCCGTCGAGGTCTCAGGGGATCCGGGGGAGGAGTTAGTCGGTGTATGTTGGAAATGGTAATGAAACTGCTGCAAATACACCACCGCCGGCTTGTCCCAGCTGGTGCTCGCTTGTACCGCCTCCATCGCCGGAGAATTGCCATAAAAGGGCTGGACGATTCCAAAGTTTGTCCACGAACTGCCCGTCGGCGCTGAATCCGGCGGATACGCCGCAATGTCGAAACTGCCCGTCCCGCCCGAAGTTACCGGCACGTTGTTCGCACCCCATGTGCCATCGCCGTAGTTGGTGGCTTGCACACCGTTGACCCACACGGCATAGGTCGGGTCCGAAATGGTTCCGGTCACATTCACGTAAACTTGATTTAACAGTGATGCGTCAATCGCATCCATTGCCAGAGTAACGCCGCTTTGGAACAACGTCAAACTCGTTGTGCTCCCAAGCCCCGCCGCGTTCGTCGCGCTCACACTGACGACGTTGGTTCCGGCATTGAGCGGGACATTTTCCAGCCAGAACTGTCCGCCGCGCTCCACCAACCCGTTGACCGTCTGCGCCACGCCATTGGAGTCTGTGTATTGGCCGGAGACCGTGGCGGTGTCGTCGTCGAGCGTCCCGCGCAAGGTGAAAGTCGCGCCGGAAAGTTGCATTCCGCTCTGCGGCCAGATCAAAGAAATGGCCGGCGCGCTCGCGGCCAGATTCGTGTCAAAAACATAAGAAAAGTTCGTCGTCGTCACGTTGCCGGCCCAATCCACCGCCTGAATGCCGATGTAGTTGGTCCCCGGCGTCAGCGCCGCGTCCAGACAGACAAACCAGTTGGTCGTATGACACATGTCGCTCGGAACGCAGTCCTGATCCACAACGGAGCCTTGACCCTGCGAGACCGCCCCAACGGAATTCGTCACAACAAACGTCAAACTGCTCAACGCCTTGGTCGAATACCCCGCCGGGTCAATGAAAGGACGCGAGCCGCTAAAGTTGCTCATATTCGTAAGGAACAACTGCGGCGGAACGGTGTCTTTGATGAGAGTCGCGCTCTGCCACGTCTGCTGCACAACCGATTGCGGCCCGCTCAAGCCAACATTCACCGTATAGACGCCATCCGTGGAACCGAGATTCACGGTGAAATTGGTGGAAGCCATCGGCAACCAGTTGGTTGAAGTTGCCGCGGTGACAAACGCCGCGTAATAATTCGGAAGGCCACTCGTGATGTTGAGTTGCAGATTCGCGGTGGCGCTGTTGACATAGCGATTGGTCAATTGGATGGTGAAATTGATGATGTTCGGACAAAGGCCATATTGATAATCATAGAGGAGCGAATTTCCCTGACCGTCATAGGAGGCGGTGGGGTCGAGTCCAAGCTCAGAAAAGTACAGCATTTGCCACCAATCCGGTAGGCCGTTGGTCGTGGTGGACCAGACTAGGGCTGAGTCTAGAAATAGGGCGTTTGAACCGGGGTTGAGCGGCGGCGGCACAATCACGGAATTGGACGCCACCAAAGTCTGCCAGACGTTCCAGTTGCTCAGGTTCGGATCCAAAACGCTGTTGGTGAGGATTTGATACGTCAGATTACTCTGGGTGTTCTGGATGGAGAGTTGTGAGGCGGAACCGGGCGTCCCGATGGACAGCCAGAAATTGGTGTAGTCGGCATAGTTGGTTGTATAGGTGGCGCCGTCCACGTAGCCGGGAGCGGCCCCAAGTGACATGCCAATACCCGTCCCCAGCATCGCCCCAAAGCCGCCTCCGCCCAGACTGGCCTGCCAGGCGGCCAGAGCGTTGGACATATACGGCCAACCGTCCGTGTACCAGCCTCCGTACATATCGCTAAATGCGACCAAATCGTACATTGTCCCGCGCATCTGCTCTCCCCCGATATTGTCCGAGCCGACAAACAGCCCGTTGGTGCAGAAGCCGTTGCTGTCGCACCCCATCGCCGGCACAATGCTCAACTTCAGCCCCGTGCCCGCCAGGGCACCATCCAGATATACCCTTATGCCGGGATTTCTTCTGCCCCCGGTGCTCGACCATTCCACTCCAATTTGATGGAATGTGTTTGATGGCCACGCAATGGGTACACTCGCATATATGTTCGTGACTCCCGCGCCCACTCCGCCCACGTATATGTTCGAACCGTACGGGTCTGTATAGATGGTGAACAGGCCATTGGGTGATTCGGGACTCCAATCGCCGCTGCCGATGAAAAAGGCCGTTTCACCAGGGCCTGTTCCCCCAAGGCTAACCGAGGCCCAGTTTGGCGAGAAGTACAATAGAACACTGCCTGGGTCGTAACTGAAATTGTGAACCAAGTTGGAGTCTATGACAGCGTATTCAAGGCAGGCCGGAGCTAAATTTGTGGTGTCGAGAATCAAACCGTTTTCCACGCCCCCGAATATCGCGACCGGCACGGAGATCAGGTTAGTCGTATAAAAAAGAGGGGCGCTTTGGTAGGCAGTCTGGAGATTTGGAGGCCAGAATCCAAACCACTCAATCGGTATTGTGGGTGCCGTGACTTGGCCAAAGGCACTTTCGGGACTTGTGGCAGCCAACGACAGCAACAAGGCGGACATGCAAGTGCCGCGCAAAGCCCGCCGCAGCAAACGGCTGGGTAAGGCTCTCCGCGTCTTTGGGGGATTGGATGCAAAAGGCAGCCTTTGGACGATGCCGGAGTGTGGCGCGCAGTCTCCAGAGCCAGGCTTCTCCTGCGCTTCTGCAAACTGACAGGCATCTTCTCACGATGCACCGATCGCCATATTTGGCTTGCGGGCAAGCCAGAAGATCGAGTTCCTCTGGCAACGGTTTGCGAACACTGAGTTTCTCCATGGTGTCTTCCTTTCCAGACGCCAATCCCTCCTGGCGGCCAAAACGGACGGGCGTTTGTAATAATTTCGCACTGATAAGAAGGACTATTACATAATTCGAAGCAATGAACAGCATTATTTATTTATATATTATAGCACCTGTTCGATGCTGGCATGTACATTTCTTATTGTTCCGGTTTGAGTAAGGCGCGCAGGTTTCCAAACCTGCTGTATCGCCGGCTTCCAAGCCGGCCTGCTGCACTGCCGCCGGCAGGGTTTGGAAACCTGCGCCACGGCAGCCTTGGAAGTCTGCGGTACGCTAAACCCTTCGCCGCCCCAAGACGGCCAAAGCGGCGGCTTTGCCGAGTCGTCTCCCCTTTGGTAGGGCGACGCTCCTGCGGAGCCGTGACTCGATTGCGGATTGCCTGCCCTCCGTAGCCTTGGCGAAGGAGGGCGGATTTCCTCCTTCGCTAAAGCTACGGAGGACAGGGCGGATTGCGGATTTTGAACAGGAGGAAATGGAAACGGAGAAAGGCAGCGGGGGAATTCTTGGTTATCTCTGTTTTCTCCTGTTCAGATGTTTTCATTCCCTCATCCGGTCGCGGGGAGTCCCGCCCCGGCCAGTTCGAGGCGCAAGTTGTTGCGGCTGAGGGCTTTGCGAGATTCCGCATGAATTTTCGTTTTGCGTTGACAAATTTGCCGGAGGGTCTATTATACCTAAGCGATGAGGGCAGTCGAATTGAACTGCGGGAGGAGCCTCCGGCTTTTGGATCGGGAACGGTTTGGCGCGAGCAAACCGGCCAACCCGCTTTCCACCGCCATGTTTTCCAAGCCGTCCAGCTTGGGGAGCTCTCCAGCCGCCCGATCAGGCCCAGGCTCAAGCCGCGCCAATAAGCCCCAGTTAAGCCTAATCAAGGCTAATCAAGTTATTTTTATGACTCAAAATGCCATCCATGCCGTCAGGCATGCTCATGAAGCAGTCAAATTCAGCCAGTTGCCTCCAATCCACCGGCCAAAACCATCCCTTTTCAACCCTGGCCCCGGGCGTTACAATGAGGGTAAATTAAGGCTGATTAAGCCTAATTAAGGTTAATTAAGCCAAAGAACTTATGACGCCATACGGAATGAAAGGAAATTTGTGAACCTGCACGCGCTCATTGCAACCGCCAAAGCTGAAGGCGCCAGCGACCTCCATCTGGAGCCGGGCCTGGCCCCCGTCATCCGCGTGCGCGGCAGTTTGCGCACGGTGGGCGAACCGGTCCCCGCCCAGCCGCTCCTGGATTGCGCCCGCGACTTGATCGGCCCCGATGACTGGCCGCGCTTTCTCACGCAACGCTCCTTCGACATGTCCCGCACCATCGAAGGATTGCGCTGCCGCATCAACATCCTGCAAACCTCGCGCGGAGTCGGTTTTGCCATCCGGTTGCTCCCGGCCTTCCAGCCGACCATTGAGTCGTTGAACCTCCATCCCGACCTCAAGGAACTGGTCAACCACGCCAACGGCTTGGTGCTCATCAGCGGCCCGACCGGCAGCGGCAAATCCACCACCCTGGCCGCGCTGGTCCAGACGATCAACCTCAGCGACGCCCGCCACATCGTCACCATTGAAAGCCCGATTGAGTTCACCTTCCGTCCCCGCAAGTGCTTCATCCGCCAGCGCGAAGTGGGGCGGGACACGCCCAGTTTTGAACAGGCGCTGCTGGACAGTTTGCGCGAGGACCCGGACGTGTTGATGGTGGGCGAAATGCGCGAGCCGGAAACCATGCGCCTGACCCTCAGCGCGGCGGAGACGGGCCATCTGGTGCTGGCCACCGTGCATTCCGCCAACTGCGCCGAGGCGCTGCAGCGTGTAGTCAATGCCTTTCCGCCGGAGATTCAGGACAACATCGCCGCGCAACTGGCCGACTGCCTGATCGCGGTCGTTTCCCAGCGCCTGCAATTCCGCCCCGGCCTGAACCTCTGCGTGCCGGAATGCGAAGTTCTCAAAACCAGCATGCCGATCAAAAATTTCATCCGCAACCGCGACTTCTTCAAAATCATTTCCTCGCTGGAAACCGGTTTGGCGGAAGGCATGTGGACCTTTGCGCGCTATCGCGCCTGGCTGGAGAAGCGGCCCCACTTTCACATCCTCTCGCGCGAACCCGAAGTCGAAGCGGACGAGCCGCCCGCGCCCGTGAAGCTCCCGCCGATGCCCGTGGCGCCCAAAACCAGCCACGGGAGCCGTCCGCCCGGCCCGTCGCCGGCCCCGTCCGCCGCCAAGCCCGCCGACGCCGGCCGCATTGACATCGAGCCGATGGAATCGTTCGACAAAATCCTCAAAGGGCCGTCGTGAAGGTTTTCAATTCACCAATCCGGCACTTGTAGCGGCGGTCTGTGACCGCCGGTCTTCCGTGCTCTTTTTGCGGCGGTCGCAGACCGCCGCTACAGGGACGGGTTCTCCGCCCAGCGCGCCAGCAGCCACAGCGCGTCGGACATTCGGTTGAGGAAAACAAGAATCTCCGCGTTCTGCGTCGGGTTTGTCTCCCGCAAGGCGCAGACGCGGCGTTCGGCGCGGCGGCAGACGGTCCGCGCCGCGTCGAGCGCCGCCGAACTCAGGTTCGCTCCCGGCGCGGCCCAGCCTTTGCCGGGGCCGCTTTGCGCTTCGATCTCCTGCGCCACGCGGTCCAGTTTCGCCGTCATTTCCGGCGAGACGAGGACGAAGCCGTCCTTCATGTAGCGCGGCAAGTCCTCTGGCTGGACGGCCAGTTCTCCCATCAAGACGACCAGCGCCGTTTGCATTTCCAGCAGGCGCCCGCTCACGAAAGGATGCCGGGCCGACGCGCGCGCCAAACCGAGCGTGGCGTTCAATTCATCCACCGCTCCGAGGGCCTCCACCCTCGGATGGCATTTGGGGACCCGCCGGTTGTACATCAACCCGGTGCTCCCGTCGTCCCCGGTCTTGGTCACGATGCTCATTTTTCGCTGCATCAAGTTTGGCGTTTGGGCAGCAAGTAAGAAAGCGCAAAATCCCGTTTTCCCACGCGCGCTTTCCGGCTCTTAATCTTAATCCTAATCCTAATCTCTTTTTTTTCATTCCACAGAGATTAAGATTAAGATTAGGATTAAGATTAAGATTAGGATTAGGAATAAGAACTGCCGCCCCCAAGAAATGAAATGTACCCGGGCGCCGAATTGCAATTGACCTTGCGGCCGGACTTGTTTAGGATTGGCGCACCAAAAAAACATGAATTACAAGCTGCTCGCCAAAGCCGTTCTTATCATCGCCATCCTGGCTCTTCTGGTCATGATGGGTATGCACAATCGCGAAGTCGTCACACTGGACCTCCCGCCCATCCTGCCCCAGACGCAGCATGCCCCGGCCTGCTATATGTACTATGGGTTCTTCGGCGTCGGTTTCCTGGTCGGCACCCTCCTCATGGCCGGCGGCGCCAAAAGCTCCGGCAGATCGAGCAAGGACAAATAATCTTCCGCCGTTTCCCCTACGCCTCGGCGCGCAGAATAGTCAGTGGCGTTTGATTCAGGATGCCCCGGCTCATCACCAAGCCCGTCCCCAGCGTCAGCGCCGGGACCGCCGCCAACGCCGCCAGCACCGGCCATAACGGCGGCCCAAACCGCGCCTGAAATACAAACACCGCCAGCGCCCACGCCGCCGTCAGCGCCAGCGCGATGCCCGTCGTCGCCGACAGCAAACCCAGCGCCAGGTATTCCACCGCCAATATCCGCCAAATTTGACCCCGCGACGCCCCCAGCGTCCGCAACAGGATGCTCTCCCGCACCCGCTGAAAATGGCTGCTCACCAGCGCCCCCGCCATCACCAGGATTCCCGTCGCCACCGTGAACAGCGCCATGAACCGGATGACAAACGAAATCTTCCCCACAATCGCGTCCACCGTTTCCAGAATCAGTGTCAAATCAATGACCGACACGTTGGGAAACGCCTTCACCGTTTCCCGCTGCAGCGCGGCGGATTCTTCGCTCGAATCCACCCGCGTCACCAGCACGTTCATCGAAGGCGCCCCCTCCAGCACGCCGCGCGGAAAGAGCACGAAGAAATTCGGCTGCGGCCGGCGCCAATTGACCTCCCGCAAGCTCGCCACGCGCGTCCGCACCGGCATCCCCTGCACGTCGAACACCATCTCGTCGCCCAATTTGACCCGCAGTTCTTTGGCGATCCCCGTTTCCACGGAAATGGGGACCGCGCCGGCGCCGCCGTCCGCGCGGCCGATCCATTGGCCGGCGGTGATTTTTTCCGCGTCGCGCAAATGGTCCGTGCAGGTGCTGCGATATTCCCGGCGCAACGTCCAGGCCGGAATCGCGCTCTCCGGATCGGCCAAAAGCGACTCCACGGCGCGGCCTTTGATGGAACTCAGGCGCATGGTGACAATCGGCGCTTCATCCAGAACCGGGCGGCCCAGCGACCGGACCAAATTCGCCACCGCCTCCTTTTGGTCCGGCTGAATGTCAAACAGCACCGCGTTGGCCTGGCTTGCGCCGGGAACGATCAGCCCCGCCGTGAGCGTGTGCTGGACCAGAAAAATGCCGGCCAGCAAAAACGTTCCCAGTCCCAGCGAAAACAGAAGCAATTGTGTGCGATTGTCAGGCCGGTGCAAATTCGCCAGACCCTGGCGCACCGCGAACGGCAGTTTCATCCGCCCCGATTGCCTCGCCAGCGCCACCAGCGCCCGCGCCGTTGCCGCCAACAGCACAAACACAACCCCCAACCCGCCGACGAATCCCAATCCCGTCCGCCAGTTCCGCCCCTGGCTCAGCCCAAAACCCAGCGCCAGCGCCGCCAGGCAGCCCATCACGGCCCAGCGCATCGGATCCGCCCGCGCCGCCGGCTCAAAGGAGACCCGCAGCGCCGCCCAGGGCGACACCCGCCGCACCGCCAGCAGCGGCAGCAGCGCAAAGAGCAGGCAGACCACAAACCCCGCCCCCGCCGCGCGCCCCAGCGCCAGCCAGGCCATCTGGAACCGAAACGTGAACGGTATAAAATCAGCCAGGACACGCGGCAGGAAAGTCTGCACCGCCACGCCCAGCGCCGTCCCCAGCGCCGCTCCCAGCGCCCCCAGCGCGATGCCCTGCGCCAGATAGACAGCAAAGACCTGCCCAACCGATCCGCCCAGGCAGCGCAGCACCGCCACCGTTCCTAATTTTTGTTTGACATGCACATGAATCGCGCCGGCCACGCCCACCCCGCCCAGCATCAGCGCCACCAGGCCGGTCAGATTCAGAAAATGGTACAGATTGTCCATCGCGCGGCCGAGGTTTTGCTTCCGTTTTTCCACCGTGTCCACGTTGAGGCGGAACTTTTCCAATTGCGGCTCCAATCGCGCCAACTGTTGCGCCACGTCCGTCCCGGCCGGGAATTTGAAATAAGTTTTGTATTGCGCGAGGCTGCCCGGAAGCAGCAGGCCGGTGCCGGCCAAGTCCGCCATCGGCATATAAACTCGCGGAGCCACCACCGCCAGCGCGGCGCTTTCGCCGGGGACTTTCCTCAGTTCGCCCGCGACCGGCAGAGTCAGCCGGCCGAGCCGGATGCTGTCGCCCGCTTTGGCCCCAAATTGAATGAGCAGATTCCCCTCCACCAGCGCGCCCCGCCCCTGGCGAAACTCCGCCTCCGCCCCGGGCGGCTCCGTTTCCAGGCGGCCATAAAATGGAAAGCCGCCGCTCAGGGCGCGCACCTGCGCCAGCCGCGTCCCGCCCGACGCGGGGAAAACGAGCATCGAGGAAAACGAGATTTCTCTTGACTGCTCGCCGCCGATCTCCGTGAAAAGACTTTCCTCCTCCGCGCTGAAAGCCTGCCGCGAAGAAACCGCGAGGTCCGCCCCCAGCAAGGTCCGGGCCTGCTCCTCGACCGCCCATTCCAGGTTCGTTCCCAGCGACCCTATCGCCGCCAGCGCCGCCACGCCCAGGACAATGGACGACGAAAACAGCAGCAGCCGCCCCCGGCTCGTGCGGGTATCGCGCCACGCCATCCGCCACGTCCACGGAGAAACCAGCCACTGCCAAAGCCATGCAGCGACGGCGCTATGCGCCGATTGCCGCTCCGGCAACCGTTCGTCTTTATTCTCGCAATTCAAGTCATCCGAAAATAACTGATATGGTGTGAAAAGTCAGTCGCGTGAATTCCGAAGTTCATCCCTTTTGGATTGAAGAAAAGGCCGTTGCACCAGATTGCAAGCCCCATTGCGTATTCCACCGAAAACAGCGAAGAACCCTCCCGGCCTTCCCTGCAAGAAGGGTCATTTGGCGAAGAAAGCGTCCAAGGCCAGCGTGAATTCCGGCAGGGCTTCACTCCTCAACGTTCCGCCCGGCCCGTGGAGCGCGTGTTCGGTGAATTGGCCGTCCTTCGCCTGCCGATAAACTCCGATCTGCTTTTCCGGGCCGAGGACCAGCCAGCATTCCTTCACCCCGGCCGCCGCGTAAGCGCGCAGCTTCGAGCGGTCGTAATCATGGCTGGTCACGCACACCTCGATGACAAGTTCGGCCGTGCGGGGGTGGTCGGTGAGAAAATCGGTCTCCGCGCCGCGAACCACGGAAATATCCGGCTCCGGCTCGGAATCTCCGCAGGCGATGGGTTGTTCCGAGCGCACAATATGAGTTGGCGGCGCTACGGAGCGGAGCAGTCGCACCAGCCGCATGACAAGGAAACTATGAAACGGGGATTTGGACATTTTCGTATAGACGAACCCGTAAAGAAGTTCGGTGTTTTTGGGAATCAGCCCCATCTCGCCCAGCGCGCGATACGCGGCCACCGACAGGGGCCAAATTGGCGCTCCGCGCAAGGGAGCCGGAGGTGACTCAACCGCATTCATCATGGAGCACATTATACCCGTATGCCTGCTGCGCGCAAGGCCGGAATGGGTGCCGCCTTCATCACGGGTGCAGCACAAAAGTCCTCACCTTTCCGGCAGGGCGGCGCTGCTGCGCCGCCCAAGAATCCCGGCCAGGCTCCGGCCGGCCTCTTGCTTTTCTACGCAAGTGTCTAATTAACAATGTATTACAACACATTTAATTTATTTTGATTTATACATTTACAATCAGCAATTATGATCTAAACTATAAAGGCTATGGCAAGGGGATATTCAACCCAAAGGCCCACGGGCGCAAAGGCGCTCCCGATTCCGAATCGGGATTCCTTCTTTGCGGTTCAATCCATTTGAGCTTTCTGCTTTTCCGGATGGCGGATCGGGGCGCAAGGCGGGTTGCCGGCTTGGGGGGTTACTTGCGGCTTTCTTCCGAAAGCCGCTACGATCCAGGCACGGGCTTCCGTGGCAGCACGCCCTGCGGCGGCCAGTCACCGCAACGCCGGCTTTTCCGCGCATTATGAGCGATTTTGTCGAAAATCATCGCCAATGCCTTTCAATGAATAACTTACAACCCCGCCACTCCACCACCCCATCACTCCCCCCTTCACCCATGCAAATAGACCTCCCAGCCCAGATACCGGCTCAAGGCCTCATTCACTCCCGCCGAAAGGCGCGCCGGATTGACCGCAACGTGGTGCTCAAAACCGTTCTGGCATATATAAGCGAGCAATTGCTGGAATTTCGGTATCCGCACCACGCCATAGCCGCCGAAGGTCTTGAGCGGGTCGTCCGTCAGTTCGCCTTCGCCCACATAAGCCCGTATTTTGCCCGCCATGTCGTCCGTGCTCACGCGCAGATAGGTGAACGGCGCCGCCGCCATGCGGCCGACAATCGTGCCGAAGGTGTTTTCCTTCCCAACCGTTCCCGCGATAATCTCCTGGTAATCCATGACCGGCGCGTCTTCGCCGCCGGCCACGAAAATGTCCTTGGGCAAATTGGAGCAATGAAAGATGACCGCCTTGTCCGGCTCTTCGCCATAGTTATTATTCCAATCCACCAGCGCGCTCGGCTTGCCGCTGGCCTGGGCCATCGCATACATGGCGACCGCGCCCATGATGTCCACCTCGCACGCGCTGCTGTGCAGCATGTTGCTCATCATGCTCATCAGCGTGCAGGGGACGACGCCGAAGAACTCCTCCATGGCCGTCCAGCATTGAACGGCGGTGGCCTGGAGCGCGTTGTCCTTCATCCATTGGTCCACCGCCGCGCCGAACTTGGCCATCTTGAGCAGCGCGCTGGGCGGGATGTTCCGGGCGGAAACATAAGCCTGAATTTCCGCCAGTTTGGCTTCCACCGCCTTGTCGGAATCCTTGAGCTTGTGAACCCAGCCGAACAACTCATAAAGGTCCAGCGTCTCGATGGTGATGCCGGAACGTTCGAGCAGTTTTTCGCTGTATCGAACCGTGTTAAAGGCCGCCGGCCGGGCGCCGAGCGCCCCGATCCGCAGGTTCTTCAGCGCCTTGAGAACGCGGCACGTCACCGCAAAATCACCCAGGTCGGCGCGGAAACTGAAATGGGCCGGGTGGACGGTGTGCAGGCGCGTGAGCGTGAACGGGATGCCATATTGGCGGAGGTTGTTGCAGACCGAAAGCTTGCCGCAAAAGCTGTCCCGGCGGTGTTGGATGGTCATGATCTTCGGGTCGTCATTGAAGGCATGAACCAGGACGGGGACCTTCAGCCCCGACCATCGGAGGGTGTTGGCCACGCCGCGTTCGTCGCCAAAATTGGGCAGCGTGACCAGCAGCCCGTCAATCTGGTCCGCATTCCGCCGGAACAACTCGGCGCATTTGCGGGCGTCCTGCAAGGATTCCACCGCGCCGAATTTAGTCGCTGTCACCGGAAGGATGACGGCGCCGAAACCGAGTTTTTCGAGAGTGGCGAGAATTTCCTTGCGGCCCGTATCGCAAAGATGGGCCGGGAAAAACCCGCGATTGCCAACGACAACGCCAAGTGTAATCAAAGTAAAATCCTTTGGTTGAATTGTTCAAAAATAAAACTACCGAACCGCGCCTTCCAAGTAAAGAAACTTCATGCGAGAGGCGCGAGGGGGCACCCATGCTCTTGCGCGTTTTGGGGCTTGCCATCGGGATTTGTTTGCGGCAGGATGCATCTTGTTGCCGCGTCAAATACGCATTGAATATCCTGGGGCGATCTATCATCTGCTCAATCGTGGAGACCGCCGGGAAGCCATATTCCGGGACGATGGCGATTGCCATGACTTCATCACGATAAGGGATTATTGCCCAAGAACTGCGGCGCTTGGGTTGGAAGGAGGGGGACTTGAGCCAGCGGCCCAAAACCGATTCCGAAAAGGTGGGTATTGCCGCGCGGCTGCGGGCGGAGACGACCATGACCCTAGGGCAGATAGCGCAGAGGCTGAAAATGGGAACTCCAAACACCTTAAGCGAAAACTCCAAGAGAGAAAAGGCGCCAATGAAAGAGCAAAAGAGTGCAAAAGCATGGTGACCCCTTTGAACGGGAAAATGATGGGGAAGGGTGCGGGCGGTCATTTTTCACTTGCCGGGCGGCGGGGAAAGCGTATGATTTGCGGCGTCACCAGAAAACAAACGAAGGCACAAAAAAT